>Ga0247841_10000410_pt1 | contig 110553 bp, 86 predicted proteins | sample LaCruzMarch2015__2_FD_192410 | JGI IMG/M metagenome (GOLD analysis project Ga0247841, IMG submission 192410) | Freshwater microbial communities from meromictic Lake La Cruz, Castile-La Mancha, Spain - LaCruzMarch2015_18m | ecosystem: Environmental > Aquatic > Freshwater > Lake | place: Spain... | reverse complement strand
GATATTGTCTTGGCAATCAAAGGGAAAGTCATCTTATCTTCCAATGCTAATTTTTCGGAAAGTTACGATAATTTTAAATTGTTATCTTTGAAAAAACATCTTCCATGACGTGTCGCCTCCTGACCTTGCTCCTCTTTACCCTATTCATTTCCGCAAGGTGCCTTTCGCAGGACGCATACACCGTTACAGGGAGAGTGATCGATTCCAGGACCAGGGAATCCCTGGCTTTCGTCAATATTGTCATCAACAACAGCAACATTGGCGGGACGACTGACATCGACGGCAAATTCAACCTCCGGTCGCCAAAGCCTGTGCAAACGCTCCGCCTTTCCTATGTCGGATATGAATCAAGGGAGGTCACAATCGGCAGCCGGACCCGCGACCTGCTCATTCAAATGAGCCAGAAGGATGTTGATCTGCAGGAGGTGGAGATCCTGCCCGGCATCAATCCTGCGCATCGCATCATCCGGAATGCGATCGATCACCGCGACATCAACGATCCGGAAAAGGTAAACACCTTCTCCTATACGGCCTATGATAAAACCGTATTCACCGTTGACCTCGATACGACACTGAAAAATGATTTTTCAGCCCTTGTCGACACTTCGATGATGCAGAATGTCAAGGGCCTGGAGGTTGGTTTTTCTATCAGCCCCGATTCGGTAAAAATGGACTCTTCCATGAAGGATTCGGCCACCCGGTTAATTCAAAAACTGATCAGCAACCAGTACCTCTTCCTGATGGAAAATGTGACTAAGCGGAAATTCATGGCGCCTGACAAGAATTACAACAAAGTGATTGCCACCAAAATGTCGGGATTCAAAGATCCCATCCTGGTTTTCCTTGCCACCCAGATCCAGTCGTTTTCTTTTTACAAGCCCTTCATTTCGATCATGATGAAGGATTATGTGAACCCGATCGGGAGCGGCAGTTTCAGCAAATATTTTTTTAAAATTGAAGATACTACCTACTCAGAAAAGGACACAGTATACATTTTATCCTTCAGGCCAAGGAAAGGAACGAATTTCGATGGCATGAAAGGGGTCATCTCCATCAACACCCACAACTGGGCCATTCAGAATGTAACGGCCGAGCCCTATCCGAATACCGGCGGCTTCATGATCAGGATCCACCAGCTTTATGAACTGATCGACGGGGTGCAGTGGTTCCCGGTGCAACTCAATACCGACGTGGCTTTCAACAATATGCGGATCGGCAAGTACAAGCCGGTGGGCAGCGGCCGCAGTTACATCCGCGACATCGTGCTCAACCCTGAACTGGTAAGGCGCGAATTTAACCACCTGGATGTGGAGGTTGATAAAGATGCCACAGCCCGCAGTGAACCTTTTTGGGATCAATACCGTGTTGACAGCCTGACCCGGAAGGACCGGCAAACCTACAAAGTACTGGACAGCGTCGGGAAGGCCAACAACTTTGATAAAATGGCCAAAACCCTTCAGACCCTGCTCTCCGGCCGGATCCCTTGGGGGCCCATTGATTTCGACCTCGGGAGGCTGGTCAATTACAACACTTATGAAGGGCTGGTGCTGGGAGTGGGCATTCACACCAACGACCGTTTGTCGCAATGGTTCAAAATCGGCGGATTTTATCAATATGCCTTCGGAATTTCGACTTCAAAGTATGGCGGTGATGCAAGTTTCCTGATCAGCCGGCGTCACGACATCACCCTGGCTGCGTCGGGTTCTTTTGACCTGGTTGAATCAGGCGGTTTAAGTTTTCCAGCAGACCAGGAGTCTGTTCTTTCAGGCAACTTCAGGCCATTGCTGCTTAAAAAACTTGACCGGACCGAGAACTTCAAATTCACCATGGGTTTCAGGGCGATGAAATATGTGCTTTTTAACATTGGGATCTCCAGTGATTTCAAGAAAACTACCACTTACGACCTTGCAACGCAGGAGGGGAATGTTTTGCTTTTACAGGATCAGTTCAGGTTTACCACCATCACGGCCGGATTCAAATGGGCCTATGGTGAGAAGTTCATCCAGACCATCAATAACAAGATCTCGCTTGGTACAAAATACCCGGTGGTTTGGTTTGAATACACCCGGGGCCTGAAAAATTTCCTTGGCGGTGAATTTGATTATGACCGTTTTGATCTGAAAATACGTAAAACGTTTAACATCAAATATCTTGGCAAGCTTACCATTCAGCTCAACGGAGGTCTTGTTGACCAGCCAATTCCTGCCTGCAACCTCTATTACGCTCCGGCAAGTTACCGGCTGGTGACGCTGTATGCACCAAACAGCTTTGGGACCATGCGAAGCAATGAATTTCTCTCGAACAAATATGCCTCCTTATATCTCTATCATGACTTTGGCTACCTGCTTTTCAAGGGAAAGAAATGGTTTCATCCCGAATTTGCCCTGTCACAAAACATAGGATTCGGCTGGCTTGACCATCCGGAAAGATACGCTGCCAACAGCATAAACCCGAAAGAGATGAACCTCGGTTATTATGAGTCGGGAGTTCTGATCAACAACCTCGTCAACCTGCAGATCTACACGATTGGGATCGGGGCATTTTACCGCTGGGGGCCCTACTCATTCGACAATGTCGGGGATAATTTTGCCTACAAGATCTCTATGATATTTCCTTTTTAGTATGAATATTTATTTACATTTGCGCATATTAATTCAGACAAGAACTTAATTATGGAAGAAAATAATTCCTCCCATTCAAAAAACGAATCAGAAGATCCAAAAGGTTCCACACGAAGAAACTTCCTGAAGAACATTGGCCTGGCCGGGGTTGGTGTGGCAACAGGAGCAGCGGCACTCTATTCGGGTCATATTTTTGAGGCCAAGAAGGAGATTTCCGGTGACCAAAAGGTGCTGCTGACGCAGGATGGAAAACTGGTTCAGGTTGACTCCCTTGAGATCAAAGCAATGGAAAAAACCGGGGAAGAGCTCAGCGAATCCCTGTGGCGTGAAGGAATTCCCGGCCGCCGCTGGGTGATGGTGACAGACCTTTCGAAATGCCGCAATGCCCGTAAATGTATCAGCGCCTGCCAGGATGCCCATCAGCTGCGACCTGAGCAATATCATATGAATACGCTTCAGATGCAGGACACGCCCGGAACTGCTCCCTACAACATGCCAAAAAACTGCCAGCATTGCGACAATCCCCCCTGTGTGGCTGTTTGCCCGGTTGATGCTACTTACAAGCGTCCGGACGGCATCGTAATTATTGAGAATGACCGTTGCATCGGTTGCCGCTTTTGTATGGCCGCCTGCCCCTATTCAGCCCGTATTTTCAACTGGATCGAACCCAAAGATGCAGCCAATCACCTTGACCAGGAATACAATGCAGAACTCAATGTCCCCCAGAAACTGGGAACTGTTTCAAAGTGCCTGTTCAGTGCCGACCGCCTGAGGGAAGGGAAGTTGCCTTACTGCGTCGAAGCCTGTCCCAATGGAGTCTACTATTTTGGCGATGAAAACGAAGATGCGGTGACCAATGGCACCACGAAAGAGACAGTGAGACTGAGCAAGCTCCTGCGCGACAATGCCGGTTATCAGCTCATGCCCGAACTGGGAACAAAACCACGGGTGTATTACCTTCCCCCTAAAAACCGACTGTTCCCATTTGAAGAAGCCAAGGATCAAACACCCGAAAACGTATAATGAACATGGATGACAACAAATTTACCATCGACAAAATCACCAGCGATCTCACACATCATATCAGGATCAACAAAGGGTTCCTGATCTGGATGGGATTTCTCACTGCATCTCTGCTGGTTTGCCTTTATGCCTATTCCCTCCAGCTGCGTAACGGCTTGGGTGTGGCCGGTATCCGTGATTACGTAACCTGGGGTTTGTACCTTTCCAACTTTGTATTTTTTGTGGCAGCCAGCCTGATCGGGATGCTCATCAGTGCGGTACTTGGGTTGATCGGAATGAAATGGCTTACCCCGATTACCCGGATCGCCGAAACCATCGCCGTGGCTTTTGCAGCGGTGGCGGGACTGGTCATCGTTTCAGACATGGGTCGCCCCGAAAGGCTTTTATACGTCTTTATGTACGGAAGGCCGCAGTCGCCGATCCTCTGGGATGTTACTGTCATAATCACCTATTTTACCCTGAGCCTGTTGCTGATGTTTCTTCCGTTAATTGCCGATATGGCCATCATTCATCGCAGGGTGACCTCTCTTCCATCATGGCTTAAACCTGTCTACAAAGTATTATCTCTGAATTTCACCGACCAGCCGGAGCAAAATAAAATTATCAACCGTGCCATCCGCATCCTGCTGATCCTGCTCATTCCGGCAGCGTTATCCATCCATACCGTCACTTCTTGGCTGTTTGCCGTTACCTCAAGGCCCGGGTGGGACAGTACCATTTTCGGACCCTACTTCGTTTCGGGTGCTTTTGTTGCCGGTTCTGCTGCTGTTGTCATCGCCATGTTCTTTTTCCGCAGGAATTACAAACTCCAGGATTACCTCACCGATTTACATTTCGATAACATGGGAAAGGTGCTCGCCACGGTTTCCCTGGTCTACCTCTATTTTAACATCAATGAGTTTCTGGTTCCCGGGTATAAATTGAAACGTGGGGATGCCATTCATCTTCAGGAACTTTTTGCGGGCAAGGATGCCCTGATGTTCTGGACGGTACAGGTTGGCGGGCTTATCCTGCCCATTCTGTTCATGCTTTTCCGGCGATTCAGGAAACCGCTGCCTATCCTGATCATCTCGGTGGTAGTTCTGATCGCAGCCTGGTTCAAAAGGTATCTCATTGTCATTCCGACCCAGGAGCATCCCTTTCTTCCGATCCAGCATGTTCCGCAGAACTTTGTTCATTATTCACCCACACTGATTGAGACACTGATTTCAATCGCGCCCTTCATCCTGGTTCTCATGATCATTACCCTGATTTCAAAGTTTTTCCCGGTAATTCCCCTTCATGAAACCGCAAGGGAAAAAGGCATTGACCACATTCAATTCGATTAATCCAGAAAACCTCAAGGAACTATGCGTTTCAACAAACTACTTTCAATCATCCTGATTTTTTTCTTCGGAACGGGAATTTCGGCTCAGACCTGGGTTGTTCCTGACGATCAGAAAGCGGTGGTGGCCCCCTTCAAATTCACGCCCGACATGCAAAAACAGGGAGAACAGCTCTACCTGAAAAACTGTCAGTCGTGCCATGGCATTCCGACGAAGGACAACTGGGCAAAACTTACACCTCCTCCGGGCGACCTGGCAAAGGAAAAAGCTCAGAAGCAGACTGACGGAGAATTATTTTACCGGATTACCACCGGGAAGGTACCGATGCCTGAATTCCGGAACATCCTGACAGAAGATGATCGGTGGGGGGTCGTCGCTTATATCCGCTCCTTCAATCCCGCGTATATCCAGCCCAACCCGGTTTCAAAAGCTGCGTTTACAGGCCGGGTGGTGACGCTGGCGATGGAATACAGCACCCCGATGCATAAAATCGTCGTTACGGCAAACGAACAGTTAAAAGATGGCAGGACCGGGCTAGCAGCGGGTGTCGAGGTGATGCTTTTTGTAAAACGGTATTTTGGGAAAATGCAGGTGGGAGATATAAAAACAACCAATGCCAACGGGCAGGTCCTATTTGAATTTCCTGCCGATCTTCCTGGGAATGCGGAGGGCTATATTGAAGTCTCGGCCATGGTGAACGATCCGAAAAGCATGATGAAGACCACCCCGGCCACAGGGAACTTTGCGATCGGTGTTCCCATGAATAAACCTGGCTTGACCGAAACCCGTGCGTGGTGGTCAACGAGGGGGCATGCTCCGGTTTGGGTCCTGCTTGCCTATTCCCTCACTGTCCTGACCGTATGGGGGTTTATATTTTACATTGTGTTTTCAATGTCGAGGATTAAGAGGCTTGGTAAAAAGAGGGGAGCTTAATATGAAACAACTTTCAGTCATAGGGAGGATCCTGTTTGCCCTGCCCTTTGGCATTCTCGGGCTGAACCACTTTTTCATGTATAATTATTATGTGGGGATGGTGAGTTCATTCATCCCGGGTGGTGGCTTCACGGTAATCATCACCGGCCTGGCACTGATTGCAGCCTGCATCGCCATCATATCGAAAAAGTTCATTCAGATTGCCTGTCTCCTGCTGGCTTTGCTGCTGCTGATCTTTATCTGTACCATTCATATTCCCGGCCTGTTCGAACCGGCTACTGCCAATATGGCGTTGATCGAATTGCTGAAAGATACGGCCCTGATGGGCGGATCTCTGCTGATTGCGGGGATCTATAAGGAAGATCATTCTGATTGATGTTCAGATTTGAAAATCTAAGGATTATGAAAAAGAAGATCGTATACTTTGGAATAATGGCCCTGATCGGAGCAGGAAGCGGGTTATTACCTGCGAATGCACAGGTGCAGGCAACGGAGGAGGAGGTTGGCATTGTCGAGCATCTCGACACCATCATTCCGGCGAATATAACCTTTAACAATGAGCTGGGGCAACCCGTTCAGCTTAAATCGCTCATCACCAAACCCACCATCCTCTCGCTGGTCTATTATGATTGCCCGGGAATTTGCCCGATGCTGTTAAGCGGAGTCTCTGATGTGATTGAAAAAATGGGGCTTGAACTTGGCAAAGATTACCAGGTGATCACGGTCAGTTTCAATGATGATGACACCCCTGCGGCTTCGGTGGAGAAGAAAAAGAACTTTCTCCGCCCGCACAGCAAACCACGGGCAGCGTACTGGCAATACCTTACCGGCGACAGCGCCAACATCCATTTGCTGACACACGCCCTGGGTTACAATTTCACGCGGACAGGAAATGATTTCATGCATCCGGCCTGTATCATGGTTCTTAGTCCGGAGGGGAAGGTGACCAGGTACCTTTATGGCACCTCTTATCTGCCATTTGATGTAAAAATGGCTATCATCGAGGCGCAAAAGGGACAATCGCGACCTACCATCAACCGGGTGCTGGAATACTGTTTCAGTTACGACCCTGAGGGAAGAAGATACACCCTCCAGGTAACCAAAATTTCTGCAACCATCATTATTTTTTTCGCGGTGGTGTTATTGATCATTCTCATTACCCGGTCATCCCGGAAGAAAACAAAAACGCAAAATCCTTAATATGACAGAAGAAATAACTCATCACCCCGAGCCAAGTTACCTTGTTGATACAGGTAAAAGGAAAGGCCTGATGGCCTGGCTTACCTCAACCGATCACAAGCGTATCGGGCTGATGTACCTATTCGCCATCATGGTTTTCTTTGTTATTGGCGTGATTCTAGGCGAAGTGATGCGGCTGGAGTTATTCTGGCCGGGCCAGCAGTTTTACGGTCCGCAGGCCTACAACGGGATCTTCACCATTCACGGGATCATCATGATCTTCACCGTTGTTATACCCGGACTGTCGGTGGTGTTCGGCAATTTTTTCCTGCCGATCCTCATCGGGGCCAAAGATGTTGCCTTTCCCAGGCTTAACCTTTTTTCCTTTTACCTGTTTATCCTGGGCGCAGCGATTGCGGTCTCCTCCCAGTTTATGGGAAACGGGCCTCCCGACACCGGATGGACCTTTTATGCTCCGTACAGCATCAGGACCCACACCAATGTGGTGGCCGCTGTTTTCGGTGCATTTGTGCTCGGTTTCTCCTCCATCCTTACCGGGTTGAATTTCATCGTCACCATCCACAGGATGCGTGCCCGCGGCATGACATTTTTCAAAATGCCGCTCTTTCCATGGGCGGTTTATGCAACTTCCTGGATCCAGGTGCTTGCAACTCCGATTGTCGGGATCACGCTGCTGATGATCATTGCCGAGCGCTGGCTGCGTATCGGTTTTTTCGATCCTGCCCTGGGCGGCGATCCGATACTGTACCAGCACCTCTTCTGGATCTATTCGCACCCGGCTGTTTACATCATGATCCTGCCTGCCATGGGCGTGATCACCGAGATCATTCCAACCTTTGCCCAGCGCAATGTTTTCGGATATAAAGCCATCGCATTTTCAAGCCTGGCCATTGCCGGGGTCGGATATTTCGTTTGGGCTCATCACATGTTCACATCCGGAATGAGTGTCTCGGCACGATGGATATTTTCCCTGCTCACTTTCCTGGTAGCCATTCCAAGTGCGATCAAGGTATTCAACTGGGTGACCACAATGTACAAAGGATCGATCGATGTAAAACCGCCCCTTCTTTTCGCGCTGGGGTTTATCTGGCTCTTCATGATCGGGGGTATGACCGGACTCACCCTGGGTTCCCTCGCCATCAATGTCCATGTTCATGATACGGCTTATGTGGTGGCTCACTTTCATTACATCGTATTCGGCGGGGTCGGATTTGCTTTTTTTGCCGCAGTTCATTACTGGTATCCGAAAATGTTTGGAAGGATGTATAATTTTAAACGGGCGAACTGGGCCTTTGGCTTCTTATTTGTCGGATTTAACCTTCTTTATTTCCCTCAGTTCATCATTGGTTACATGGGAATGCCGCGCAGGTATTTTGATTACCTTCCCCAGTACACCTTCGGGCATCAGCTGTCGGGCCTCGGAGGATTGCTGCTTGGCATCGGCGTAATTATCATGCTGCAAAACCTTTTCAGTAAAAAGGGTGCCAAGGCCCCGGATAATCCGTGGGGAGGAAACACCTTTGAATGGAGAATTGCTTCGCCTCCAACCGTTGAGAATTTTGATGAATTACCGGAGATGGGCGAAAATGATCAGCCATATGACTATAAATAGCAAAATGGTGAAAAAATCGTAAATCGAAAATCGTAAATCGAAAATTGACATATGGAACATCGGGACGACATTGGAGCAAAGCTGGGTATGTGGGTCTTTATTTTTACAGAGATTCTTCTTTTTGGCGGGTTATTTCTGGTTTATGCTGTGATGCGCAGCCGTTATTCAGTTGATTTTCACCATGCAGCCCATCACCTGAATGCATTCATCGGCGCCATCAATACAGTTGTCCTGCTCGTGAGCAGTGCTACTGTGGCCATGTCGATCACGGCCGTGCAAAAGGGAAATACAAAGCTGGCCGTGAACCTGCTCATCCTGACACTCCTTTGTGCAGCCGTGTTCATGGTTAACAAATATTTTGAATGGGGGCATAAAATTCACATCGGCCTTTACCCGGGATCTGATCTTATGATAACCCTGAATCATGGCGAGGTGATGTTTTTCAGTCTCTATTTTTTCATGACCGGCCTGCATATGCTCCATCTCGTCATTGGCGCGATCATCCTGGCCATCGTCCTGGTGAAGGTCAAGAGCGGGACCATCAATGCGAACCGGTATGTCCTGATGGAAAATGGAGGTCTCTACTGGCACCTGGTCGACCTGATCTGGATTTTTTTATTCCCTTTGCTATATCTTATCACCTGAAATAGTAATCAAAGTCGTGACACGTGACGAAAAAAATCGTAAATCAAAAATCGTAAATCGTAATTCACATAATATGCATACCGAAACTGTTCATATAACCCCCTACCGGACCCTTGCATGGGTGCTGATCACCCTGCTGACGCTCACATTTATCACCATCACCGTGACCTGGATTGATTTGTCGGCGATTACTGTGCTGGTGGCCATGCTGATCGCTTCGGTAAAAGCTTATATCGTACTCACTTACTTCATGCATCTGAAATTCGAATCATCTCTGTTCCGTGCCCTGGTCATTATGGTTCTTGCCATTTATGCCCTGGTCATCATCGGGACTTTTGTTGATTATTTACTTAGATAACAAGGTAACAAAAATAATTCGTAATTCGTAATTCGTAATTCAAACATATGGGTGCTTCTAATTTTGTTGAAGGAGTTGATCTGGCCTTTAAGATCATTTTTGGAATCAGCTTGTTTTTCCTGGTCGGGATTACCACAGTCATGCTCTATTTCGTTTTCCATTATAACCGGAAGCGGCATCCACAGGCAGTTCAGATAAAAGACAACAACATCCTGGAAATTACCTGGATCACCATTCCGATCATCCTCGTCCTGCTCATGTTCTATTATGGCTATGTTGCATTCAGCCCGATGCGCACTGCTCCCAAAGATGCCATCCCTGTCACGGTTATTGCAAGGATGTGGAACTGGACTTTCGAATACGAGGGCGGTAAGCAATCTCCCGACCTGGTCGTTCCCTTGAATAAGGCGGTCAGGCTGAACCTGCATTCCGAAGATGTAATCCACAGTTTGTACATTCCGGCCTTCCGCATCAAGGAAGATGTGGTTCCCGGAAAAAATAATTTTATGTGGTTCATTGCCCAGCAACCGGGTGAATACGATATCCTTTGCACCGTGTATTGCGGATTGCGGCACTCCTACATGGAGGCCAAGGCGAAGGTGGTTCCGGAGGCGGATTACATTGCCTGGCTTAAGGCATTGCCGGCGAAAACCAATGAACCGGAGGGGCTGACCATTCTGAAGAAAAACGCCTGCACAGGTTGTCATTCCATTGACGGGACTAAAATTGTGAGCACCTCGTTCAAGGGATTATATGGCACGACTGAGAAGGTTGTCACCAATGGAAAAGAGCGATCGGTGATGGTTGATGATGTATATATCAAAACCTCGGTGTATGATCCCGACAAAGATGTTGTTGTCGGCTATCAGAAAGGGATCATGAAGACTTACAAAGGTATTGTGTCGGATGATGACCTGAAGAAGATCACAGAATATTTACAATCGATTAAATAGTATTACCCCTTCTTTCAATAAATTTTCGGTCGTTGCATACCTCAAGCTTCAGAGATATCATCATTTTGACACGATTCCCGGTATCGCTGGCTGTCACCTTTTCCGCATTCACAGCCATGATCCTGGCTGCAGGTGATATCCAGACGGCCATGATATGGCCGGTTGCAGGCATATTCCTTCTGGCGTCGGGGGCATCGGCATTTAATCAATACCAGGAATGGCCTTACGACGAGCGGATGGCACGCACGCGCCGGCGCCCGATTCCTTCACGGAGAATAAGCCCGGCAGAGGGTCTGCGCATTGCCATGATCGGCATCGTGGGCGGGGTGGTGATCCTGATGTACGAATCGAACTGGGTATGCTTTTCCCTCGGGGTGATCAACCTGATCTGGTATAACGGGCTCTATACCTGGCTGAAGAGAAAAACAGCCTTTGCCGTTGTCCCGGGAGCCTTCACCGGTGTCATCCCCATCCTGATGGGATGGAGCGCCATGGGAGGCGACCTGCTGGAGCCCAGGATCCTGTTTTTTGGTTTCTTCCTGTTCATCTGGCAAATGCCGCATTTCTGGATGCTGACCCTCAAATATGGCCATGAATACCGGAATGCCGGTTTCCCGGTACTCAATGACCTGTTCAGCGACATCTGGATCAAAGTCATTGTGATGATATGGATGATCGCCTCCTCCGGGGCCTCCATCATGTTCGTATTTTTCAGAATCGTTCAGCATCCGGCCATCGGCTATGGTATTTTAACCATCAACATCGCAATGCTGATTATTGTGGGCTACCAGCTTTTCCTGGCCTCTCCCATGCGTTTCCGGCTGATATTCATTGCGGCCAACCTGTTTATGTTTTTGGTTATGTTCGCCCTGATCGCCGACCGCATGATAATTTCCTGATCTGATAAAAAAAACTTAGGTTTGTAATTAAAACCATCTTCCATGCGTGAACTTTATCAGAAAAACAAGCTCTTTTTCCTGATTGTCATTATCGCTGCTACAGGATTCCTGGTGTGGTACTTTGCCAACATTGTCATCTTCATTATTGTAGCCGGCGTCATATCCATCGTTGGAGGACCCCTGGTTGAATTTCTTGACCGGATCAAAATCGGCCGTTTCAGTTTTCCACATGTATTGAGTGTTACCCTAGCCCTCCTTCTTCTTCTCCTGCTGTTTATCGGGATGTTCAGCCTCTTCATACCCCTGGTTGTCAACGAGGCCAATATGATCAGCAACATCGACGGGAAGCAGCTCGTCAGCTATTACCATGATGATATTTCGTGGCTCCAGTCCATATTGGTTCGTTATGGAATCATGCCACGCGGTGCCACGATTGAATCGGTTGCCAAACAGGCCATCCTGAAAATCATTGATTTCGGCATGTTTTCAAATGTACTCACCTCGATCATCTCCTTTACAGGGACCTTCTTTTTCAACCTCTTCTCCATTGTGTTCCTCTCCTTTTTCTTCTTAAAGGAAAACAAAATGCTTCCCCGCTTCATCCTGCTCATCACACCTGAGAAATATGACGCACAGATCAGGAATGTGATGTTAAAAAGCAAGGATTTACTTTCACGGTATTTCATTGGCCTGATCATTCAGATCATGGCAAACATCGTAACCTATTCGCTTGCCCTGTATATTGTCGGGGTTAAAAGCCCGCTTGTAATCGGGTTTTTCACCGGGATCATCATCATTGTCCCCTACCTCGGGGGTATCATCTCCATGATCATGGGGGTCATCCTCGGGGTGACCGGGGTGATCAGTACCGGTGATTATGCCATGATCATGCCCATGGTGATCAGGATCCTTGTTGCCATGTTTATAGTTCAAACCATTGATAACAATGTGTTTGCCCCGCTTATCCAGGGGAAGAGCGTAAAGGCCCACCCGGTGGAGATTTTCCTGGTGGTCATTGCCGCAGCAAGTTTCGGCGGGATATTAGGGATGATCGTTGCTGTGCCTGCTTATGGATTTATCAAAATTATCGCCCGTGAATTTCTGAGCAATTTCAGGGTCATACGACATATCTGAAAAAAGAACTAACTTTACGATATTAATTATTACAAAAGATCTCCAAAATGGCAAAAACAGGTTCAAAATTTTTACTGGCTGCAGCAGTAGGGCTTGCCGCCGGTATAGGACTGGGAATGCTCATTGCTCCAGCAAAGGGTAAAAAAACCCGTAAACGACTGAAAAAGCGCATCATGGGCATTGCCGACCTCATGCAGGATGACCTTTCTGAAAAACTGAATGCCTTCAAGTCAGCCTTCTCTCCTGAGGAAAAAAAGGAAAATATGGTGGATGCAACAATAATCGAAGATGAGGAGGGCAAGTGATGGCACCAGGAAAAATTTCTGACAATGTTTCAATGCTCACTGAGAATGTCAAGGACTATGTGAATCTTCGCATTGATCTTGCAAAACTCATCCTCACCGAGAAGATTGCAAAATTATCCGCCTTCTTCCTGCTGGCCGTAATCTTCTTTATCCTGGCGATGTTTCTCCTGCTGTTCCTCTCCATATTTTTTGTGTTCTGGTTTGGTGATGAGTTCGGGCCCACCTGGGTAGGGGCACTTATAGTCACTGCATTTTATGTCATCAGCGGTTTGTTCATCTATTACCGCCGGCACCAGCTCTTCATCAATCCTCTGGTGTCGCATTTAACCAATATTCTAATGGAGGACAAGGATGAAAACGAGTAAAAGATATAAGGTAAAACCAGAGAAAATTCATTCACTGAATGACATCAGTATTGAAAAACAGCGGTTACGGTTTGAAATCATGAAGGCCGAGGAGAACATTCACTCCGGTTACCGTAATATCCTGGAGGCATTTACACTAAAAAACCTTGTTACAACCATGGCAAGTGATCTGTCGGCCACCTCCTCTATAGTGTCGAAGGCTTTTGATTTCGGCAAGACATTCATGGCAAAGCGCAAGAAAAAAAAGCATGACAAGTCGAAGGAAAACATCGACCATCCTGAGTCATGATCATTGAAGCCTGTGTAAATTCTGCAATCTCGGCCATCGAAGCCCAAAAGGGCGGGGCAAACAGGGTGGAACTCTGCGAGAACCTTCATGATGGCGGAACAACACCCAGTGCCGGAACAATTCAGTTTGCAAGGAAAAATCTTCACATCGGTCTTTTTGTTATGATCAGGCCCCGTGGCGGGGATTTCCTCTATTCCGATGATGAATTTGAGATCATGAAGGAGGATATCAGGAGGACGAAAAAACTCGGCGCTGATGGCGTTGTTTTCGGGATCCTGCTTCCTGACGGCACCATTGACAGGAAGCGTATGGAGGAGCTTGTAACCTTGTCGCGGCCAATGGGCATCACTTGTCACCGGGCCTTCGACATGACCTCCGATCCATTTAAAGCCATGGAAGATCTGATATCCCTTGGCATTGACCGGATCCTCACCTCAGGAAAGCAGACCACAGCCTATCAAGGGGCCGGACTAATCAAAGAATTGATTTCCCGGGCAAAGGGCCGGATCATCATCATGCCAGGCAGCGGGGTAAAGGAACACAATGTCGTTGAACTGATCAGGGGAACTGGTGCAGCAGAGGTGCACCTCCATCTCGAGAAGCAGGAACCCAGCCGGATGACCTTTGAAGAGCACAGTGTCTTTATGGGGAAAACAGATCAATCTGAATATGAACATACCATCACCGATTCCGAAAGATTCAGGAAGATCAGGTTGGTTATTGATGATCATTTCCCGCAGATCGAATAGAAATCCCGAATACTAATCCAAAGAGCCATGTTACCCTCCCATCATTCAACAATACTGCCGATCAATCAGATCAAGTTCAGTTTGAAAGGCCTTTTTCGCCATCTTTCCATTCCGTTTCTCCTGGTATCTCTCATTGTGCCTAACTCAGGATTCTCCCAGGCAAATCAACCTCCGGACTGGGAAAATCCACAGCTTCCCGGCATCAACAATGAACCGGCCCATGCCACGTTCCTCCCCTACGACAACGAGGCACAAGCCCTCAGGAACGACTGGTCTGCCTCCCCCTGGTCTCTTTTGCTGAATGGAACCTGGAAATTTAACTGGTCGGAAAATCCGGATAAACGTCCGGTGAACTTTTATGAAGACGCCTATGATGTGAGCGGCTGGAAAGATATCAACGTGCCTTCCACCATTGAAATCCAGGGATACGGGTACCCGATCTATGTCAACCAGCCCTATGAGTTCAAGCATCTCATGAAACCTGATCCCCCCAGGGTTCCCCATGATTACAACCCGGTGGGGAGCTACAGCCGTGAGTTTGAGATTCCCGATTCGTGGGGTGACCGCAATGTTTTCCTGAGGTTCGGTGCAGTGAAATCATTTTGTTACGTCTACCTGAACGGTCAGCGGATCGGCATGGGAAAAGATGCAAAAACCCCCATCGAATTCAACATCACGAAGTACCTGCGCCCGGGAAAAAACAGGCTGGGAGTTGAGGTTTTCAGATGGTCGGATGGTTCCTATCTGGAATGCCAGGATATGTGGCGCATGAGCGGAATCAACCGGGATGTCTACATTTATTCAACTCCAAAGATCAGAATCCGTGATTTTTTTGTGGTGGGTGACCTTTTTTCAAACTACAATCATGGGATTTTAAAGGTAACCACGATTATACAAAACCTGAAAGACTTCCCGGGAGGAAAATCAGGGGAATCAGCACCCGGGAAGGCCAAATGGTCACTTGAAATCGCCCTTTTTGAGTCTGCAAATTCTACAATGGCTGAGTTTCGTGAATCGGTGAGTTTTTCGCCCGATGATCCTGAAAACACCTTGCTATTTGAGAAATTCATTCCCTATCCGAAAAAATGGAGTGCCGAGCTGCCTAACCTTTACCATCTGGTCCTGACACTGAAAGACGGACAAGACCGGATTGTTGAATCCACAGGTTGCCGCGTAGGTTTCAGATCTTCGGAGGTAAAAAACGGTCAATTTCTTGTCAACGGGAAACCAATCCTTGTGAAGGGAGTGAACCGCCACGAACATGATCCGCTGACCGGGCATGTCATTTCGCACGAAATGATGCTGAAGGATGTCAAACTGATGAAGGAGGCCAATATAAATACCGTGCGTACATGCCATTACCCTGATGATCCCTACTGGTATGAACTGTGCGATGAATACGGTTTATATGTGATTGATGAAGCCAATATTGAATCGCATGGCATGGGCTATGACCCTGACCGAACCCTTGGGAACAACCCGGCCTGGATAAAGGCTCACCTGGACCGGACGGAGCGCATGGTAGAGCGTGACAAAAACCACCCCTGTGTCATAATCTGGTCACTGGGAAATGAAGCCGGCAACGGATGTAATTTTGAAACCACTTACGACTGGATTAAACACCGCGATCAGAGCCGGCCGGTATGGTACGAACGGGCTGAGCAGGGAGCCAATACGGATATTTTCTGCCCGATGTACTGGACCCCTTCCGATTTGAAATGGTATGGATATTCCCGCCAACTGCGGCCACTCATCATGTGTGAATATGCACATGCCATGGGCAACAGCACAGGGAATTTCCAGGATTACTGGGACGTGATTGAAAAATATCCGCAACTCCAGGGTGGATGTATCTGGGATTGGGTTGACCAGGGACTGTATGCCAAGGATGAGAAGGGAAGGGAATATTGGAAATATGGTGGCGACTACGGGCCTAAAGATGTTCCCAGCGACGGGAACTTCCTGTGCAACGGCCTAGTTTTTCCCGACCGGAAGTCCCATCCGGGATACTGGGAGGTCAAGAAGGCTTACCAGAACGTTAAATTCAAATTGAAGAATCCATCCGGATCATCTTTCGAAGTTTACAACAAGTATGATTTCTATGACCTCGCGAACACAGAAATCTCATGGGAATTTTCGGCGAACGGGACCATCGTTCAGACCGGGAAAGCATCTCCATTCAAACTTCTGCCCAATGAATCCAGGGAGATCACAGTTCCCCTGCCTGAATTGATCCCTGCTCTACCCACAGAGTATTTTCTCAATGTCTATCTTAAAACCACTTCACCCTGGGGTTTGCTTCCGGCGGGACATATCCTGGCATGCGAACAGTTTGTTTTGCCGGGAAAGGGAAAAGAACCTGCAGCAGCCATGGCGGGTAAAACAATGCTGAAGGTTCTGGAAAACAACGATTCCGTCTTTGTCACCGGGGATCATTTTTCCATTGGATTCGATAAAAGGTCCGGGACACTGACCTCATACAAATTTTATGATGCCGAACTGATGGTGCGCGGGCCATTCCCAAATTTCCTTCGGGCTCCTACGGATAACGATATCGGGAACGGTATGCCGAAGCGTTGCAAACCATGGTTTGACGCCTCTGAAAAACGCAGGGTAACCAAGGTCGAAGTATCTCAACCTTCAGACAAAGAGGTGGATATCCTGGTACATTTCGTTCTGGCCGATGATATGGCCACAGAGATGATTGCCTATAAATTTTTCAGCAACGGAAAAACCAACGTGACGGCAACCATGAAATTGATGAAGGAACAACTGCCTGAGTTGCCCCGTTTTGGTCTTAACATGCGTATAAACCCGGGTCTCACCAAGGTGGAATATTTTGGGCGCGGTCCGTGGGAGAATTATTGGGACCGGAATACCTCCTCGTTTGTAGGTTTGTATCAAAGTACCGTAGATGAACAATATACGCCCTACGTCAGGCCACAGGAAAATGGCTATAAAACAGATGTCCGCTGGGTAACCCTATCAGGGATCAAGGACATTTCACTGAAGTTTTCAGGTGAACCTTTGATCTGTTTCAGTGCGCTCCCGTTCACCTATGATGACATGAAGGGGTTCAGACAGGGTGGCAAGCACCTGAATGATTTGGAAAAGGAGGCCTTTACAGATCTGAATATTGATTTCAGACAGATGGGAGTGGGTGGTGATGACAGCTGGGGAGCCAGAACCCATGCAGAATATACCCTGCCTGCAAAGGAATACACCTATTCTTTTACTATGGAACCTTTTACAAATGGTGATAAACCAAGCAAAAAGGTAAAGGAAAAAAAATAAAATAATGTGAATGATTGGGCACATTTTGTGAAAATGAGCTGTGCGGCCAGCATTTTCAGACAGTTTTGTTTTTTGGAACCAGGAAATGGTTGTATAGGAGCAATCCGATGATGGTGAAAACCCCGATCATGCTGAAGGTGATCCACAGGAGGGAGGGCTGATTCATCTTCTCTACAAATTTCACGTACAGTGAGGCTCCCAGGATGCCCCCCACCCCGCTTCCGATCACGCCGTACATGAACGACCATCCCTGGTATAACGCCTTCTTATCCTCCGGTGCAATCAGTCCGACATAGGCAATAAATTTCGGGTGTGCTATCATCTCGCCGAGCGTGAAAATAAACATGGAAGCCAGGAAGATCCAACCGTTTGGAGAAATGGCCAGCATTCCCATTCCGATGGAGCCCAGTGAAATTCCAAAAATCATGGTAGGCAGCGCCTTGGTCTTGCGAACCAGACTCGAGACCAGCAGTTGCAGCAAAATGATCGCCCCGGCGTTCATGACGGTAACATGTTCCGCATCGAATTTCCAGGAGGGATTCCTGAGGAATAAAGAAAGAACGTGGTTGATGAGATCGTTGAAGCCCGTCATATCGACCTTCTCCTTCAGGTACCATAACACAGAATCATATACCTGGAAATACATGATCCAAAACCCTGAATAGATCACGATCATCAGGATAAAACGGAAATCACGCAATACAGTGAGCATCTCGGTGAAGACCTGTCCCAGAGGTTTTGCAGCGCGCGACCCGGTAGGTTCCCTGTACACAAAATGGTTCAGCAGGAGCAGCCATCCGGTCCCGACGGCTGCCATGAAAAAAATATAATTGTAGGAGATGGATTTAAGGTATGGCACAAGGATCAATGGAAACAAAAACGCACCCAGGTTGATCGACCAGTAATATATCCCGAATCCAAGTGAAGAATTTGATTCATCGGTAACCCGTGCGATGGTGCCCGAAATCATCGGTTTAAAAAAACCGGCGCCAAGTGCTACCAGGATCAGGCTGCTGAATACGGTGACATACGTGTTAGAAAATCCTGCAAACAGATATCCCAGGCTCATGGTAAAGAAGGCAAAGTAGAGCACTTTGCGATATCCGAACCGGTCTCCAATGGCGCCGGATAGAATAGGGAGAAAATATAGTAATGGAGTGATCGTGCTTTTTATAATCCCCACGCTCTCCTTCGAAAACCCTTGTCCTCCCTCATTTTTAGACAATACCAGGTAAACTGACAACACTGACATCACCCCATAATAGGAGCCCCGCTCAAAAAACTCCATAGATATGGTTGTCCAGAAATTTTTGGGAAAGGATGAAATGCTGTTTGTACCGGCAGATTTTGACATATGAGAGATTCAATAGATTCGCAGCGAAAATACCGAAAAAAATCTTTGTATTTTTGACCGGGGGAAAGAACCTGGATTTCAATCTCTGCCGGTTCTTCTGAATGGTTAAAAAGGCATGCATGAACGACCTGATCAATATCGTAAACCTGTTTGAGACTGACGGGATTGTCACCTCGGTTGAACCTTTCGGATCAGGCCATATCAATGATTCCTACCTGGTTACGACTTCGCCTGAACCGGCAACCAACTATGTACTTCAGCGGATCAATCACCACATTTTCACAAATGTACCTGAACTGACCAGCAACATCCTGAGGATCACGCGGCATTTAAAGGAAGCCCTGTTCACCGGGAGTTCAGCATATGGTTATTTCCAGATCATCCAGCTGACGCAGGCCCGCGCCGGGAACTATTTCATTCGTGACCGGGAGGGAAACTACTGGCGCCTGTATAACCATGTGAGAGGCAGCAGGAGTTTCGACCTTGTTCAGAAACCTGAACAGGCGTATGAGGCCGGCAAAGCCTTTGGAATTTTCCAATACCTGGCAAATGAATTTGATGCCAAAGCCTTGTATGAAGTACTGCCAGGTTTTCACAACGTAACATCGCGCCTGGCAACCTTCAGGGAAACCGTGATGCTTGATCCGGCAGGGCGGGTAAACGAAGTTAAAGATGAAATCGCTTTCATTGAGGCCCGGTCAGCGGAGATGCACACCATCCTGAAGCTGGGTCAAAGCGGCCAGATTCCTTTACGTGTCACCCACAACGATACAAAGTTCAACAATGTTTTGTTTGACGAGGACAACAAGGCTATCTCTGTCGTGGATCTTGACACGGTGATGCCGGGCTACATTTTATTTGATTTCGGAGATGCGATCCGCACGGGGGCCAGCACGGGGGCGGAAGACGAAAAAGTTCTTTCGAAAGTGAACATTGACCTGGCCCTGTTTGAAGCTTATTCGACCGGGTATCTTGAAATCGCCCGGAATTTCCTGAATACCGTTGAAACCGACCACCTTGCATTTTCCGCAAAATTCATGACCTACCTTATCGGGCTTCGGTTTCTAACCGACCATATCGGCGGAGACCGCTATTTTAAAACAGGATTCCCGGGTCATAACCTGCAGCGGGCCAGGGCACAATTCAGACTGCTGGAATGTATGGAACAACAATTCCCATTTATGCGCGAAATCATTAACACGGCAATGAAAGGATGAAAAACCGTTTTTTATTCCGTATTTTGCACACCCATTAACCCTGAAAATCTGACTCATTATGCATAAAGCATTCTTCTCCCTGATTTTGCTGTTCGTATACTCTTTCACTGCAGGAGCAGCCGATCATTCAACCCTCACCAAACCATCCATCGTACCTCAACCGGCAAAGATGAAGGTGATGACAGGCAAGTTTACCATTGACAGTAAAACACGCCTGGTCGTTACTGGTGATGATTCGAACCTGGTTCATGTCGCCAATTTTTTTGCCGATCAGTTGCATTTTGCCGGAGGCCCGGCTTTGAAAGCAGAAAAGGTTCCTACGGCCGTAAAGACAGAGAACGCCATTATCTTTAAACTGGTAAAAGAAAAATCCGGGATCCCGGCCGAGGGCTATGAGCTGGTTGTTTCACCCAAAGAGATTACCCTCACCGCTTCGGCGGGCGCCGGTTTGTTTTATGGCATCCAGTCGCTTATGCAGCTTATGCCACCTGAGATCTGCCAGCAGGTTAACCCGGTTCAAAACAAAACCTGGGATGTCCCCTGTGTTGAGATAAAGGATCATCCAAGATATCAGTACCGTGGAATGCACCTTGATGTATCGCGTCATTTTTTCCCCAAAGAATTCGTCAAGCGATATATCAGCCTGCTTTCAATGTACAAGATGAATACCTTCCACTGGCACCTGACCGATGACAACGGATGGCGGATCGAAATCAAGAAGTACCCGAAGCTGATGGAGATTTCAGCATGGAGGGTTGATCATGAGGACATGCCCTGGGATGGTCGTCCAGAGCAAAAACCCGGCGAAAAGGCCACCTATGGCGGCTATTATACCCAGGATGAAATCCGCGAAGTTGTACGGTATGCCGCCGACCGCTATGTCACCATTATTCCGGAAATTGAGATGCCGGGGCATAATAAAGAGGTTCTTGCTGCTTACCCGCAATTTTCCTGTACCGGAGGGCCTTTCACTGTTCCAACAGGTGGTTATTGGCCAAATGTCGACATTCTGTGTGCCGGCAACGATTCAGTGTTTACATTCCTGGAAGATGTACTGGAGGAGGTTATAGCCCTGTTCCCTTCAAAATACATTCACGTGGGAGGAGATGAGGCAGATAAGACCAACTGGAAAGCTTGTCTGAAGTGTCAGCATCGCGTTAAAACCGAAGGATTAAAGGATGAAAAAGAGCTGCAAAGTTATTTCATTAAGCGGATTGAAAAATTCATTGTTTCAAAAAACCGGAAGTTGATCGGGTGGGATGAAATCCTTGAGGGCGGCCTGGCACCTGAAGCGACCGTGATGTCGTGGCGGGGTGTTGAGGGTGGAATCGCTGCAGCAAAGCAGGGACACGACGCCATCATGACACCCGGCTCTCATTGCTATTTTGATTATTACCAGGCTGATCCGGCATCGGAGCCCAAAGCCATCGGGGGATTTATCTCCCTGAAAAAAGTCTATTCGCTTGAACCAACACCGCAGGAACTAACCCCTGAAGAGGCGAAGCACATATTGGGGGCGCAAGGCAATTTATGGACTGAATTCATCCCCACCCCATCGCAGGTGGAATACATGGCTCTTCCCCGTATGCTTGCATTAGCTGAAGTGGACTGGACACCAAAAAACCTGAGGAACTGGAATAGTTTTCAACGCCGGTTGGCCGATCAGTTCAAACGGCTTGATTACATGAAGGTCAACTACAGCAGAGGATCATATAAGGTCGATGTAAACACGATGCAGGATAAAAAATCTGGAACGATGAAGGTTTTACTTCAATCGGAACAGTTCGACGCTCCGATCCATTATACCCTAAACGGCGACGATGTAAAACCAACTTCTCCGGTTTATTCCGGTCCGGTTGAAGTGAAAGCCAACGGGGTGATCAAGGCAGGAATTTTTGTTGATGGGAAACTGAAGGAAAATTCCCCCGCCATGCCACTTATATTTCATCTTGCCATCGGTAAGCCGGTAAAATATTTCTCGGATTTTTCCTATCGCTATCCTGCTGCCGGCAAAGGGGCACTCACCGACGGGCTCCGCGGTTCGGTCAATCACCGTGACGGGCTCTGGCAGGGGTATATTGGAAATAACCTCGACCTGGTTATTGACCTTGGGAGGGAGATGCCGGTTAATACCGTTCAAATGAACTTTCTTCAGAATCAGCGCAGCTGGATCTTCCTGCCTGTTGTTGTTGAGTATTCCTTATCCTCGGACGGGAAAAAATATCACTCGTTCAACGAGGTTTCAAATAAAATTTCGCCCAAGGAGGAGAAAGCGATCATTCAACCTTTCAATTTCCAGTTCATGGAAAATACAAAGGCAAGATATATCAGGGTGAAGGCAAAAAACCTGGGTGTATGCCCCTCATGGCATGAGGGTGCCGGTCAGGAATGCTGGATGTTTACAGATGAAGTTGTCGTTTTTTAATATGCTGCAACTGGCAATACCAGGCAGGTTAAACCGTCATAATATCCTTCTCTTTTACTTCAAGGATTTTATCCACCTTTGAGATATAATCATCTGTGAGTTTTTGAATATCAGCCTCTAGTTTGTCAACTTCATCCTCGGGAACTCCGTCTTTTTTCAATTTCTTGGCTGTTTCATTGGCAATCCGACGGATATTCCGGATACTGATCTTTCCGTTTTCAGCTTCGGTTTTGGCTTTTTTAACCAGGTCACGACGGCGTTCCTCGGTTAATGGTGGAACCGTTATCCTCAGGATCTCTCCCTCATTTTTAGGATTAAAACCCAGGTTGGCCGACTGAATGGCCTTATCAATCAAACCAAGAACACTTTTATCCCATGGCTGAACGATGATCTGTCTTGCGTCAGGGGTGCTGATGTTGGCCGTCTGGTCGATGGGGGTCATTACACCATAGTAATCGATCCTTACACCATCAAGCATCTGGGCGCTGGCCTTCCCGGCCCGGAGTTTTTGTAACTCTTTCTCAAGATGCTGGAGTGCCAGATACATACCCTCATTGGCTTCATCCAGGGTAAATTCTATCTCTTCATTCATACAGCGTATTATTTTTCAGTTTGTCATTATTGTCTGAATTGTTTTCATCGGAAGTTCAACTTACAATGGTTCCAATGGCCCCGCCTTTTATGAGTTTAAGCAAATTCCCAGGCTGATTCATGTTGAAAACCACGATAGGCATTTTATTTTCGCGGCAAAGCGTAAAAGCCGTAAGATCCATGATCTTTAACCCCTTTTCATATGCTTCATTATAGGACAGGGTGTCATATTTCACGGCAGCCGGATCTTTTTCCGGATCAGAGGTATAAACACCATCCACACGGGTACCCTTCAGAATGGCGTCGGCCTTGATCTCAACTGCACGCAATGCAGAGGCGCTGTCGGTGGTAAAATAAGGATTGCCGGTACCTGCAGCAATGATCACTACCTGCCCCTTTTCAAGGTGACTGATGGCTTTACGCCGGCTCATGGCTTCACACACCGGTTCGATGGCTAATCCTGAAAGGAGTTTGGATTGCACCCCCAGTTTTTCGAGGGCAGCCTGGATCGCCATGCTGTTTATGACCGTAGCCAGCATGCCCATATAATCACCCTGAACGCGATCCATTCCGTCGGTGGTTCCTGCCAATCCCCTGAAGATATTCCCTCCCCCGATCACGATGGCAACCTGAACTCCTTCGTCAACAACCAACTTGATCTCTGCGGCGTAATCGGCCAGTCGAACAGGATCAATGCCATAACCCTGGTTCCCTTCCAACGCTTCACCAGACAGCTTTAACAGAATTCTTTTGAATTTTTTCATACTGTTTTATTTTATTCACTGATTCCATGGCAATTCTTATACTTTTTACCACTGCCGCATGGACAGGGATCATTGCGGCCAACCTTCTTTTCAACCTTTACCGGCTGTGGGCGCGATTGTTCCTGAGTTTTTGAATTTGACTGCGATAAAAGGTCACTGCGTTCTTCCTTCATGCGGGCCCGGTCCATTTTACGCGGAGCCTGGGCTTCTTTTACATTTTCGACCTGGATCGGCACATCCGCTTTGATCAGGAAAGAGGTGATCTCCTTGTTGGTACGCTGAACCATGGTCTTGAACAACTCGAAAGATTCAAACTTGTAAATCAGCAAGGGATCCTTCTGCTCGTAGGCTGCATTCTGAACCGATTGTTTCAGATCATCCATCTCGCGCAGGTGCTCCTTCCAGGCATTGTCAATCATCCCAAGTACAATCCCCTTTTCGATGCTGAGTACAACCTCCTTGCCCTTGTCTTCATAGGCTTTCTTCAGGTTTGCCACAGCCTGCATGGTCTTCAAACCATCAGTCACAGGTATTGCAATGTTCTCGTAGCGTGTGTCATTCAGGAACACATCACGGATTACCGGGAAGGTTTTCTGGGCAATATGTTCACATTTCGATTTATACCGTTTGTAAATATAACCATACAATTTATCGCCCAGCTCATCTATATTCAATGATCCGAAATCCGATTCAGAGATGGGCGAATCTGCAGCAAATTCCTTGAGCAGGTCGAGGTTAAAACTATGAAAATCCCTTCTTTCCTGGGAATCCAATACAATGGTTTCGCACACGTCATAGATCATGTTTGAAATATCCACTGCAAGGCGATCGCCAAAAAGGGCATGGTGTCGTTTCTTATAAATGGCTTCACGCTGAATGTTCATCACATCGTCATATTCGAGCAGCCGCTTACGTACGCCAAAGTTGTTCTCCTCCACCTTTTTCTGAGCCCGTTCAATGGATTTGGTGATCATCGAATGCTGGATCACTTCACCATCCTTGATACCCATGCGATCCATGATTTTTGCAATCCGGTCTGACCCGAACATACGCATCAGGTCATCGTCGAGCGAGACAAAGAACTGCGAACTCCCCGGGTCACCCTGACGGCCTGCCCGTCCACGTAACTGGCGGTCGACGCGTCGCGACTCGTGACGTTCTGTCCCGATAATGGCCAGACCGCCTGCATCTTTTACACCCGGTCCCAGTTTGATGTCGGTACCACGACCTGCCATGTTGGTGGCGATGGTGACGGTACCGGCCCGGCCTGCTTCGGCAACTATATCTGCTTCCCTTGCATGCAATTTGGCGTTCAGTACATTGTGTGCAATATTTTTCCGTTTCAGCATGCGGCTGAGCAATTCCGAGGTCTCTACCGAGGTAGTTCCCACCAGGCACGGCCGCCCACCCTGGACCAGCTTTTCGATTTCATCAATGACGGCATTGAATTTTTCCCGTTTGGTCTTGAATACCATATCTTCACGGTCGTCACGAACAACTTTCTTGTTGGTCGGTATGACCACAACGTCCAGTTTGTAGATATCCCACAACTCCCCTGCTTCCGTTTCGGCGGTACCGGTCATCCCCGCCAGCTTCTTGTACATGCGGAAATAGTTCTGGAGTGTTACCGTAGCGTAAGTTTGCGTGGCTGCTTCGATTTTCACATTTTCCTTTGCCTCAATGGCCTGGTGCAATCCATCGGAATAGCGCCGGCCTTCAAGAATACGACCCGTCTGTTCATCCACGATCTTCACCTTGTTGTCCATGACCACATATTCCACATCCTTCTCAAACAAAGCATATGCCTTGACGAGCTGGTTTACGGTATGGACACGTTCGGTTTTGATGGAGTAATCGCGCATCAGATCATCCTTCTTCTCCTGCTTTTCAACATCTGAAATATTTTTTTTCTCGAGATCCGCAATCACAGAACCGATGTCAGGGAGAATATAGAAGGTCGGGTCTTCATATGATTCAGTTAAAAGGTCGATGCCCTTATCGCGCAATTCGATGGTATTATTTTTCTCATCGATGACAAAATAGAGTTCATCATCGATGACTGGCATGTTCTTCGACTGTTCGGCAAGGTAAAAATTCTCGGTCTTCAGCATCAGGGCCTTCATTCCCGATTCGCTGAGAAATTTAATGAGGGCCTTGTTCTTGGGCAATCCATGATGGGCGCGAAGCAACTGTTCTCCCGCCTTTTTCATATTCTCATCATTCTTCGGATCTTCTGACAAGGCCTTTGCATCTGAAAGCAGCTTGGTCACAAGATTTCTTTGCGCGTTGTATAGCTTGGTAACATTGGGTTTAAGATCATCAAACAACTGGTTCTCTCCCTTTGGTGTAGGACCGGAGATGATGAGCGGTGTCCGGGCATCATCAATCAGAACGGAGTCAACCTCATCCACAATGGCGTAATTGTGCGGGCGCTGCACCAGCTCTTCAGGATTGCTGGTCATATTGTCACGAAGATAATCGAAACCAAATTCGTTGTTGGTTCCATAGGTAATATCGGCAAGGTAAGCGTCGCGTCTTGCCTGCGAATTAGGCTCATGACGGTCGATACAGTCAACCTTCAGCCCGTGAAATTCAAACAGGGGCCCCATCCATTCAGAGTCACGTTTGGCCAGGTAATCGTTTACGGTTACAATGTGTACCCCCTTGCCAGGCAATGCATTCAGGAACATCGGGAGGGTGGCGACCAGCGTTTTTCCTTCCCCTGTGGCCATTTCAGCGATTTTCCCCTCGTGCAGCACCACCCCGCCAATTAACTGGCAGTCATAGTGAACCATATCCCAGGTAATCATGTTCCCTCCGGCCGTCCAGCTGTTCCTGAACCGGGCAATATCGCCGTCAATTTCCACATTTGCCTTTCTGGCGGCCAGGTCGCGGTCATTCTGGGTTGCAGTTACCTCAACAAATTCATTTTCGAAAAATCTCCTTGCGGTATCCTTCATCACTGAAAAAGCTTCAGGCAGAATTTCACGAAGGATCTCCTGGGTCAGCTCATACGATTCCTTTTCGAGCCCGTCGAGAACACCATATAACTTTTCCTTTTCATCGATTTCAAGTTCATCAGAATTAATCTGTTCTTTCAAATCAGCAATTTCCTTTTGCTTCACTGAAATGTATTCGCTGATCCTGCGTTTAAAATCAAGGGTACGGTCACGAAGTTCATCATTCGAAAGAGTTTTGATCTCCTCGTATACCTTCAGGGCCTGGTCAACCATCGGGTTGATTTCCCGGATATCACGCTGGGACTTACTGCCCAGCATTTTCTTAAAAAAATCTATCATGATTCAGTTTACTCCTCTGATATTTTTTGTAATTCGGCTTCCAATCCGTTATTCGGTTGTGCGGCCGGATATTTATAAATTTTTCCCTCTTTATCTATCAGGACAAACAATGGGTAAGTACTCACATCATAGTCTTTCAGCACCTCAACGTGATCACCGATATGTAAAAATGTCCAGATGAAATTTTTCTTCAGTTTAATAAAAAAAAGCATTTTCGTGAATGATTTATCTGCCGAAACGCTGACAAAATGTACTTTATCCTTGTAGGAATCATACAATGGCCTGATCAATTCCATCTCCGACAAACATTCATCACAGTAGGTTGTCCAGAAACACAAAACCACCGGTTTCCCCCGCAGGCTCTTCAATGACACCTCTTTTTGCTCGCGGTTTATCAGGGTGAAATCCGGTGCCTGGGTACCGGATTTCAGCTTTGTCAGCAGGCTGATCATGTTCTCAGCCACTTCACGGTTCTCCGCGAAAGGTGATTTTTCGCCGGCGCGTTTGATAACAGATAGAACTTCAGCCTGGTCATAACCCGGAGTACTGTATAGTTCCATCATGCCCTTTAGCATGACCAGCTCCCGCAAACGGTTATTTTTCAGCAGGGTATCTGCAGTCATGCTCTTTAACAATCCGGTATATGGATCGGCAGATTTCAGAACAGGATGCAAATCAATCTTTCTGAGAACATTCGATGTGACAGTAAGATATTTGGAGAAGTAATTGTTAAAAAAATCCATGTACTCCAGGTTATTATACAAAACCGGTTTGTCTGAAAAATATTTTTTTGCAAGCTGTGACTTGTTATAATATTGGGTCAGTTGCTCCAGGGAGGCTATTTTGTATGAAATGTGGTTGATAAAGTATGGTTTTTTCACATTTCCGAACCGTTGGTTTATCTGGATCCGGAATGTATCAAGCAACACCTTGTTCCGGTCATGGTACAGTGCATTGAAATTCTGCGTAAGAAAACCACTGTACAGGGAATCAAATTCGCCAACCAGGTTATTGAGTTCAGTAGAATCTGGTTTTATGATGGCGCAATTCAGACTCTGTGATTCCACCAGCGGGTCTACCTCCGTATACACATCATCATCCGGCGGGTAAATCCTGAGTTCATATTTCCTTGATGGTTCAAGGATCAATTCTGAGCGATGGAAGTCGATAAAGACTGATGCGACCGTAATTTTATCGAGTGCAACAGAGATGGTGAAGCGTCCTGCTGAATCAACCCTGGCCGATCCCAGCGGCTTTTCCCAGAAGGTGATCAGGTCACCGGGGGAACTAACCCTGATCAATTTTCGTTCAGCACCCGGGGCAGTTCCGCTGATGATGGTTTTTTGGGACAATGCCAGATCATGGCAAAATAAAACAGCCCCTAAAATAAAAAAGTATCTTAATGCCATAAGCACAACTACCCGGTTTAACCGGCAAAGGTAAGAAAAAGGGAGGGATTAGCCGTCAATGGTTGAGAAAGCTAATTTTTCACAATTTTCCTGAATTCAAACGATCTCCCGTTCTCAAATTTGATCATGTACAGTCCGGGGGTAAAACCGGTTGTTTTAACAACGGCTCGGTCCGACATGTTCCCTTTAAAGACAGTCTTTCCGGTTGAACTCACAATTTCAAAGCGTGTATTCTGTGAGTTCCCGGTGATTTCAATCATTAATTCACCGGATACCGGATTCGGGAAAACATTGATCTTCCCTTGGTTTTCGACAGAGGCAATACCAACATTGGTGATCGTGATGATGTTGGATGGTTCTGAACTGCATATATCCAGCGTAACGATGACATGGAAATCTCCGTTGGCGGTAACGGTATAATCCTGGTTCGTTTCCCCTGCAATTAACCCGTTTTGATCATACCACTGATTCCCTGCCGGAGCATCGGAATGCAAATTAAAACCGTTTTGTGTTATTGCAGGTGTCGGGGGTGTTATGGGCTGCGCATTGATCACGACCTCGGCCGATGCGACGGATGTGCATCCCTCGGCGTTGGTGATCGTAAAATTGTATGATCCTGGAATTAGTCCCGATATTGTCGTCTCCGTTCCTGATCCGGTGATGCTGCCCGGGTTAATCGTCCAGGTTCCGGATGATGGCAAACCAGTCAGTACAACACTGCCCGTTGCCATGGTGCAGGAGGGCTGAGTGATCGTTCCCGCGACAGGAGCCAAGGGCGTAACTGGTTGCGCATTGATCACCACATTTTCTGAAGGTAAGGATGTGCAATTTTCAGCACTGGTTACCGTAAAGTTATAGGTTCCTTCGGCAAGTCCGGCGATCGTCGTGGTTGTCCCCGTACCGGTAATCCCTCCGGGATTTATGATCCATGAACCTGTAGCGGGTAAACCCTCTAAAACAACGCTCCCTGTCGCTTCCGTACAGGTGGGCTGTGTAATGGTCCCGACCTCCGGGGCAGATGGAGCAGTACAGGAATAATAAACAGGTGTTTCCCAAAGTCCCCTGCCGAAAGTAGCTGCCCTTAAAATACTGTTCTGCGGACTGGAGGCATAATAAATTTCCACCTCTCCAATTTTAACATTCGGTAAACCGGAGTTGTACGGCACCCAATTGTCAGAACCCTTTTTAAAGTATACGCCAAGCTCGGTCCCTGCATACAGTTGAACTTCCGCGGTTGACTGTTTATTCTGCACAACTGCATAGGCCGGGATTTGCGGAAGTCCGGCTGAGATATTTATCCAGGAAGTACCGCCATCTTCTGATTGGTAAAGGTTGTTATTGTTGTACCCGCCCAAGGTGACCCATAACGTATTTTCGTCATCCTCTATAACAGAAACGTAGGTGATACTTCCTGAACTCACTGGTAAAGTGCCGGTAATGTTGGTCCAATCAGTTCCGCCATTGATGGTTTTCCATATCGTTGTCTGGTTTGCAACATACAGTACCTGCGTATTTGATGGAGCAATGGCCATGGAACGGATCTTATTGGAGGTGTTCATCGTCGAGATCTTCACCCAACTCGTTCCCCTGTTCGTTGTTTTCCATATGTCGGCATAACCCGCATACAGGGTCTGTGGATTGTCAGGATCAATGATATAGGGAGTAACCCATGCACCATCACCGGCTCCCGAAGGCTGAATGGCATTTGCCGATGCCCAGTGATTTGTAGTCCTGTCGATCTGGCCATTTACGTAAGTACCATACTGAACATTGACATTGGTATAATCTATCAGGCATTCCATGCCATCTCCGCCTTTTACATCATTCCATGATCCGCCTGATATAAGTTTGGTCCCGTTGTCTTGTAAACCGGTGATGACTTCATTGGAAACCGTTGCTGAAACGCTGAGTTTATACATCTGGCTGATCACGATGCCATTGGTTTTATCCGTCCACGCAGTTCCATTGTTGGATGAAAAATAGACCCCGCCGTCATTGGTCTCAAACAGATCGCCATTGCTGCGGAATGATAAATTATGTTTATCTGCATGCACGGCCGGAACGCCGTCGCCCCACCAATGATTGACGATTGACCACGATGCCCCGCCTGAAAGTGAACGCCAGGTGTTTACACCCCCGGCCAGAAGAATATTCGCGTTGGTGGGAGAAACAGCAAGGCTTAAGTCGTACCAGCCCTGGCCGCCTGAGTCACTGCCGTTTGAACTCCATCCCAGTAAATTGAGGGTTGCTCCCGAGAAAACCTGTATATAAGACGACCCGCTGTTGGTTGATTTGTATATTCCATACAGTCCGCTGCCTGAATTCACGGCTATGGCATATACCCAGGTGGGCTGAATGGGTGTAACTGCCAGTTCAATCCTATAGGCGCTCGAATTGGTGAAAGCCTGGGTCCAGGTTCCTCCCCCATTGACTGTGAGATAAATCTGACCGGTTTTTGTGGAACCGTAAAGTGTATTAAAATCCCCGGGTTTAAATTCCATATCGATAAAATCAGTCGTTGTCAACTGCGTATTCCAGGTTGTGCCACCGTTTGTGGTAATATATGCTCCGTTTGTGGTTGCAGCGATAAGGTTTTGGTTGTTATTCGGGTCCAGCAAAATCCTGTTGACCATTTTTCCGTCTGAAATGGCATAAGCGATCCCTGTGGCATTCCAGGTTGAGCCGCCATCTGTCGACTTCAATACGCCGATGCTGCGGTTATCCCAGTGATCCTTATCTCCGGTGGCGATATAGATTGTATTTGATGTGGCATAATCTGGCGGAATGACAATGTCACTGACAGCGAGCACACCAGTGTTATTGGTCAGACAGCTCCATGATGAACCGTTATTTGTGGTAACCCACAATCCGCCCGCAGCTGTACCTACCCAATAGGTATTTAAGTCGGCAGGATGAAAGGCAATACAGTTTATCCGGCCAATGCCGTTATACCCACCTAGCGAAGTGTCTGGTCCCAATTGGGTCCAGTTTGCAGAAACCGGTGATTTTAACTGAGGATTTGTTTTTAAATATGCTTCGAAAATTTCTTCTGCAGTTTGTTTTGGGAATTCACCTGTTGTTGGATTTACCTTACCTTCCATGTCATATTCCCACCGCTTGAACTGTTTCCAGCCCACGGCTTTTTTCTTCACTCCGTTTTCGACATAAAACCCCTTGTCGACATTATATGGAGCCCAATAGGTTTCAAAAGCATTCCTGTAGTCAAAAAGTGTTAATTCTCCATTGGCTTTGTCCGTCGGTAAATTTCTTACCCAGGCCTGCGAAAACGAAGCCGATGCGAACAGCATGAACAACAATATAAAATAGATCTTTTTCATAAAAATTATTTATTGAGTCTGACAATAATCAGGTCTGTCACAGGCTGATGCCGGCGGGAACGAACTGTGTTACATCTCCCCCGTTGCGGATAATATCCCGGACGATCGATGAACTCAGGGAAGCGTATTCCGGTTCACAAAGCAGGAACACCGTTTCGATACCCGGGAACATCAGTTTGTTCATCTGCCCTATTCCGCGTTCGAATTCGAAATCGGACGATGTACGAAGCCCGCGAAGGATAAAGCCAGCCTTGTTTTTCCGGCAAAAATCAACCGTCAGGCCCGAATAACAATCAATTTCAATACGCGGGTCGCCTGTAAAAATTTCATTCAGCCAGGCCATTCTTTTTTCAAGCGGGAACAATGATTTTTTTTCTCCGTTTTCGCCAATGGCAATGATCACCCTGTCGAACAGCGGAAGGGCCCGCCGGATGATCGATTCATGTCCCTTTGTCACCGGGTCGAAGGAGCCGGGAAACACGGCAATTCTGTCCATTCAATGTGTATTTGAACCGACAAAGATAATCATTAGGGAATGATTGAAGGACTATTCGAATGTAAAGGAGAGCTGGAAAATTTTCGAACTGATTTTATCTATGGATTCCGTATAGATATTATTTTCCCTGGTAAGTACATTGGTAAAACCATACATCATTTTGAGCTCAACCCCGAATTTGAACCATTCATTGTAAAAATCAAATCCAACGCCGGCTTCGGCATAGATATCATTCTGGTTGAATTTTACGATTTTTTCACTGCTGTTTTTCTCACGCTTCTTTGCCTGCGAAGCAAGGTCGAGAGAATACTGCGCACCAGCCATCACGTAGGGTCTGAAATTGTTATACCTTAAAGCCTTATACCTGACTTCAATGGGGAAGTTGATATAGGTTGAAGGAACTTTTTTGTTAATGACCAGATTGTCGACCTTTGGTTTTTCGGCGCCATCCAGGGTGGTAAATGTTTCAATGTTGTAGATCAACGTACGGTCACCAAAGGAAAGTGAGGGAATGAACCTGAGATCAAGATGGTCTCCTATCCGCATGTTTGCCAGGATACTGATGACAAATCCCGGGATGGGTGAAGAATTGATGGACAGAACACGGGCAGAATCAGGTAAAGGGAGAATGTCGGGAATATATTCAGCGCTGAACATGTGGCTATTGAGGTCAGCGATGGGCCGGATGGTGGCAAAACTCTGGTTGATGCCAAGCACAAATCCAAAGCGGAATCTATCCTGATCAAAGGTAGGCATATTGAGTACCGTCATCCGCTGGCTCTTCGCGACAAAGGGTTGAGCCATGATAAGAAAAAGCAGGATTAAAGCGCTAAACCGTTGAATCTTCAATGAAGTACTGTGAGAAATATGAGATATTAACGTTGGTTTATGGAATTTATTTTTCAGCCAGGTAGATCGATGCTATTCCTGAACTGAGACTCCTCTTCCTGGCATTGATTAATCCCAGCCCGGAGAGAATGTCCACAAACTTTTGTCCTGATGGAAAGGCGGCAACTGATTCCGGAAGGTAGGTATAGGCTTTGCGGTTACCTGAGATTAACCGTCCCATCACAGGGATAACAAAGCGGGAATATATCCAATAGAGCTGTTTCATCGGGAACAAGGAGGGATGGGAAAATTCAAGGATCAGCATGACCCCGCCAGGACGAAGCACTCTTTTCATCTCCTTTAGGCCCAATTCAAGGTTTTCGAAATTTCGCACCCCGAAAGCTACCGTAATAGCCTCGAAGGTGTTATCGGAAAAGGGAATTTTTTCGGCATCAGCCCGGCGCAGGGTGATCACCTGGTTCAAACCTTTTTCGTTGATCTTCTGCCGGCCGATCTCCAGCATTTTCTCGGAAATGTCGATCCCGACGATTTTTTGTGGTTTGATGTGTTCAATCGCAATAGCAAGGTCTCCCGTACCTGTAGCTACATCAAGGACTGAATTCGGTTTATAGGTTTTCAGGATGCTGACAAGTGTTTTACGCCAGCGGTAATCAATCCCAAAGGAAAGAAAATGATTGATAAAGTCATACTTTGGTGAGATATCGTCAAACATCACACGCACGGCCTCCTTTTTGGATACTTCAATCATGGTTTAAAGTGACAGGGTAACAAGGTGACAGGGTAACAGGGTAACAGGGTAACAGGGTGACAAGGTAACAGGGTGACAAGGTAACAGGGTGACAAGGTAACAGGGTGACAAGGTAACAGGGTGACAAGGTAACAGGGTGACAAGGTAACAGGGTGACAAGGTAACAGGGTGACAGGGCATAATAGATTCTGCAGGTTGTCTTGGTTGTCAATTTGCGTTTGCGAATTAAAACAAAAAGGGATTACCCAAGTTATCAGATAATCCCTCTTTGTTTTTGAAAATTACTATGACCCGAGTTGAAGACGTTTAAAACCGGTCACAGCCAGATCCTTATCATTGTCAGCGATGTACTGGCGGACAGTTTTCTTGGAATCCTTGATAAAATCCTGGTTCAGCAGGGTCATCTCTTTGAAGAACTTGCCAAGTTTACCCTGGGCGATCTTTTCAAGCATCTCTTCCGGTTTGCCTTCCTGGCGTGCCTGGTCTTTTCCGATCTCGATTTCGCGGTCAATTACCTCCTGGGTCACGTTTTCCTTATCAACGGCAACGGGACTCATGGCAGCAACCTGCATGGCCAGTTCGTGTCCGATCTCAGCAACATTCTTTGCATCTTTTTTACTCATGCCGATGACCGTGGCAAGGCGGTTTCCGAAATGGTTGTAAGCAAACACAACTGGCGCCTCGACCACCTCGAAGTGGGCGATCTGAATTTTCTCTCCGGTTTTGCCAAGGAGTTCATCCAGTTTCTGAACAACGGTAGTCGATCCGATTGACATGGGCATTAATTCGGCAACCGAATGAAAGCGGTTTGCAACGCCAAGGTCAAGCAGATTTTTTGAAAATTGGATAAACTCTTCGGTCTTTCCGACGAAATCGGTTTCACAATTGACCATGATGACAGCACCAAAAGTCTGGTCGTCAGAGGTCTTAGCAATAACAAAACCCTGGTTTGCATCGCGATCAGCCCGTTTTCCGGCAACTTTCTGTCCCTTTTTACGGAGGTAATCAATGGCTTTATCAAAATCACCTTCTGTTTCCTGCAGGGCCTTTTTACAATCCATCATCCCCGCACCCGACATCTGGCGCAATTTATTTACATCAGCAGCAGTAATATTCATATAGAAAATTTTTGATTAATAACTTAAATCAGATAACGAAATAGAGAGGGGGCGAAGTAGCGAAATAGGATTCGTAATTCGTCATTCGTCATTCGTCATTCGTAATTATTTCTTGTTGCTTCTTCCGGCGGGTTTGCTGATACGCTTGCGGGCCGGCTTATTTTTATCTTCCGGTGCAGGTTCCATGGCTTTCATCTTGGCCACTTTGGTATCAACGAAATCCTTCTTTACGATTTTGATGCCATCTTCGTCCACTTCATCCTCGTCAGAATCGAGCATGTTGGATTGAAGTCTGCTTTCGAATTCGTCGCCTTCTCCGCGTTCATCGCTGGCCTCTTTTTTATCGCGCTCAAGTTTGCGCTCCACGAGTCCCTCTTCAATGGCCCTGACCATGGTATCCACGATAAGGGAGATTGATTTGGAAGCATCATCGTTGGCCGGGATAGGGAAATCCACGGTTCTCGGATCGGAATTGGTATCCACGATGGCGAAAGTTGGGATATTCAGCTTCTTGGCTTCTGCAAGGGCGATGTGCTCTTTCAGGATGTCGACGATGAAAATAGCCGCAGGCAGACGGTTCAGGTCGGCGATTGAACCAAGGTTCTTTTCCAGTTTGGCCCGTTCGCGGGTGATCGTAAGGCGCTCCTTTTTTGAGAGATTGGTATAAGAAGGACTGCTCATCAGTTTGTCGATGGAGATCATCTTGCGCACGGCTTTACGGATGGTGGCAAAGTTGGTGAGCATACCGCCCGGCCATCTTTCTGTCACATAGGGCATATTTATGCGCTTGATGTGCTCGGCCACGATTTCCTTGGCCTGTTTTTTTGTAGCAACAAAAAGCACTTTTTTTCCTGCCTTGGCAATTTGCTTCAACGCTGCAGCTGCCTCGTCAACCTTTGCCATTGTTTTATACAGGTCGATGATATGGATCCCATTGCGTTCCATAAAGATATAGGGAGCCATGGCAGGATTCCATTTGCGGCGCAAGTGACCGAAATGGACACCTGCATCCAATAATGCATCAAAATTCGTTCTTGACATATAATTGTTCTATGAATTCTAAAATACTAACGTTTACTAAACTGGAATCTCTTACGGGCTTTTTTCTGTCCGAATTTTTTACGTTCCACCATACGCGGGTCGCGCATCATCAAACCTTTGGCTTTCAAAGGCGGACGGTGTTCCGGATTTATTTCGCACAAAGCGCGCGCGATAGCAAGGGCAAGCGCCTCAGCCTGGCCGCGGATTCCGCCACCGGCAAGGGTTACCTTTACATCATATTTTCCCTGGTTATTGGTCACCTCAAAAGGTTCGGTAACCTTGAACTGAAGAATCGGAGTTGGAAAATAGTTCTTGAAATCACGGCCATTCACCGTAATGATACCCTGGCCATCCTTCAGATATACTCTTGCTACGGCAGTTTTCCTTCTGCCGAGGGTGTTGATAACTTCCATATTACTTGATTGAGGTTAATTTCATTGGTGTCGGTTGCTGTGCTTTGTGCAGATGCTCGGGGCCGGCGTAAACATAAAGATTACGGAACAGGTCACGACCAAGGCGGTTCTTGGGAAGCATTCCCTTTATCGCTTTCTCTACAACGGCTGTCGGTTTTTTGGCGAGCAGTTTGCTGGGGGTCACCTCTTTCTGCCCGCCCGGATAACCTGAGTGGGTTAAATAGATTTTATCCTCCATCTTGTCACCGGTAAGCCGGATCTTTTCGGCATTGATGATGACAACATTGTCGCCACAATCCACGTGGGGAGTGTAGTTTACTTTCGTTTTGCCTTTCAGCAACATGGCCACTTTGGCTGCCAAACGCCCCAGAACCTGGTCTTCGGCATCAATAAGCACCCAATTTTTGGTCACGGTGGCCGCATTGGCGCTTATGGTTTTGTAACTTAACGTATTCATGCTTTCTTCCTGATTTTAAAATGAACCTTTTTCTTCCAAAAAGGGGTGCAAAGATAGAACTATATTTCTTTACCACAATGCAATTCAACCTTGATTTTTACAATTATTTCACTTATCCTTTATTATTTGACATTTTTTTGTAATTTTATCCTTTATTATCTGACATCTATGATCCAAAGAACCTACTGGAAAAAACTATCCTTGCGCACTGCATCGGCCACTCGCTTTCCCCTACTCCTCCTGGGAGCCAGAGGAACCGGCAAACAAACACTGGCACGACAGTTCTCGACCCTGTTCAGCGACCTGATATGGATTGATCTTGAAACGGGGCCCGACAGCAATGTTTTCACAAGCGGCGAAAATTTCGACAACACCCTGAAGTCGATCTTTTTCCTGAAGAACAAGGACTTAAGGCATAAACGCACCCTTATTTTCCTTCATGAAATTCAAAACTGCCCTGAAGCCATGCGATGGTTCGCCGATTCAGGGCAGGCCGGATTGCCTTACCATATCCTGGCCTCCTCCTCGCTGATAACCCCGACGTTTACATCGCTAATGAACGACCCCGGGAAAAAGATGGATATTCTCCAGGTCTACCCCTTCACCTTCGAAGAATTCCTCCAATCGGTGAATGACCAGCCAGCACTGGAAGCCTACCAGGAGGTTCCCGTCCCTGTTTATGCCTATGAGAAACTCCTGCATTATTTTCATATCTATACGCTGATTGGCGGCATGCCCGAAATCAACGCCATCTATGCCCAGGACCAGCATCTGAACAGCCTCCGCCCCACCTACGAACGGTTGCTCAAATCGATGGTCTCCGATATCAACCGGCAAAACAGGGGGAAAAAACAGTGTACAGTCGTGGAGGAAACCTTGCTGAATACTTTTCCGTTTGCCGCCACCAGGATTAAATTTAACCGGTTCGGAAATTCTGAATATCGCACCCGGGAGATGAGAGAAGCCTTCAGGAGGCTGGAACAGCAAATGCTTATTCATCTTATTTATCCTACCACTTCGACGTGCTATGCGCCAGGTGACGCGGCTCCTCGCAACGGAGATCCAGTTCTTCAGCCCTGGAAAAAAAATCAACCGGAAAATGACCTGGAAGGGATTCCAGTCAGCGCCCTGCAACGCCTCCTCATTGACCGGGCAAAATCCCCGCGGCTGCAACTCCTGGATACCGGACTTGTCAACTATTTCTCGGGGATTCAGAAACCCCTGTTTCAATCACATGACATGAATGCGATTTTCGAGGGACAGATCGCGCGACAGGTAGTGGGGCAGGAGATCCTGGCGGCAGAAAGCCCGGGAGGCTGGGATGGCATGGCCGGAGTAGCCCCGGATGCTTTAGGCCGGGCAGCGTACCGACAGTCTGACCTGCACTTCTGGGTCAGGGACAAGGCCCAATCAACGGCCGAGGTCGATTTTATCATTCCCTTCAACGACCTACTCATTCCGGTGGTGGTGAAATCAGGGGAACCCGGCCGGCTCCGTTCACTGCACCAGTTCGTTGATGCCGCGCCGCATGCTTTTGCAGTAAGGCTGTATGCCGGAAAACTCGGGGTTCAGCAAGCCCAGACCTTAAAGGGTAAAAAGTTCTATCTCCTGAACCTTCCCTATTTCCTGGCAGGAAAGATCAAGGATCATCTGAAAGGATTTATAAGGCTGACGAACGGATAAATAGTTCAATCTGCCCCTTCGTACTTCGATTTTCTCTACCTTTGCACACCCTTTTCAATTATTACTAATTATGTCGATTCTAGTAAGCAACATCACTAAAATCTATGGCACCCAAAAAGCGCTGGATGGTGTCACCCTTGAAATAAAACCTGGCGGGATAACCGGTCTGCTTGGCCCCAACGGAGCTGGTAAGAGCACCCTGATGAAGATCCTCACCTGTTTTATCCCGCCTACGTCAGGCACGGCAACTGTGTGCGGATTCGACATTTTCGACCAGGCCATTGAAGTAAGAAAAAAAGTCGGTTATCTCCCTGAGAACAACCCGCTTTATCTTGATCTCTACGTCAGGGAATTCCTTGGCTTTATTGCGGGAACCCATCAGATGAAGGGGAACATTGCAAAAAGGGTGGCCGAAATGATTGAAATGACTGGGCTTGAGAGTGAACAGCATAAAAAAATAGGCGCCCTCTCCAAGGGATACCGACAACGCGTGGGGCTTGCCCAGGCAATGATCCACGATCCCGAAGTCCTTATCCTGGATGAACCGACTTCAGGACTTGATCCGAATCAGTTGCTCGAAATCCGCCACTTGATCACCGAGGTTGGGAAAACCAAAACAGTCATGATGTCGACACATATCATGCAGGAGGTCGAGGCCATCTGCAACCGGTCGATCATCATCCACCAGGGCCGCATTGTTGCTGATGATTCCACAGGAAACCTGCAGCAGGTTGTCACTTCAAAGACCATTATAAAAATCGAATTTGGCGCACCGGTCAAACGTGAGGTATTGATGCAAATCCAGGGTGTGACTGAAGTGATTCATCCCGATGAATTTGTGGAACAGCATACCACCCGGGCAAAACAAAAAAAATCAAACCCGGGTCTGGAATCCCTGATATGGTATCTGGTCTCACAAACGGGAGAGGATATCCGGGCCGCTGTTTTTCAATTTGCGGTTGACCATAAATACACCATACTCTCTCTCCAGAAGGAAGAACAGAAACTGGAGGAGGTTTTCCAGGAATTGACCAGGGGCTAGGTCATTCGTGCTTCGGCATGACTTTCACAGTCTTCATTTGAAAATTCTTAGGCCAAAATTTGAGCATTTCATTTTTTTATTAATTTTGTGGCCAGAATAGTGGACAGATTTGATTGATTGCAACCACTGGAAAAAAATGCTAAAAACAATATTTCCTCCATTCAATCAAAAATCAAATCCTTTCTTATTATTTAAATCCTGGTGTTTTGTTAATTGGTGACAAGGTAACAGGGGGACAAGGTAACAGGGTAAAAAATCGTAAATCGTAAATCTAAAATCAAAAAAATGGGATATTTATTTACATCGGAGTCTGTATCAGAGGGACATCCGGATAAGGTGGCCGATCAGATTTCGGATGCATTGCTTGATGAATTCATGAAATGGGACCCCGAGTCCAAAGTTGCCTGTGAAACTTTCGTTACTACCGGGCTGGTGGTTTGCGGCGGTGAAGTGAGAACCCAGGGATGGGTGGATGTTCAGGAAACTGCTCGACGCGTGGTTCGTCAGATAGGCTATACCAAAGCTGAATACCGTTTCGATTGCGACTCATGCGGTGTGATATCTACGATTCATGAGCAATCACCCGATATCAACCAGGGTGTTGTTCGTGAAAAGAAAGAGGATCAGGGCGCCGGTGACCAGGGAATGATGTTTGGTTATGCCTGCAATGAAATGGATAACCTGATGCCTATGTCAATCGAGCTGGCTCACATTATGCTCCAGGAACTGGCCGAAATTCGCCGTGAAGGCAAACAGATGAAATATCTCAGGCCCGACAGCAAATCGCAGGTAACCATTGAATATGATGATAACGGGAAACCGGTTCGCATTGATACCATTGTGGTCAGTACCCAGCATGACGATTTTGTAAAACCAAAAGATAAATCAGCCAAGGCTGAAAAAGCGGCGGAAAAACAAATGCAGGATAAGATCAGGGAAGATGTTCAGAAAATCCTGATCCCCCGGGTGAAAAAAACCCTCCCTGTGCGCATCCAAAAGTTATTCCAGGGTGATTTTAAACTGCATGTGAATCCGACAGGAAAGTTTGTGATTGGCGGACCTCACGGCGATACCGGTCTCACCGGCCGCAAAATCATCGTTGATACCTATGGAGGTCACGGCGCACACGGTGGCGGAGCCTTCTCAGGAAAAGATCCTTCGAAGGTTGACCGTTCAGCTGCCTATGCAGCCCGTCATATAGCCAAGAACATGGTGGCTGCAGGAGTCGCAGACCAGGCACTCATCCAGGTTGCCTATGCCATTGGTGTTGCCCAGCCTGTAGGTTTGTATGTGAACACTTTTGGCACTGCAAAGGTCAGGGATAAGAAAGGCAAAACCCTTACAGACGGCGTGATTGCTGAAAAGATCAACAAAATATTCGACATGCGCCCCTATTCGATCGTTGAACGTTTCGGACTTAAGAATCCGATTTACCAGCCGACCGCTTCCTATGGCCATTTTGGCCGTGATTATTACACCAAGGAAATGGAGGTTTTTTACCCGGTGAAAGGTTCGAAACCAACAAAGGTCAACGGGAACGGGAAACAGGTCTATTTGAAAAAGGTGGATTTCTTTGCCTGGGAAAAACTTGACTTTGTCGCCCGCGTTAAAAAAGAATTTGGTCTTTAATCCAAAAGGTTTCTGCCGGCCATGCATTAAAACGGATTAAATTGCGTTTTAAATGCAAAGTCGTTGAAATGAACCACAGGCATCTCTTCATCCTGGTCAGCTTCTCCCTGCTTACTTTGGCAGCCGGGGCGCAGATCAACATCAAAACGTATACAACCGCCACTGACACTTTCTACTGGAAGCGGTATGTTCATATTCCAAAACCGGATAAAATCAACCTGAAACGGTTCACGGTTTCACATCCGGGAACAATCATCGACGCTTTCCTGGCAAAGCACCTCGATCAATTTCCGCAGTTCACATTGGATTCAATCAGGCATTTAAACATCAAGGATCTAAAAAAGTGTCTGTTCCCGGTTGACATCAATGGCGACCAGCTCCCCGATATGATATTCAGCGGATCAAGTGGAGGGGAATCGGATATTGTGCGGATTTACCTGAACCGCAAAGACAGCTTTGAGATGGTATTTGAGGATTACCAGTATATTTCGCGGTTCATTATGGAAAATGGCCGTCTCACACAAATGCAAACAGGGGATGCAGGGTGTTGTGACAATTATCTTTATTTCACCCGGAGTTATGAAGTAAAACCGGAAAACGGGATTCCCATGTTTATCAGGGGCAAACAGGTTGTCGCCTACAAGTACACCGAAGAGCCGCGCATCTACTATCCCAGGCCCGTACCCTTCATAAGCCTGACCGACACCATGCTGTTACGGGCTTCGGCGGCTCAGCTGAATGAACCGTTTAATCCATATCTTGAAACTTTTGGCAACATCATCGCCAAATACCGTACCCGGTCAAAAGGCACAATCCTGGCAATGAAATCCTATGGGAAAGGGGATGAATGGTACTTTGTGGAAATCTACCCGGACTCTTCCCCGTCAGCCTCCATCCTGTATGACGTAGAAAAAATCCCGACATTCATCAGAGGATGGGTGTCGGGACTGGCTATTTCACCAAAACCGGAATAAAGTGAACTGTCCGGTTTAGTGTTTCACAATCAACTTCTTTGTCTGGCTTAATTTCCCGTCCACCATGAGTGAATAGAAATAGATGCCATCACTCAGGTTTGACGTGTTGATGCTAAATTTTCCGGTTGAAGATTGGAGTTGTTCGGCCTGCATGGTTGACCCGATCATATTCCGCAAGGTGAAGGTTCCGATTGAACCTGCAGGAATTGAATAGGTAAAACCGGCACTTGCTCCGGCAGGGTTAGGAAAGGCATTGGAAAGCATCGTTTGTGCGGCTGCTGCATCATCAATGCCCAACGGATAGGATGTATATTTAATGGTCACACTATTGGAGTCATTCACATTTGCCTCATCGTAAAACACCCAGCGAACGAAACTTTCACCTGGTTTAAACTTATTATAAGCAATCTGAACATAACGCCCGTCAAAATCGGTGACGATCTCACCTACTGCGATGGTCCTGGAATATGGTGAAATATTTACGTCAGACGGATAACAACTGCCCGCCCAGCACATGGTGGTTTCAGTTGAATCCAGCATGGTCAGCTGGGATTTTTTACACAACACATTGATCTCTTTAGTCCCGATATTTTTCACATTCATATAGGTGACCAGTTCGGCACTGTCGGGAGATCCCTCCTGAATGATGGTGGAATTTGGGGTTATAACTCCATTTTTATTAGAAAGTTCCAGGCTTTGTGTATAAGCCGTCACGGCGATTGCTGAAAGTAGAAAAAGGGAAAGGATATATCTTTTCATATTCCGATAAAGTTTGATTATTATTTGCAAAGTTACAGATTTTAGAAATACAAAATCATCCCACCCTAATATTTCCTTTTTATGTAAGGTGAGGGTAACTACCTGTTGTGAAGGATCCTGACCTCCAGGGCCCCAACTCCGAATTTTGCCATCGGGGCATCGAAAAATTCATAACCCTTTTCCTTTTCGAGCAGTTCGATCAGGTTTTTCCGCAGAACACCGTTTCCCACGCCATGAATGAAGGTTATCTTGTGGAAATGGCCGGCAACCCCACTGTCGATGCATTTCATGAAAAAGTTCTTTTGAAACTCAAGGATTTCGGATTTCTCAAGGTTCGAGGGATCATCCACAAGTTCATGGATATGAAGATCTACAACGGCTTCACCCTGCGCCACCTGGTATTTTGAAATCAAAGAATCGAAAGTCCCGGATGAATGACTCCGGCTGGCGGGTTCAGCTGACAAAGAAGGCTCCTCAGGCTGAAAATGAGATGTGAGGGATAAAACTTTCACCACAATGCCTTTTTCACGGACCATGGAATGCTCCCGGTAATTTCCCTCCTTGAAAAATTTCTTACCCTCTATCCTGAATTCCGAATTGAAGGGTGGCAGTAAAGATCCCGATTGCTGTTTATGAAAAAGGAACTGCATGGTTCCTTCTGTCCAGTGCGAAAGCTGCTCACGGTTGATGGTATCCAGAAGCAGTTTCGAGTCGGGAAAAATACTGCCGTAGTCAACACCTTCAAAATGTCCCAGCGGAGTTTTGGTGAAGATGTTATATAAAACATCATACGAGCTGTTGTTGATCAGAAATACATCCAGGGGACCCGTGATGAGCCATTTCTGATCATGCGGAACGAAAGCCAGGTAAATATCTTCCGTTTTTCGGTTGGAAGTCAGGTGTGCCGGAAGATGGCTCAGCCTGTCGTCCTGGGGCTCTTCATCTTGTGTTTCTTCATCAGGCAGTTCAATTTTGTAATGCTCTTCGAAAAAACGGCCGGCCGGATCCTTCGGATCTATCTTTATCAGTTCACTGATCATGGTAGGAATCTCAAAGCCCTCTTCGATCATGATGCTCACCATGCGGCTGTCAATTATTTTTGCTACAATTCCACCTCCGGATGTGTTAAGAAATTTTACTTTATCACCAACTTTTAACTCACTCATTTTAAAGAAACTATTAAATTCAAGATTCATTTAATTGCCTGCAAAGGTAGCTGATATTTCATGATGTTAGGTCGATACCCTAAATATGAAAAATGTTGTATATTAAAATATTTAGTAAATTGCGCCCAGTATTAACCAAAAAAATGTACTTATGAGGAGATTTACATCCCTGCTGTTATTCTTATGTGTAGCAGCGACCACTGCATTTGGCGGTGGGTATCAGGTGAGCTTACATTCCGTGCGGAATATCGGCATGGGGCTTATCGGAACATCACTCAGCTACGATGCGAGCAGTTTATTTTACAACCCGGGTGGCGCTGCGTTTGTAAATGAGAAATGGAGTTTTTCAGGCGGTGTCAGTTTACTGATGGCACGTACCGCGTTCCAGCCTTTGAATGTTGCTGAGCAAGCCCATTTGGAGCATAAAATGAACACTCCTCTTTATTTTTATGCAGCGTTTAAACCCACTGCCAATCTGAGCGTGGGACTGGCAGTAAACACTCCATACGGTAACGGTCTTTCATGGGGAGATAACTGGCAGGGCAGGTACCTGATCCAGAGCCTGACTTTCAGGGCATTTACCTTTCAACCAACTGTATCTTATAAGTTCAAGGATATCGTTGGAATTGGTGTGGGTCTTGTTTATGCTACCGGAAGTGTTGACTTGAACAAAGCAATTCCGTTGCAGGGTGCAACTGGTGATGGAACATTGAATATAAAAGGGAATGCCAGTAATTTCGGATTCAATGCCGGGATCATGGTTCATCCCATTAAAGGATTGAGCCTTGGCGTTGATTACCGGTCAAAGGTTGAAATGAAGGTGAAGGGTGGAGATGCCACTTTTACTGTTCCTCAGTCACTCGGACAATCTTTCCCAAATACCAAAGTGGATGCCATGCTTCCCCTACCTGCTAACCTTGATTTTGGTGCCTCTTATGAATTTGGCGATAAAAAACAATGGCTGGTTGGGATTAACCTCTGTTATGTTTTCTGGGGGACCTATGATTCCCTGGTCTTTACTTTCGAAAAAGTCACAGCCACACAGGCAATAACCCGTTCAGCCAGCCCTGCGTTATACGTAAACAAGATGATCCCACGCATTGGTGCACAATATAGAATGAGCGACCTGCTTACCCTTCGTGTTGGTGGTTACTATGACCCGACTCCGGTACCGGATGATTATCTCAATCCCCAAACCCCGAGTATGAACCAGATCGGACTGACCTGCGGAATTTCCCTTTACCCCACCAAAGGACTCAGCATCGATGCTGCATTCCTTTATATTATGGGCATGCAACGAAGCGGGACCTTCAGTCCGGATAATTTTGCTGGAACATACAGTACAGCTGTTTACATCCCCGGAATTGGTTTAACCTACAATTTTTAACTATTAACACCTGAACGTTATGAAGAAAATTCTTTTCATTATATTGTCCCTTTCCATGCTCACTGCGTGTGAACGAAAGATCGATGAATTCCCTGCCTCTGCCAACGGCCTCGACTTTTCAAAATTTGTTGCTGTCGGAAATTCGATGGCGGCCGGCTATGCAGATGGCGCCTTGTACCTGAGCGGCCAGGAAAACTCTATTCCGAACATCATGGCCGAACAATTCCAGAACGTGGGTCCTTGCGATTTTAAGCAACCACTCATTGGCACTGAAGACGGAGTAGGATTTCAACCAACTACAGGAGGAATCTATTGTTTTACAAAAAGAGTTCTCCAGATTGTTCCCGACAGGGACTGTGCTGGCAACCCGGTTGGAACCGCTTCATTGAAACCGGGGTTTATTTCCAATCCAGACCAGGCTACTTTGTTGGCGCAACTGTTTGCCCCACCCCTCGTGACCGGACCCTACAACAATATGGGAGTTCCCGGATTATCACTCCAGGCAGCCTTTTTTCCCGGCTACGCTGCTTACAATCCATTTTATGCCAGGATGGCAACCTCCACTGCTTCCTCTTCGATCATCGGTGATGCCATGGCACAGCAGCCAACCTTCTTCATGATGTGGCTTGGCGACAATGATGCGCTGACCTCTGCTTTGGCCGGTACTGACCTCCTGCTTACACCTGCCGATACCTTTGCCAAATATTATCCCATGGCAACAGGCGCCCTCCTTGCTTCAGGCAAGAGTCCGAAAGGCGTTGTAGCTACCATCCCCGATGTAACCACGATCCCGTTTTTTACAACGATTTCAAAATCACTTCCCTGGAACGGTGTAACTCTCAATGCAGAACAGGCTGCAGGGTTGAACACGCTGTATACGATGTATCACCATTCTGAAATTGTATGGAAAGAGGGACAGAATCCTTTTGTTTATATAAAGAACGACGGGAGTTGGGCCCAGATGCAGGCAGGAGATCTGTTTTTGCTGACCCTCCCCACCGATTCAGTTAAATGCAAAGGAATGGGCATTGCCGATCAATCTATCACGCCGATTCCCCGCCCCTACCCGATACCAGCAAAATTTGTACTCGACGGTGCTGAACAAGCTAACATCAAAGCCCGTATTGCACAATACAACCTTGTTATTAAAGGAACCGCCGCTGCCCAAAATCTAGCGGTAGCCGATATGAACACCTATCTGAAGTCCTTTGAAACCGGAATGGTTTTCGATGGCGTCAAGGTAAGTACAACCTTTGTGACCGGGGGATTGTTTTCAACCGACGGGGTCCATCTGAACCCCAGGGGATGCTCCATTGCAGCAAATTATTTGATCCAGTCCATCAATGCCAAATTCGGAAGCAATATTCCGCAGGCAAATACGACCAGCTACCAGGGATTGATTTTCCCGTAGATAGATACCATAATCTAATTCAGAAAAAAGTCGTTTTCAAAATTCCTTGAAAACGACTTTTTTCTTTAGCCTGTAAACGGTTTTAAATTATTGTTGTTTCAGGAACCGAACCATTTTTGACACCGCCTTCCCCCGGTGGCTTATTCCATTTTTCAGGTATGGGGGCATTTCAGCGAAGGTTTGCCTGTGCCCCTCAGGAAGAAAAACCGGGTCATATCCAAAGCCTTCAGTGCCTGTCCTTGACAAAGTGATGGTGCCGTCGACCCGGCCTTCAAAAACATGCTCCTGGTTATCCATGATCAGGCAGATGACACAGCGAAAACAGGCCTTCCGGTTTTCAATGCCGGTCAGCTCCATGAGAATTTTGTCGATGTTGTCATCGAAGGAACATCCTTCTCCTGCATATCTCGCCGAATAAACTCCCGGGCGGCCCTCCAGGGAATCAATCTCCAGTCCGGTATCATCAGCAAAACAATCCATCCCTGTCTGATCGCGGATAAACCTGGCCTTCTGAACCGCATTCCCTTCAATGGTCTCCTGCGTCTCAGGAATTTCAACATCCAGGCTGATATCCTTCAAACTCAGAATCCTGAAATCATTTCCTAGGATCTCCTGGATTTCACGGAGCTTATGGCTGTTGTTTGTGGCAAAAAGAAGGTCGGACATGGGAATGACGAATTACGAATTACAAATTACGAATGACCAATGGCTAATGGCTATTGGCTATTGGCTGCTTTTTTATCTCCTCCCCAATCAACCTTGTTATCAGCTCGGTGAAGCTCCATCCGTGAGCAACCGACATCTTAGGGACAATGCTGGCGGCACTCATTCCGGGAACCGTATTTACCTCAAGAAAATAAAACACCTTCCCGGTGAAAATATAATCAAAACGAACAACGCCCTTGCAATTCAGCTTTTCGTATAACAATCGTGATATTTCCTGGCATTTTTCAAAATCCTTCAGGGGAAGGTCTGCCGGTACAACTTCATCGGCCATTCCTTTTTTATATTTTGCCTCAAAGTCAAAATACTCCTTCTTCGGAATAATCTCGGTAATGGGGAATGTGATGATCTTCCCTTTGGTCCTGATTACCCCGCAGGTCAGTTCACGCCCCTTGACAAATTCCTCAACAAGAATCTCGGAATCTTCTTTAAAAGCCTTGACCAAAGCAGGTTTCAACTCCTTTTTCAGGTTTACCTTCGACATCCCCACGCTGGATCCGCCGTTGTTGGGTTTGACAAATACCGGGAGGGATAATTTCTGCAGGATTTGCTCCATGGTAAAATTGCCACCCTTGAAGAGGTGCATCGATTTTGCCACATAAATCCCGGCCGATGCAACGACTTCCTTACAAAAACCCTTGTTAAAGGTGAGGGCCGAGGTTGTTACATCGCACGAAGTATAAGGAATGCCCAGCATATCAAGATATCCCTGCAGCCTGCCATTTTCTCCGGGTGTTCCATGAATGGCGTTGAAAACGATATCAAAACGGATCTTTCGCTTACCGATCGTCAGGCTGAAATCATTTTTATCAACAGGAAAGTTTTTCCGGCCGATCCTGTAATTCCAGTTTTTCCCCTTGATCTCGATCAGATAAGGGGTGAACAGATCACGATTCATATTTAATTCAACCTGTTTCCCGCTTTTGATAGAGATCCCGTATTCCCCGGAATCACCGCCTGCAACAATGGCAACATTCAACATACCGCACAATTTTTAGAGGCACAAAATTAGCACAAAAATTTTGCTCCTTGCGCAAAATTCAATTTTTCCGTAAGTTTGTTGCTTCTTAAGGAAAATACAATAAAACAGTCGATTTCAGGTTATTTATTTAAACCGTTGATGGATTTTTTACACTTCCTGTTTTCAAAGAAATTTCTAAAGCATCTCCTCATCGCGATCGGGATTACGATCGTTCTGGTATGGATTACCCTGCAGTCGCTGTCATGGTACACCAAACACAACGATTACCTCATTGTTCCTGATTTCCGGGGATTGTATATCCAGGAGGTTCTTGGAAATCCTGACAACAAAAATTACCAGTTTTCCGTGGTCGATTCGATTTTTGATGCAAATAAGCCCAATGGATCTATCCTGTCCCAGGATCCCTATCCCGGATCCAAGGTAAAGAAGAACCGTATGCTTTACCTGACCATCACCACGATTGTTCCGGAAAAGACAACCATGCCTGAACTGCGCGATCTTACCCTGCGCCAGGCACAGACCATGCTTGAGTCGTCGGGACTTAAACTGGGAAGGTTGTTGTATATCAGATCATTTGATGAAGATGCCGTTCAAAACCAGCTGTTTCACGGGAAGTCCATCCTGGCCGGAACAGATATTGATAAAGGGTCCGTCATTGATTTAACTGTCGGGATGGGAGCGAAAGCCGCTGAAGCGATGCTTGATTCAATTGGACATGACAGCCTGCAGTGACAGCAGGGAAAATAAATGCAGGTAATGCAAACTTTGTAAATACTTTTTATGCGTTTTTTCATCATCATATTCCTCTTTCTGTTCACCGGGTTTGTCGGAATTTCCCAGGAAATATTGACAGGGTTACAAATTAATCCGATGGTGAAGGCCAAAGCGATGGAGTTGAGCCGCATGAAAGCTGCAGCGGGGTATGACCTCCGCTCCGGCGATGAATACCTGAAGGCCGCCTCAGATACCACTCCGGTCTCCATGCCATTTTTTGATGATTTTTCTGCAAACGGGGTTTTCCCCTCCTCCCTGCGGTGGATCGATCGTTTTGCATTTGAAAATGACGACTTGCCTGTTTACCCTGTCAATATCGGCGCCATGACCCTGGATGCCATCAACGACTCCGGCAATATGTACCCGACAGCTGTCCCCGGTCCTGATTTTTTTATCGCAGATTATCTGACCTCCCGTTATATTAGGCTTGATTCCTCTTTTACCCCTCTTCCAAGGGCCCTTTCTCCTGCCGATTCCGTTTACCTCAGCTTTTTCTACCAGCCCCAGGGAAGAGGAAGACCACCCCAGAAAGCTGATTCACTGATTTTACAATTCCTGGCTGTCCCTGCCCATGACAGCCTGGTTCCCGGAGGATCCGTTCCTGTTCCTGACCTTTGGGCTAAAACCTGGTTTGCTAACGGAATGTCGCTTGACACCTTTTACCTGAACAACAACAAATGGTTTGTCAGGGTGATGATTCCTGTGACCGACCCACGATACTTCACCAATAAATTCCGGTTCCGGTTTTTTAATTATGTAAGCCTGGCAAGTTCTGCCGAATCAAGCTGGCAAAGCAATACCGACCAGTGGAATCTTGACAATGTATATCTCAACTCCGGTCGCACCCTCAATGATACCATCTATCCGGAGCTTCGTTTTATTTACCGTCCTCCATCACTGCTGAAAAGGTATGAATCCATGCCATATCCACAATACAGTGATGATCCGACCAATGAAATGTGCGATACAATCGATATCCTGATAAGTAACCGGGATATCATACCGCACATGTCCTCCTACAATTATTATGTGACACAACCCGGGGGAAGTTTTTCAAAATCGTACAGCGGAGGGAATTACAATATTCAACCCTATTCCGTTTCTCCCTATGTGACCTTTCAGAAGTTTGCCCATCCCGAGGTGCCATTCCTGATACCGATCAACCAAACCGACAGTGCCATATTCCTTGTTAAACATATTGTGAAAGATATTACCCCCGGTTCGGTGATCGGGGATACAATGCAGTCGTACCAGAAATTTCTGAACTATTATGCCTACGATGACGGAACACCGGAAGCCAGCTATGGCCTGACACCAGCCGGTTCGAAACTTGCCTATGGATTCAGGCTGAATAAATCGCCAGACACGCTTCGTGCAGTCAGAATGTATTTCAACAAAACCCTTAGTAACACAAGCGTTCAGTTCTTTTACCTGTGCGTATGGAATGACAACGCCGGGAAACCTGGTGATACGATCTTCTCCGACCTGGTACTTCCTCGTTATGCCGACAGCATGAACAAATTTGTGACCTATCATATTTTTCCGCCATTGCGTATCACAGGGACTTTTTATGTAGGATGGATCCAGACCACCAATGATAACCTTTCGATCGGGTTTGATCGTTACACCAACAGCCAGAGTCAGATTTTTTACAATTCCACAGGCGTGTGGAATAATTCGGCTTATACCGGTTCACTGATGATCCGTCCGGTAGTTGGAAAGCCCATTCCGCTTGAAGTCGGGGATATCCCGCCCCGGAATATGAAACTGACCCTCTTTCCAAATCCCTGTTCAGTAAGCAAAATAAATGTCCGGATCGCGGATAATTTGCAGAACACTGGCAATTCAGAGCGGGCTACCCTCATCGTCTCGGATATTGTCGGCCGGGTTCGGATGACAACCTCTTTTAGAAATGAGCTGGATGTCACCGCCTTGAGGAATGGTCTTTACTTTCTTGAACTCAGAGATCAGTCGGGTACGCGTCTTGGCTCTGCGAAGTTTATCATTTCACGGTAATTTGTCAAACAACCGTGCATTATGGAAACTACACCTGCAAATCCTCAAAAAAAGAAAACCGTCAAAGAACAGGCAGCGCCAGTTGCCGGGGAGAATGCACCCATCGAAAAAACAGAGTTATCCGAAGAATCCAATGATCTTTTTGAGCATTTCCGGTTTGTGGTAGACAAGAAGCAGAGCCAGTTGCGGATTGACAAGTACCTGATGGCCAGGATTGAAAATGCTTCGAGGAACAGGATCCAGAATTCGGCCCATGCCGGGAATATCCTTGTGAACGGAATGGTGATCAAACCCAATTACAAGGTAAAACCCCTCGACGTCATCTCCATCGTACTGGCTTTTCCCCCTCGCGATACGGAGGTATATCCTGAAAACATCCCGATTTCCATCGTGTATGAAGATAAAGACCTCATCGTTGTCAATAAGGCTCCGGGCATGGTCGTGCACCCTGGGCACGGGAACTTCACCGGGACTCTGCAGAATGCGCTGTTGTATCACCTTCAGCAAAACAACCCGGATGACCCTGAGGCAAAGCCCTACCTTGTTCACCGGATAGATAAAGATACAAGCGGAATTATCCTGATCGCCAAAAACGAACTGTCCCAAACCAAAATAGCCAAACAGTTTTTTGACCATACCATCGACCGTACCTATGTTGCGCTTGTATGGGGCAACATTGACCATGATGAAGGCACCATTGATGCAAACATTGGCCGCGATATCAGGAACAGGCTTATACAGTCGGTCTATGATGATCCGGAGAAGGGCCGGCATGCGGTAACCCATTACCATGTGCTTGAGCGGTTCGGTTATGTGACTCTTGTTGAATGCAGGCTTGAAACAGGACGTACCCACCAGATCCGCGTTCATTTCAGGCATATCGGGCACCCGCTTTTCAATGATGAAAGTTATGGAGGTTCCGAAATTCTGAAAGGAACAACCTTTACCAAATACAAGCAATTTGTGTTAAACTGTTTTAAAATGCTTCCACGGCAGGCGCTGCATGCCAAATCGCTTGGATTTATTCACCCTTCGACCAGGGAGTTCATTCATTTCGATTCATCCTACCCGGAGGACCTGCAATCGGTCATTGAAAAATGGCGGCAGTATTGCAGCTTTAAAAACCTGGATGAATCACTAATTCCGGATTTATGAAAACACTGATCCGTTTTCTGGCTTCCATCTACTGGTGGATAGAATTTTGGTTTATCTGTACCCTGTTTTACCCATTCATGCTCCTTTTATATCTTTTGACTTTTCTTTTCGACAAACGCCTCTACCTCTTACACCTGAGCACCTGCCTATGGGCCTTTGCCATATTGAAATTGAATTTCATGTGGAGGATAAAAATCATCGGAAGATCAAAAATTGATCCGGGCCAGACCTATGTCATGGTTTCCAATCATCAATCGGGGGCGGATATCATTGTTCTTTTCCTGTTGTGGAAGCACTTTAAATGGGTTGCGAAAAAAAACCTCTTCTATTATCCGTTGATCGGATGGAACATGTGGCTGAATCAATATATTGCACTTGACCGGGTCAGGACCAGCAGCATACGCAAAATGATCTTCGATGCAAGCAAGGCCATTAAAGCGGGAAATTCCATCATGATTTTCCCCGAAGGTACCCGGTCAAAAGATGGAAACCTGCAGCATTTTAAAACCGGGGCTTTCCAGATCGCCCTGTTAAACCGGATCCCAATTGTGCCTATTGCTATCAAAGGGACTTCAAAAGCAATCCGTAAAGGTGGATTTCTGATCAACAAGAATTACGATATCCAGGCCAAGGTACTTGATCCACTCCCCTATGATTCATTCAAGGAGATGGATTCAAAACAGGTCGCATTGAAGGTTCAGGAGATCATCGGGAGAGAACTTTAGAAAGCAACCGATGCAAATAATGCAATGAATTCAGAGTGGGGGGCTTTAATTTCAGCTTTGTTTTTCCCGATAGAAGGAATCACGCTCTGCGGGTTCCCGCCTGGCCTCTGTAATCATTGAAATCATTTGTGATACGGTCATCACGGGATTCTGATCTTCAGCGCCGGCAAGGGAATAGATCTGGGTGGAATCATTGATGGTCCCATCCATGTCATCCACCCCAAACGACATGGAAATCTGGGCCAGCTTTCGTCCAACCGCAGGCCAGTATGCCTTCAGATGAGGGAAATTATCAAGGTAAATCCTGGCCACCGCATACATCTTCATATCTTCAACCACCGATACTTCAGGGATATCTGACATCTCATTGTTGCTGTTCCTGAATTTCAATGGAATGAATGAATTGAAACCGCCCGTACCGTCCTGAAGCTGCCTCAAACGATCCAGGTGATCGATCCGGTGCTGATACGATTCAAGGTGTCCGTAGAGCATGGTGGCGTTGGACGGGATGCCAAGAAGATGAGCCGTTTCATGAATTTCGAGCCAGGTTTCAGAGGTAGACTTCATCCCACAGATGTTCTTCCTGATGGTCTCATCAAATATTTCAGCACCGCCACCGGGAATTGAATCGAGTCCGCACGATTTCAGGTATTCCAGTCCCTCACGGATCGTCATTCCTGATTTTTCGATCATATAATCCAGTTCAACTGCTGAATAGGCCTTAACGTGCAGATTTGGCCGGACCGATTTAACTTTTCTCAGGACTTCCCCATAATAGTAAATATCGCGGTCTGGATGAACTGCCCCGGTGATGTGAACCTCTGAAACGTTTTCATCTGACAGTACAACCTTCCCTATTATCTCATCAATGCTGAGTTCCCATTGATCCGGGCTGAAATGATGGGAATAGGAGCAGAATTTGCATTTATTGATACAAATATTGGTAGGCTCGATATGAAAATTACGGATATAAAAGGCCTTGTTCCCATTTTTCCTTGTGCGGACCAGATCAGCTAAAAGGCCAAGGAGACCCAGCTCAGCCTGTTCAAAAAGGAGTACCCCTTCTGCCGGTGAGATCCGCTCTCCCAGTGACACTTTGTTCGCAATCCCTTTCAGGGCATCCGAAACATTTGCAAAATCGAGAATATTTTGATTGGATTCGTTCATTACTCCTTGATAACCTTCCTGATCACCTTATGATCCCCATCCCCGATGCTGATCACATACATTCCTTTTGTTAACCCTGAAAGGTCCAGCTGATTTTCGGAATTCTGCCATGCATCTATTTCCGTGGTCAGCACTGACCGTCCCCACAGATCACAAAGGATCACCTGAAGTTTCCTGACATTTTCCCTGTGGGTCCTTATATACAGGCGATCGAGCGCAGGATTCGGATAGATGGACAGCCATTCATCCATTTCTGGTTCATCGACTCCAACGGCCCAGCCATTTAGAGCCGTGACCCCTGAATTGATCGGGTCAAGCCAGGGTGCAAGCTGTTTGCTGGAATCGGTGCCGTTTTTATCCCAATGGTAGGAAAACATTCCATAATAATCTGCCCACCCAAGTGCAGATGAATCACAGGAAGAGTCACCGCCGGTAAGTGTGCCGATCAGCCTTCCTTCTGAATCATAAATAGGAGAACCCGACGATCCGCCTTCCGTTGTTCCATATCCGTGGAGTGTGGCTGACCAGAATACCTTCCAGTGCGCCTTATCAGGATTCCCCGGGTAGTTTGCGGCTTGAAGCGGAGTGACATAGGTTGAAATTTTTTTGATGTCTCCCTGCGGATGATGAATGCTGACACCTGAAGAACTTGATGTTCCCTCCCGGCTCCAACCATTGTAATAAACATTGAATGAATCGGGGATGGCTGAATTCAGAAGTACCATGTAAAAGTCTGATCCAACGGTCCCGCTGCCTCCGCTGTGCGATATGAGTGATGCTCCGGTCATTGATTTCAGGGCAGGTTCCCTGGTAGGATTAGGGCAGGCGGCACTCTGATAGTCAAAATAAAAAATCCATTTGCTGAGATCAGCCGGTGTTGCTGAACTCCCGCAATGATCAGCCGTAAGGATATATGGTTTCCCATCATTCATTGAATTGTTCACAAGCGAGCCGGTACACCAGACACTGTTTGAACCGCGTTTTATTTCGATCCTGGCCACCCCCCGTTTCTGGTTGCCCCACTGATCACCTTCGCTGCAGTTCACATTGACCATGCATTTCCCGGCAGAGCCGAAACCGGTTTTCAGGTTGGAATATTCAGCGACACCCCTGTACGCATAAGCAACTTCGGAGATATGAATTTTCGGGGCCTCCTGATCAGCAGGTGCATTGTATTCAAGGGTCAGCTGCTCCCCGAAGATCAGTCCCGTGCTGAAAGTCGATAAGCTGTTGTTATTCAAAGAGGTGAAAGCACCAAGACACTGAGTCCGGCCTGGATTATACACAAAGAGTTCGCCTCCGTCGGGCATATGAAACTGATCAAAATAGAGGGTCAATGCCAGCGCTCCGGGTGATTTGATATTCAGCCGCCAGACTGAACTGCCATCTGCAGCCTTCTCCCACACACCTGCTGCAGCTATCCCAAGATCAACAGGCAGATTGATTGCAAACCGGTATGGAAGCGGGTTAAGTTCATCCTCCATTTGCAATGCCGCCACTTCAGGGGGATTCACAATGACTACATTTTGTTCCTCCGGCGCCAGGGATAAGGCAAAACTGCGCGGGATTCCATGCCGGCTTAACTGGGCGGATGCCATCCGTGGAAACAGGATTACCGGAACCAGTATCAAAAACATTAAGGGGCGAAAGCATGGTTTCATATCAGCTTGATTTGGTTAATGAACAACTGAAACTTTACAGGAAACAACTTCAGTTCCGTTCTCTGTTATGAGAACATACATCCCCCGCGGGATATCACGGACATCAAGCGATACAGTTTCTGAAAACACCAGATTATTCCATCTCCTGATCTCCACGCCCTGTGCGTTGATCAGTTTGATTCGCATCTCCTGTGGCGTTGATCCACTGAATTTTAGGTTGATCTGATCTGTGGCCGGGTTAGGGAAAATGACAGGTTGATCAGAAAACATCTTTTCACCAATCCCCACCGTCGATTCTATCAAAATATCATCGATGAGAAAGATAAATCCATTGTCGGTGATGCACTGAATGCCAACGTAGACATCCCGGTTGGTGTAAGCCGACAGGTCATAGCTACGCTTCGTCCAGGCGGCGGGTGCACTTTCAGGGGTTGCGTTCACAGGAACAAAGCTGGATGGCTTCTGGTCGCTTACTGAAACGGCAACATTGTATTTCTCATCGCCATAAAACGGATTGTATGTTTGCACCCAGAATTCAATGCGGGGGTTGATTCCGAGGCCCATCCTGGGAGTAATCAGCCATTTGTCGTTGGGATTGAGTGGAGGAACGGATGAAAAACTACAGCCAAGTTTTTGCCCGGTGTGTGGCAGCAGGTTGGTCATGGCCGGAGAGGTGGCGGAGGGGTTAAAGCAGATATAGGCCATCGGCTCATTTGCATGCGGGAATGCGTATGGCAGTCCGCTCGGCTGGTTAATTCCATAGGTATTGCCGCCTTTCACATCCAACACATTCCAGGGACTGAAGACCAGGCTAAAGTCACCGACCGATTCAAAATCAAGCGAAATGGAGGAGGGGTAACTGGTTACTGTGATGAAAGCTTCTTTTGCGATTGAATCTGCTGAAGTCCCGTTGCTGACCTTCAGTTTAACAGGATAGGTTCCAGGAGCAGCATATTTGATCCCGGAAGGATTTTGTAGTGTGGAGGTAGCAGGGGTTGCCCCGGTGAAAGCCCATAACCAGGATGTGGGGTTACCAGATGACTGGTCTGTAAAACTGACGCCCTCCCCAACATTTACCGTGGTCTTATCAGAAGAAAAATCGGCCGTAACATTCGATGAAGCTTCCGGCTTTACTTCCAGGTCATCAATCATCATCAGGAAATGATCATTTGAAACACAATGTATCGCTACATAGACCTGCTGATTGTTATAATTCACCAGGCTGAAGGTCTTTTTCACCCAGGCAGTGGTAGTATGGAGGGTGTCGGTCTCTGTAACAGAGATAAAACTTGCAGGGCTGTTATCGGTTGTTGAAACAGCCACCAGGTAATCATCCACCAGGTAGGTATCGTTGTATGATTTTATCCAGAAAGAAAAGCTGCCATTTGCGCCGAGTTGAATTTTCGGAGATATGAACCAGTCGTTGTTCGATGGCGGGTTCGAGGAAAAACAGGCGCCGAAACGCAATCCTGAGTGAGGTTGTATAGCCTGGTCTGATGCCATGGATGGAGTGACCAGGGCGGGATTGAAGCAGAGAAATGCCATGGGCTCCGACTGGTGAGGAAAGGTATGGTTTGTAATCCCGTATGTATCATTTTTATCAACATCATTTACCGTCCAGTCACTGAATGTAAGCGAAAAATCCTGGATATTCTCAAAGTCCATGGTATAGCTTGTGGCAGTAGCATTTGACGGGGTCTGAACGGAAACAGCCTGGTGAACATGTAAAGGACCGGTTATTGGATCAATCAGGCTGCCCGAACTCCTCATCGCTTTTCCTGAAGCAGGGATATCCTGGCCTGATAGCATGAACGGGAAAAACAGAAAGGTGATCGCTGAGAATAAAAGTAGCCTGGTTTTCATTTGATCATATTTTTTATTCCGGAAAGTTCAATTTAGGGATTTGAATTTACAAAGGTAATGCTTTCGGGTATTGTAAAAAAAGCTACTTTTATGGACGACTTTACAAAACGCCTCTCATACAATTAACTCCCTATGAATCAAACATTAATGGTAAAAAAAGATCCGCCTGCCCTGCTGAGATGGATCGTCCTGATCTTTATCAGTCTGGCCATGTTTGGCAATTATTACATTTATGATTGCATCAGCCCGCTTGCAGATGTCCTGAAAACGCAACTTCACTTCACCGATAAAAACCTTGGTCTTCTCCAGGGGATATACAGCATTCCAAACATATTCATGGTTCTCATCGGTGGGATTATCATCGATAAGATCGGGACAAAAAAGGCAGCCCTGATTTTTGCCTGCCTGGTTTTCCTGGGGGCCCTGTTCACCACCATCAAAGGCAACATCGTTTTCATGGCGACCGGCAGGTTGATTTTCGGACTTGGTGCTGAATCCATGATCGTTGCCATCACCACCATCCTTGCCAGGTGGTTCAAGGGGAAGGAACTGTCATTTGCATTCGGGCTGAATCTTAGTATTGCCCGGTTGGGATCATTCCTTGCCCTGAATTCCCCCACCTGGGGAAAATCGCTGTTCGCACACTGGCAGAATCCTTTATGGGTTGCCGTCGGGGCCGGTGTTATCGCTGTTGCTACCCTGGGGATATATTACCTGATCGATATCTATTCGGAAAACAAGTACGCACTTCAGAAGGAGGGCAACCAGGATAAAGTCGTCCTTAAGGACCTGTTCAAATTCGGGAAATCATTCTGGTTCATCTCCCTGTTGTGCATCACTTTTTATTCAGCCATGTTCCCATTCCAGACCTTCGCCGTGAAATTTTTCAAGGATGTTCAGCTCGTAGGTCTTCCTGATGACGTTGCCCGTGGAATGGGCGGATTCCTTTCCAGCCTGCTCACGCTTTCTGCCATGATCCTCACCCCGATCTTCGGATTATTATCTGACAAAATCGGCAAACGTTCCCTGCTGATGATGTTCGGATCGCTGCTGATCATCCCGGTTTATCTTGTCATGGGTTATGTTGTGCGCACCGTGGCCCTGCCACCCTCAGTGATCAGCATTTTTTCTTCGGCGGATCAAAGCACCGGGTTCATCGGGGGCGTGGTCTATTTCGGAACCCTGATCGGCACCCTGTTCACCTACTTCCCGAATATAGTCATCCCGATGGTCGTCATGGGAATCGCCTTTTCGCTGATCCCGGCCATTATGTGGCCTTCAGTTGCACTCATCGTCGATAATTCCAAACTTGGTACGGCCTATGGGATGATGACCATGATCCAGAATATCGGGCTGGCCGGCTTCAACCTGATGATCGGGTGGGCCAATGACTTTTCGGGAGCCAGCGCAGCCAATCCCGGCGGGTACCACCTGGGCATGTGGATTTTCAGCAGTCTTGGCTTCTTTGGGCTGTTCTTCGCCTTCATGCTGCGAAGAAATGAAAAAGGACCCAATGCACATGGTCTGGAATACGGAACAAAATATAATAAAAGGCCCCAATAATGAGGTTTCTCCTGGTTTCGGCAACGGTAATGGAGATCAGACCCTTCCTGGATGGGTTGCCCCTGATTGAAAAGCAAAGTGAGCAGCTTTCGCGATACCAATACAAACAAAGCGTCATCGATGTACTTGTTCCCGGTGTTGGAATGGTCCCGACTGCCTATTTTTTAGGGAAGCAACTTGCCCTGGAGCACTACGACCTGGTTTTGAATGCCGGGATTGCCGGAACTTTTAACAAATCTCTTCCCCTCGGATCGGTGGTTAATGTGGTTGAAGATTGCGTGCCTGAGTTGGGCGCCGAGGATGGAGACCAATTCCTGTCGGTTTTTCAACTTGGCCTGGCAGACCCCGATGCCATACCCTATACCAGCGGCAGGCTGATCAATGATATTTTGGATAAAAAGAACCCGGTCAACCTTGAAATTATCCGGAAGCTCCCCAAGGTGACCGGAATTACATCAAACACCATCCGTGGCAACGCTGAAAGCATCGCCCGAATCAGACGCGTTGCAAAGGCTGACCTGGAAAGCATGGAAGGGGCCGCATTTTTCTATGCCTGTTTTTCCGAGGGTGTTTCATGTCTGCAGATCCGGGCCATTTCAAACCTGGTGGAAGAGCGCGACAAATCAAGATGGGAGCTTAGCCTGGCTTTAAAAAACCTGAACAGGTTGCTGATGGATTTTCTTAATGTTCACTGATGTATAAGGTTTACCAATGATTCCCCCATGTTAAAACTTGCAATTTCCCCCTGCCCCAACGATACCTTCATTTTTGATGCGATCTTTCACAAAAGGATCGATCTGGAAGGGTTGGAATTTGATTTCGGGTTTCATGATGTTGAAACGCTCAACCGGATGGCCATGTCGGGCAACGCTGACATGATCAAGGTCAGTTTTTTTAACTACCTGCAGCTCCGGCTGAAATTTGATCTGCTCGAATCAGGATGCGCCATGGGATTCGGCAATGGCCCATTGCTCATCAGCAAAAATGACTATTCCATTGATGACCTTCCCCGCCTGAAAGTGGCCATCCCCGGGCGATATACCACAGCGCACCTGCTGTTCCAGGTTTTCTCACCCGGATCGCGGCATAAGGAATTCATGACTTTTTCAAACATCGAGGATGCCATCCTCCGGGGTGAAGTTGATGCCGGTGTGATCATCCACGAAAACCGATTTACCTACGAAAAAAGAGGATTAAAAAAAATTGCTGACCTGGGAAGCAGCTGGGAAAAACTGACCGGATTACCTATCCCGCTGGGAGGGATCATTGCAAGGAAAGAATTGGGGATCGGGGTTATCGGGAAACTTAACCGGATCATGTACCGCAGTGTCAAATTTGCCATGGATCATCCCGATGTGGCTATGCCCTTCGTGAAACAACATGCCCAGGAGATGGATGAAGCGGTGATGAAAAAACATATCCGGCTATATGTCAATGACCAGACTTTGCAGGCCGGACCTGATGGATTGGCGGCGATTGAAAAACTGCAGCGGGTTGCTGAGGAAACCGGCCTGATGAGGCAGGCGGGTCTGAATGCAGGATCGATCGGGAAAGCGCTGCAATCTTCCATTTCAAAAGGGCTGATCCGTCAGGAGGATACTGCGGTGATCTTTTATGATCTTTCGTTTCTTGAAAAGCGGATCAAATACCTGATATCCTGTTTTCCTCCGAACACACTGCATGGGTTGGCGATCAAGGCCAATCCCCTGTTAAAAATCATGAAGACTGTTCAGAAAATTTCTCCGAACATCGGTGTTGAAGCGGCATCGGTCGGTGAAGTTTCCATGGCATTAAAAGCAGGATACAGAGCTGATCAGATTGTGTATGATTCACCTGTAAAGACCGTCTCCGATCTTGAATTTGCCCTGAAATCAGGCATTCATGTCAATATCGATAACTTTTCAGAACTTGAACGGGTAAACAAGATTCTCCAGGATGCTAACCCTTTGCAGGCTGGTCAGGATCATCCGGCGGGAGTGCATCCTTCGGTTGGGATCAGGATCAACCCCCAGGTTGGTGTGGGAACTATCAAGGAGTCGAGCGTTGCAGGCGAATATTCAAAATTTGGTGTGGCCATCAACAACCATCGTCAGGCACTGGAACATGCCTACATGACCTATCCCTGGCTTACAGGAGTCCACCTTCATGTCGGCTCGCAGGGATGCCCGCTGCAAATGCTGGTTGATGGTATTGGCATTCTATATGATTTTGCCATGAGGATGAATGAAAGCCGCATGGAGAAGGGCCTTTCGCCCATTGTCATTTTCGATATCGGCGGCGGACTCCCCATTTCCTATCATACAGATTCAGTCGCCCCCTTGATGGAGGATTACGTTACCGGGATTGCGAAACGGGCGCCCAGATTGTTCGAATCTTTCAGAATTTTCACAGAGTTTGGGAGATGGGCCTATACGAATTCAGGATGGACCGCCAGTCGTGTTGAATATGTAAAACACGACCCGGGGATCAACACAGCCATGCTGCACGTGGGAGCCGATCTGTTTGTCAGGGAATGCCTTAATCCGAAGGACTGGCAGCATGAATACAGTGTGTTTGACAGGAAAGGCAGCCTGAAGTGCGGCCATGATGAACACCCCTATAACCTGGCAGGTCCGCTTTGCTTTTCCGGTGATATTATTGCCAAAGGTGTTACCCTGCCGGCAATCGAGGAGGGTGATATCCTGGTAATCCACGACAGCGGAGGATATACCTTCAGCATGTGGTCGCGGTATAACAGCCGGCAAACGCCCAGGATCTTAGGTTATTACAATGACGGGGAAAGCTTTGATATCCTGAAAGAGCGGGAAACCCTGGAGGAACTTCACCGGTTCTGGGAATAAAAAGGTGTTTTTTCAGCTTCCCTTTTCTCCGGCAAACTGGTCGTCTTTATTCTTGAAGAGCACGTTGAAGGTGGTAAGACTACCGTAGATCCTGGTGATGTATTGCTGCATGTCAACTTTCTCCTGGTCGGTAAGTTCACTGGCATTCAGTTTTTGCTCTAGGACCCTGAGCCTGTCGCGAACCATCACGATTTTATGGAAAAAGGCCTCCATCGGGACCTCCTTCTCCTTTAGCCCTGGATCACTCGGATACAAGACCAGGCGGCCACCTGTCCACTTGGCGCCCAGTGCCACAGTTTCATGGATGTCGCTGAAACGCTGAAGCACCCGGATAAGTCCCTTTTCGATTTTTTCATAGGTAACCAGTTCTGAGGGGGTCTCACACGCTTCAATGGTCTCCATTCCTTCGTATTCGCGCATGATGATGCGGGTACCATGATCAATAAAGGTGATCTCGTATGCGTCGGACCTGATCTGAATGATGACCCCTTTGCCAAACTGCGGATGTTTAACCCTGGAACCTACGCCAAGCATTTTTTCTGCCATATCAAGATGTTTAAGGATTGAAAAATCAAGCGGTAAAAATAGGTAAAATGGATCAATTATTATGATTGCAACTGGTCATTATGTACATTTGCGATTGGAATTAACGGAAGAATTATGATTGTAGTCACAGGTGCTGCAGGATTCATCGGGAGCTGCATGGTAAGCAAGCTGAATAACAAAGGGCTGAAGGATATTGTAATGGTGGATGATTTTTCGAAAAGAGAAAAACTTCCAAATATCGCCCATAAAAGTTATTTGGAAATGGTCGACCGACGTCAGTTCTTTCCTTGGCTCAGGAATCATGCTGCAAAGGTGGAGTTCATTTTCCACATTGGCGCACGCACCGATACAACCGAGTTTAACACAGCCATCTTTGATGAACTGAATGTGAATTACTCCATGGAGGTATGGAAATCCTGCTGCGAATTTGGGATCCCGATGGTCTATGCATCATCGGCGGCCACCTATGGCGATGGTCTCCTGGGATATAATGATGAAAATCAGTCGCTTAGCTTTCAGTTGCAGCCGCTCAATCCATACGGAATTTCCAAAAATGAATTTGACAAGTGGGCATTGAAGCAAACCCTGACTCCTCCGCGGTGGTATGGGTTGAAGTTCTTCAATGTTTTCGGCCCCAACGAGTACCATAAGGGAAGGATGGCTTCCGTAGTTTTTCATGCGTTTAACCAGGTTACCGGAAAATCCGGTAAAGAGGCAGAAAAGCAGGAAAGCGGGCAATCCGGCAAACAGGAGGTGGGGACGGTCAGGTTATTCAGGTCGCATAATCCAGCCTATCCGGATGGAGGTCAGCTGCGGGATTTCATTTACGTGAAAGATGTGGCGGATGTGATGTACTTCCTGATGAACCACACCGGTGATTCGGGTATTTACAACCTCGGCACGGGAAAAGCAAGAACCTTCCTGGATTTGGCCAATGCCGTCTTTACTGCGCTCAACCTTCCGGCCTCCATTGAATTTATTGACACGCCCCTTGATATTCGTGACAAGTACCAGTATTTTACCGAAGCCCGCATGCATAAACTCCGCTCGACCGGATACACTAAACCATTTTTTTCACTCGAAGATGCAGTTGAAGAGTATGTTCAGGGCTACCTTCAGGATGGGACAACTTTTTAACCACACCAGAACAAACGACTGTGCATTGATGGGAAGGTTAAAGATTAAAATACTTATCCTGACAATTATTCCCCTTTGGTTTGCAGTCTCCGGGAACGCCCAATATTACTCCACCGGACAGGATCCTGCCTCAACGCACTGGCGTCAAATTAAAACAGACCGTTATAATCTGATCTTCCCTGAGCCATTCGAAAAAAAGGCACAATACCTTGCCAATATCATGGATATCATCTGCCGGAATGAAACGGCCACGCTGTCGTCCAAAGTTCCAAGGATCCCTGTAATTATACATACCCGGTCAACTACTTCGAACGGACTGACGGTGTGGGCCCCGAAACGGATTGAGCTTTATTCGTGTCCGCCCCAGCATACCTACGCAGAGGAGTGGCTTGAACAGCTGGCAATCCATGAATACCGGCATGCCATACAAATCAGCAAGATCAACCGGGGTTTTTCAAAGGCGCTTTATTACATTTTCGGAGAACAGATCACTGGAGGGATCCTGGGTTTGTATGTTCCATCGTGGTTCCTGGAAGGCGACGCCACGGTTACTGAAACTGCCATGAGCAAAACCGGCCGCGGGCGGTCAGCCCTTTTTGAAAGCACGCTGAGGGCCCAGATCGTTGAGAAGGGTCCCTATTCATATGATAAAGCGACGCTGGGATCATACAAAACATTTACGCCCGACCCCTATTCCCTCGGATATTACCTTGTTGGTCAGGCTCGCGCCAGGTATGGTTATGATCTGTGGAATTCCGCCCTGGACCGGGTCGCAAAATATCCCTTTATGGTCGTCCCGTTCAACAGCGGGATCAGGAAGGTTACCGGGATGTGGAAGACCAAACTCTACAAGCAATCACTGGCTGAACTTGACAGTGCCTGGCAATTGCAGCTTAAAGCCACTGATCATCCCGCCATGCGTTCCATTACCAGGCCTGATATCAAAAACCACCCGGTATACAACCATCCGATTTTCCTGGATGATTCGACCATCCTTGCCGACAAATCAAGTATGGACGATGTCTCCAGATTTGTTCTTATCGACCGGAAAACCGGCCGGGAAAAAATTCTCCTGACTCCGGGTTATCATATTGGCGGCACAACCTCCATCGGAGGCGATTGGCTTGTGTGGTCGGAACTGGAGAAGGACGTCCGATGGTCGAACCGTGAATATGCAGAGATCAGGATGTACAATTTTAAAACCCGGAAACAGCAGGAACTGACGGATGAATCCAGGTATTTCGCCCCGGTTGTCTCACCCGATGGCACCCAGGTTGCAGCGGTTTATATTTCTGAAGAGAACCAGTGTTCCATCGACATTCTTAGTATTCCGTCAGGACGGATTACCAGACGATACATCATACCGGAATATGGCCAGGCGATGACCCCCAACTGGTCGCCGGATGCAACAAAGATCATCTTTACATTACTGAATGAAAAGGGAGAAACTGTGGCAACCCTCGACACCACAACCGGGAAAATCAGGAATCTCCTTCACGAATCGTTCAATGAATTCTCAGGTCCGGCTTTCTTTTTCAAACATTTCGTTATTTACAGTGTTGATCATTCAGGCTCCGAGGATATCTATGCCCTGGATACGATCAACCAGGCCATTTATAAAATCACAGCGGGCAGGTTCGCCAACTTCGATCCCGATTTTTCATCTGACAAAAAATTCATGATTTGTTCCGACTACACTTCAGATGGGCTGCAAATAGTTGAATTGCCTATTGATACTGCAACATGGATGCCGCTGAACCAGGTGAAGGACCATGCCTACAAGTTATACGAAACCATTGCAAAGCAGGAAACTGCAAACATCCAGGACAGCGTGATTGACCGGAAAATATTTAAAATGAATACATCCGACAGCGCCGATCCTCTGAAAGATACCATTGACGGAAAAGTTTATCCAACCCGGAAATATTCTAAAATCCTCCATCTCTTTAACCCGCACAGCTGGGCACCCATATCGTTTGACATCAATAACCTTAACATTGCCCCCGGGGTCATGCTGCTCTCCCAGAATGCACTGAGTACCATGTTCGCCGGAGCCGGCTGGCAGTATGATGTCAACGAACAGACCGGCAAATTCTATACAACTTTAAGCTACCAGGGATTGTACCCGGTATTTAACCTTCAGTTTGACATTGGCAACCGGGCAGGTTATGGAAGGGTCCATCCGGGAACAGAGACCTTCAGGTTTACCTGGCAGGAAACCAATTTCAAAGCCTATGTAAGCATCCCCTGGAATTTTTCACATGGAAGGTATTTCCGTCATCTTGAACCCTCTGTCGGAACCTCCCTGGTCGGAATCAGGCACAATTCCTCGACACCGGAAAAGTTTACTTCCGGCTGGATCCAGACCATGGATTACCGTTTATCAGCCTCTCAATCTCAACGATCAAGCCAAAAAGATCTGTTTCCGCGCTTCGGACAGTACGTCGACATTAGGTACAGGAATACACCCTTCGGAAGCAATGATGTGGGTTCAATCTTCGGGGTGTCAGGCAATTTTTACTTCCCTGGAATCATCCGGCATCATGGCATCAGGCTTTATGCCGGGTACCAGCAGCGACATGATACAGAGTTGTTGTCCTATTCTTTTTCCAATATAATTTATTACCCGAGAGGTTATACCGGGTCGTATGATGATGATTTGCTGAGTTTGAGCATGAATTACATACTTCCGTTTTGGTATCCTGATTTCAGTTTTGGCTCCGTCATATACCTTAAACGTCTTAAAATAAACCTCTATTATGATTGGGCCAACGGGAAAAATCCGGGGTATATAAACCAGTATCAGTCGATGGGCGGCGAACTTACGGCCGATTTTCACCTGCTTCGGTTCGTGGCTCCCATCGAAATGGGAATCCGGAGTATTTACTACCCGATATCCGGGGAATGGGGGTTTGAATTTCTTTATTCCATTTCCTATTGATACCCTTGAAGAGAGTCAAGGCAGAACCAATCCTTCGTAGGCAAAAAAGGTTACATTTGCATCCGTATGGTCCCAAAATCATTTGCCGGTAGACTCCTGATCTGGCGGTTACGCCACATCAAGCAACGGGAATTCGTTCTGATTCTCAGTGTGTTGGTCGGGATTGGCAGCGGACTTGCCGCCGTTATTCTGAAAAACACCCTTTACTACACCAACTATTTCCTTACCAATGGATTCAGCTATCACGGAATCTATTACCTGTACCTGGCCTTTCCGGTGATCGGCATTATCCTTACCATCCTGTTTGTCAGGTACATCGTAAAAGATAACATTAGCCATGGGGTGAGTAAAGTACTCTACGCCATTTCCAAAAATGACAGCCATATCAAACCACACAACACCTTCTCTTCGCTGATCGCCTGTACGCTGACCCTGGGATTCGGCGGATCGGTCGGTCCGGAAGCACCCATCGTTCTGACAGGTTCGGCCATCGGGTCAAATCTGGCCCGGTTGTTCAGGCTCGATTACAGGACCACCACGCTTATGATTGGCTGTGGTGCAGCCGGCGCCATTGCCGGAATTTTCGAAGCACCGATTGCAGGAGCCATATTCGTCATTGAGATCCTCATGCTTGATCTTACTGTGACCACCCTCATCCCATTGCTGATCACTACAGTTACTGCCTCGCTGGTTTCTTACCTGCTCATGGGAAATGATGTGCTCTTTTCCTTTACACTGAACAGTCCGTTCATTCTTCGCCACATCCCGTTTTACCTGATGCTGGGTGTCTTCACTGGATTGGTCTCTGTTTTTTTTATCCGCGGAAGCATCGGAATCGAAGGGCTTTTAAAGAAGGTTACACCTGTTTTGAGAACCGGGATTGCCGGCACACTGCTAGCCATATTGATTTTCGTCTATCCGTCGCTGTTTGGTGAGGGTTATACCGTATTAAAATCAGTGATCAACGGGAACGGGGAGATTATAGGCAACTCAAGCCTCTTTGGAATGCTCAAGGAAAACAACTGGTCATTCCTGGTGATCATCTTCGGTCTGATCATCCTCAAGGTTGTCGCCATGGCTCTGACCCAGGGCAGCGGCGGCATCGGGGGCACCTTTGCCCCTTCTATCTTTGTGGGTGCCATCTGCGGCTATTTCTTTGCAAACCTGCTGCACACGGTGTTTGGTCTCAATATTTCCTATGCAAATTTTGCGCTGGTCGGGATGGCCGGTGTAATGGCCGGTGTGATGCATGCCCCGCTCACTGCTATTTTCCTCATTGCTGAAATTACAGGGGGTTACCTGCTGCTCACTCCCCTTATTATCGTGTCGGCCATTGCCTATTTAACTTCCAGCTTATTTGAAAGCCATTCCATTTATACGCGTCAGCTCGCTGCCCGGAAAGAGCTGATCACCCATGATAAAGACAAAGCCGTACTCTCCTTTATGTCACCACGGCATTTGATCGAGAACAATTTTGCAAAGGTTGACCCGGAGGCTAGCCTGGGCCAGCTGGTGAAAATTGTCGCCACCGCCTCCCGTAACATTTTTCCCGTCGTAGATCAGGATGGTAAATTCTATGGGGTGGTGATGCTTGACAACATCCGTCAGATCATGTTCGACCAGTCTATTTATGAGGTCACCTTTGTAAAAGATCTCCTCTTCATGCCCGATTACACGATCAACCCCGACGATTCCATGGACAGGGTAATCCAACTTTTCCAGCAGAGTGACCGGTATAATTTGCCGGTTCTCGAAAATGGGAAATACCTGGGATTTATTTCCCGCGCAAACGTATTCTCCCAATACAGGATCCTGCTGAAGAAATTCTCCTCCGACTAATACCCGAATACATCCTTTAATTCAAGTGATTTTACCGGTCCGTAAGTCGATAAGGTTTTGATATCCAGCTCTGCGTTTTTACCGAGCACGAGGATCGTGAAATTCCTGTCCTTAAGGAATTTCATCTGAAAAGCTTTCAGGTCGGCAAAGGTCATTTTTGGGATCTTTTCAAAAACATCCTTCCGGATATCATAGGTAAGTCCGAATTTCTGAGCGTTAAGGTAGTTGAACAACACCTGCGATTTGGTAATACGTTCCGTGCGGATTTTATTGATAATCGCTTCGCGGGCCGAATTCATGGCCTTTTCGCTTTCAGGCATGTTGTTGAATAAACCAACCATCGCCTTCATCGCTTCGGGCAACTTGTCAATCTGGGTCCCGATGTAGGAGAAAAGGTAGAAATTCTGGTAAGGCTGCTGGGGAGCACGGTATCCGGCCCATGCACTATATGCAAGTCCTTTTGATTCACGAATCTCCTGAAAAACAATCGAATTCATGCTGCCGCCAAAATATTCATTGAACAGGCGAACGACAGGGACAATGGTCTTATCATACTTGCCTGATTTTGACAGCATGATGATCTCAGCCTGCTTCATATCATAATCAACCGTATAGACTTTATAGGCGTCGGTGGGCACCTGCTCGAATTTCTTTGGTGCGGGAACCGGTTTAAGCGTGGCGGGCACACGATGTTCCTTGTTCAGCAAAGCCGTGAGGCTGCTTGTTTTGTCAGGACCATAATAGAGTACCTTATGCTGAAAACCATTCAGCCCTTTGATCAGTGATATCAGGTCTTCTGCTTTCAGTGCATCGAGTTCCGATGCCGATAAAATGTTCGTGTAGGGTGAGGTTGGGCCATACACACCGTAGTTATACATCGCCTGCCAGAGAATGGTCTGCTTTGAAAGTTTATCATCCACCCTGCGCTTTTTAATATCGGCCACCAGGTTGTCCAGGGCAGGTTTGTTGGGACGGGCATCAGAAAGGAGCTGTTCAAACACCGACATCGCCCTGGCCATATTTTCACTTAAACCGCTGAGTGATACCCACACCTCCACATCAGAGCTGTTCACACTGAATGAACATCCCAGTTTGTAAAATTCCTCCTGGATTTGCTTGGGTGAATATTTCGAGGTTCCCAGGTATTTCAGGTAATCAAGTGCAATACCCAACTCACGGTTGCTGTTGGTCCCCATCTCAAAGAAATAATAGAGGGAGAAGGTTCCATTCTCTGTATTTTCTTTGTACAAAACGGGAATGTTGTCTTTAATGTTGAACTTTTTAATGTCTTTGGCATAATCAAGAAAAACCGGTTCGATCATCTTCCCGGGTTCAGCCACGATCTTTTTCAGGAAAGCCGATTCTTCATCACGGTTCATCGTAACAGGTGTGATCTGGGGTTTCACCACTTTGGCCACTTCAGGAGATTTTCCTGTGCGCTTGTATACAATCACATAATTATTTCCATAGTTGGCATTGGCGAAATCGACGATGTCCTTTTTCGTTATTTTCGAAAGCCGGTCAATGTTGTGAACAATATCGGCATGGGGAAGCTCCTTTACAAACTCATCCACCATCTCCATGGTCCGACCGTAATTTGATTCGAACTTCTTGATTTCACTTAATTTAAGATCACTGATGATGGCCGGGATCAGCCAGTCGGGGAATTCACCCTTCCTGACCATTTCAATCTGTGCCATGATAAGGTCTTTCACCTCTTCGAGCGACTGGCCCTCTTTTGCTTTTCCTGTAAAGATGTTAACGGAATAATCCTTGAGCGTGTATGAGAATGCGCTTGCCTCAAGCACCTTCTGTGCCTGGTTCAGGTTAAGGTCCATTAAACCGGCCTTGCTATTGCTTAAAACCATATTGCAAATGGTTACCAGATCGGCATCCCTGGTATCAGCTCCACCCAGCCGGTAACCAATGGTCACCGATTCGGCATCAGGTCCTACGACCTCTTTCACTATCGGGCTTGTAATCGGGGTTTCCGGGATAGGGATGTAATGGGTGACCGGTTTGGAAGGTATTTGCCCAAAGGTCTCATCCACCATCCTGATCACCTCGTCGGGATTAAAATCGCCTGAAAGTACAACAGCCATATTGGTGGGGACATAACGTGCGGCAAAATAGTTCTTCAGGGAGGTGAGCGATGGGTTTTTCAGATGTTCAACAGTTCCAATGGTCGTTTGTGTTCCATAGGTATTCTTCTGAAATAACCCGGAGAACAGGTCTTCAAAAATCTTGTCGTCGTCATTGTCAAGGCTCATGTTCTTTTCCTCGTAAACAGTCTCCAGTTCCGTATGAAATAACCGGAAAATGGGATCCTGAAACCGTTCCCGCTCAATCTGAAGCCACTGGGTGATCTTATTTGATGGAATATCGTTTATATAAACAGTCTCTTCAAAGGAGGTAAAGGCGTTGGTTCCCTTCGCCCCGATCACCGAAAGCAATTTATCGTATTCATTGGCAATGGCGTAAGTTGATGCCACACCCGACAGGCTGTCGATTTCATGATAGATCTTTTTCCGCTGAAGGGTATCCAGTGTTTTCCGGTATACTTCAAATTTATATTCGATCTGATCAAGATATTTCTTCTCAGTAGTGAAATCCTTTGTCCCAAATTCATCGGTACCCTTGAACATCATGTGTTCGAGGTAATGGGACATCCCGGTATTGTCTGAAGGATCATTTTTACTACCGGTGCGCACAGCAATTGCGGTTTGGATACGGGGGGCATCCTTGTAAACGGTAAGATAGACCTTCAGGCCATTGTCGAGGGTGTAGATCCTGGCTTTCAGGGGGTCACCCGGAACAGTGTCGTACTTATAGGGTTTCTGACCAGCGTTGACATTGAAGCTGGTTACCAGTACAAACAACAGTGAAATCACTGTAAATTTCATCATCATTGCTTTCATTGGAATGTGTGTTAATGTTGAAAAAATTGAATTCGTCTTAAAATTATTTATGGAACTTTCTGATAAAGTCCTCCACCTCCGGCACCCCGCCCTGGTATATCAGGTAACCGTTGTAGGGCTCGCGGGGCGTAATTTCGCTGTTGATGGGGGTGAGCATGATCTCCTTCACTTTTGCCAGGTCGGAGGTCTGACCCAGCGCCCAGCTTAATTTGATAAATGCAGTTTCAGGAAGCATGTTTTCGGCGGGGATAATTCCCTTTGCCATGAGGTCACGTCCCGTATCATACACAAACATATGCACATATCCCCACAGGGTTTGCACGGTCATGTAGATGGCGACACCCTTGGCAATGGCACGTTCAATGGCGGGATAGATCGGCTTGTTGACATGGCCCAGCCCGGTGCCGATGATGATGATCCCCTTATACCCTGCATCGACCAATGCATCAATTACATCGGGTTGCATGTTGGTATAATAATAGAGCATCGTTACTTTTTCCTCATAGTAGGGCATGATCGTCACATTCCGGTCCTTGCGCCTGCGATGGTAATCCTGCTTGATGGGCGTGACTCCCTGCCGGGTTACGGTGGCCAGGGGGGTATCACCGATCGTACGGAAAGTGGACCTGTACGAAGAGTGCATTTTCCTTACCCTGGTGCCTTTGTGCAGGAACCCATATTCATCAGAGGTAGGTCCGAACATACAAACCATGACCTCGGCAATGTCGCCGTGTGCTGCAGCCGTGGCCGCATGCATCAGGTTCAGTGCAGCGTCGGAGCTGGGCCGGTCGGACGAACGCTGGGAGCCGACCAAAACAATGGGTACCGGTGAATTCTGCACCATGAAGGTCAGCGCAGCCGAAGTATAATGCAAGGTATCTGTTCCATGGCCGATGATGATGCCGTCGATTCCCTTTTCGATTTCATTTCCAATGGCAACGGCCAGTTTTTTATACTGATCGGGCCCCATGTTCTCGCTGAACACTGCGAATAATTTCTCGGTTGTCAGGTTGCAGATATCGGCCAGCTCAGGAACGGCACCATACAGCTCCCCCGGTGAAAAGGCAGGAATCACGGCTCCAGTGCGATAATCAAGCCGGGATGCGATGGTACCGCCCGTACCCAGCAATTTTACGTTGGGTTTATCCTTCGAGTAGGGAAATTCCTTTTCAGGGATCTTGTAGACCGCTTTCTTGTATCCCAGTTCTTCAATGCCGGTAATGCCATCGATATCCACGCCAATGTTATAACCGGTGAAAATCTTCAGTACGATGTGCTTGTCATCGGTGTTTTCGGCCCGGGGCAAAATCGTCCCTTCAAAAACGCCCCTGCTGCTGTCGACCCTGACTTTCGCCCAAACCCGGGCAGTGTATTTCTGCAGTACTTCGAGTGCACGGCCTTTGTATCCCTGGAAAATATCTTCGCTCATGTAGTTGGTGAATTGGTGAGTTGATGGTTAAATCGTGCCACGTAACGCGTGACACGAGACAAATTATTCAATTTTGATTCCCTTGCTAAGTTCTCTCAGGGAGATATTCCCGGTGGCCAGTTTATTGAGATTTCCCATCACCCATCGCAATCCTGCTGCATCATCAGTAGAGGTTCTGATCTCCTTGTATTTCTTGATGAGATAAGGCACTTTCGTAAAAATATCCTGTCTGGTGACCTGTTTAAAATTCAGGGTGACCAGGATGGAATCAAAATCCATCTTCGGATGCTGGTAAAGATGCAACAGCATCCGTTTGGCTATGGCCAGATCCATTTTCCTGTCGACCAGGTACTTCAGCAATTCAAACACCTTTTCATAGGTAAATTCAGGCAAAGCCGGATATTTTCCCTGGATATGCTTCAGTGTATGCGCCAGTAAGGATGAGGTAAAGCGGGCCGGAACTCCAAGTTCGACCTGGGCCTTTTCCATCATGGGAACCAGGTTGTTCTTCAGGATGTAGGTATGCGTGTCTTCAGGAACATTCCATTCCACCAGTTGCTGAATGCGTTCGCAAACCAGCTTCGGAAGACGCTCCATGGCGGCGTCGATCGTTGCATCTTCCAAAGGAATGGGGGCTGAATCTGTATCAGGATACATGCGGTCGGCGCCGGGCAATACCCGTTCAAAGATCGTTGTTCCGTCTTCGAAAGATTTACGGGTTTCGTTCGGCACACCCGCGAAGGCCAGTTTGCAGCGTTCCTCGATGGTTTCGAGGGCGGTCTTGATGTCATCTTCAGCTCCCCAGAAGATCAGCTGGGCATCGCCATCCCTGCTTCCGAGTATAGAGCGTACCTTGGTCCAGGCTTTTTCTCCAACGGCATCCTCAAACATCTCTGAATGGGCCAGATTGGGTTTTTCGATACAGGCGATGACCTTCAGCCGGTCAGAAAAATCATCGGCAAACATTTTACCCGGCTGGGTGAAGTAAGACAGGATTCCCTGAAATTGAGGAAGATTGACGACATAAACTTTCAGGGATGTGTTTTTAGGTACCCCGAGATTTTCCAGTTTGAAATCCTTGGCTTTGACCTCCCTGTATGATATTTTCCAGCTGGTTGTATCCTTAATCCTTTTATTCAATTCTTCCCGTATCGCAAGCAACGCCCACTGGCGGAATGCTTCATTGTGGGTAAGTTCAGGCATCCAGCCCGTGTGGGCCACTCCTTTGATCTCCACGCGGGTTCCGCCCTTGCAGCTAACATTCACATCGGCCCTGGTGGACCCAATGCCACTGCGTACTTTTCCCGTGCTGCGATTCAGGAAACGGATGTAATCGGCACCCTCTTTCACCTCATCCGGATTTTTAAAATCAGGATAGGTTACGGTTTCGATCAGGGGCATCCCCAACCGGTCGGTACGGTAAATGCGAACATGCCCGATATCAGAGACTTCGCGGCATGAATCCTCTTCAAGACTCAGCTGGATCAGCCTGACTTTCTTATGTTTCAGCTGAATCTCACCCTCAATTCCAATGATGGCGGTCCGTTGAAAACCTGTCGGGATGGAACCATCGAGATATTGTTTGCGGGTAATGTGAACCTCCCCAACCACCTTGAGTTTCGACAAAAGCGAAATGTCAATGGCCTGGAGCAGGGCCTCCTGGTTCAAAGGAAAAGGAGGCGTGTCATCTACATCATAGGTACAGGCCGTTTCATTTTTTATCCGGTAAATAATATTTTTCCGGGTTCTGAATTCCATCAGGGCAGTACCGTCGTATTCGCCAAGTTCACTCAAAGTGGGTCGCATGTGACGGATCAGTTCGGCATCATAATCATCTGCACCCTGGAAAATTCCTGCAGGACAATGGCAGAAAAGTTTTTCTTTTGTTTTCAGTTGTTGATGGACTTCCAGTCCCGACATAAAACCGATGCGATCGTAATCAGCCTGGGTGGCTTTTTCGCGTGGAATATATCCTGTTTTTTGCTGGGTTTCGGCATGGTTGCGCCTTGCGTCAAAAGTTTGTTTCATTGGTTCAGCAGAATAGTGAAAAGAGAGTCCAAAATTACCTATTTTGCGGATATCCTGAAGGAAATGTTCATATATTTTGGTAACAATCTTTAGTATCTTTGCGCCACCATTTCCCTGTTTATGACCCGTATTCTATTTATTTTTTTCTTGATTTTTCTGCTTGGAATTCCTGACCTGTTCTCCCAGGAGGAGTCTGCTCCAACCAAGATCCAATATTCAGGAACGACCTGGCAGTTCAACAAGGATATTTACCCTGATGGACCCCGGATCATCGGCAATGTTGTTATGAACCACGACAGTGCTTTTCTTTATTGCGACAGTGCCTATGTGAATGAAGCATCAAACAAAGTCATTGCTTATGGCAATGTGCGTGTTAAACTCAGCGATACGCTCAACCTTTACAGCGATTCGCTCCGTTACGACGGAAACACAAAAGTCGCCCATGCAAACAGCAATGTCAGCCTGGTCGACAACCAAACAACCCTGACGACCGACACCCTGGTTTACAACCGGAAAACACAGATTGCCCAATATGATTACTGGGGAAAAATTGTCAATGACAACAATTACCTGGTAAGCCATCATGGTTATTATTACACCGACAAAAAACAATTTTTCTTCAAGGATAAAGTGATCCTGATCAACCCGGAATACACCATGAATTCCGATACGCTGATGTATAACACCCTGACAAAAACCGCCTTCTTTTTCGGGCCTTCGCATATCATCAGCAAGGACAAGGCAGATTCGATCTATTGTGAAAACGGATGGTATAATACACATCTGGATATTGCCCGTTTCCGGAACAGGGCACGTATCTACCATGAACGAACTTTCCTTACGGGTGACAGCATGTATTATGAGAAAAAGAATGGGTTTGGGCAGGTTTTTCGCAAAGCCCTGCTGATCGACACAAAACAGAACATCCTTTTAATGGGCAATTACGGGGAAATGCAGCGTAAAGAGGGGAAAGCCTTTATGACCGACAGTGCCGTTGGCGTGATTGCTGAAAAGAAGGACTCGTTGTTCATGCACTCTGACACCCTTCGTGCCACCTTTGATTCAGCTCAGAATATTAAATCGGTACTTTGCTATTATAAAGTGAAGTTTTTCCGCCGCGATTTACAGGGGATGTGTGATTCGCTTGCTTATCTCAGCCAAGATTCGGCGATGACCATGTACCATGATCCGATCATATGGTCAGATTCGAACCAACTTTCGGCCGATTCGATCAGGCTGACCATGAAGAACGGGGAGGCCGACTCGCTCAAACTGTTCAATTCCGCATTTATCATTTCAAAAGATGATACCGGCAGCTATAACCAGATCAAGGGGCGCAATGTACTGGCCAAATTCAGGAACAACGAACTTTACAAGATCAATGTGCTGGGCAATGCGCAGACAATCTATTACTCACGGGAGGAGGACCGGAGCCTCATCGGGATCAATGTTGCCTTCTCAAGCGACATGCTGATATTCCTGGATAAAAATCAGATACAAAGCATCACCTATATCCTCAAGGTTGAATCCCATCTTTATCCTGAAAAGGATGTCCCTCAGAACGAACGAAAATTAAAAAATTTCAGGTGGGAAGAAAAAAGAAGACCGCTGAAAAAATCGGATATTTTTGTTTGGTAAAAACCTGTCACCCTGTTACCCAGTCACTTTCTCACCTCTTAAAATACCGAAACCTTCACATATCTGCCCGGGTTCAACTTAATATCTTCAAGCAGTAAATTAAGGTCACGGGCAGCTTTTTCAACCTCTTTGTAAAGCTGTTCGTTGGTAAGCAATTGTCCAACTGTTCCCTCTCCTTTGTTGATTTTCTGAAGAACCAGGTCCAGGTCTACAATGGCCTTGTTCAACTGGGCAATGGTATATGGAATTCGAGCTTTTGCAAGGGAATCGCTGATGCTGGAGAAGTTTGTGATCACATTGGTTATTTTCTCGTTATTCTGCTTCAGGTTGCTGCTGATCGATTCAACATTGGAAATGATCCTCGAAAGATTGTTGCGTTGCGCCCCCATCAGTGTGTCGAGATTCTGCGTGGTGTGTGCAATGTTTGCAAGGGTCTGTTTCACATGTTCGATGGCTTCGACCAGATTAGCCCGAGTGTTTTTATTAAGCACCTGCTGCACAATGATCGCGATGGTATCAATCGAACTGATCAGGTTTTCGGCTTTGGTCTTCAATGGAAGCAACTGCTTGTTAACCTCCTGCCCGAGTGTAGCCTCAATCGACGATGAAAGCGTATCGCCCGATTTTGCCAACACTTTCGAGTCACCCGGAATGATCTCGACTTCCGGTGAGCCTAACAGGCTGGAACTGAAAATGCGTGCGCTTGAATTTTTTGGAATTGGGTAATCCCCGAGGACATAAAGTTCAACAATGATATTTTTCGGATTATTCTTGTCAAAATAGAGTTGTTTTACCTGGCCAACCTTCAATCCCTTGATGGAGATCGGGTTCGCAGCCACCAGTCCGTTTACCTGATCGTAGACTGCATAAAAAGTACGGCTGGTTTTAAGCAATTCAAGACCCTTCAGGTACATCAGACCCCAGATAAGTATTGCCGTTGCAACTACGAACGTAATTCCGACTTTAATCTCTTTTCTGATTTTCACTGGTTCTGTTTTGTGCAAACTTACAAATAATAATATTTACTTCCCAAGGATACGGTTTGCCTCATCCTGAGGGATTCGTTCCCCATTTCTGAAAATGACAATGAATGCATCCTTTATCCCCTTGGCTTTCACCTGGTCAAGTAACTTTTGAACTTCATGCAAGGAACTCTCATCCCCGACAGTATATTTGTACATTCCTCCATGCCGGTACACCATAACCTGGCTGAAACGGGAAAATTCGGGTGAATTAACGCCGATATCCTGAGTCGTCACGGCAATCTGAACCCTGAAGGATAATTCGCCCCGTTTATTTTTTTCCTGCGGTTTTGTGCGATCTTTTGGGAGCTGGGCAACTACAGGGTCGTCCACGTATAGTTTGGCTGTGATGGTTTCACGGGAGGGAGTATAGGATTTTACCTCCGGTGCCCTGGTTTCCGGTGAATTTACAGCGGGAGTCCTGAAGTTTTTGAGTGCCCTGAAAATGGCGGATGCAATATATTCCTGTCCTTTGTCTGAGACCAGGAACTTTTCTTCGGTAGGATTGCTCAGGTAACCAACTTCAACCAATACAGAAGGCATTGTTGTTTTATACAATACCATGAAACCGGCTTGCCTCACTCCACGGTTGTTCATTCCAACCCTTTCTTCCATCTGATCCTGAATAACAGCTGCAAAATCGGTGCTCTGTGCAAGATTTGAGTTCTGATTTAATGAAAAAACAATGTAAGATTCATCGGCATTCGGATCAAATCCATTATAGGTCGACTGGTAATTGGATTCCAGCAAAATGGATGCATTTTCAAACTTGGCAACCTCCAGGTTTGCCTGCGATTTATGCAACCCCATGACATAGGTTTCTGCCCCTTTCAGTGTATGATTATCATTGGCATTACAATGGATCGAAATAAACAGATCAGCCTTTTTTTCATTGGCAATCTCTGCTCTGCGATAAAGTTCGACAAAATAGTCGCGGTCGCGGGTGTATATCACCCTGACATCCTTCATGTTCCGCTGAATCAGGTTGCCGAGTTTTAGTGCAATGGCCAGATTGATATTTTTCTCCTTCGCCAGCTTGCCTATTGCTCCAGGATCATGCCCGCCATGCCCTGCATCAATCACCACTGTCCGGATTGCGCTCTGCTGCTGGGCATCTAAAACGCAAGGCATCACCGTAAAAATAAAGACAGGTAAAAGCCAAATAAATCGGGCCATCCGTGGTGTTGGATTGTTAAAGTATCTTAAAAAAGGGGCAAGTTTCAATAATTTTGATTAGTTTTGAAACCCTAAGAATAACGGTCTTCAACGCCTTTTTATTCTGAATTTTTAATAAAACAAAGATAGAACTTTAACCTCAGAATTCAGAAAAGAAGTTGTTAACGAAATTATTAACAGGGTCTTTCCCTAATATTTTTTTTATCCTTCTTTCCTTCTTTCCAATCCCGGGGGTGATCGCCCAGGATACAATCGGGCAGAAAAAAGGAGATTATCGTGTCGTGCCAGACAGTCAGGTTGGATTGACCGGAATTGACTCAGTCCGCATCATTTACAACCTGAATGATACCCTCCGGAAAGACTCATTGAACAGTATCATCCTCCGACAGGATTCCATAACTGCCGACTCCATCAGGGCAGACAGTATCCTTAAAAGTACACATAAGAAAAACAAACTGGAATCAAAGGTCGATTACAACGCCCAGGACTCACTTCGTTTTGAAATCAAAGGGCAAAAGGTTTTTCTTTATCAGGATGCGGACATAAAATACCAGGATATCAGCCTGAAAGCGGCCTATGTGGAAATTGATTTTCCAAAAAATACGGTTCATGCTACCGGGATTCCTGATTCAACCGGCACCCTCGTTGGCATTCCTGATTTCACACAGGGAACGCAGAATTTCAAAGCGAAGGAGATGGATTACAATTACACGACGAAACGCGGATTCATCAAGAAAGTTTTTACAAAACAGGATGACGGGTACCTGCACGGAACTGTCGTAAAAAAAATGGAGAATGACGTCACCTACATGAAGTCTGGCGCCTATACCACCTGTGACCGGCAGGATGATCCCCATTTTTCATTTCAATTCAGCAAAGGAAAGGTCATTCCCGGAAAAAGGGTAATCACCGGGCCTGCCTATATGGAAATCGCCAATGTAGCCACACCCTTGTTTATTCCTTTTGGATATTTTCCCAGTAAATCGGGGCAACGCTCGGGTATTTTACTTCCCACCTATGGCGAATCGGCCGACCGGGGATTTTATTTTGAAAATTTCGGATATTACTGGGCCATGAGCCAGTATTTTGACCTCCAGGTCCAGGCCGACATCTATACCCACGGGAGCTGGGCTATAAAACCAACCCTGAGATACAACAAGCGCTATCATTACAATGGCTCCTTCAATTTCAGCTATGCCTTGAACATTCTGGGGGCAGCAGATTCACCAACCTATCAGAAGTCAAAGGACTTCCAGGTCCGCTGGGTGCACAGTCAGGACGGGAAAGCCCGTCCCCGAAGCAGTTTCTCTGCCAATGTGAACATTGTCAGCAATACATTCAACAAATATAACCTTGCCTCCAGTGCCCAGTCATACCTCTCCAACACCTTTCAATCCAGCGTGAATTACGCTACCAACTTCGGCGGAAAATATTACCTGAATTTAAACTTTAACCACAGTCAAAACACCCTCAACAAAACCATCAATATCACTTTGCCTCAGCTCTCGTTTTCCGTCAACCAGTTTTATCCATTCCGCCGTCAGAAACCCGTAGGGAAGATGCGCTGGTATGAACAAATCAGCATGAAATACAACCTGGATGCTGAAAACCGTTATAACACCCTTGATTCAAATTTCATTAAGGGGAACTGGGCCGATTCCATGCAGAATGGCATGCGTCATAGTTTTCCCATCAACGCAACCTTCAGGATCCTGAAATATATCAACTGGTCGAATTCGATGAATATCAGCGACAAAATGTATCTGAAAACCATAAGGAAATATTACCAGGCCGACACCCTTATCGAAGCAGGCGACACCATCCTTCCGGGTTATAAAACCACGAATGTTTCCGGTTTTGCCAACGCATTTGATTTCAGCGTTTCTTCGTCCGTGAATGCGAGGATCTATGGTATGTACCAGTTAAAAGGAGGTCCGATTAAGGCGATCCGGCACATGGTAACACCATCGGTTTCCTTTTCCTATACACCCAACTGGGGAGCACCCGGATTGGGTTACTACCGATATATCGAAAACGACACCAATGTAAATCCAACCGTGTATTCTATCTTTGAACGATCGATCTATGGCGGTCCGCCCGGCCAGAAATCGGGAATGATCTCATTTGCCATCAGCAATAACCTGGAAATGAAGGTCAGGAACCGAAAAGATACCGTGACCGGAGAGAAAAAAATTCCGCTCATCGACGACCTGACCATCCGGTGTTCCTATGATATTGCGCGGGATTCGCTTAACTGGTCTCCAATAACCATCGGGGGCCGAAGTACCATCATCAAAGGATTGACGCTGCAGTATTCCAGCAGCTGGGATATTTATTCCCGCGATTCACTCGGAAGGCGTATCAATACGACTGAATGGAAAGCAAATCACAGGCTGATCCGGCTTGACAATACAACCTGGGATGCCGGGTTTAACTATACCCTTTCCTCAGAAAAGGTCAAGGGAAAGAAATCAACTGATAAAGGAACCCCTGGGGAACGTCAGGACATTATAGACTATTACGACTATTATGTTGATTTTGATATTCCCTGGAGTTTTTCGGTAAATTATAATTTCCATTACGGAAAGACCTGGGATAACACCAATCAGACACGCGTTGCAAAGGTCACTCAGACACTGGGCTTCAGCGGTCAACTCAATATTACCCCAAAATGGAAAATTTCACTTACAACCGGGTGGGATTTTGTGGCCAACCAGTTGTCGTATACTTCGATCGATGTTTACCGTGACCTCCATTGCTGGGAGATGCGATTCGGATGGATTCCAAAAGGCGGTCAACAAAGCTGGAACTTCTCGATCAATGTGAAAGCCTCCATCCTGCAGGATCTGAAACTGAACAAAAAACGTGATTTCCGGGATTATGCAAATTAAGGTTATGAAGGAAAAGGTCAGCAAATCAGAATTTTAAAATTGAAAATATGAAAAGGATCATCTCCACCCCGTATGCACCAAAGGCCATTGGACCATACAGTCAGGCCATCGAAGCAAACGGAATGCTGTTCATCTCCGGGCAGATTCCCATTAATCCAGAAACTGGAAAAATGGCAGAAGGCGGCATCACCGAGCAGGCAGAACAGGTAATGAAAAATATCGGAGCCATTTTAAAGGAGGCCGGGTATGGATTCAGTGATGTTGTAAAATCAACCTGTCTGCTCAGCGACATGGACAACTTTGCAGCGATGAATGGGGTTTATGGAAAATATTATCAGGAAAATCCACCTGCCAGGGCAGCCTTTGCTGTTGTGAAACTGCCCCTTGGTGCCCTGATCGAAATTGAAACGATTGCTGTCAGGTAAACTGGTGAATTCACCCATCATTTTGCGGTTAACACATATGGAGCCCATATGGTCGGCAAGGATGTTTCGGGCCGGTTGATCATCTGAAGTTTAACTTCCCTTAAAGCCTGACCATATGTTTTCCCGGAGAGCCATAAGCGATAAAAATTAATCATAAAATCACCGGCCAGCCGATCGGTTACATTCCATAAAGTTGACAGGATGTTTCTCGCTCCTGCCTTCAGAAAAATAGCCGGCAGGGATTGCCATCCCCCTTCCGGATCAGGTTTCACTGTCCCCGACCCGCATGCATTCAGAACGATCAGGTCGGCATGCAAATGAAGTCGGTTAATTTCCCTGATCGTAAGGACTCCTTCATTCCTGTTACTCTTCGAAAGCGAAGGGTTATAACCATAGAAGATCAATCCTCCTCCATCCTGATTCATTGATTCCTGTATATAATGGGTTGAAAGATGAACTATTTTCCCCCTGTTTACAACGGTTTTGAAATATTCCTTCTCTGAATATTCCCTGTATACCAGCCAGGAGGTGAGGCCTTTCTGTCTGAAAAGCGATCCAATTTCAGCAATTTCATCTTTTGAGTCAGGAAGTTCTGAAAGGCCGGCATGATTGTAAATTACCGGGGAAAATCCCATAAAAGCAAATTGAGATGTCTCAGGAACCTGTGAGTTGTTATCCTCTTTTGCCAGAGCACCATCCTCACTGAAACCCTGCATACATTGATAAATGATCTCAAAATCCTGGATCAGGTAATGAACGGCAGATCCACGACAGCCCGGATTTCCATCATCCGGCAGGATCAGTGCTTCAAATGGAAGTTCCGACAACCGTTCGTCTGCTTTTATGATCAGCCGCTTCTTTCCCATGATAAAATTCCGAATTGGTTTGATCAGGTAGAGATAGAGGATTTGGCCGGGAATTGTAATTCCGACGGGATCTGCAGATTTTATTTTCTTTCCGAACGACTGATGTGCCAGCCAGAACAATGGATTCAGCGACTGGAAAGCCAGAAGTGTTGAATCACCTGAGGTTGCATACACAATGGCCGAGGAATCAGTTACGGCATATTCAATCATGGCCTCATCGGGTTTCAGGTATTCCTTGATTTTACCGGAGTCAGTTGTGGTAGTAGCGGGCTGTGCCTCAATCACTCCCGGAATGATTGGAATCATTATCGCAGGCAGGATAATGGTCATCCACGAAAACATCTTTATCATATCTAAGCAATTAATGGTTTATAGCAGTATAATCTTCCCCATGCAGATCATCTCCTCATCAGTAATAATTTTCCAGTAATAAATTCCTCCGGGCCAGTATTTCGTAACCAATTTGCAGGAATCATCCAACAGTACCGGCGTCTCAAAAATCCTTCTCCCCCTGTTGTCGTAAACCACGATGTTGACCGGAACCCTCTTGTCCTGATATACCCATTTAAATTTCACCGGGGTCCCCTGCCGAATGTTTAGGGTGGCGATCGGTGATCGTAACTCAATCCCGGCTGACCGGGTAACAGACCCCACAAGCAACTCATAATCGGGCAGTGGTGTATAATTCATGGCCAGGTAAAGTTTTTGTGAATTTTCATTCCATGTTTGAGGTCGCGGATTCGTAACAGCAGCATGATTTTTCTGAAAAACCACTGATACTGCCTTTGTGGCCGGAGAATTTCCGGGTTCGTCCCTGCGTGATTGTCCTTTCGCAACAATATCATCCGGATCAATCACCACCATTTTCAGAATTACTCCCAAAACGAGGAGGTACAGCAAGGAAGCTGCAATCAATAAACAGCTGAACCTTCCATCCCTCGGGTCGGGTTTTTGCCGTGCCAACTGGATTTTTTTCATCAGATCCATCGTGCCTTCATCCTGGTACAGTCTGTTCAGGCATTCATCGATGAGAACCTCAGTGCGCAGAAGCGGATTGAGTTCCATTCGTTTTATAAAGAAGGCCCTTTCTTCTTCATTCAACTCATTCTCATTGTAACGGTCAATCCAATCGTTTGTGATTTCCATATCGTTCATATTCAAAGTATTGATAATACTCAGGATCATTCATGATTTTTTTTCTCAATAAACCTTTGCAGTGATATTTGCGGGCCTTCACAGCCAGATCATCCGCAAACTTCATGAGTCTGGCAATCTCCTTATACGGGACCTTTAAAAAGTGAAGTTCCAGGAGGTGCTGACAATCATCCGGCAGGCTCTGAATATTCTTGTACATCAGGCGCCGTTTCATATTGTTATCTTCGTTGATCTCAGCTTCCTCAAAACTATAGATCCCCTGGGGCTCATTGACTTCAAAGTCGGCCTGGAAAAGCAACCGGTATTTATTGTCGAGCCGCTGTAACCAGAGGTTTTTGCAAATTGAAATGAAAAATGTCTTCAGGCTGCACTTTAATTCAAAAGGCTGATTGAGGATCCGCTTATAGAGGACAATCATGGCATCCTGGACCAGGTCATCAACATCACACTGATTGCCAGAGTTTTGTTTGACGAAATGCCTTACTACCGGAGTGAATTCCTGGTAGAGATAATCAATATGACGTTGCTTCCTTTGTCGCAGGCCATTGATAAGGACTTCATCAGAATAACGTAGAATCATCATCGGGATATATATGGGTTAATCAGGGATAGTTTAAAAGGTGACATGGTTGTTCATAACTTTTTTTGGGTTTGACGACGTCAACTATATAAGGACAATGTAATGTTGCAAATGGTTGCAACTGAAAAAAAATATTTTCGGATTTTTACATGCCTGTCTTCAATATTTAAAGTAAATTTATCGCCCTCACCGGATATAATTATTTCAATACCCAACTGAATGGAGAAAAAGACCAAAAGTGTTACGATCACGCAATTTGACTATGTAATCAGGAATGTCAACGATGAAGAACTCGACATCCAGGGGCATCCAAACCATTACACGGAGTTTGACCCTGAAGGTCGACCTTTGATGGAGATCAGGTACAGCAGGTTCGGGGATTTCGAAGAGAAAATTGAATATGGTTACGACCCCAAAGGCCATCTCATCCGTGAATCCTACTATTCCGAAGAGAATGTTCCGGCTGAGGAGAAAACATTTGAGCTGAATGACGCCGGCCGGTTAATACGTGCCTTTCAACACTACCAGGATGGATCTGTCGACACCATTGACTTTGAATACAATGCATCAAATCAGCTGATTAAAAAAACCACAACCACCGACGAGGGAGAAATCGAACAGGTGGAGTCATTTGAATGGGAAAATGATAAAATTGTGGACCTTAAGATCCTGGATGGGGATGGTGAAGATATAGGAGAGCGATACGAAACCCCTGTTAAAACTAACGAAACCCGATATACCTATAACGAGAAGGAGCAGGTAATAACCGAAGAGGAATTGGATGAGCGCGGGGATGTCTATATGACCGTTCACCGCACCTACAATGATGATGGCCAGCCCGATGAGGTGGAAGTGTTCATCGATGGTCGCGGGAATGCCTTCAGCAGGCATTATTTTCTCAAATATGCCTACAGCTACTTTGAATAATCGCCAAGTAAAGCTTCGTTGACCAAGTTGGGTAAGGTCACATTCAACCTGGGTTCCTGCACCATGGCACGCTTTATGGCAAAGATGGCTTCGTCATTGCGGGCCCATGCGCGACGGGCAATTCCATTGTTCACATCCCAATGAAGCATCATTTTTAATTTCCGGGCCGCATCTGCAGTCCCATCGAGTAACATCCCAAAACCTCCGTTGATCACCTCTCCCCAGCCAACGCCTCCCCCATTGTGGATGGAAACCCAGGTAGCACCTCTGAATCCATCACCAATCACATTCTGGATGGCCATGTCGGCAGTGTAAGCTGACCCGTCATAAATATTTGATGTTTCACGATAGGGTGAGTCGGTTCCTGATACATCATGGTGGTCGCGGCCCAGGACGATTGGTGCTGAAATCCGTCCGGAAGCAATGGCATCATTAAATGCGGCGGCGATTTTAGTTCTTCCTTCGCAATCGGCATAAAGAATGCGTGCCTGTGAGCCAACAACCAGCTTGTTTTTTCCCGCTTCGCGGATCCAATGGACATTATCGCGCATCTGCATTTCAATTTCCCGGGGTGAAGCCATGGCAATCTCTTCAAGAACGGAAGAAGCAATTTTGTCTGTAACAGCCAGGTCCTCCGGAAGTCCCGAGGTGCAAACCCACCTGAAGGGACCGAAGCCATAATCAAAAAAGAGTGGTCCCATGATATCCTGAACGTAGGACGGGTAGATAAAGGTTCCGTCCGTTTTCATCACATCAGCCCCGGCGCGGGACGCTTCGAGCAGGAAGGCATTTCCGTAATCCCAGAAATACATACCCATCCCGGATAGTTTATTGATGGCGGCCACCTGCCGGCGTAAAGATTCCTGCACGGCGAGTTTGAATTTATCAGGGTTTTTCACCATCAGTTCATTCGACTCTTCAAAGGTGAGGCCGGCGGGATAATATCCACCAGACCATGGGTTATGCAATGAGGTCTGATCGGAACCCAGGTCAATCTTCAGCCCCATTTTTGCAAGATACTCCCACAGATCAACCACATTACCCTGGTAGGCCAGTGACACTGCCTCTTTATCATTAACAGCCTGAGACAGGCGGCGAGCCAGTTCATCAAGGCTGGTAAACACCTCATCCACCCAACCTTGCTGATGACGCTTTTTCACCGCGGCCGGATTGATCTCTGCCACTACGGCAATGGCACCTGCAATAACGGCTGCTTTAGCCTGTGCCCCCGACATCCCACCCAATCCGGAGGTAACGAAAACGGTCCCTGCAATGGCATCGGGTGTCACCTTGCGTGCGGCATTCAAAATGGTGATGGTGGTTCCATGCACAATCCCCTGCGGACCAATGTACATATACGAACCTGCCGTCATTTGTCCATACTGGGTAACCCCGAGTGCATTGAAGCGCTCCCAGTCATCAGGTTTGGAGTAGTTGGGGATCATCATCCCGTTGGTAACAACCACACGGGGTGAATCAGGATTTGAAGGAAAAAGTCCCATCGGGTGGCCGGAATACATCACCAGGGTCTGCTCATCAGTCATGGTGGCCAGGTATTTCATGGTAAGCAGGTATTGCGCCCAGTTTTGAAACACTGCGCCATTTCCGCCATAGGTAATGAGTTCGTAAGGATGCTGTGCCACTGCAGGATCAAGGTTATTCTGAATCATGAGCATAATCGCGGCGGCGTGGATTGAACGATGGGAATATTCATGGATGTTTCTCGCATACATCTTGTAAACCGGCCTGAAACGGAACATATAGATCCGTCCGTACCTCTTCAGCTCATCGGCAAATTCAGGTGCCAGCTTTGCATGATGTTTCGGATCAAAATAGCGCAGGGCATTTTTTAAAGCAAGTTTTTTTTCATCGGGCGAAAGGATATCTTTCCGCACCGGGGCGTGGTTTGCCAACGAATCATAGGTTGGCATATCAGGCAATTCATCAGGAATCCCCTGGAGAATTGTTTGTTTGAAATCGTGTGAATTCATATTTTCTCCTGTGAAGTTCGTAATATCTGATAGAGAAACTCCCTCGCCCTGAACAGCTGGGCTTTCACAGTGCCCAGGGGCAGGTCCAGTTCTGTGGCGATCTCTTCATAAGACCATTCCTTGAAATAGCGTAACTCAATTAACTGGCGGTAATGCGGTTTGAGCATGTCCACCACATCATGCATCAGCTGGATCTTTTGCTTTTCTATGATTTTCTCTTCGGGGTCAAGACCATCCGACGGAATGTTGGAAGGGGCATCGGTGTATTCGCCGTCATCATCAAAATAATTATCAGCAAACTGGATCCTTTTATTCTTGCGCAAAAAATCGATGCAGTTATTGGCCGCGATCTTGAAAAGCCAGGTACTGAATGCAAAGTCGGGGGTATACTGCCGGAGATTTTTAAACGCTTTCCCGAAAGCTTCGATGGTGAGATCATCGGCATCGGTGGCATTGCTGGTCATCTTCAGCATCATGAAATAAAGCGAATCGCGGTACTTATTCAGCAGTTCGGCGTAAGCCTGCTGATCTCCTAAATCGAGAGCCCGCAGCACCAGCTTGTAATCATGTTGTGCTTTCTCTGTGAGATGATCAATTACTTCCATCGAACTGGTTTAAAAAACAAATTGGAAATCCAGGTTCCTGCATTGAATACCAAAAGAAAAATCTCAAAAACGGGGATGAACACCACCAGGTCCTTTTCATCAAGTTTCTTCAGGCATCTTCCCATTACAAGGTACTGCAAAGTCATCCTGGCCAGGAAAATTCCGCAAACAGGAATAACCGACCAGTTGAGCGATAAAAGTAAGACAAATAGTCCATAAAATAATACCAGGCCGAAAGCGTACAGTCCCAGGAGCAGTTTATGTTTGAACCTGTAATGCTGACTTGTGGAGAGGTGCTTTTTTTTCTGGGTGATCCATGTCCCGAATGTTTCCCTGGGATCTGATAGGGTATAACTGCCGGGATCAACCATGATGGCGGTATTCGACCTGCTTGCCACCCTGTTGACAAAGAGGTCGTCAGCACCGGAACGAATGCGGTAATGGGAAATGAAACCGTTGTTCCTGAAAAAAACCTGTTTCCTATAGGAAAGGTTACGCCCAACGCCCATGTAGGGAACACCGGCGAGGGCATATGACAGGTACTGCATGGCAATGTGAGCGGTGTCAAACCGTATAAGCTTGTTCAGCAGGCCGGGGCTTTGGCGATAGGGACCATAGCCCAGTACCACCTCGATTTTTGGAGTAAAGGCTGATTGCATTTTTCTGATCCACCCTTTGGATGCCGGTTTACAATCTGGGTCGGTTAGCAACACCAGGTCGTACTTTGCTGATTTGATGCCAATGGAAAGAGGGAATTTTTTTCCGGAGAAAAAGTTCAGATCCTCCTTGATTGAAATGGTTTTGAGATTTGGGAATCTTTCTTCCAGGTCGGCCAGCAGATAATGTGTCTCATCGTCGGAGGAGTGGTCAACCACCACTACCTCGAAGTCGGGATAATCCTGCTCAAGGATGATCGGCAGGCTCTCCTTCAGGTGATGGTATTCGTTATGGGCACATATCACAACAGAAACACCCGGATGTACTGTATCATCAGCCGGCTGCCGATAGCGGGCAAGACGCCAGAAAAAAAGACGATAAAACAGGAGAAGCAAAATAAAGGTGAAGGTAAACACGCCCAGCAATACAAGTGGTAAAAACTGCGTATTTATCAGTATTTCAATCATTTATGATTTTCAATTGATGAATGGGGCAAAGTTATTGATTCTCTCCTTACAATGGTAAGGAATGTGTATAAATAAACCGGATGGTTGAAAAGAGACTGTACAATAAAATATAATAACAATTACCTTTGCCGGAATTTTCTAATCCTCACCTGTTTGCAGTTCGACATTTTACATCGTGATACCGGATCCTCGGCGCGCACCGGTTTACTAACCACCGACCATGGACCCATTGAATCTCCCTTTTTCATGCCTGTCGGCACGGCGGGCGCCGTAAAAGCACTGCATGTCAAGGATCTGCGTGATGAAGTTCATGCACAGATCATGCTATCAAACACCTACCACCTTTACCTGAGGCCCGGGGTCGATATCATCTCAAGGGTTGGCGGACTGCATAAGTTCAACGGATGGTCGAAGCCCATTCTCACCGATAGCGGCGGATACCAGATTTATTCGCTGGGCGACATCCGAAAATTCACGGATGATGGCGTTATTTTTCAGTCACACATTGACGGCTCAAGACACACATTTACACCAGAAATAGCCATCGATGTTCAGCGTGAACTTGGAGCAGACATCATCATGGCATTCGACGAATGTACCCCCTATCCATGTGATGAAGCCTATGCGCGAAAGTCGATGAAACGAACTCATTACTGGCTTACCCGCTGTGTTTCCCACTTTGAAAAGACGAGTTGTCCGCACGGCTATTCCCAAAGTTTGTTCCCCATCGTGCAGGGCAGTGTCTATCCCGACCTGCGTGTTGAATCAGCCAGGTTCATCGCTGACCAGGGGGCATCGGGAAACGCCATCGGAGGGCTTTCGGTAGGGGAACCGGCAGCCATGATGTATGAGATGACCGGCCTGGTATGCGGAATTCTTCCCCGGGACAAGCCTCGTTACCTGATGGGCGTTGGAACCCCGGCCAATATTCTTGAAAGCATTGCCCTGGGCATTGACATGTTCGACTGCGTGATTCCCACGCGCAACGGCCGGAACGGAATGCTGTATACCCGAAATGGGATCATCAACATCAAAAATGAAAAGTGGAAGGATGATTTCTCCCCGCTGGAAGCCGAAGGAGAGGTCTTTGCAGATCTGCAATACACCAAAGCGTTCCTCAGGCACATGTTCATTTCAAATGAAATCCTCAGTGCCATGATCGCTACCATGCACAATCTTGGTTTTTATATGTGGCTGATGAAGGAGGCACGAAAACAGATTTCACAGGGAACTTTTTCACCCTGGAAGGAGAAGATGGTGAAAACGCTGATGCAGCGACTGTAAAGAGTCATGTAGCTCGATTTGTGAACAAAGAAAAATGCCAGGAAACTCATTTATGGCCATAAATAACACAAAAGACCTTTCCGTCAGGCAAAAAAATATATTGCCAATTCTGATCATCCTTGGCAGTTGGTTTATCATCAACCTGGTGCAGTCTGTTTTTACTGGCTTGTTTGATGACGAAGCCCTGTTCTGGATGTATGGCGAACGACTCGACTGGGGCTTTTACGAACACCCCCCGATGGTGGGGCTCATGATAAAAATGGGATATTCCATCTTCCATAACGAATTGGGTGTCCGCCTCTTTTTCGTATTGGCCTCAACGTTCTCCGTCTATCTGCTGATGAAGCTTTCTGATGTCAAAAACTATCTTTTGTTTGCTTCAATATGCTTATCGATCGGTATCATACAGGCAGGAGGCTTTATTGCTGCCCCTGACGTAGCCCTTGTATTATTCACCCTGCTGTTTTTCCTGGTTTACCGCAATCTGATTGAACACGATTCCATCCCTCTTGCCCTGCTGTGGGGAGTGATCATGGCTGCCATGATTTACAGCAAATACAATGGGATCCTGGTGATCTTTTTCACCCTGCTCTCTAATCTGAAACTGCTGCGGAAAAAATCGTTTTACCTTGCTGCCTTCGTGGCCATTCTTTGCTTTGTTCCCCACATCATCTGGTCGTTCAGGCATGGCCACCCTACAATTTATTACCACCTGATTGAGCGTAATTTTGAACAATACAAATACTTCAAATATTTCTTTTCTTTCATCATCGGGCAATTTATCATCTATGGCCCCTTTATGGCTGCTTTTCTCTTTTGGTTCTCCTTTAATTACAAACCAGCCAATCAATTTGAACGCAGCCTTAAATTCACAGCGATCGGGATCGTGGTGTTTTTTCTCCTTTTCACTTTTCAGGGGCAGGTCGAACCAAACTGGACTGTTCCCGCCTTTCTGCCCATGCTGATCCTTACCTATAAGGGCATTGAAAAGAAATTCAATCTGCATAAACTGATCTATATCCTTGCTGCCATCGGGTTTGTGCTGATGGTATTCTTAAGGGTCTACCTTGTGTATGACTTCTTGAAATTGCCCCGAAAATTCGTTAACCTGTCTGAATTATATTATTGGAGGGATTGGGCAAAAGAGATGGAGAAGAGGGCCAATGGTCGCCCGGTTTTGTTCATCAGTTCGTACCAGCGTGCCGCAAAATATTCATTTTACACAGGTAAAACGGCACATTCCGCCGATGGGTTTGATGGGCACCGTACGCAATATTATTATTGGGACGACCTTGAAAAGAACCTCCAGGGGAAAGAGGTGCTGGTAGCCGGCTACACCGACTGGATGTATATTCCCGGCAAACAGGGTTATAAAGCCAAAAACGGGGTGGTGACCTTTTGGGGTATCGCTGAAAATTTCAGATCAAGCTATAACGTGACCCTTGAAACAAGGATCAGTCCATTAAAATTTCCTGCATCAACGTACGTAAAGATCCCGGTAAGAATATTCAACCCGGGACACGATACGCTGCGCTTTGACCAGGATCCGGACCAGCCGTCCAACCTTGTCTATCACATTCATCTTAAAGACAAATACGTCGTTTACCAGGAAACAGCAGTAAATATTTCCCACATGGTGATACCAGGTACCAGCTCTGATACGTTAATGACCTTTAAAACTCCCGATGAACCCGGAAAGTATTATTTTTGGGTTTCCATTCAAACCGGCTGGATGATGGCAGGGAGAAACCAGAACTATCAGATCATGGAAATTTACTGATGCGGACAATTGATATCTACATAATAAAAAAATTCCTGGGTACCTTTTTCTTTACCCTGATATTGTTGATTTTCATTGTCATTGTATTTGATATCTCTGAAAAAATCGATGATTTTCTCCGGCACGATGCCCCGATAAAAGCCATTATTTTCGATTACTACCTCAACTTCGTCCCCTATTTCATCAACCTCTTCAGCTATCTGTTAACATTCATTGCCGTCATCTTTTTTACATCGCGCATGGCTTCCGATTCCGAAATCATTGCGATCCTCAGCAGCGGCATAAGTTTCAGGAGGATGATGTTTCCCTATTTTATTTCTGCCCTGGCGCTTGGGGTGTTTTCATTTTTCCTGGCCAATTTTATCATTCCTTATACCAACAGGAGCATGCTGGCTTTTGAAAAAAAATACATCAATGATCCAAAAGAATTCAGCGATCAGAATATTCACAAACAAGTCAGTCCGGGAACCTTTATTTATCTCGAAAATTATAATACACGCACCAATTCGGGCTGGAAATTCTCACTTGAGAAATTCGAAAAAAAGGAGCTGGTTTATAAGCTGAAAGCGGAGCGCATTGAATGGGACAGTTTGCGGTTGCGCTGGAAGATCTCAAATTATTACGTCAGGCACATCCGTGAGATGGGTGAATCGATTAAAAAGGGGGCGAAACTCGATACATTGTTGCCCTTTGTACCTGCTGATTTTACTGAGGATATTGAGGATGTCAAGATCATGAATTATTTCGTCCTCAGGGCCCACATAAAGGATAAGGAGTTGCGGGGTGACCCCGATGTGATCAAGTACAAGGTGAAAAAATATGAGCGGATCGCATTTCCTTTTGCCACAATCATTCTTACGGTAATCGGAGTTGCAGTATCAAGCCGGAAAGTACGTGGCGGCATTGGGTTTCACCTCGGGCTTGGGTTGGCACTTACCTTTATCTACATCCTCTTTATGCAGATATTTACCGTATTTGCAACGTTTGGCGACCTCCCCCCGTTGATTGCCGTTTGGGTTCCCAACATGATTTTTGGTTTTATTGCATTCTTCCTGTTCAGGATAGCTCCAAAGTAAAGGGAAGCATGGCTGTATTTGAAAAGCCTCGCCGCAAGCAGCAAGGAATGCGCTCGCGGGGATTCACAAAGAAAAGGAGAGGGTATTAATTCCTGTGAAGATGTCCCCTGTTACGGGTGATCCTCCGAAAAGACCATAAACCGCCGATCCGCTGCCGCTCATGGAAGCATAAACAGCTCCGGCGTCGTACATTTTCTGTTTGATTTCTTTTATTAACGGGAATTTTTTAAACACAGGCCCCTCAAAATCATTCTTTATCTGCTCCCTCCATTGTTCCGGTGGTCGCTGCACCAAAGTCTTCAATGAAATTTCCGGGTTAACGGCAATCACCGATGAATAAGCTTCAGCTGTGCTCACATGAATTTCCGGGAAAGTCAGCAGCAGGGTGAATCCTGACAGATCAATTGAAACAGGTTCGAACTGATCGCCCCTTTCCCGGGCAAATACGGGCCGGTTTTCAATAAAGAAGGAACAATCGCTTCCCAGCACACAGGCATGAGACTTTAACTGGTCATTGTCCAGGTTGAGATTGAAAAGGTTGCTGATCAGCTTCAATGCAGCTGCCCCATCTGATGAACCGCCTCCAAGCCCTGCTCCCATGGGAATCACCTTATGAAGGTGCATTTTCACCTCCGGCAGGTTATGTTCGGATTGCAAAAGACGGAATGCCTTTACGCTCAGGTTTTCTTCAATCCCGCCGGGAATGTTGAGGCCCGATGATTGAAATGCGAAGATTCCATCAGCTGCCGGAATTACTTCAAGTACATCCGATAAAGGCAGAGGGACAAAAATGGTTTCGATGTTATGATATCCATCGGTTCGTTTACCAATGATATTCAGCCCAAGGTTTATCTTACAGTTTGGAAAGCAAATCATCGCTTAAAAGTAGTAATTTTTATCCTGTTGCTCTCAGTTGGTGAAAAGAAAGGTCCGGATGAATGGCCCGATCATTCCCCCTATTCTCCAGGCAAAGCTGGCGGTCTCGAAAATGCAGGATTTGTAACAAATGAACTGTCGGTCAGGGTCAGGAGGAATGATTTCAGATCAAGCAGCTGTGCCGGGGCCAGGCGGATGCCCCGGGTTCCGATATGATGCATCAATGGGCTGATGTATGGAGACCACACCAGGCCTGAATTGTAAAATGCCAGAACTTCATCGAGGGTTTTAAAACGCCCATCGTGCATATAGGGTGCCGTGAAGGCCAGGTTCCTTAAAGTCGGAGCCTTATAGCCGCCCATGTCTGCCTGATTCCCTGTGATAGAAAAACGGTCGCCGGGAATGGGATACACAGAATCCTTTCCGTTGTTATAAAATTGTGCAGTAGTGAATAGCGGGTTTCCGTCACCTCCGTGACAATGAAAGCAATCGCCTCCCTGTTCCGTCATAAAAAGCACATACCCATTCCGTTCATTGCTGCTGAGGTTTGTCTCACCCCTCAGAAACCTGTCGAACTTTGAACCGGATGAAATGAGGGTCCGGACAAACTGTGCAATGGCCCGGCCGATATTTTTCACAGTCACTTTTTCGGATCCAAATGCCTTCCTGAAGAGTACGGGATATCCGGGGATTGTCTGGAACAGCGCTGCAACCCTGGTGGTATCCCCGCGAATTTCATGAGGTGCCACAATGGCCATCCAGGCCATATCCTCAAGATTCCTCATCTGCACAGATGGATTTTCATCGGAAACCTTACCGTTCCACAAATATCCATGCGTTGACCACACAAGGTTGATCATAGGCATCATGTAATCGGGCGTTGGAATACCGGTCAAACCAAACGGATGTCCGCCAAGGTATTTTGGATGGTCAATCCCGCATTCAAACGAACGGGCTTGCAGATGGCAGGTTGAACAACTCATCAGGGAGTCGGGGTCAGTGCGACCTGAAAGGCGGCCATCGTAAAACAGGAATCTCCCCAGTGCAACTCCTTCAACGGTCATTGGGTTATCTTTCGGGATATTTAATTCAGTCGGAAAAAACCGCGGAATGGTGATCGTGTAGGGGGTTGGCGGACTCTCAGGATCATCGGGTTGAGACTTACTGCAACCAGCACCCAGGAATATCAGTGTGGACAAACCCAGGGGGAGAACAATCTTCCCTGCCATAAAGAATCCGATGGCCGACATGATCCCCCACAACCGCTTTCTGAAGATTTTCATTTCCTGTTTCATTCCAAACGCCAATCTATCTCCTGAACGTTATTCTGACGCAATAAAATGTTGATTTGTGAAAAGTGCCTGCATCCGAAGAAACCACGGTAGGCTGACAGGGGTGAAGGATGCACCGCCGTGAGAATATGATGCCGGGAGGAGTCGATCAACGTCTTTTTTGCCATGGCATAGCTTCCCCAAAGCACAAAGATCAGTCCTTCCCGGCGTTGTGACAATTGTGTAATGGCAGCGTCGGTGAATGTTTCCCAACCATGATGCTGGTGTGATCCTGCCTGGTTTTCCCTGACAGTGAGGGTGGCATTAAGGAGCAGAACGCCCTGGTCAGCCCATTTTGTCAGATCCCCGTGCGCCGGGATCCCTGTGCTGGTATCACTTTGCAGTTCCTGGAAAATATTGATGAGCGAAGGAGGCTTGGGCACTCCGGGCGGAACTGAAAAACACAATCCATGCGCCTGACCGTAACCATGATAGGGGTCCTGGCCAAGTAAAACCACCTTCACCTTCATAAAAGGGGTATGGTTGAAGGCATTAAAGATCATCTTCCCCGGAGGAAATACCCGGAACTTTTTCTTCTCTTCAAGCAAAAAGGCCTTCAGTTCACTGAAATATGGTTTATCAAATTCATCACCCAACACCTGCTTCCAACTCTCTTCAATTACAGGGGCAACCTTCTCCATAACTTTATAAACTTTTGACCGTTAATAACTTTACACAATAAATATTGAAAATACTTGTTACTTATCATACGATGACGTAATTTTGCACATCCATTTCATCGAAAATCAGGAGTTACCACCATGAAAAAAGCCCTTTTTGTTATCCTGGCCACCGTTCTTTTAGGCATCGTTTCATCTTGCACTTCAAACCAGCATTGTGCGGCATACGGTGAAAAGCAAAGATACCAAATTGAACGTCGTTAAAATAAACTTTTCCATTTCCTTAATATCAATAATGGGGGGCTCTTGCTTCCCATTTCTTTTTTCTTTCGTACATTTGTTTCCTTCCAGTTTTTGTCTTCGACAATGAAACGAATTATACAATTCCTTCTCATAATTTTTCTTTCCACAGGAGGATTTGTGGCACAGGCTCAGTACCAATCACTTCCGGATTCAACCTCTGATAATGTCTTATTGGAAAATCAATGGAGCCTTGGGGCGATGCTTCTCACCAATGGCTGGGGCCTGAAATTCCGAAAAGGGCATAATGTGGCTGCCCTCCGGCAATTCATGTGGGAAGTCGAATTTTCCACCTATAAATCATCCAAGGAGGTGCGTACAATTAACCCCTATTTTTCCGATTCCAGATCCTATTTCTACGGCAAGCTCAATTATGTTTGGTTTTTTCGCGGCGGAGTCGGGCAGCAGCACATTCTCAACAGGAAACCCTACTGGGGTGGCGTTCAGCTGAGCTGGCTCTATTATGGCGGGTTTTCACTCGCAGTAACTAAACCTATTTACCTCTACATCATTCATTTCAATAGCGGATTTACCGATTACGAAGTTAAGGAGGAAAAGTACGATCCGGAAGTTCATTTTATTGATAACATATACGGACGAGGATCGTTCCTTGCCGGAATTACCAACCTGGGACTTCATCCTGGAATTTACGTAAAATCGGGGCTGGATTTTGAATTTGGCGTAAAGAACAGACAAATCAGTTCACTGGAAATCGGAGGTATCTTTGACTATTCACCGATTCCCGTTCCAATCATGGCCTATAATCCGAAGCAATCGTTTTTTCTCACCCTGTATGTCAGCGTGATGTTTGGGAAAAGGTATAATAAGTGAAAAGGGTAAGAGGGTAATTGGTTTTTATTTCTCCAAAAGATACTCAACTTCCCCATGGTTGAAGCTTAAGAATTTGCCGGTGCGTGTCTCCATCAAAAGCCGGCCCAGATCATCAACCCCGCCAATCTTGCCTTCCAATATTTCGCCGTTACAGGTAAAGTTTCGCCACTGACCAAAACCCAGCAAGGCACCACAGTAGTCACGATCCAGCTGATCGCCTCCTATTGTCCGGAGCGTATTGTAGCGAACATCAAGGCGTTTGCAAATATCCGCCAGGGCATTTTTTAGATTGATCTCAGCGCCGAGAATCTGAAAAAGTGAAACCGGGTTTGGCAGTTCTGAAGAAAATTGCGTTTGATTGATATTTACTCCAATGCCAGCCAGGGATGATTCAATGGATGGTCCCATTATTTTATGTTCAATCAGGATTCCCCCGGCTTTTTTATTCCCGATGTAAATATCGTTTGGCCATTTGATGGTGATCTCAGGGGTTGAGATGGGAGTTCCTGCATCAGCCAGGGAATTCCGGATAAAGTCCAGGACACCCAGCGAAACAGCTTTATTCAGCAGGAACTGTTGATCTGGTTTGAGAAATCCGGGTTTAAGGACAACCGTGAAGGTGAGATTCCTGCCTGGTTCGCTGATCCACTGGTGGAATTGCTGTCCGCGACCCGCATATTGTTCATGCGCCCAAACAACCATTCCTTCCTCCAATCCTTCCCCGGAAAACAGCCTGTTCGCATAGGCATTGGTTGAGTCAACGCGGTCGAGTTCAAGAATGGTTTTACCGATCATGGATATCCGGATAATTGGAATTCAGACTAGCTGACCTGTCAGTTCAGCTTTTTGATATAACGGATAACTCAGAACATTTAGTGTTACCGGCTTTGCAAATATGGATGAAAAAAAATCCACCCTGGCCTTACCTTTTGACCATTTGTCCGATTAAGCAGAAAAGAAATCATGGAAACCTACTCAAACCACACAACGATCAGGGACTGGGCTGAGGATGACCGCCCACGCGAAAAAATGATGTTGAAAGGCAGACAAAGCATGAGTGATGCCGAATTGCTTGCCATACTCATCGGTTCAGGAACGAAGAATGATTCAGCAGTCGACCTTGCAAAAGAGATCCTGCACCGGGCGCACGACAACCTGACCGAGCTGTCAAAAATGAATCTGAATGACCTTGTCGCCGTGAGGGGCATCGGCGAAGCCAGGGCCACGATCATCCTGGCAGCCCTTGAACTAAGTCGCCGGAGAAATGAATCCTGTGCACTTGAAAGGGATAAAATCAAAACAAGCAGGGATGCTTATGAGATCTTTAAAAGCGTTTTGGGCGATCAACCCTATGAAGAGTTCTGGATCATCCTGCTTAACAAAGCCAACAAAGTGTTGAAAAGGTGCAACATCAGCGAAGGAGGCATCTCCGGAACGGTCGTCGATCCCAAGAAAATCTTTAAAATCAGCCTTGATCATCATGCCTCCTCCATCATCCTGGGTCATAATCACCCGTCAGGTGTCGTTACTCCCAGTGAGGCCGATCAGCGCATTACAAAAAAGATTCGCGAAGCCGGCGCCATGCTGGAGGTGCTGGTACTCGACCACCTGATCATCGGGGAAAACGGGTACTATAGTTTTGCAGATGATGGAGCAATGTGAATCACCTTCTCCTCAATTCCCTCAAACCGGTATCCCAACTCTGAAAAGTGTTCAATAAATCGCGGCAAGGCAAACCTGACTTTTTCAATGGCTTTCAGGCTGTCGTGGAAAACAACGATCGAACCGCGGCCAGTGTAACCCAGTGTGTTCGCCAGACATTGCTCCGGAGTTGTATGCCGGTGGTAGTCGGATGAAAGTACCGACCAAAGGATAAAACGGAAATCCTTCCTGAGAAGAAGATATTGTGATGGAGTAAACCGTCCGTAGGGAGGCCTGAAGAGACGGGAATCGGCATATTCCCGGCAACGGTATACATCATCTATATAGGAACCCGGTGCCGTATGCCACCCGTTGAGATGATGGAAGGTATGGTTCCCGATGGCATGTCCCGCCTGCCTGACAAGGTTAAAAACCCCGGGATGTCTGCGCACATTATCACCCACTACGAAAAAGGTGGCTTTTGCGTCGTATTTTTTAAGAATTTCAAGAACCTCCGGGGTTACTTCCGGAATGGGGCCATCGTCAAACGTGAGGTATATAACCTTGCTTTCCGAAGCAAGGTCACAGAGAAGATATTTCGGGCTTAACCAATTGAAAAAAAAGGGCGGCCTTATCGAACTCATTGATTTGAAGGCTGATAAACCTTTTCAACATACAAATCGTAGTACTTTTTAAAGGTAGCTTCGGTATCTGCAGCCAGTTTTTCCTGTTTTGCTTCATGCGTGACCATACCAAGGCGTTGCAAAGTAAATACATCTTCCTGGATGGCCATATCCAATGATTTAAGTTCCTTTTCCGGGAAAGAAAAGAGATAATTCAGGTCGGTGGCCATTCTTTTTTCAAGTATCATGGCAAGTTCATTTGCTTTGGCTGTCTCACCTGTTCTATAATAGCAACTGATGAGCGGAACTGTGAAGAAATCATACGGGACAACCGTTTCGGGCATAATCTCAAAGCAACGATCGAGCACGCGCCGGGCTGAATCCCTTTTTCCCTCGCTTATCAGGGCATCGGCCAGCCGGCCAAAAAGGCTGCGCATGTTCATCACCATCCGGGCATTGGTTTCATCGATATAAACACCCTTTTTATTCATGTTGCCCCATTTGAAACGGTTCATCAGATTGTCGTACATAACTTTGGTATTCACCTCCCCAATCTGCCCTTCCAGGGTTCTTGCCCTGACGGGAAGTAACCGGTAAGCCAGTCCTTCGAGATGAAAATATTTCTCCAGTCCGATATAGGTATCCGTCCCGGTGGTCATAACGAAATAAACAGGGCGTTTCCAGTTGTTTGTAGCAAGCAGATCCAGGATCATGAGGTTGGCCTTCTCAATACCCTGGCCTTTTATCTCCCACCTTACGGTATCAAGCCTGTTGGCCATTTCATCGGGAACTGTGCCTGTTTTCATCAGGGCGGCCGAATCATGGGTCACCATAAACTTCCTGGACGGGAGGTAGTCTATCATCCCGATCTGTGAGGTATTCATCTTCAGTTTGCTGTCATCCTCCAGGAGGATGCTGAAGAGTGCCTTCACATCAATATAGGAATTTTTCAGCCCCTTATCTTCAACAAAGTAGGTCACATCATGGGAACCCTGACGATATTTATCCTTCGTCAGCGAAAATGGAACCGGATCAGAATCATATGCTTTGCGTTTCATCTGATCAATATACCATTCCGTATTAAGCAGGCTGAGATTGACCACGCGCACGTCGGTCCGGATACCCTCCACCTCCTGGGCGTACCACAGGGGGAAGGTGTCGTTGTCTCCATTGGTAAAAAGGATGGCATTTGGTGCACAGGAATTCAAGTAATCTTCGGCAATGGCCAGCGCGGTATAACGGCCTGAACGGTCATGATCATCCCATCCCTGCTGTGCCATCAGTGAAACAACACCCATCCCCAGGATTACAGAAAGGGCCGTTGCGATATTTCTGCCGGTTAGCCTGCCAAGCCAATTTTCAAGCTGTATGATACCAAGGCCGATCCAGATGGCAAAGGCATAAAAGGAGCCGGCAAAGGAATAGTCACGTTCGCGGGGTTGAGGCGAATGCGAATTGAGATATAGTACAATGGCGATCCCGGTCATCAGGAAAAGGAGGAAAACGACCCATGCACTGTTTTTATCATTGCGGAGTGTGTAATATACGCCGATTAAACCAAGGAGGAGCGGCAGGAAATAGAAACTGTTGTCCCCTTTGCCTTTTCTGGTTTCAGGAATATCCTGCGGGCCGAGTCTCATTTTATCGATGAATGAAATCCCGCTTTTCCAGTTTCCATCCAGTTTGTTGCCCATCCCCTGGGTATCATTTTGCTTACCGACAAAATTCCACATGAAATAGCGGTAATACATATGGACAAACTGGTAATTCCAGAAAAAGGCAAAGTTCTCGCCGAATGTCGGGACATTCAGGGTTTCACTCCGTTCGCCGTACTGAACCTGAACAGGAACGCCTTTTACATTACCCCAACGGATATACTCTGATTCAAATCGCGACTCCGACTGATCCCACATCCTGGGAAAGATGGTCGTAAACCGGTCATCGTAAACAGGGATCACTCTTTCCCGCTTATCGGTCACAACGTATTTGCCCGATTTTGTATCCTTCACGTATACAGGATTCCCATTGGCGCGGTCAACTACGGGGGCATTGTAATATTGTCCCTTGAGCAATGGCCAGTCACCATACTGTTCGCGGTTCAGGTATGCCAGAAGATACATGGCGTTTTCCGGATTATTCTCATCAATAGGGGTATCGGCGTTGCTGCGGATAACCAGCATCAGGAATGAGGAATACCCGATCACAATGAAGGTAAGGGCAAGAACGATCGCATTCCAAACCGGCTTTCCTTTTTTCTTTGTATAATAAATACCCCAGATGATAAGGCCGATGAGCAGCAGGAAATAAATGACCGTTCCCGAATTGAAAGGGAGGCCCAGGGAGTTGATGAAGAATAGTTCGAAAAGTCCTGCAAGCTTGATGATCCAGGGAATTATGAGATACATCACAATGGCAAGGATCACGATGGAAAGGATCAGGGTCAGGACCATCCCCTTCCATCCCGGATTAGGATATTTTTTAAAATAGTAGACAAAGGTGATCGCAGGAATTGCAAGCAGGTTGAGCAAATGGACCCCTATTGACAATCCCATCAGGTAGGCAATCAGGATGAGCCAGCGATAGGCATGTTGTTCGTCGGCATGTTCCTCCCATTTAAAGATGGCCCATACGACGATGGCCGTAAAAAAAGAGGACATCGCATACACTTCGCCTTCGACAGCCGAAAACCAGAAAGAATCGGTGAAGGTGTAAGCCAGCGAACCAACAAGCGCAGCTCCCATGATCGTCCACATTTTCTGTTTGGTCATGCCGCCCTCACGGAGAATGATTTTTTTCGCTATCATGGTGATTGTCCAGAACAGGAAAAGGATGGTAAATCCGCTGGCAAGGGCCGACATCGTATTGACCATACGTGCCACATGGGTCACGTCGCCGAAAGCAAACAGGGAGAAAAACCGGCCGATCAACTGAAACAGCGGTGCTCCCGGGGGATGTCCGACTTCAAGTTTGAATGCGGTGGAGATATACTCGCCGCAATCCCAGAAACTCATGGTGGGCTCGGAAGTAATAATGTAGACTGCTGAGGCAATTGAAAACACAATCCAGCCAAGGATGTTGTTGATCTTTTTATAACTGTTCATGAGGAGGTTGGTTGTAGCGAAGCAAAGGTAGGAAAAATAGAGACATTTTTGTAATTTTGCCGGGAAACGAAAAACTACTGATCATGAACAAACTCGTATTGATTCGCCATGGTGAAAGCACCTGGAACAAGGAAAACCGTTTTACCGGATGGACTGATGTTGACCTTTCCGAACGTGGGGTTAAAGAGGCCATTGAAGCCGGAAAAGTTTTAAAAAGGGAGGGCTTCGAGTTCAAAGTTGCCTATACCAGTTACCTTACCCGCGCGCTGCGAACCTTATGGCTCATCCTGGAACAGATGGACCTCCAATGGATACCGGTTGAAAAAACCTGGCGCCTGAATGAAAAGCACTACGGGGTTCTGCAGGGACTAAATAAATCGGAAATGGCCGAAAAATACGGAGATGAACAGGTTCTGATATGGCGCCGGAGTTATGATGTACGTCCGCCGGCCCTCGATATGGACGATCCGCGTCATCCATGTTTCGACCATCGTTATCGCGACCTCAACCCCAAAGATGTTCCTGCGACAGAGGCCCTGAAAGATACCGTCGAACGCATTGTTCCCTATTGGAAAGAGGTCATGGCCCCGGCCCTGTCAGTACACAAACAGGTTATCGTAGCAGCGCACGGCAACAGCCTTCGCGGCATCCTGAAATACCTGAAAAATATCTCAGATCAGGATATTGTTGGCATCAACCTACCGACCGGCATCCCATATGTTTTTGAATTCGATGAGCATATGGTGCTTCAGAAAGACTATTTTCTTGGCGATCCCGAAGTCATTAAAAAGCTGATGGATGAAGTTGCCAACCAGGGCAAAAAGAAATAGGCCCCGCCTCGTTATTCTTCCATGATGTAAGACCTGATTTCTGTTTCATCTACTTTGGTCAGCAGGTTGGCTGCGAGATTTTCATTTGATCCAAAGTATCCCTGAACCTTCTCTTTTGCAACCAGAGTCGGACTGGTAGTGACCGTCGCTCTGAATGAAGAAAACCGGTAGCTGGCCGGATACTCTGTAACACCGTGCCGCCAGGGGTTCTGGTTTACATACCTGATCATTTCAAAAAAACTGGGAAGATTCCTGATTTCCGTCCGTTTGAGCTTAAATTTAAAGACTCGTCCCTCCTTCCCGTTATGAAGGTTATAACCCTTTGAATAGGCGTTGAACAGCATGGCAAAAGGTTTAAACAGACTTCCGGTTGCATCTTCCCTGATCCGGATGAGCAGGTGCAGGTGATCGCTCAGCAGGCAATAGGCATACGTTTCCGCGATCGGATAGATATGCACCTGGTATAACTTCATGAAGAAGCGGTACGCCTCTTCATTTTCAAACAGCGGATCGCCGTTTTTTGCCCGGTTGTATACGTGGTAATACTTTCCCGGTTCCAATAAGGTTTTCATAAGCAGTTTTCTGCTTAATCGAAAAAAAGGAAATAGGTAGTAGCGTTGTTAATAACTTTAGGGTTTAAACACCACCCCGAAGTTCTTTTTTCCGTCAATCTCAATGCGGATGGGTTTCTCGAAATGGATGTGCCGGATAAAGTCGTCCTCATAGCTGGATGGCTGGGCATTCAGGAAATCCAGGTCATAAAAGCCCTCGTTGATATATGGATTGATCGTAAAGTAACCAACCCTGAAGGAGGTCAGGTTTTGAAAAAAATGGGTACCCTGGCTGGGATCAATGCGGTAATGTTCAAGCCCCGATTCTACGATTAACCTTGCGGCGCTGATCTGTGGCCATTTTACAGGAATACCAAGCCACGGATCACTCGACCCCCAGCGTCCCGGTCCGACCAGGACATAGTACTTTTTATTATTGATGAAGGTATCATTCAGCTTCTCGAGAAGTTGGGCAATCTCAAGGCTTTTTGAAGCATTGAAGGTGTTGGGCTTTATATAAACGAGATCGCGGATCTCCTTAATAATCCCATTCCCCAGGGCGGTGTGGGAAATCATCAGTGTCTCTTCCTTCCGGATGTTTTCCGGACGGATGTCGATGGTCACATCCCGGCCCGCAATCGGGCGGATCTGGAGAAGGCTGAAAACCTTTGGTTGTCCTTTCGGCAAATCGAGGTTCACTGCAAATTCTATTTCGACAGGCTTGTTCATTTCCCGCTGCCCGATTTCAAGGACTTCAGTCAAAATTTCAGAAAGGGGAAAGGATCCGTGGTTCAGCAATTGTGAGAAGGTAATAATTCGCTTTCCCTCACCCATCGTGCCCTCCATCAACTGGTTACTGTCGTAATCAAAGGTCGAAGCCACCAGCCTCAGAACATTGTCCGATCCGGCATCACTGATACGCAGTTTCATCAGGTTCACGGTCTCATCAATATCGGGCGTGAAACTTTCAGGCCGGAGATCAAGGGCATAGAAAAACTTTTGCGTTTCACTCAGTGCAAGTTCAGGTGTTGAAAGCTGTAGAATTTTTTTTGGATATTTCGGCGAAAACCTGATTCCATTGCCTCCATCCACAATATATTTTCCAAGTCCGAAAGCGATGTTCGCGATGCCATCCTCCGATTTTTCAGGGGCGATGGGGTAAAAATTAATCGACCGGGCTACACCCGAGATGGCCGGATAAAAACGGTTGTCGTACTGGCGCCCTGTTACCTCCTGCAAAACAATCCCCATTTTCTCCTCATCGATCATATTGAGCGTGGCAGCCATATAGGATTTGCTGTCCTTGAAATAGGCCGAGGCATACACGCTTTTTATGGCTTCACTCAGCTTGTCGATCATGACCCGTTCATTGAATTTGATGTTTGGGATCATGTAGGTTGAATAAATTCCGGCAAATGGCTGATAATGTGAATCTTCCAACAGACTTGACGAGCGGATAGCGATCGGGTTGTTGATACAGGAAATAAAGCGGTAAAGATCCTCATGAATGCGGAAAGGAAGCCTGGCTTTTACAAATCGTGTGAGTATCTCCTTATCGCTGCGGTCGGAAAGTGCGATTTCATAAAGGTTATTTTCCTCCATGAATTCATCGAAGATATCGGTTCCCAGGACAACAGTCCGGGGAATGGTGATCATGACATCTTCATATTTATCGGTCAGCCGGTTACGTTTGATGAGTGAATCAAGGAATGCAAGTCCCCTGGCCTTTCCCCCGATGGAGCCCTCTCCGATGCGGGCAAACTGGAGGTATTCGTCATACCGGTCACGATCAAAATCGGCAATTACCCCCTTGGCCTTATTGATGCGGAAAGCGGTAATTGCATCAAAAAGATATCGCTTGGCCTGGTCCATATCGTCGGCGAAGGCTGTAACTGAAACCTCCCTGAACATTTCGGCAATGGGAAACAAGGCCCGTGCATTCAGCCATTTCGAAAAATGATTGCGCTGCATGTGGTAGAGCAGCGAATCGTCGGGGATCTCAAAAATCTTATCCTGCAGCGATTTCAGGTCAACGGCCCGGGTAATCTCCCTTCCGTTCTTTGGGTCTATGAAAATAAAATCCCCAAATGAAAAATATTCTGTGATATAATTCCTGAGTTCAATAGCCAGGGTCTTGGAATTCTTGTTCAGGAAGCCAACTTTCAGGTCATTTGCCAGTACCTCATATTCGGTGTCGGTTGACTGAAAAAGGATGGGCATGTATTCATCTTCGGCCCTCACCTTTTCAACAAATTTAATCCCGGCCGTTTTATCCGTTTCCCCGGCACGCATGAAACAGATATCAGTGATGATGCCGAGGAGATTATTTTTATATTTCTCCCACATCTTCACTGCCTCTTCATAATTGGTCGCCAGGAGGATCTTTGTACGCCCCCGCATCCTGAGCATTTTATTATGCTCGTTCAACCCCTCAGTCATGAAGGTTTTCGATTGTTTGAGAAGGATTTTATAGATGTTGGGCAGGTAGGATGAATAGAAACGGATGGAATCCTCAACAAGCAAAATGGCCTGTACTCCCTGTTTTACATCCTGTTCAATATTCATCTTGTCCTCGATGAGCTTGATGATGGCCAGCAGGATTCCCGCATTGCCAAGCCAGCTGAACACATAGTCGATGGCGCTGAGATCCTTCTCCGCCAGCTTAAGGTTGACTTCGCGCGAAAAGGGAGTCAGCACCACAATGGGGATCTTGGGATATTGCTTTTTTATACGCATGGCCAGGTCGAAAGTGTCGGTCTTTTCAATGTTCAGCATCGAAATAACCAACTCGATCCGTTTGTCCTCCAACACTTCAAATGCCTCCTCTTCCGAAGTCACCTTAAGAAATTGTGGCGGGTAACGCAGGTTCAGGGAGACATACTCCATAAAAATAGTCTCATCAATACGCCCATCCTCCTCCAGCATAAAGGAATCGTAGGTGCTCGAAATAAGGAGGATCTGGTAGATCCTCCGTTTCATAAGCAGATTGAACGAGGTATCGATGAAATAATACTTCTTCGGATCAAGGGCGTTTTGCGACACGGATATCGGATTTAATTTTCTTTCAGAATGAAATCATCATATTCAATCTCAAAGCGCAGTTTATGCTTTGATTCTTCCTGGGCCAGGTTCAGAAATGTATTTTTCACAGAAGGATCCGTTGCTTTTTCGGCCAGCGCAGAATACATCCGGAAGGCAGCCTTTTCCTTTTTCATGGCCAGGATGAGTGCATCCTGGTAGGTCATGTTTGGTGAAGGCTTCACATCGACGAGGTATTCAGTGATCTTGAGGTCCCTCACCTTTTCATCGGCCAGCTGAAAACTGCCACTCTCCTTCACTGCCAGGAGGTGGGCCTTGTGGCGCATCTCCTCTTCAGCGTATTCCTGGAATATTTTACTTGTTTGCCGGTTCTTTGATCCGGAGGCCAGCTGCAGATAAAAATCAACGGCCGACTGCTCTTCCCCGATTGCAAAATCAAGGATCTCATTTATGTTGTTGAACTCTTTCATTAATTTACGATTTGCGTATGACTGTATTAAATTCTTCTTCAAAGCGCTTTGTGACAGCATCACATCCATGCTCATAGGATCGTTTGTCGTTGTCTCCCTTGGTCGGACGCATGAGCAATTTTCCGGCTTCATGCTCCTGGGGCAACAAAGAGATGATCTCCATAAGCAGGTCGCGCGAATTATCGGGCGTGCTGATACCAAACTCCTGCAATATACCTGAAATTTGCTGAAGCGAATTCTTTTCCGGTCCGGACTTCATAACCTTTTCGAAATTCTGAATAACTTTTTGGGCGTTTGTATAGGTTCCGCCCATCTCGATCGGGAAAGATGCAGGAAGTATGAGATCGGCGACCCTGGCCGTTTCAGTTAAAAAATAATCCTGTACCATTCTGAAGGATGCCTGGGAGAAAGTCTTGTCAACAGATTCCCTGTCAATGGCACAGCCAAGCGGATCTTCCCCGAAAATAAAGAGGTTACGTATCACGCCCTCTTTCATAACGCCGCTCAGGCATTCGGTTTCGTCGGATGCGATCTTTTCAACGCCCCATTTTTTCATGAGCCGCGCGGTATATTCCTTATTGGAAATTTCCTGCCCGCCGATTCCCAGATGCGGACTGATCCCCATATCAAACAATCCCTGGGAGTTATTTTTCTCCTTGAGCGCAATCAGCCCGTTGGCAGTTTTTCCAAGTTTTCCGGTAATATTTGCCAGGTTGAACAACTCTTTGGATGCATTGCTTGAAGTCTCCTTTTCCGAAAAGATAAGGATCGCGTTGATCTCCCTGTTATAGGCATCTGCGAAGCTGGCAACAGCATCGGCCGTAACTCCTGCAGAAGAAACCAGGGTATTAAAATCTTCCTTGAGCAACATGGTTTTATATCCCTCAAGTCCCTCGACCCTGTCGCGCAGAAATAGGGCATTCTCCAACCCATGCGACAGCAGATAATAATTCACTGCCTTGATAAAATGATAGTACGATTTGACAACAATCTGCTGATCCACCTTATGCGACATGGCGTTTACGGCTTGGTCGCTGACCATGATCACCGGGATTTTTTTCAGGTAACGGGCATTCTGGACCCGGAACCCAACCACCGGATGATCCAGGTTAATTTCTGTTCCGAAGATATAGACAGCGCTGGCTTCGGCGATTTGTGCTATCGGGGCGTTCATTTCGCAGTTGTTCCGGTAACCCTCTCCCCTTCCCATGTAATGAAAACTGCCTACATTGTTCGTTTTCGCAGCTCCCCTGGCCAGTTTATGGACCATGTACAACTCCTCATTCATTAACCGTGCGCCGGCAAAAAAAGCATTTTCAATCGGGGCTACCGCATTGATTTTTTCTCCGATCAATTTGAATGCCCGCTCATAGGTTATCTCCTCAAATTTTCCATTGACTTTCAACATCGGTTTGGTGATGCGGCTGACATCATTCAGGTAATGGTAACCGAACTTCGGATATTTGCAAATATTGCCGTCGGAGTTGATGAGGCCATTGACCCCCGTTACGCCAAGTACAAATCCATTCTTATGATGCAGGCTGATGGCGCACCCCACCGAACAGTAGTTGCAAACCGTTTCTACAGAATCGAACTTCACAGGTCCGGGTTTGAACGACACATTTTCCGAAATCGCACCGGTAGGACAGGTTGAGATACACATCCCGCATGATTCGCAGTGGGTATCCTGCAGTGCTTCACCCATGCTGGGCGCCACATAGGTATTGAATCCGCGGTTGATCAACCCCAGGGCGTTGGCCCCGACAACTTCGCGGCATATCCTCACGCAACGGGCACACAGGATGCATTTGTTGTTGTCGATCTCAATATAGGGATGGCGGAAATCGACCCGGTATTCGTTGAAATCACCTTCGAATGATTTCTGCTGTGCATTGTATTCGCTTGAATATTTCTGCAGGTCACAATCAAGAAAGGCAGCACAGCCGCATTCAAGGCAGCGCTGTGCCTCATGGTGGACCACCGCTTCTCCTGCATATCCCAACTCGACTTCACTGAAGTTAAAGCGGGCATCTGCAGCAAGTGTTGGCATCTCTTCACGAACCTGAGTTTCAAAAGTACCAGTATACGCCTCTTTCAGTTGCTTTTTAAAATTGTCACGTTTGCTGGTAAAGGGCTTTTTGGCAGGCTTGATCGGCAAGCCCATCAGGAACTGGTGTGCGCTGGTGGAGGCAACCTTTGCCTGTGCAATGGCTTCAAT
>Ga0247841_10000409_pt1 | contig 110566 bp, 105 predicted proteins | sample LaCruzMarch2015__2_FD_192410 | JGI IMG/M metagenome (GOLD analysis project Ga0247841, IMG submission 192410) | Freshwater microbial communities from meromictic Lake La Cruz, Castile-La Mancha, Spain - LaCruzMarch2015_18m | ecosystem: Environmental > Aquatic > Freshwater > Lake | place: Spain... | reverse complement strand
GGTTTTAAAAAGAGAACCGATAGATTTTAGATATTCAAAAACCTCTTCATTGACTCCGTGGGCATATTTACCTGTCAAATTACCATAACCTTCGATAAAATGACCATTTTCAGTCAAAGGCGAGGGTATGTCGGCATTTAATTTTTTACCTAACTCAAAATCCTCTTGACCACAGCCGGGGGCAATATGGACGACACCGGTACCTTCGGCGGGATTAACCTGATCCCACTCAGTTATATAATGTTTAATCCCCTCTTGAGCGGGAATTTTAAATAGTGATTCATATTTTAAATTTAGTAAAGTTTTGGCATCAAATTTTTCGTAATCAGTTAGACCGAGTCTGTCGGCGGCAATTTTAGCTAGATATAATATTTGGCCATCAGAGTGGGCTTTGACGTATTCAAATTCGGTATTAATGGCCAGTAAAACATTGGCGGCCAGAGTCCAAGGGGTGGTAGTCCAGGCCAAAATAAATTCATTTTCCCGATCACTTAATTTGAATTTTAAAAAGACTGAAGTATCGGTATCCATTTGATAACCGTCGGCTTGCTCGTGTTGTGAGAGACCGGTTTCACAGCGGGGACACCAGGTGGTAGCGCTTTTCTTTTTGACTAACCAACCTTTTTCCCAAACAGTTTTTAGAAAGTGCCAAATATAAAGATTATTGTTTTGAGAATTGGTGTAATAAGAATTTTCCCAATCCATAAACATTCCCAAACGAATTGATTGTTCGGTTTGAATTTTGCTGAATTTATCAACACGGGCTAAACAGGCTTTAGTAAAGTTTTCCAAGCCAAAATTTTGAATGTCTTTTTTGGAATTAAAACCATTTTCCTTTTCGACTTCGACTTCGACCCAGAGTCCCTGACAATCAAAACCGTTTTGAAATCTTTGGGAAAAGCCTTGGGCATTTTTGAAACGTTGAAATACGTCTTTAAGGGTGCGGCCACGGGCATGATGAACACCCATGGGGGCGTTGGCGGTAATAGGGCCATCGATAAAAGAGAAGGTTTCTTTGGCGGAATCGTTTTGGTGAAGATATTTTTCAACAAGATCATTTTCCTGCCACCAGGCTAAAATATCTTTTTCCAGTTTCGGAAAATCAGGAGTGTTGGGAAGATCTTTAAAATAGGCCATAGTGTATTTTAATATAAAAAATCCTGCTAGTGCGGGATAGAAAACTCCAGACTACTAAAACAAAATTGTCGGCTATAAGATTTAATAATAAGTTTACCTTTGTTTATTTCTATTAGATTGTAAACACAAGGATGAATTTTGCTTTTTGGGCTAGTAATAATATTTTCTGAAAATGCGGGTAAAGTAATTTGTTTAATATTTCGGTCAATTTCAGTTGAGCTAAGCCAGTGGTAATGGCCGGAAATAATAAAAACTTTTGATTTTGCTTTTAACAGGTTATATATTTCTTGGTAGTTTTGGAAGTATTGATTATGTTCCCTTTGATAGAAATAGAAATTATCATTAGCGTCGATCGGAAACATAGGAATGTGAGTAAACATTAAAATTGGTTTGGAAGTGGTATTTAATAATTTTTTAAGTTTGTCTATTTCAGAAATATCTAATTTCCAGGGATCGTTAGGGTCGATAATAATGATAGTACCGTTGTCTAATTCAACCTTTTCTATATTAGAAGTGTGGTTTTCCTGTATCTCAGTATCGTGATTACCAGTTATGTTTATAATTTTGGGAAATATCTCGGAAAGGATTTGATTTATTTTTACGAAGTTATTAGTGTCACTGTCTTTTTTTTGACCAAAGGTGTATCGAACAAGATCGCCAATTTGAAGGTATAAATTAATTTTTTGTGGTAGATATTTAGTAATATTTTTTAACTCTTCTTTGGCTAAATCACTTTTTTGTCGAAAATATCCGGGATGAATAGTAGACTTTTTGTCTGGTCCGGAGTGAATGTCGGCGATGACAAATATTTTGTCCATATTAACCATTTTTTCTCAAAAAGGCGGGGATGTCGAATTCATCTTCAATATCGATGCCTGCCGGAATTTCCTGATCGGCCATTAGATTTTGAAGTTGAGGATCGATTTCTTTTGGAGTTTCGGAGTCAGTTTCTATTAATGGTTTTTGTAAAGATAGAGGTTTTTTATAGGAAGAATAAGCAGAATTTTTATTTGTTTCAAAACCAGTAGCAATAACAGTAATTTTTATTTTACCCTCAAGATCGGGATCAACTGAAGCACCAAAAATCACATTGGCATCGGGGGCAACGTGGGCGGTGATAGTTTTGGCTGATTCTTCAATTTCAGACATAGTAAGATCCGGGCCACCGGTAATATTAATTAATACTCCTCTGGCTCCGTCAATATTAACTTCTACTAATGGGGAATCAATAGCGGCTTCAACGGCATGTTGGGCTTTGTTGTCCCCTTCAGCTTCACCAACACCCATTAGAGCGGAACCGGCGTTGTTCATAATAGATTTAATATCAGCAAAATCTAAATTAATGAGACCGGGGGTGGTGATTAAATCGGCAATGGCTTTGGTGCCTTTGGTTAAAACTGAATCGGCAATTTTAAAAGCTTCCAGTAAGGTGGCCTGAGAATTAACAACTTCTATGACCCGTTGATTAGGAATAACAATCAGAGTGTCAACATGTTGACGAAGGCGGGATAAACCCTCATCGGCTTTACTCATGCGCCGAGTACCTTCAAATAAAAATGGTTTAGTGACGACGGCAATAGTTAAAATATTTAATTCTTTTTTGGCAATTTCAGCAATTATGGGAGCGGCGCCGGTACAAGTGCCACCACCCATGCCACCGGTAATAAAAAGCATGTCAGTACCCTCTAGAACTTCTTTAATTCGATCTCGTGATTCTTCGGCGGCTTGTTGGCCGATATTGGGATCGCCACCGGCACCAAGGCCTTTGGTAATTTTTTCACCAATTTGAATTTTAATTGGAGCTAGGGAATTTAAAAGAGCCTGAGAGTCGGTATTAACGGCAACAAAGTCAACACCCTTGATCCCTTCTTCAGAAATCATAGAGTTAACAGCGTTGTTACCACCACCGCCAATACCAATAACTTTTATTTTGGCAAATTGACCGGTAAGTGTTTTGATTAGGCCCATATTTAGGGTAAAAGAGGTTCGATAAAACTTTTAAGACGGCCAAAAATTCCATCAAAAGAAACTTTTATTCTTTTATTAGAGGAATTATTTTTAGGATTAATTTTATAACTTTGAAAATATAAAATAGTACCAATAGTACTGGTAAAAGCCGGGTTGGTAATATCGTCAACTAAACCACCAAGACGGGGAGGGTCGGCAACTCTGACAGGTAAGGGAATAATATCACCACAAACTTCTTTAGCGAGGATAGTTTGGGAGCCGCCACCGGTCAAAACAATACCAGCAGGAATAGAATTTTTAAAGCCGTTGTCTTCGATTTGATCAAAAATAAAACCAAAAATTTCTTCGAGGCGAGCTTTAATAATGCCGTTAACGGTAGTAGAGAATGAAATTTTTTTCTTGTCTTCACTCAGGATTCCCAGATGAGTTAGTTCGATTTCGTCTTCGAAACCTTTTTTATCAGCATAGGCTTTTAATTTAATTTTTATTTTTTCGGAATCTTGAAGCGGAAGTCTGAGGCCGATAGCCAGGTCATTGGTAATATTATTAGCGCCAATAGGAATGACTCCGGAAAAAATTGGGGAAGATTCTTGGAAAATAGTCAGAGTAGTATTGCTGCCACCAATATCGACCAGAGCCACTCCAAGTTCGGTTTCAGTATCAGTTAAACAGGCTTTGGCGGCAGTTAAGCCAGAATATGCCAAAGAGTCAACTTTGATACCAATGTCTTCAAGACATTTATAAAGATTTTTTAGGGCTGGGGTGGAAGCTAAAATTAAATGGGTTTCAACTTCCAGGCGAATACCATTCATACCGACGGGGTCAACGACGCCCTCTTGACCATCAACTGTGTAAAGACGGGGAATAACGTGGACAATTTCTTTATTTGTCGGCAAGGAAATAGCCTTGGCGGCTTCAATAGCCCGATCAATATCGGCGGTGGATATTTCCCCATTGGTTTGGGAAATTGCGGTGACACCCTTGGAATTAAAAGATTCAAAATGAGGGGCAGTGAGAGAAACAAAAGCATGATTAATTTGGTAACCAGCCATTCTCTCAGAAGATTCTATGCATTCGGTAATAGTTTTTGAGGCTTGTTCAAGATTAATAATTTGGCCCTTTTTAAAACCAACAGCGGGAATTGAAGCGACTCCGATAATATTGACTTTAGTTTCGTCTTCGAGGTATTGACCGATGATAGTTGTTATTTTTGAAGTACCAATGTCCAAACAATTGATAGTTTTAAAATGTTGCATGTTTTAATTTTAGAGCCTTTTGATCAGTTTTAATAGTTTAAGATTAGGAGAAGGAGAATCTGAAGAAGAGATTCTCTTTTTATTAAGAAGTTTGTTAATAGAATTGCTTAGTAATTCGGGCGTAAGTTCCGGATCTTTGATAATGATGGTATTTTTTGGTATCTTTTTTTGCAACCAAAGAGCGTTTTTTAATTGCTCATTTTGTTGACTGACTAGAAGAGGAATAATAATTGAATTGAGGTTTAGGGTGGCAATTTCTTGGGTGGTATTGGCACCGGCGCGACTAATAATTAGTTTTAAGTGGTGAAAAATCCAACCAATATCAATAGAGTTAATATAGTTATGGGCTTGGTAGTGGGGAAATTTTGTCGATAGTTTTTTATAAGTGGCAAAATCTTTTTGGCCGGTTTGATGAATAAGAGTAAAATTTTGGGAGAGAATAGGTAGTAGTTTTTTTAGAGTTAAATTAAGATGATGTGAACCCTGGTTACCGGCGGTAAGGTAAATCAGAGGATATTTTTTGAGGTCAATTTTTTGTTTTTCAAAAAAAGTGGAATGGGGATTAAAAATTTCACGTCTTAAAAGATTGCCGGTGACGATATATCTGTCAGAGGAAACAGGGGCAGGAAAAGATAGAGCAATATAATGGCAAAACAGAGCATTAATTTTTGTAGACAAACTTAGGGTGTGGGTTTGTTCATGAGTAATAGAGGGAATTTTTTGAAGCCAGCCAGCAATTATTACCGGAACTGAGACATAACCACCAAAAGAAACAATCAGGTGGGGATTAATCTTCTTAAGAAGTTGAAACGAATCCTTGAGACCGGAAATTATTTGAGGTAAGCCATTGAGGGTGTTTAGTAGCCAGCGACGGTCAAATTTACCACAAAGAATACCATAAAATTTTACCTTGTTTTGGGGAATAATTTTTGATTCGATAGAGCTTTCGGGGTGGACACTGGAGTTATAACGACGGCCGATATAGTAAATTTGCCAATCAATCTGACGATCGTTTTGTAATTGATGAATTAGTTCAACGGCGGGAGTGATGTGAGTGCCGGTGATGACGATTTTCCTGGTTTCGGTCATGATTGGAGTATAACAATTTAGAATATTTATTTTCTATATTTATAGCTAAACCCAGAGCACAGAACAAAGAAATTAGAGATGAACCGCCATAAGCAATAAAAGGAAAAGGAATTCCAGTCAAAGGAATTAGGGCGACGATAGCGGCAAAATTAATTAAACCTTGATAGGCTATCCAACAGGCGATTCCTCCCAACAGAAGTCTTTCATAGAGGTCAGTAGCTACCTGAGCAATACGAATTAAACGGGAGATTAATAATAAAAAAAGATAGGTAATCAGGGTTAAGCCGACAAAACCGGTTTCTTCACCAACGATGGCTAAAATCGAATCAGTGCTAATTTTGGGGAGAAATTTATATTTGTAGTTGGAGTTGGCAAAACCTTTGCCCGACCAACCACCGGAGGCCAAAGAAAGAAGCATTTGTTCACTGTGGTAGTTTTGATTTTTATCACTTTGTTGATTAAAGAGGGTTTTTACCCGAGCTAGACGATAAGGTGAGACTAGAATTAAGATGAAACTAAAAAGAGTGACGATAAATCCGGCGGAGAAGAGGCTAATAATTTCGGCTCCGGAAAGATAATAAATGGAAATAACAATAGCGGCAATCATGACAGTGGTACTAAGATTTGGTTCTAAAATAATCAGAACTAAAGGCAATCCAAGATACAGAGCTAAGTTTTTTAGGTTTCTTTTTTCAGTTAAAGAGAAGAGATAAGAGAAAAAGATAACTGAGGTGAATTTAAAAAGTTCTGAAGGTTGAAAATTGAAAAAACCAAGGTCAATTTGGCGTCTGGCACCAAGAATTTTGAGACCGATGCCGGGAATTAAAACAAAAAGTAAAAGAATGGTCGAAAAGAAATAAAGACGAAAAGAATTATTGATAACGATATTTAATTTAATTTTTGAAGTAATTAAAAGACAAATAAAACCAAGAAGTAGCCAAATTAGTTGTTTTTTGAGGAAAAAATAAGGATCACCAATAGTTTTTTCGGCTTCAAAGAGGGAAGAGGAAGAAATAAATAATAAGCCAATAAATGATAGAAGTGATGAATAAATAAGTAGGGGGGAAATTTTCATTTCTAAAATTTGGCCATTATTTGGGGGTTAATAATGATGGGGTCGATCTGGGTAGAAAAGACTTCAAAACTGTTCAATTTTTTAATACAGACGCCATCCGGATTTCTTTGGGTTAACTCAGAACCAATTATATTTTGATTGTAAAAGCGGCTTTGTTCGTTTTCGATGTCGATTGAATAATTCAGATTGATAAATTCAGCCAAGTGGTAATAAAAAAGTGGGGTTAAATTATTTTTTAATTCAATTTGGGTGTAAAAAGCAAAGGAGGCGGTGAGGCGGGGGTTACATTCTAAGAGATAAACTTGATTTTGGGAAACGATAAAGTCCAAACCAAAAAAGCCACGGTAATTTAGGGGTTTTAATATTTTCTCAGAAAAATCGGTAGTAATTTGACGAATTTTTTCCTGAATTTCCGGTGGAGCTAGGGATGGCCATTGACGACCGACAGTAGCAAAGGGATTTTGAGTCAAGTTAGGAAGTCCGGTATATTGTAGGGCCGGAGGGCTTTGGATGAGGCCGTGGCGAGTCAGACAGCAATTGTTGAGGAGGGAATAACCCTTTAAATAAGGTGAGAATTTAGTCAGGGTATCTTGAGGAATTATTTTTTGAGCAGTTTCGTAATTATCGAAGTAATGAGTGCTGTTGCCGGCCCAACCGAAATGAGTTTGAATGACCAGTGAAACCCCAAATTGCTGTTGAGCTTTTTGAAAAGAATCGGCAGTAAATGGAGCAATTATTCCTGGAACTACCGGTAAATTGTTTTTAAGGCAGGTTTCAAAAAATTTTACTTTATCTTCTAATTGTCGATTGAGAGAGGTGGGATTGCTAGCGTTTAACCAATTATTTTTAGAACAAAGATGTTCAATTTTAGCTGACGGCTTAAAGGGAACAATGACCGGGTTACTGAAGTCTTTAATTTGGGCTTGAATATTATTTTGAGATAAAAGAAAACCACTGTTTTTAACTTTTAAGTTTTCCTGATAAACAGATTGAAAATTTGAAAGTTGAGGTAAATTTATATTCAAAAATTTATCGACAACTAAAAAAAAGAAGTTAAATCCGGAGTTTTTTAAAAGAGTTTCTAAATTGTTCATAATCGGGCGGTGCCGGTTAAAAGAATAACAGAATAGTCCCCTACTTCAAAACTTTTTTTAGTCTGATAATAAGCGGCTAAAGTTAGGGCAGATTCTGGGGAAGCTTCGAATTGTTTGACAAAATTTAAGCAATCAATAGTTTCTTGGTTTTTAACAATAATGCCGGTACCTTGATGTTTTTGAATGGTTTTGATAATTTCTTTTTTTAGAGGTAAATATTTAACACTAAGAGCATCGGTAACGGTCTCAGTTTCTAGTGTAAAGTCTGGTTCAAAAGCACTACAAACTGTGGGGTTACTGGCTGGTTGAACAGCAAAGATTTTGACATTATTGGGTAAAACTTTGGCGATACCTAAAAGGGTGGTGCCACTACCAACAGGGATAAAAATACTGGTTACTTGGGGTAATTGTTGCAAAATTTCTTTGGCAATTTCACTATAACCAATTTGGGCACTGGAGTCGGTTGATTGACGTAAAAGATAACTATGATTGGCTTTGGCAAATTTAATGGCATCACTAATTGGCTGGAGTGATTTGATAATATGGCCTTTGATTAGGGACAATTTATTTAAGTTAATTTTTGGCGAAACAAAGATGGTTAAAGGAATATTAGCTTGTTGGCAATAAAAGGAGGCAGAAATGGCCGCGTTACCAGTGGAGGAAATAACGGCTGAATTAAAGTCATGCTTAATTAAGTTTTGAATTTGAAAAGGCAAGGCGCGGTCTTTGGCAGAGCCGGTGGGATTTAGATCCTCACGTTTAAAATAAAGATGGTCGATTTTGATTAAAGGTGTCATAATAATAGGAATTAGTTATATTTTAGCTAAATTATATGCCAGATACTAATAATAAAGTTATTTGTCCTGATTGTCAGGCGGAAATTAAAAGTGAAACGGTGGGTGTGGGTGATATTTTGGAGTGCCAAGAATGTGGAACCGAGGTGGAAATTTTATCGATTGATCCTTTACAGTATCGAGAATTGATTGAGGAAAAGTAATGAAAAGAATCCAAAAGGAAGTCGATAGATGGGTTTTAAAGTATAAAATTGGTTATTTTAAACCTTTAGAGATTTTAGCCAGATTAACGGAAGAGGTAGGTGAAACAGCCAGAGAGATAAACCACTTATTTGGGCCAAAAAAGAAAAAATCATCAGAGCAAACTCAAGAGTTGGGTGACGAGGTGGCCGACATAATTTTTACTTTAGCCTGTTTGGCAAATTCTTTGAATATCGACCTAGATAAGCATTTTGACAAAATAATGGACAAATACAACAAAAGAGATAAAGATCGTTGGGAGAAGAAATAGACTTATTGACTGATACGAAAGGCACCGTTGTGTTTAAAATTTTTGTCAGTGATATTGAACTCATCATAGCGGACTCCCCTTTTATCTCTGGAACTATCGACGTAAATTACTTTGTTACCAATTTTTTCAATGACAAATAGAAGGTGATGGCCATTTTTTTGACGAATCAAATCAGCAGTTTTAATTTCTTTTATATTAATTTTTTGGGAAATTGGTGCTGAAGTAAGCATATCGGCTGAAGTTTGACGGACGTTAAGATTAGTTTTGAAATAGAAGTTTAATAAATGGCAGACCAGTCCGGAACAATCAATACCTAAATGATGTTTTTTTTGAAAATTGTAGATTTGCTGAGGAGTAAGGTTGACAATTTTAATGTTCTCTAAATTGGCAAGTTCAATAGTTTTTAAGGCAATTTCTTTGGCATTACCCTTACCAACAAGAGCATTATCCGGAGAAATGATTTTGGGAATATTGGTATGGTAGGGAATACCAATATATTTTAAAATTTCTTGACGTAATTCTTCTAATTTAGTCCTAACCATAGTCCAAATATAGCCAAAATAACTGCGGCCAACCAAGCCCGGAAAACAATTTTTGGTTCTTCCCAGCCATTTTTTTGGAGAGTGAGATGAATAGGAGCGGCCGGAAATATTTTTTTATGAAGATAGATTTTACTAAAGATCTGGATGGCACTAGTCATACCTTCAATAATAAATGGAGCACCGACAATAAATAAAGGCACTATTTTACCTAAAAGAAGGGCAATGACGGCGAATGTAGCCCCAAAAGACAAGGAGCCAACATCACCCAACCAGATTCTGGCCGGATAAACATTAAAATAAAGAAAGGCAATTAAGCTACCAATCCATAGGGATAAAAATAGAGAGATAGGAGTGTCAAGAGAGGTACCAGCTAAAATCCAAAAAGCAAAGAGAGAAATCATCAGAGTACCACAAGCTAGACCATCCAGGCCATCAGTGATATTGAAAAAATTAGCAAAGGCGACAATGATTAAAGTGGCGACGGGAATAAAAAAGAAACCAAGACTGATGGCGCCAATGAAAGGGAGATAAATAAAATTAATACCTAACTGAAAGTAGATTAAAGCAGAAATAATAGTGGCCAAAATAAGCTGAAGAAGTAATTTGTATTTCATTCTAAGACCAAAAAAGCCGGTATTTTTAAAATTGAAAAATTTATGGATATCGTCATAAAGGCCCAGAAGACCAAAACTAATAAAAGTAAAGAAAAGAACAATCAGTTCATTAATTAGGCGGTAGTTACTGGAAATAAAAAGACGGGACGTTTTTAAAACCGGAAAAAGAACAGCAAAAAGAATAACTACGGTAAGTATAATAAGGAGTCCTCCACCTACAGGGGTGCCATTTTTTTCAGAGTGAAATTTGTCGAAAATTGGGGTGTGTTTATTTTGGAAATCGAGAGTAGATTGTTTTTGACGTTGGAATTTAAGGTGATAAAGGAGGTTGATGTATGGAACGACTAAAATACTGGTGGCCAGGAAAGAAAATAGTAATAAGCCCAGGTAGAGATGAATCATGTTTTGATGTATTTAATATTAGCACCTAGAGAACAAAGTCGGTCGGCTAGTTTTTCATAACCTCTTTCAATATATTCAACATTATCAATAATGCTCTCGCCTGTGGCAGTGAGGGCGGCCAAGGTAGCAGTAGCCCCGGCCCGGAGGTCGGAAACAGCGATATTGATGGGTTTTAATTTAGTCGGTCCATAAATTTTGACACCGTGAAAGTATTCTGGTTTGTTAGATTCACGATTAAAATGATAATAACTATCAAAGTTTTTGACTTCGGGGTTAAAAAATTTGGTTTTGGCACCCATAGTATTGAGAGTGGCAATGTGTTGGAAACGAGAGGGAAAAACTCTTTCGACAATACTGCTACAACCGGTAACTTGGGTTAAAACTAAACTAAAGACGGCTTGCCAGTCAGTCATAAAGTCTGGTTCTGGTCCAGTTTCAATATCGATGGCTTTTAAATTTTTTGCCCAACTTATGGCCACTTCGTCTCGACCACGAACAACAATAGCTCCCATTGACTCGATAGTATCTAAAAAGGTGGCAATAATTGATGGCCGAATGCGCATAATATTAATAGATCCTCTGGTACAAAGGGCAGCACAGGCAAAAGTAACTGTTTCGTTACGGTCGCCAATAATTTGATGTTCAGTGCCATTTAAAGTGGAAACACCTTTGATGTAAATAATTTTAGGATTGGTAATGTCGCGTTTAATCTTGGCACCCATACTGTTTAACATGTCAATTAAATCATCAATTTCTGGTTCCATAGCGGCATTGCGAATGGTAGTTTCACCTTTGGCTAAAACTGCAGTCATAATAATAAGTTCAGTGACAGTGTGAGAAGGTTTTTGGAATTCAAAATCGGTAGCCAAGATACCAGTGGTAGTAAAACGAAGATGATTGGGAAATTCTTCGACATTGATATTCATTTTTTTATAGCATTCAAAAAGTCGATCTAAAGGTCTGGCTCCTAATTTGTCACCACCAGGAATAGGAACAATGGCTTCACCGCAACGGGCCAAAAGTGGAGCGGCAAACATAAATGATGATCGGGATTTGTCACCGGTTCCTTGGGGAACAACCGGTAAACTAATTTTTTTGGTAGTGATTTCTAAGCTATGAGTACCGGTATAATTTATGACTGAACCCATTGATTTGGCGATACTTTCGGTAATATGTACGTCTGATATGCAGGGAATGTTGAGAAGATGGGTAGTATTTTCAGAAAGAAGGGAGGCAATTATTTGTTTAAAAGAAGCATTTTTAGCGCCACGAATAGAGACTTCACCATTGAGGGTTTTACCACCATTGATAATATATCGGGACATTTATTTCTTTTTATATAAATTAATAATTTTTTTAAAAGTTTTTAAGCCTTCGTTGCCACCGGAACTGAAGTGTATTAAAATGTCGCCTGGTTTAAGCGTGTTTTGATAGTGTTTAATGACGTTAACGGATAGAGGTAAATAAATACTTTTGGGAATAGTGCTTAGAAAGTCTTTGGCTACAATTCTGTCTTTGAAATTAAGAAGGGAATTAAATTTAAGACGGAAAATAATTGTTTCGTCAACGTCGGTGAAAACAGAAGATAATTCTTTTAGATTTAATCGATATTGCATAAAAGAAGCATGGGCTTCGTAAAAAACTTTGAGATGGGAATCAGGATAAGTATTTTTGACAGCTTCGAGCGTAGCTTTAATTCTGTTGGCAGATTGAGCAAAATCGTCGATAAATTTTATTCCTTTGATATCATTGGCTATTTCCAGACGTCTTTTGATGCCTCTAAAAGTATTAAAAGTGGCGGTGATTGTTTTAGTAGGAATGTTTAAATTTTTGGCGAGAGTTTCAACAGCACCAAGATTGTCCTGATTATATTTCCCGATTAAACTATTAGGTATTTTGGTTGATTGATAGGGAATTTTTTGACATTTAGCAAAGGAGAGTAGGGGTAAAATTGATGAGTCGTTTTGGTTGTAAATTAAAAGGCCGTTACCAGGTAAATTTTCTATTAGCTCTTTAAAAGCAATAAAATTGTCCTTCTCATTTTGGTAACTTTCTTGGTGTTCCCAACGGGCGCTGGTTAATACAAGATATTTGACGGGATAATAAAGAAATTTAGCTTGAGTATCAAGACCATTAATTGACTCATCGGCTTCGATGACTGACCAATCCGAATTGGAAAAATGAAGAGATTTTACACGATTAAGGCTTTGACCGCCAAACATATACGAGGGGTTAAGACTGGCCTTTTTAAGTAAATAAACAATGGCAGCGGTAATAGTAGTTTTACCATAAGATCCGGCAATTAAAATAGAATTTTTCTTGATTAAATTTTGGGAAATATAATTGGTAGCGGAAATATAGGGAATATGTTTGGTTTTAATTTCTTCAAGCTCTTCTTTGGTTTTTTTAAACGAAGCATAAGAGGAACCGACAATAGCCAAGTCAATTTGGGAATTTATCGGGGTTTTGTTAATAGAGATGTGGGATTTTTTTAACTGCTGACTAAAGGGAGGGTAAATTTTTTCTTGATCAGAGCCGGTGATTAAATGACCTTGTTTTTGTAAAGCCAGAGCCAAAGGAGCGGTCATGGAGCCAGCGATGCCGACAAGGTGAATATGCATATCGGTTAATTATATGGCAACCAAGCCCCTTGAGTAAAATATTGAAATCCGGAAAAATTTCGTTTATAAAATCCCAGCTTAGTTTCAGGATTAAAGCGACCCAAGTAACAATATTTTAGTTTTTGCTCAAGACTGTCGGCAATAACCTCTAAAGAAAGTCTAATGGGTAAGTCGTTATGGGCGTAAATAGGGTTATAAAAAACATAAGCAATATGGGAAAAATTTTTGTCCTGGTAACAAATAGAGTAAGCACAAACTTGTTGGTTTTGGTCATACCAGATATATAGATAGTTAAAAATATGATTAGTGAATACGGTTTTTATAGAGGAAGCAGGAAAAACCCAGCCTAATTCTTTGACCCAATTTAAAATTTGTTTTTGAATAATTCCGGTGTAATTAAACTCAGATAGAGAAATTTTTTGATAAGTAAAATCTTGAGTTTTCTTTAAAATACGCCTATTTTCTGAGGAAAGTTGAAAAGAATTAAGACTAACCCGGGAAGAAAAGTTTTCATCCTGATAAAAAGAAGTTTTAGAATTTCGTTGAGGTAAAAAACCTTGTTGGTAATTCTCCTCCAAGGATAGATTATTTTTTAGATTATACATTTTGGGTTTTTAAACGGAAGGCGGTTCTAAAAGCTTCGGCCTCTGACCAGGGATATTCAGTTTTGCCGTGAAGAATAGTAGTTTCATGGCCTTTACCACAAGCGATAATAGTATCACCGGGCTTGGCTATTTTGACAGCTAAATTAAAGGCGTCCTGACGATTAGGAATATCGGCATAATGAAATATGGCTGCTTTAGTAATAAGCGGATTTAGGGGATCAATTTCGATTGATTGGTCAGGATTAATCCCGGAAATTATTTGTTGATTAATAGCTTCAACTTTTTCATTTCGGGTGTCGTCGGCGGTGATAATGGCGATATCGGCAATCTGAGAAACGTTTTTTCCCATAATTGGTCGCTTAGTTTTATCCCGACCGCCAGTAGCTCCAAAGATAACAATAAGGCGTCCGGAAGTGGATTGACGAAGAGAGGTCAGGGTAGCTGATAAGGCGTTGGGAGTATGAGCAAAGTCAATAATGGTTTTTAAACGGAGATTATTATCAACTTTTTCCCGACGACCCTTAGTTTCAGGAAAGTTGGTAATGGTTTGGGAAAAGATATTCAAATCGAGATCTAGTTTGGAAAATACCGAATAACAGGCCAAAATATTATAAATTTGATATTCATAATTACTATCAGTAGTAAAAGTTTTTCCATTGATAGTAAAACTTAATAGTGTAGGAGTTACTTTTATATTTTTGGCAGTGATATCGGATTTGTTTTTAATGCCGTAAGTCAGTGTTGGAGTTTTGACAAGTTTTTTTAGGGTCAAGTAATGAGGATCATCACGGTTGAGAATAGCCAGAGTTGATTGAGAAAAAAGTTTGGCTTTGGCGGCAATATAATTTTTTAGAGTTTTATGATAGTCGAGGTGTTCGTGGGAGATATTAGTCATAACACTGATTTTAAAATGACAACCCCAATAGCGGTATTGATCCAGAGCGTGAGAGGTAACTTCGCAAACAACGTGAGTGTAGCCTAATTTTTTATAATCGCTAAGTATTTTTTGAAGATCTTTGGGGCCGGGACTAGTGGTGTGAAGACCGGGACTGCTAATAGTGCTGATAAGGCCACACTTAATACCACTATTTTCCAAAAGTTTTTGCATCAAGGTACAGGTAGTAGTTTTACCGTCAGTACCGGTGACCCCAATGAGAGTTAATTTGTGACCAGGAAAGCCAAAATAAAAGTTCCAAAAAATACTTTTGGGGAGGTGCCAGAGGAGATTTTTTAATTGACGAATCATAAAAGAATGTTTAATTATAACAAAAGCTCTAAATTTTGGGCTAATTCGAACCATAACGGAGCGGCAGTGGATGAACCCCACTGAGAAGAACGGGGATTGTTGACGGTAACAATCATGGTAAATTTGGGATTAACACAGGGATAAAAACCAATATAAGAACCAATGGTATTAGAATCGGTATATTCACCCTTGACGGCAACTTGGGCAGTACCGCTTTTAGCACAAACTTCCATGTCCTTTGGTTTCAAGCTGGCGATAGGACTGTTGTTAACGGCATAACTTAGAATTTGACGCATCAAAGCCATAGTTTCCGGATTAAAAACTTGACTGGTTTCAGTTTGGCTTTGATGGTTTAAATGAACTTTGACCAGTTGACCATTGTTGGCAATAGCATTGAAAGCCTGGATCATTTGAAGCTGGTTAATAGCCAAACCCTGACCAAAGGCGGCAGTAGCTAAATCGATTTCCGGCCAGGCATTTTTGAGCGGAGAAATTGATTCTCCACTTAATTCAACGCCGGTTTTTTGATCAAGCTTGAGACGATGAAAATAATCAAGGAATTTGTTAAGACCAAGCTCGTTTATGATATAACTCATGCCGATATTGTCGGAATTTTTAATAATGTCTCTCAGAGTGGAATCGGGATGAAATTCATTGTTCCAGTTATTAATAGTATATTGACCGATGGTTCGTGCCTGATTACATTTCTGACAGATATAATCAGAGCTAATACTTTTGGAATCAAGGGCTGAGGACATAATTAAAGGTTTAAAGATAGAACCTGGTTCAAAAAGGTCACTAATATTAGGTATCTTGGTGATCAAAGCCGAAGGGCTGGCTTCAAGGCTAGCCATGGCAATAATTTCACCGCTTTGAGGCTTGATAATGATCAATGAGGCAGCATCGGCCTGATATTTTTCGATACCATTTTTAAGGACATTTTCGGATAATAATTGAATTTTGCGGTCAAGAGAAGTATGAATATTTTGACCATCAATTTCACTTTTTTGCCAGTTTTTTTTGGTAAGTAGATTTTCACCGGTGCCGTCAATAATAGTACGTGTAAAGCCGATCTGTCCGGAAATTTGACGACGATAATATCTTTCTAAGTTCAAAATTAGGTTTGAGGCTAATTTTTTTTCCGGATAATATCGATTTTGTTTTAAAGTGAAATCCAAGCCGGCCAGTTTTGATAATTTAAGCATCTGATCTAGGTTAAATTGAGTGATAAACTCCATCCATTTTTGATTTGGATTATTAAATTTATCTAGGGCTTTGGCGTTTTGGGTGGCAAATTCCGGCTTGATAGTGCCGATTTCAGTCATAATTTCTTTGAGATTTTTGGTAAAGTTCGGTTTATAAAAAGCGAGGGTGTAGTAAGAGTAATCAAGACTTAAGGGAAACTCGTCGGAACTAAGAATATGGCCTTGTTGGGGGATAATTTTTTCGACTTTGTAAATTTGAGAAATAGCTTTATCACGAAGTTCCTGGCCTTTGATGATTTGCCAATAGAATAATTTAGCCAGGATGAAAACAAAACAAAGATAGATAGTGATGAGAATAATTTTAGGGCGAGTTGATTCCATTGACGGCGTATTTGTTGGCAAAATCTATTTCCAGATTTTGATTTTCAAATTTTAATTGGGCATATTTTTTTTCCAGCTCTGAATATTTTTGATTATCAGCTACAATTCTGCCTGAATAATAAACCGAGAAAGATAATTGAAAAGCCAGCAGACCTAAAGCGATAGCCAGGATAATTCGGTTGGACATTATTTTATTTTATAAAATCTAAGAACGGCGGAACGGGATAAAGGATTTTTTTTGATTTCAGGGTGTTGGGGAAGGATCTTTTGAGTATTGAATTGATTTTTAACAATAAATTGTTTAACCAGACGATCTTCACCGGAATGAAAAGAAATAATAATAATTTTGCCATCAGTTTTAGAAATTTTTAAGCTGGCTTCAAGGATTTTTTTAAGATTATCAAATTCGTGATTAACGGCAATTCTGAGGGCTAAAAATATTTTAGTGGCGGGGTTTTTGTAAGTAGAGTAATGTTTTTTATGGTAATAATTGGCAATAATTTCACTGAGTTGCTTACCATTTTTAATTGGATGAATTTGTCTGGCTTGAATAATTTCATAGGTCAAAGGTTTGGCTAGCTTTTCTTGGGCATACTTAGTGAAAAGATCATAAAGTTGTTGTTTATCCCAAGTATTGATTATTTCTTCGGCGGTAAGAGTTTGGGTCTTAGAGTCAAGACGCATATCTAAAGATGAAGTATCGTTAAATGAAAATCCCCTACCCTTACCTGATTGTTGATTAACACTGAGTCCCAGGTCGACCAGAAGTCCATCAAGAGGAAGATTAATTTCTTTTTTCCAAATGGCTAAGATTTTGGAAAAGTTGCCTTTGAGGGGGTGAAAATTTTTAGATAAATTTAGGGCCTTAATTCTGTCAATGGCAATTTTTTGATTTTCCGGATCAGCATCTAGTCCGTAAACAGTAGCCCCCTTTCTTAATATTTCGATAGTATGGCCGCCGTGACCCAGGGTGGCATCTAAAAATACTTGACCGGACTTGGGGTCAAGCAGGTTGATAACTTTATCTAAAAGGACAGGTTGGTGATAGTTCATTAAAGAGAGCCACTGCTGGTGACCATATAACCACCGTTTTTATAGTCTTTGTGGGCGATATAAAAATTACTACCGCTTAATTTGGTGGGAGTATAGGTGAAGTTCTCTTCTGTCCAGACCAGTTTTCCGGTCTTTTTAATATCGGCAGTAGTTTTTAAGATAAAAGGACTATTGAAAACGGAAATTTGACTGTTGGAAGTGGTAAAAGTTAAATTTAAATTACCACCGGTAATCCCGGCGTCGTATTTGTATTTACAACCACTAGTGCAACTTTCAGTACCTAATAATATTTTCCTTTCGGCATTACCAGAGACGATATCTTTGGATTCAATAATGCCGCTGGCGCCTTTTTCAATTTCTAAATTATTATCGACGGCAACATAAGTAAGTTCATATTCAATTTTAGTAATACTGCTGGAAATTGAGGCCAGTTTTAGTGTCAGTTCGTGACCATCGTTTCTGGAAGTAAGGGAAATTTGGGGACGATCCTCAGTGGCTAATTCGACTAATCTGGGGGTAGGAGTGGGGACAATGGTGGTAGTAGTTTTTTTACCACAGGCGGAAAGAATTAAAGCGGAGATTAAAATAAGGCCAAGATATTTTTTCATAGATTAATTTAACTGTTTTTGTAACCAAGTGTCAATTTCGTCAATTTTAATTCTAATTTGAGACATAGTATCGCGATCACGAATAGTGACGGTTTGGTCCTCTAGGGTTTGATAATCAATAACAGCACACCAGGGAGTGCCAATCTCGTCTTGACGACGATATTTTTTACCGATATTGCTGCTATCATCAAAGTCAACAGAATATTTTTGGGAGAGGTCGGTGTATAGCTTTTGAGCAGTGGTAACTAAGTCGGGTTTATTAGAGGCCAATGGAAAGATGGCCAGTTTATAGGCAGAAACTTTGGGATTGATTTTTAAATAAGTTCTAATTTCACCATTGTCTAATTTTTCTTCTTGATAGGCGTCAAGTAATAGAAAAAAGAAAGAGCGGTCGACACCACCGGAACATTCAATAATGTGGGGTAAATATTTTTCGTGAGTCAGGGGGTCGTTATAAGAAAGGTCTTCGCGACTAAATTTAGAGTGTTGACTCAGATCATAATCCCCTCGCCAGTGGATGCCTTCCATCTCAGCCCAGCCCCAGGGGGCTTGATATTCAATATCGAGGGCTTTTTTAGCATAAAAGGCTAATTCATCTTTTTCATGTTGACGAAAACGAAGAGATTCTTTTTGGTTAAAAAGTGATTGATACCAGGCTATTCGGTCATCTTTCCAATATTCATACCATTTGTTGAGATCTGTTTCTTTGGTAAAAAATTGGATATCCCATTGTTCAAACTCACGAGTGCGGTAAAGAAAATTTTTTGGGGTAATTTCGTTTCTAAAAGCTTTACCAATTTGGGCAACACCAAAGGGAATTTTGACCCGACAAGAGTCGATAATATTTTTAAAATCTAAATAAATTGTTTGACAGGCTTCACCGCGAAGATAGGCGGGCATTTTTTCACCTTCAATAACGCCAATATTAGTTTCAAAAAGAATGTTATATTTGCGGCCTTTGGTAAATTGTCCACCGCATTCCGGACATTTAATGATGTCTTCTAAAAGATCAGGGCGAAAACGTTTGTGACATGATTTACATTCGACCATAGTATCGGCAAAATTCTTGACATGGCCGGAGGCTTCCCAAACCAGAGGATGGGTAATGATTGAACCGTCAATTAAAACGACATCAGAGCGTTGTTGGACATTATGTTTTAACCAAAGTGATTTCCAATTATTTTTCATCAGAGAGCCGGTGGGGCCATAGTCATAGAAACCTTGGATACCTCCGTAAATTTCACTATTTTGAAAAATAATTCCCCGACGTTTACATAGGGAAACAATTTTAGCAACTTGATCGTTTTGGTCGTTTAGCATGTGAGTATTATAGCTGATTAATGAAATAGAGTGCTGCTTTTAAGTGGTTTTTCGATAATGGATTCACAGAATTTTTTAATTAGAAGTTGAGTGTTTTTATAGTCTTTGTTTTTAAAACCAGTAGAGATTTCTTGGGGAATACCATATCCTAGTTTTTCTAAAAATAATATTTCTTGTTGAATGAGAATAGAAAAATGATTGAGGCTAATAGCTTCCACTACTTTGACAATGATTTGGTAAAGCTCCGGCTGGTTTTGCTCGACCGGAAGTAAGGTGTTAACTATTTCTAGAAAATAAAAAAGTAAATTTATTTGGCTTAAAGAAGAAGAAGTGTGAAGAAATGAAGAAATAGATTCAGTTTCAGAAAGCCAATAATAAGAATTTTTTTCATAAAGGCTGGCTTTGACCAGGCTACCAATTTCCAGATGGCCCAGACGACGACTCTTGAGAGATTGAGCCCCTTTAGCGATACAATTAATTTTTCCTAAGTTGTGGGTAAAAAGCGTGATCAGCAAATCCCCTTCTTTTTGACGTCGTTTCTTTATGACGATGGCTGTCGTGGTGACAAATTTAGACATTAAAGAGAGAGCCGAAGGCTCTTGTCGGCGACCCAAGAGAAGGTTTCCTGTTTTTGTCCATTGATATAAATTTCGTATTCAATGGCTTTGGTGCCGGGTTGTTTTTGGAGATAAAGAATGTAATTTTTGCTGGCTTTGACAGGAGAAGTATACTGGATAGTTACCTTGGTGTTGGACATGGCATAGAGGGGGTATTTATTGCCATAAAAGCCTTCGAATACCTGCTTGCCAAGCTCTTCATATTTAACCGGTTCTACCTCGGAGCCGGTCATTTTAATGAGCTGACTGCCAATGGGAACATAAAATCTAAATAGATCCCGATAAGTGGGAGCATTCAAACATAAATCCCCTTTTTCTAAATTACAATTGGAAGCTTTGGCGGGATTGGTATAGGTAATGGAAACCTTATGTTCAATATTGCCGTCTTTGGTAGTAATTTCATGTTTAATTTTTTGAGTGATAAAGATATTACTTTTAGCGCTGGCAAAATTGGCATCATTGAGATGAAAATAATCGGTGTTGGTATCGGTTTGGACAATTTGTCCAGCTATATTGGCCGATTCAGCGGCTTTTTGAACTTCAGTGTCAGTAAAATAAAACATAATATGTTTTTGATTGATGTTGGTAAAGAAAGCTTGAGCCAGAGGGGCCATTTTATTTTTTTCTGAACCCATGGCATTGGCTAAAAGGGCATGCATCAATGGTCCCAGAAACCCCTTACGATCTTTTTCGATGTAATTACGAGGTCGACCGGCAATCCATTCAAGGTCGTAGATAATTTTGGGACAACCATTACAGCGCGGGTCGGGATCAGTGGTAAAGGTACCGACAGTGGTATCCAGTTTACCTAATACTTTAACGATGTCGACAAGAACATTGGTATCAAGGGCGATGACGGCATCAAAGAGAGTCTTTTTGCCCATAGCTTTGTAATAGCCGTCCAGGAAAACTTGTGCATCAACGGGAAAATCCGGTGAAAGGTTGCTGTCCCGTAAATTTAAATAAGGAACATTAATGTGATAGGATTTAATGATTCGAGGGGCAGGAGTAGTGCTGGAAATTTTGTCGTCCAGATCATAAATATTACTTGAAGATCCGGGAATTATTTTACCCTTATCAACCTTAATACTGGTATAAGCGGTCCAAAAACCACCACTGGGACGAAGTTCACCATCATTTTGAAAAATAACCAGGTAATTTCGAATTTTATCTTTGCCAAGAAGCCATGAGGTTTTAGTCAAAATTGGTTTACCATCACTGATTAATTTTTTGACTTGACCAATAGTTTCTTTGGCTTGGTTGAAATCCTGACGAATAGGAATTCCCTTAAAAGATTCTGGATAGCGGGTGATATCAATTTGATTAATCAAATTGTCAATTTCGCTGACTTTATTGTCGATAGAATCAAAATGAGGTAGTAAACCCTCAATAGATTCGGTTAAAAAAGCGATTCTGTCCTCAGTGGTCTTGGCGCTGCTGGTGGCGGCTCCTTTTAAACCAAGGAAATCCTGATACGGTTCAATGGCTTGAATGACAATGGCACCGGTTTCTAGGGCATCATTACCGATTTTAATTAAATTTTGGCCATCTTTGTAGTAATTATTGGCGATGGGAATAAATTTTAAATATGATAATTTTTTGAATTTTTCATTGATCAGACTTAGTTGCTGAGTTAAACTGCTTAAAGCATTTTTACTTTGAGCTAAATCTTTGTCGGAAATTGATTGTTGTAAAGTTTGGGCGACAACTTTGGTGGTGTCAATTTGTTTTAAAAGAGATTTACCGGGAAGATAGAGGAAGAAAAATAAAAAGGTGGCTGTCAGGACGATAACTCCAAATATTACCGATAAAACGGTAATATTTTTCTGGTTAACCTTGACGCTTTTAGATTTTTTAACAACCGGAGAAGTGTTTTGAATGAGTGAACTGGGAATATCCATAAATAATTTTAACATGTTTTACCAACGGGAAAACATGGCGGTGGGAGTTTTGAAAATGATGGCAATTTCCTGACGAAGAGAACGATTTTCAATGTAGTCTGAATCCATTTTGGCTCTTTTCTCAAAAGGGAGATCATTTCGCCCTGACACTTGCCAAAGACCGGTGATACCGGGTTTAGCGGTTCGGATGATGTCGATATATTTTTCGGTCTTGGGGTATTTTTTAGCATATTCTTGTAATTCTTGTTCCCGATAAGCCCGGGGACCAACCAGACTCATTTCTCCTTTGAGGACGTTAATAAATTGAGGCATTTCATCAATAGAAGTGGAGCGGATAAATTTACCAATGGGGGTGATTCGGGGATCTTCGTTTGCCGACAGTTTCCAGTCGTTGGCCTTATATTTTTCCCAAAGTTCTGGGTAATTTTCTTTTAATTTTTTGTCATTATCGCCAATATACATTGACCTGAATTTATACATGTAGAATTCCCGATTTTGACCGACCCGTTTTTGTTTAAAAATAATCGGACCCAGTGAGGTCAACTTGATAAGAATAGAGACGGTTAGAAGGATAGGAGAAAAAACAATTAACAGGATAAGGGAACTAAAAATATCAATAATCCGTTTACAAGGGGCAAAAAGGAAAACGCGGAGAGAATAAAAAGGTAAATCTTTTTTAGTCATTTTTGCCGGTAAAAAAATGTTTAAATTTTAAATTTTGAACAATTTTGGTAACTAAGTCACGGACATGGAAACTACCTTCATTGGCAATATTACAAACAAGCAAAGCATCGGGTGTATCAATAATAGCTAAATTATCAACATCGACTAGGCCAATCATTTTTCGAGAATCAGCAGAAATGAGACAATTTTTGGAATTTACTTCTACAAATTTAACATCTTTGGAAAGGGTGGCGAAATTATTCCCAATTTTAGGTGATTCCTGATAGATAGATTTCCATTCACCGACATCATTCCAATTGAAGGTGGCGGGAATTAAAATCATATTTTTAGATTTTTCGGAAACGGCCACATCGATGGCCAATGAAGGCGAAAGCGAGTAAATTTTTTCGACAATTTTTTGGTGTTGATGGTCTTCCTGAAGTTTATTGAAAAGAGGCAAATATTCTTTGGCGTGAAGTTTGAATTCTCTGATAAGGGTGTCTATTTTGAAAGTATAGATACCACTATTCCAATAATAGTTATTTTTTTGGATTAGTTTTTGAGCCAAGGTTACATCCGGTTTTTCAATAAATTGGAGAACGTGGTTTTGGGAATTGATCTGGATGTAACCAAATGAGGGACTGGGTGAAGTGGGTTTAATGCCAAAGGTAACAATAACTTTATTTTGAGCTAAAACATAACTTTTTTTGATATTGCGATCAAATTCACTCAGATGACTAATAAAATGATCGGAGGGAAAGGTGGTGATGACAGCTTGAGGATCTTTTTGATTGATAACAGCGGCGGCATAGAGAATGGCCATGGCAGTGTTTTTCTTTTGGGGTTCACCAAGAATGTTTTGGAAATCAATCAAACCTTTGAGATTTTGTTTTGTTTGAACGAGGTATTTACCATTGGTGACCAGATAAATATTTTTGGCGGGGACGATTCTTTTGGCTCGTAAGAAAGTTTCTCTGAGAAGAGAATTTTTGGAAAAAAGATTTAAAAATTGTTTAGGATGATCAACCCGGGATAGTGGCCAAAGTCGGGGTCCGGTGCCACCACAAAGAATTACAATGTAATGTGTTGCTATTGTCTTTTTTTTGACCATAGAGAGTCGATAAGTTGCTTAAAGTTTAGCATAAAGTGATGACGGTCAAAGCGGGTAGCCTGTTGATGACAATTAGCCGATAAGGGTGGTTGTTTTAAATATTTTTCAATAGCGGCCAACAGGGATTCAACTGTTTGTGACTCAAAAAAAATACCGGTTTTGTAATTAATAATAGTTTCTTTGGCTCCACCACAATCAAAGGCAATAACACCCCGGCCACACGATTGAACTTCGAGGGCGGTCAGGCCAAAGTCTTCTTCTTGGGGGTAAATTAGACCTAAACAATTTTGGTATAGATTTATTAATTGGTGATCATCAATATGGTCGTAGAACTCAATATTTTTATAGGATTGGGCCAAGCATTTTAGATAGCTTTCTTCCCGTCCGGTACCAACAATTTTAAGCTGATAGGGGGAATCTTTAAAAGTATTGATAACCATATCAATTTTTTTATGAGCCACTAAACGGGAAACAATTAAAAAATAGTTTTTTGGTGGTTGATTATTGGGAATAAATTTTTGAGTATCAATTCCCGGACAGACAATTTGAGCGTCCCGGTGATAATTGGTTTTAATTCGGGTGGCAACATTTTGAGAATTACAAAAAAGATAGTCAGGGCGCTTTGAGTAAATTTGATCAATTTTTTGGTACTGGCGCAACAATGGTTTTAGGAGGGTTGGTGGGTGCTGATAAAGGTAACGATTAATATTGTGAAAATAACAAACGAATAAGCTTTGAGGAGGGGTAAGCAGACAATGACCAATAGTAGAGGTGGTGGAGATAATTAAATCATAGGCAGAAAAATCAATTTGTTCTAATTTATAGGCATAAAAAGGGGTATATAAAAGTTGATTTTTTAAATTTAAAGAAATTATTTTACGATTTTTAGGAAGCCAGTTTGTTTTGGCGGGGTCGTAGTATAGAGTGTAAATGTCAGCTTGGGGGTATATTTCCAATAAATCTAAAAGGACTCTTTCGGCGCCGCCCCATTGGTTGAGCCAATCATAATATATAGCGACTTTAAAATTTTTCATCAATAATTTTTTGGTAAAACGAAAGAGTTTCTTGGGCGGTTTTGTCCCAGGAATATTTGGCTACCTGTTGGTGTCCTAGCTTAATTAACTTATGTCGTAATTCCGATGATTTCTGTAATAAAGAAATCTGTTGGACGAGTGAATCGGGGTCTTTGGGGTCAAAATATAAAACAGAATTATCATAAATTTCCGGTAAACAACTGGCTTTGGCGGCAATCACTGGGCAATCAAGAGCCATGGCTTCCAAGCCGGTGAGACTGAAGCCTTCTAAAAATGAAGGGTGAACCAGGGCAAGGGCTTGATAATAGATTTGGGAGAACTTGGAATCTTCCACATAACCTAAAAATTCGACTTGGTTTTGAAGGTGATAAACAGCGATTTGTTTTTCAATTTTGCTGGTAAAAACAGAACGGGCACAGATTATCTTTAATTTAATTTGAGGTAATTTAGTAAGAGCTTTTAAAACGATATCGATGTTTTTATGGGGATAAAGGTTGCCGGTGTAGAGGAGATAATTGGAAACACTAGATTCGAGAGACGAGACATTAGAAGATTTTTTGAGGAATTGAGGATCGACAGCTTCGTAAGTGGTAACGATTTTTTGGGAATTAAAATGATATTTGTTGATAATAAAATTCCGCCAAAAATTACTAGGGACGATTAAATTGCTGGTGGCCAGGATAAAGCGAGTCATTAACAAGTAGCCCCAATATTTTGGCCAGTAAAGTAGAGGATTTTTGGTGGTAGTTTGTGGGCCTTTGGAAAAGTGACGGATTAAATCATGGACAGTAACTATTGAGGGGTTAAAATAAAAAAGTGGTTTGTCCAGATGGGTAAAATGGACTAAATCGGGATGAAGTTTATTTAGTAAAGATGGTAAAAAGAGCTGTTCTTTTAGACTGTAATGACGTAAATTAGTGGTGAGGTAGACAAAATTATCTCCTAAGTCATTTTTAATTTCGGCTTTTAATTTTGGATAAACCAAAAGAGTAAAGCGATATTTTTTAAAATCGGGTAAGTTTTTGAGGCCAATTAAAAGGTTTTTGGTGTAGCGGCCCAAACCGGTATGTTGAGGACCGTAGAGTCGGGCATCAATAACTATGTGTCTCATAAATATTTAGCTCTGAAGAGTCGGTATTTTTCTAAAAGGTCAATCCCAAGCCACACCAACCAACGAAGAGAATGGGGATAGCTTTTGATTAAATTTTCCCGATAAAAAATTCGCATGGCCCCGGTGGTAGCGAGGGCGGATCTGGCTTTGGTGACCCGAGAGGCGGTGGAAATTTTTTGGGTATGGGCAATAATACCGGAAGATACCCCTTGGTAATGATTGGTTTTACAGCCGGGGTAAAAGTAAAGATTGTAACCTTTTTGTTTTAACTGCCAACAAAAATCTAGATCTTCACCATACATAAAATATTTTTCATTCCACCAATGAATATCGTTACCCACTTCTCTTTTTACCATGATAAAGGCACCGACACAGGCGTCGATTTTTTGAACTTTAGAATAATCTAAATGACCTAAAAAATAGCCGTTAAAAAACTGAGATTTGGGAAAAAGCTTAGGGAGGCCAAAGCCAAAGAAATGGCAAAAGGCATTCCAGGGAGTAGGAAAACCACGATGAGATTCCGGTTGGGTTTTACCGGTTAAAACCAGAATTAGGTTACAGGTGGCGGCATCAACTTCAGAATGATGTTCAAAGAAATCAATAATTTTACGAAAGGTGTCAGTTTCCACCATGGTATCAGGATTTAAAAATAAAATATATTTAGATTGAGGATTAGTGGCACTTTGACCTTCGTTGTTACCGGCAGCAAAGCCAATATTGCCGGAATTTTTTTTAAAAATAAACTTGACCCGGGGATTATTATTTTTTACACTTTGAGCGAGCTTAAAACTATTATCAGTAGAGGCGTTGTCGGCGATAATGACCTCAATTGAATAGTCGGCCAATTGAGATCGTTTAATGCTGTCCAAACATTTTTTGAGATAGTCTTTAGCGTTGAAATTTAGAATAACTACTGAAAGAATAGGGTTATTTTTTAGTGATATTTTCATAGATTTGGTTTAAACCTTCGACACATTTGACAAAAGAATAATTATCTTTGATTAATTTACGGGCATGGGCGCCAATAGTTTGACGAAATTTGGTATCGGTTAAAATTTTAAAAACATTTGGCAAAATATCTTTATCGGGACTGACAATGGCGTGTTTATAGTTGGTTATTTTAATACTCCCCATGCCCCCTTCCGGAGTAGTGATAACCGGAAGACCAAAAGTCATGCCTTCTAAAAATTTATTACGGGTGCCTCCCCCACTGCCCATGGGAGCTAAAAGTAGCCAACAATGTTGATAATAATATTGAGGATCATTGGCTTGACCGTCAGCGTCGGCTTCGGTAACAATAATATCTGAGGAGGCATATTTGCCAAAAAAATCAGGGGCAAAGCGACCAATAATGTATAATTGACAATTGGGAATTTTGGCCTTAATTTGGGGCCAATATTTTTCTAAAATTAATTCCACTGATTCCCGGTTTTGCATCCACTTCATATTGGAAACACCAAACAGAATACTGGGATTTTTGGATTTTTTAGTTTTGATGGGGGCGTCAATATATTTTTGATCAACACCGTTTTGAAAATATTGAATATCATCCCGACCAGTTATTTGAGAAATTATTTTTTGGTCTTCGATGCCAAAGGCAACTACAGTGTGGGTGTTTTTCCAGTAATGAGTTTCCCAATATTTTAACTTGCGGACATCGACCCACAAGATTGGAGCTAATAATTTTTTCCAGCCGGAAAGACTTTCGACATAGTGTTGATAAACGGCGTATTCAATAGTCAAATCGACTAAAACTACCGGAATATCAGTTTTAGGGATATTGGGCATGGGGTAAAAACAATCACAGTGAATTAGGTCAAATTTATGGGTGTCAATTTCTTCCTGAATAGTTTTACGAAAATCATCGGAAATATAATTGACCACTAAAAAAGGATAGGGACTAAAGGCGGTGGCAAAAACTTTTTTAAGGTCCCAAGTTTTACCTCTTTTAACCACGATAACTTTTTGACAATATTGGCGAACGTCTTCAACGCCTTCTTCATCGCGACTGAAACAAATAAGAGTGATATCGTTTTTGGGAGCCAGATATTTAATCGAATAAAAAGAACTTCTTTGGCCACCGGATTGAGACAGTCGGGGAATATAGGGGGTAATCATGAGAATACGTCTTTTTTTGATCATTTTTTTAGATGAAGACTTTGATAATAAAGAGCCATAATTATCCAAATAGTGTAAGCCACTTTGGAGGCTTCAAAGATATCAATAAAGACGGCATTGGCCCAAACACAGATCATAACGGAAAAGAAAATTAGGGCTAGTTGAGATTTTAGATCGGTGGGACGCTTAATAATTAAAGGTAGGGTTTTGATAAAAAGATAAATAAAAATAATTATAAAAGTTAAGAAACCAAATAGGCCAGTTTCACCCAAAGATCGGAGATAGTCGTTGTCGGTGGCCAGGGTAATAGAACCTAAGCCGGTACCGGTAAGGGGGTTTTTGCGAAAGGCGGTAATGGCGCGAGGCCATTCGACATTGAAACGAATTTCACCGGAACGGGCTACACCGGCATCAAGATCGGCAGGAGTAACTTCTTCAACCGGTGGATGTCGAAAAATAGTGGGGGTGGGTGAAATGATTTTGATAGGGGTTGTGATAATGGCAATGGCGGAAGTTGAAATTGGTTTTAGGATGGGAGTGGGAATGGGAACTGAAGTGGGTTTTTGTTTATTGATTTGAATTTTAAGGGCGGGGATGGTGGCCAAAAGACGTTGATTAAGATCCTTGGAATTGAGGATACTAAAAACAACCAAAGCAGAAATAGGAATAATCCATAAATATCGACGTAAAAGAACAAGACAGATAATAATTCCGGCCCAAAAAGAAAAAATAGAAACCCGGGAAGCAGTCAAGGTAAGTAGGTGAAATCCGATTAAAAAAAGAATGAGTGAGGGAATTTTTAACCAGAATTTTTTACTAATTATGGCAACGGCGGCAATAATAATTAAAATTAAACTAAGATAAGCGGCTAAATCATAGTGGCCGGCAAAGGTGGAACTGATTCTGGTCCAAACATTCATTTGTAAAAGTTGGCCTTTGGAAAACTCTTCGTTCATAGTAGAAACTACTGGGAATTGAAGATATTTTTGACCGTAACCATAAACAGCAATGCCCACGAGGGCTAAAAGAGAAAAAAGATAAGGATAAAGGAAATCTTTAAGGTTTTTAATTCCTTCTAGAGTGATAAAAAATAAAGAAATATATTCAAAACGGCGGAAGGCATTAAGAAAAAGAATCGAGGGAGAAGTGGTTTGATAAACGAGAATGGCATTGAGAGTACTGATAGTTATAGCTATAAAATAGGCAATAAACAGAGGAGTAATTTTTTGTTTTAAAATAGAAAAATGATTTTTTAGTTGAGAGATAAACCAAAACAAAAAACAAAAGGCAACCACAATATCGTCCAGTCTGATGGCAACATAGGTGCCATGGACACTAAACAAGGGAAATTTTGGATATAGGGGAATAAAAACAATCAGGGTAGCTAAAATAATTCTGAAAGGATTTAAATTTTTGAACATACTTCTTTATAGATCGGAATAACTAAACTACGAAGGAAGGCGTTAATTTTGAGAATTTTTTTAACCACAATTGTTTGCCAGTGAGGTCGGTGTCTCTCGAAAAATGAAATAACACCGGTGTATTCACGAATAATAGGGTCAGAACGTTTGAGAGCTGAGGCTCCACCAAGATGAATAATTTGAGGACCGACCAGATACCAACATTGAGATTTGGGGAAAGCTAAGTGCATGCGGTAAGCCCATTCAACTTCTTCACCATACATAAAATAATTTTCATCAAAACCTTTGGTCTTATCAACAACGGAACGACGGATTAACATATAAGCACCGGTAACCCAATCCTGTTGGTGATCCTTGGTAAAAAATTTTTCGTGGGTATAAAACTGAGGCGGATGAGGGTGAAAAGCTTTAACTATAGAGTTAAATAGGGGCAAGTCGTCCAGGCCCAGTGACCAAGCAATGGTATTGATCAGATTGGGAAAATAACCACCGGAGGCTTGAATAGTCAAATCTTTGTTTAAAAGTTGAGCAGTACACATGTGGGCTTCGGGGTGGGAAGAAAGCCAATTTAAACTTTGGCTAATAGCGGAATGGAGAATAATAGTATCGGAGTTGAGTAATAAAAGGTAATTACCCTGAGCTATTTTTAAAGCCTGATTGTTGGCTTTACCAAAACCAGTATTATTTTTATTGGTGACAAGAGTTATTAATTTAATCTTTTGTAATTCTTTGACAGAATTATCTTTTGAATTGTTATCGATAACAATAATTTCGGTGGGAATTTTATCGTTTTTATTAATTTTGTCTAAATCAAATTCCAGGCCTTTGTCAGCGAAGACAGACTTAAGACAATCAAGAGTAATTTGGCAAGTATTAAAAGAGACAATAATAATGGACAAAAGAGGTTTAATGACCACGATTTTTGAAGAATTTTTGATAAATAAAAAAGACGGTAATTAAGGCAATTTCAGTGATAAAGAAGGCAAAAAGACGGACGGGTAATGAAGTGGGAATGATTTTGAGAGTGATTTTACTGCGAAATTCTTTGCCTTCGTAGCTTAACTTATTTTTAATTCTTTTTTCGGGATTAGTGAAAACATCATTTTCCCATTCATAGCCATTAATATAGAGTGATTCCTTGAAAGGTAAAGAAAATTCTTCCAAATAATAACTTTGCATAGTGTCGCGAAAAATTGTTTTGCTTAATTCCGGGGGGTGATTTAAATGAATTAAAATCGGTCCGACGTACGATGATTTGTAAAAATTAATGACTTCCGTTCTGGAAAGATTGGTGTAATAAGCAGAGACATTCTTCATTTGAACAGTGTCTCCGGGTTCCTGAGATTTAATACTGCCTATAAGGGGCTTGAGAGTAGGGGTGGGAATTAAAAGATAAGTCAAAAATACGGCATTAATAATAACTAAAATGATAGGAAAAATTTTTTTAGATATCATTGGAAAAGCATGGGACGTCCTAATTGATATTGAGGATTTTTAAGAATTCTGTCAGAGATTTTTTTGGCCGGAACTCCACCCCAAATTTCGAAATCAGGAATATTTTTGGTGACTACAGCTCCGGCGGCGACAATAGCTCCCCTACCAATGGTGACTCCGGGAAGAATAATGGCTCTGGGACCAATAAAAACGTAATCTTTGATGGTAACCGGAGCAAAAGAGTTGCCAAAATCAGCTGAGTTGACATCGTGTTCGTCGGTGTAGATTAAAACTTCACTAGCAATATCAACGTGGTTGCCGATATTAAGAGTGCCCCGACCATCAAGAAAAGCCCGATAACCAATGATAGTGTTTTGGCCAATGGTAATATGGCTGATATTGAAAAAATTAGCCTCCAAATGAATAGTGCTATTAAAAGGCATTTTTAACCCGGAAAGAAGATAAAACATTTTTCGAAGACTTTGGAGAGGAATGTAGCCGACAATTCTTAAAACTAAAAGCCAAAACTCGTTGAAGATAGTAAGGAGACGGTTTATTAGTTTTGGAAGGAGGTTTTTTGGGGTGACTTTTTGGCCAACATATTGGTTCATAGTTGAATTATACAGTTTTAGTCCCAAATTTTTGATGAAAAAGTAAAATTAAATTTTTAGCCGAATTTTCCCAAGTAAATTTTTTAGCCTGGGTAGTGCTGTTGGCAATTAATTTTTGACGAAAATTGTTATCCAGTATTTTGGCAAAAGCAGAAATTAAGGTGCCGGGTTTTTCGGGGTCAATATAGAGGGCCGAGTCGCCCAATACTTCCCGAAGGGAGGGAATATCACTGGCTATAACCGGGGTACCAACTTTTTGACTTTCAATAGCGGGGATACCAAAGCCTTCGTAAGTGCTGGGAATAACCAATGAAATAGCGTTTTGATAAAGGGCCCATTTTTCATTTTCAGTAATATAATCGGTAAAAATAACCTGGGTGGACAGATGGAGCTTTTGAATAATGGTGTTGATTTCTTCAAAAAGCCAACCTTTCTTGCCGGCAATAACTAACTGATAATGAGGATGCTTTATTAAAAACTGGCAGAAAGCTTTAATTAAAAAAGGATAATTTTTGTTGGGTTTGAGAGTGCCAACGGCCAAGAAATAAGGATTGGTAAGTTTAAATTTATTTAAGACTTGTTTAGTCGAGGCTGAGGTGACTCTGAAAGGGGTGCCTACCCCGTTGTAGATAACGGAAATTTTTTGGTCGGGAATTTGGTAGGTATTGATTAATTCGTTTTTAGTGAACCGAGAGACAGCAACAATGTGTTTGGCGTGTTTAAGAGAAGATTCGGTCCAATTGATTAATTGGTAAAGATCTTTTTTAGTAAATTGATCCCGATATTTTAAATAACCGATATCGTGGATAGTGGGCATGGTAGGGATAAATGAAAAAAGAGGTGAATAGTGACTGGGAGAATAAAAAAGATTTATTTTTTTTATGGAAAATAAAAGCCGAAGTGGTAGGGCAATTTTGGTCCATAAAAATTTTGGACCAAAAATAAGATAATGCCAATTTTTATTTTCCGGGGGTAAATCGCTTAAAGGTGAATTTTTTAGGTAGATAAAATAATGATCATCTTGGTTTTGATGATGAAGTTCCAGTAGAAGATTAAAAGCGTATTGACCAACACCGACACGAATTTTTGTATTGGCTTCATTGCCGTCAATGCCAATGTTCATGACTTTAGTTTACTATAGATGTTTAAAGTATTGAGGGCGGTTTGGTCCCATGAAAATTTAGTGGCGTTTTGAATAGCTTTTTTAGCCAGTTGTTGTCTAAGAGTGGCCGAAGAAAGTAATTTTTGGAGACCATTATAAATACTGTCGACAGAATTAGGGTCAACTAAAATTCCCGATTTTCCTACAACTTCGGGGATAGATGAAGTATGACTACTTAAAACCGGCACTCCCACTTTCATGGATTTAATTAGAGGCAAACCAAAACCCTCATAAAGGGAGGGATAAGCTAAAAAAAGAGCACTGGCGTGTAGAGCTACCATGTCTTTTTCAGGTATGTAACCTAGGATTTTAATATAAGAATTTTTTAAATGTAAAATATCTTTGCCCCAACCATACTTACCGGTGATGGCTAATTCTACCTTACTTTGGGGATGTTTTTGATGATATAAATTAAAAGCAGTAATGAGGCGGGTGAGATTTTTACGGGGTTCGCGGGTACCTTGGGAAAGAATATATTTTTTAAGATCATATTGTTTTTCAATAGTGGCTTTTTTACTGCTCTGAGCCTCAAGTGATAATTTTAAAAATTGATCATATTTATCTTCAGCGGCTTCATAAACAACACTGCAATTTTGAGGATTTATTTTGGGGAAGATTTTAAGTAGGTCTTTTTTGGAGTTTTCGGAAACACAGATAAAATGACGACAACTTTTAACGGCCCAATACATTTTTTGACGATGAGTGGAAACAATTCGAGAATGAAGCCACTGAGGATTTAAAAATGGGGTCAGGTCGTGAATAGTGGCAATAGTTTTGGCCCTAAAGGTGGGTGGTTGAGTCCAGTCAGAGGTGTGAAAAACATCGCATTTACCAATAAATAGTTCAATTGGTAAAAGATGAAGGCGATTCCAGAGAATGGCTAGTAAGGTGGGCGGAAGATGATAATGAAAGATGCGGACGTTTTTATATTTTAAAAGTTCTGAAATTTCCCGAGGCAAGGGTTGACGAAGTGAGGAGAAAAATAATTTATAGGAATTTTGATGGTCGTTTTTAAGGAGATGTCGGACTAAATTAAGAGTGTAATTACTGACACCCGTACCGTAGGCGGTGGAAGAAACGTCGATTCCAATTATCATTTGTTTATGGTTGATTTTATCAAATATGAAAGATTTCGGAGGCGTTCAATGGTAATTTTCGGTAAATTTATAAGTATTTCTTTTTTGGAATAATTTTTAAAGATAAAATAAAACCAGTTTTTAAAGATTTGTTTAGCCCGAAAATTTCCCATACGGTTACTGGTACCGCCACCTAAGTGATAGGCTATGACTGCGGGGACAAGCAGTGTTTGATAGCCCTTCTTTTGAAGTCTAAAAGCTAAGTCAACATCTTCAATATAGGCAAAGTATTTTTCGTCAAAAAGTCCGAGATATTTGATAATATTTTTTTGATAGATGACGACAGCGCCACTGGCTCCCCAAACTAAACCCGGGGGGTGGTTTTGATTTTGAAGACACTTGCCTGACCAATCAAAACTGATGCCTTGGGATTCAATCTGGGTGCCGTCATAATTGAGAACAGTACCACAAAAACAACTTGTTTTTGGGTTATTTTTAATATTTTTAATAATTAATTTAAACCAATTTTTATCTAGATTAACATCATTGTTGAGCAGGCAGATATATTCATATTTGGCGACTTTTATACCCCGATTAACGGCAGTGGCAAAACCAGTATTAGTTGGTAGTTGAATGGAGGAGTGGTTATTTAGCTGAGTAGTTAAATGGTTGAATAGTTGAATACTGTTGTCTTTTGAACCGTTGTCAACAAGAATTATTTCAAACTTTGAATTAGGACAATTGTTAATGGCAACTTTGAGATGTTTTAGACAGTCCGATAAGTATTTGGCGCCATTGTAGTTGGGAATAATAATGGAAATCTTAATCATAGATTAAGTTTAAGTAGATCACCTTTTTTAAGATTGAGTTTTTGAACAGTATTGGCATTTAATTCGATGACATAAATAGAGGGAAGGGTGCTTTGATAGAGGGTTAGTTGAAAGTCAGATTTACCAGGTTGCGGGGTGGCGGTATAAATGTCGGTAATTTGGCCGTTTTTATTGATAAACATCATATCCAGAGGGATCATGGTGTCTTTCATCCAAAAAGATTGGATGGTTTCCCAATTAAATATAAAAAGCATGCCGCAGTTAGAGCAAAGTTTAGAACGACCGGAGAGGCCCTTGGCCTGAAGATAAGGGTTGTCGGCAATTTCCAATAAGAAATTTTGATTGCCAATTTTTTGGTCGATAGTTTTAGTAACTTTGCGGGGAAATTTTAGATATATTAAAACGCTAATAATTAAAATGATAATTAAATATCCAATTTTTGACATAAGCTCTCCCCTATTTTATTCCAAGTGTAAAAATTTTTAACGGTTTGATAACCCCTAGTGGCTAGTTTCTAGGAAGGTTGTGAGAATTTTAATTGTTTATAGATCGTAAGACATAATCGGTAGTATTTTCTTCCTGAAAGGTAAGGACGCTAACGAGGGTATAGTATATTTTATAAGAGAGATGAAAAAATTTAAAATTATTTTAGCTTCGAAATGGTTTCAATTATTATTTTCAGCTCTATTGATTTTTATAGCTTTTAGAAAGGTAGATGTGGCTGGCTTGTTTAATGAAATACATCAGGTGTCGTGGTGGGTGATAGTGCTGTTGTTGATATACATGGCATTTTCAATGAGCCTTGGGGGTTTAAGGTGGAGTATTCTAGTTTTGGAAAAAGTAAGCTGGGGTGATATTTTGGCTTTTACCAGAGCTACTTATGCCGGTTGTTTTTATTCTTTGTTTTTTCCGAGTGTGGTAGCTGGTGATCTATTGAAATGGACAAGTTTGACAAAAAAATATCCGGAAATTTCCAGATTAAAATTGGCAGGGACAGCTTTAATTGATCGGGTAATTGGTTTTAGTGCGATGTCGGTGGTGATAATGATAGCTTTAATTACCGGGAAGCTATTAAAATATCAGTTTCCTAATGTTTTGTTTTGGCTATTTTTGGGGATTAATGTGGCTTTAATAGTTTTCTATGGACTGGTTTTTAATTTTGATTTTGAAAAATTTTTAAACAAATTTAAAATTTTAAATAAGTTATTGGAAGTTATTGATTTGTTAAAAAATAGCCATAAAAAAAGAATTTTCATTTGTTTTTTGATTTCTTTGGTTTTGGAACCGATGTGGGTATTGACGACTTGGTTCTCTGCCTTAATTTTTGGAGCGAAAATAAAACTTTTACAAGTGTTTATTTTTATGCCAATAATATTTTCAATATTAGCTTTACCCATATCATGGGCAGGGTTTGGGGCTAGAGAAAACTTATTTTTGATCTTCTTTGGTCAGTTGGGGATTCCGACTGAAAAACTATTATTAGTGTCGACTTTTGGGGGAATAATAGGGGTATTAAACGCTCTGCTGGGCGGACTAGTATTGTTGTTTTAAAATAATTGTTATACTGGGACCATGATATTAATTGTCGGTGGAGCCGGTTATATCGGTTCTCAAGTAAACAAGCTATTAAGTAAATTAGGAAAAGAAACGTTGATTTTAGATGATTTATCTTCGGGGAAAAGAGAATTAGTTAAATGGGGAGAGTTGATTGAGGGAAACTTGGGGGATGAAAAAGTTTTGGAAAAAATATTTACTCAGTACAAGATTGAGGCGGTATTACATTTTGCGGCTTTTAAGGCGGTGGGAGAATCAGTGGTAGAACCGGAAAAATATTACAGTAACAATGTATCGAATACTTTGGTTTTATTAAAGACAATGAGGAAATTTGGAATTAATAAATTTATTTTTTCCTCATCGGCAGCGGTTTTTGGCTGTCCTTCGTATAATCCAATTGATGAAAAACACCCACAAAATCCAATTAATCCTTATGGTTGGACTAAATTGATGGTGGAGCAGATGCTAAAGGATTTTAGTGCGGCTTATGGCCTGAAATCAGTAGCTTTGCGTTATTTCAATGCTTCGGGGGCAGATATGGAGGCAGAAGTAGGAGAATGGACTGGATCAACGGCAAATTTAATTCCCTTAGTGATGGATACGGCCATGGGTAGAAGACCGGAAATTAAAATTTTTGGAACTGATTATGAAACACCGGACGGGACTTGTATTCGGGATTATATTCATGTGGTGGATTTGGCCGATGCTCATGTTAGGGCCTTGGATTATTTAGACAAAGGTGAGGAAACCAATCAATTTAATTTAGGTAATGGTAAGGGTTTTTCGGTAAGGGAAGTAATTGATTGTGCTAAAAAAATTAGTGGAGTTGATTTTAAAGTGGTAGAGTCCGAAAGAAGGCCGGGTGATCCACCAATATTACTAGCCGATAGTAATAAAGCCAAGGAAATATTGGGCTGGACGACAAAATATCCAGAACTTGAGGTCATAATTAAAAGTGCTTGGGAATGGTCTAAAAAGTTGTAATTAATTGTACTTGGCAATGGCCAAAAAAAAAGGCATAATAGAGGCATGAAAAATGTAGCAGTCATCGGAACCGGGTACGTTGGTTTAGTTACCGGAACCTGTTTGGCGGAAATTGGCCACCAAGTAAATTGTATTGATATTGACAGTCAGAAAATTGAAAACTTAAAGAAAGGGATTATCCCAATCTATGAATTAGGTTTAGAGGAATTAGTAAAAAAGAATTTTGATAAAAAAAATTTGAATTTTACGACTGATATTAGTAAGGCTGTAAAACAGGCTGAAGTAGTATTTATTGCCGTGGGCACCCCACCCCTAGCTGATGGTTCGGTAAATTTGGAATATGTTAAAACTGTGGCAGAATCGATTGGTAGGGCCATGAATGGATATAAGATTATTGTCAATAAATCGACAGTGCCAATTGGAACCGGTGATGTGGTTTCCAGAATAATTTCTACCTATTATGGCGGAGAATTTGATGTGGTGTCCAATCCGGAATTTTTGCGTGAGGGGACTGCAGTTGAAGATTTTATGAAGCCGGATCGGATTGTGATTGGTAATGGTGGAGAAAGGGGACAACAAATAATGTTAGATCTGTATGCTCCCCTCCCCGGGGAAAGGGTTTTAACTAATATCAAGACTGCGGAAATGATTAAATATGCTTCAAATGCTTATTTGGCAACTTCGATTTCTTTTATTAATTCAATTGCTAATATTTGTGAAAAAGTGGGTGCAGATGTGACTGAGGTGGCTCAAGGTATGAGGCTAGATAAACGTATCGGCAAATATGCTTTTCTAGATGCCGGAGTGGGTTATGGTGGTTCTTGCTTCCCTAAAGATGTTAAAGGCTTAATTCAAATTGCTCATGAAAATAATGTTGGTTTTGATATCTTAGAGTCGGTGGAAGCGACTAATGAGGCCCAAAAACAATCATTGTTGCCCAAGATTCAAAAATTGTTGGGGGAGAACTTACACGGGAAAAGAATTGCCATTTGGGGTTTGGCGTTTAAAACAGAAACTGATGATGTCCGTGAGGCACCGGCTCTAACAGTGATTAAACAATTGCAGGACCGCGATGCTCAGATAGTGATTTTTGATCCGGTGGCTAAAAATCAAGTTAAGGAGATAAATAGTGAATTAGTTTTTGCCGATGACTTATATGAATCAGTAAAGGATGCCGATGCTTTGGTAATAACTACGGCTTGGAAACAATTTAAAGAAGCTGATTTGGTTAAAATTAAATCAATAATGAAAAGTCCAAATATAGTTGATGGTCGAAATGTGTTCAAGGTGGAAGAAATGAAAGAAAAAGGATTTAACTATATTTCTGTCGGGAGATGAAATTTAAATGGTGGCTATTGATAGTAGGTCTAATAGGAACGTATTTGCTTTTGGCTTACAAGAATCCGTATAAAGCGAATAATTTAATTGCTAATCTGGAACCTTTTCCGGATACTTTTTATTATTCGGTGCCAGTGTGGAATTGGCTACATGGTAATGGTTATAAGATGGCTTATGAAGGAATGGAAATTTCTAAAGATGTGCCACCTTTGTATGGTTTTTATTTGGCACCATTTTTTAAAATATTTGATGATGTCAGGAGTTATTATTTTGCCAATATGGTCCTTTGCTTTGGATCAATTTTATTATTTGTTCGATTGACAGCTAAGTTTTTTGAGAAATCAAAAATAAGATGGTGGCTAGTAGCTTTAACAGGATTTATTTTAGTAACGAATTTTTATTTTTATAATTTGCCAACCCTAATGATGGCGGAAAATTTACAGATATTTTTAATTTTGATATCGGTAAATTTGATGTTAAGTAATTTAAATTTTAAATACATTATCGGAATAGTTTGGTTGTCATTTTTATTGTGGTTTTCGAAATCATCTAATTTTCCGGTAATAGTTTGTTTAATTTTTTGGTTGATAGTGAAGTTTTGGCAGAGTAAATTTTGGAAAAAATATGATCGAAAAGTAGTGATGATAGCAATTTTTCCTTTGATAATCTTACTAGGAATCTTTGTTTATAAAGTTATTTATCCAAATTTTAGATTATTAATTAATGGTAGTTGGTTTTTTTCTTTTACTTTTACAAAAAAGTTTTTACCGATATATTTAAGTGAATTTTTAGGAAAAAATGGCCATTATTTGTGGTATTTCAATCAACAAATTGAAAATGTGGCTGGATATCTGGCTTTAGGGGGAATAGTGATTGGTTTGCTTTGGAAAAAATATCGAGAAAAAACTTTAATTTTATTGTCAGTAATATTAGCGGTAGTAGTATTTCATTCCTTTTTATATTTTCCGGAAGGAAGATATATTTCGGTAGTAATCCCTCTTTACATTATTTTTATAGGTTTGGTTCCGGAATTGCTGTCAAAAGTAAAGCTGGGGATATCTAGTGTATTGATAATTGCGTTATTTTATTTAGGGATTAGGCAAAACATAAACGGTTTTACTGAACGAAAGGTAACCAGTTTAAAACGGCAAGCAATGAATAATCAATTAGAGGACAATGAAGTTCCTTGGGATTATAAAGCGATAGAGAATTACAATCAATTTTTTAGTGTAAAAGACGAAGATGTTTATTTAGGAACATTATTACCACCTTTTAACTTTATGTTTTTTAGCAATGGTAATTATAAATATTTACCGATTAGTCCAAAGCAAGAACTTTGTGAAACTAGAGGATTAACATCACAGATTTATAGTAGTCAAGGAACTTTGTTGAATTATTATGAATTTTTACTAAAGTCTGGCAAAAAAGTTTACGTAACCAATTATTTTTTAGAAAATAATCCTGGTATTTGGGCAGCAGAATTTAAAAAGATTGAAAATAAATTTGCTTTTACCCAGCTTTCGGACGGTTGTATGGGGATTTGTAAAATTTATAAGGTTGAATTAAAAAAATGAAATTAGCGACAATTGTTCCGGAATACAATGAGGGCCAGAGGGCAGTGGACACTATTAATAGTATTCTTAGATTCAGTAAAAATTTAGTAATAGTGATCGATGATGGTTCTGATGATAATTCCTATGAATTATTAGAAAAAGAATTTAGTAAAAATAGAAGGGTAGTGTTGTTGAAACACCTGATTAATTTAGGTAAAGGGGCGACCATGAAAACGGGAATTAGAATGGCAAAAAAGAAAAAAATAGAAGCGGTGATTTTTATAGATGCTGATGGTCAGCATAACCCAAAGCATTTAATTGATTTTGAGAAGGCTCTAGAAAACAATGATTTAGTTTTTGGTTTTCGAAGCATGGGAACGGAAATGCCAGTGATTAGAAAATGGGGAAATATATTTTCCTTAAATTTGATTAAGACTTTGTTTAAAATTAAGAGGTCAGATTTATTATGTGGTTATTTTGGATTTAATTTACAAATATATCCAAAAATTAAATGGATTTCCAGCCGCTATGGGGTAGAGACGGAAATTGCGGCTAGGGCAGGAAAAAATAGAATTGGGTTTAAGGAGGTTAAAGTTGATACAATTTACATTGACAAGTACAAAGGGGTAACAATTTTTGATGCTTTTAAAATTTTATTCAAACTTCCCTTTTGGTACTTTGAAAAACAATGAATATTGTTGGTGTTCAACTAATTGTGGCTGCTTTTGGTTTTTTAATGCTTTATAACTTATTTTTACATTGGAAAAAGAAAGATATTAACATTGGTGGTGTTTTAGCTTGGACAGTATTGTGGGGTGGTTTGGTGTGGATTACTTTATTTCCTAAATCGATTGAACCCTTTATTAAAGAGTTGTTTTTTATTAGAGTGTTTGACTTTGCGGCTGTGGGAGCACTAATTGTATTGACTTATGTCATGTTTGAGAACCATATTAGAATTAACAAAATGCAACAGCAATTAGAAAAGGTGGTTAGAAAAATGGCACTGAGAAAGAAGTAATGAAAAAATGGTTATTGGAATTAAAAGGTAATTTTGATTCCAGGGCGAATTTGAGAAGAGCTTCGGTTAATAGTTCTTGGCTATTTACTGAGCAGATAATCAGACTTTTTGTAGGTTTTTTTATTTCGATTGTAACAACTAGGTATTTAGGACCAAAAGGTTTAGGGTTGTTGAGTTATGCTAACTCATGGGTATGTATGTTTTCGGCTTTTGCCTCTTTGGGTTTGGACGGTATAGTTGTTAAAAGATTAATTGAAAAAAAAGAATCTAGTGGAACAGTTTTGGGCTCAGCATTTATATTGAAAATTTTTGGCAGTCTATTGACTGTAATACTATCGTTAGTTTTATTAATTTTGTTTGGACAGCACGATTTTCAAACAATTATCTTAGTTTTGATTATTAATTTGGGTTATGTATTTTTACCAAGTAGTATTGTTGATTTATATTATCAGTCAAAATTAAAAGTGAGATATACAGCTTCGGTTAGGACAATTGTATATTTGGTGATAACGATATTAAAGTTTGTTTGCATAATGGCTAAAGTCAATATTTATTTTTTTGGGTTATTGTTTTCTTTGGAAATGGTTTTGAACGCTATCGGTTATGGTTATGTTTTTTTGAAAAAAGAAAAACCTCAATTAAATTTTGATTGGTTAGAAACAAAAAAGATAATTTCACTGGCATTTCCAGTGTTTTTATCGACATTGGTGGTGGGAATATACTTGAAGATTGATCAAATTTTTGTTGGATTTTTAATAAACAAGGAGTCTTTGGGATATTATTCTTTGGCGGTCAGTTTGGTTCAGATGTTTTATTTTATTCCTACAATTGTAATAGCATCGGTTTTCCCGATATTGGTGGAAGAAAAAAATAATTTAAATTTGATTTCTTATAAAAACAAGATTTGGAAAACTTTAAAATATTTGTCAATTACGGCGATAATTTTGATTATTTGTGCCAACATATGTTCGGAATTCTTAATAAGATTACTTTATGGACAACAATTTATGTTGTCAGTTAATTTATTAAATGTTTATTCTTTAAATTTATTACCCGTATTTGCTTCAAGTATATTTTCTTATTGGTTAATAATAGAGAATAAACAAAGGTACGGTTTGTATTTCCAGGTAATAACTTTGATTGTAAACTCTAGTTTAAACTATTTTTTAATAAATTTAGTTGGCGTTATGGGTGCGGGAATTGCCTCACTTATTAGCAATGGGTTATTGTTTAGTCTTTTTGGATTATTTTTTATTAAAACTTTTAAAAATGGGGTTAAGTAATTGGTTTGTGGGTTTAGGGGCTTTTGTTTTGGATATTTTTTTCCCAAGAAGGGTTATTGTTAAAAACATTTTTCAGAAAAATTATGGGAAAAGAGTACTGATATGTTATTTAACTTTTCCGTTTTATGAAAGAGTTAGGTATGATCATACTAACGGAGCGGAATGTTTTGAAATGGCAAGAGTTTTTGATAACTTGAAATATCAAGTTGATGTGTGTAGATATGATTCTAAGTGTTTGACTCTTTTTTGGAACAAGAACGATAGTTATGAAATAATTATTGGAGCTGATCCAAATTTTGGAAAGATTATAAAAAAAAGTAAACCAAAATTGTCAATATATTATGCAACAACTTCATATTGGAAATTTCAAAACGAGGCAGAATTAAGACGTTTAAATAATTTGTCGAATTTGAAAGGTTTACAGCTTAAACCACGAAGACAAATTAAGGGAACGAAATCGGCTGAACTAGCTGATATGGTGGTTGGTGTAGGGAATAGAATAACCGAAAAAACATATCTTGGACATTGTAAAAAAATATTCATGATTGATGTAACGGGAAATCCAGTTGTATTTCGTACTAGATGTTGGTCAAAAGCACGAAATAATTTTTTGTGGTTTGGGAGTGTTGGAGCTGTTCATAAAGGTCTAGATATTTTATTAGATGTTTTTTCGTGCTTAGATGATCAACATTTGTATGTATGTGGAAATGTAGATGAGGAAAAAGATTTTGTAAAATTATATAAAAAAGAGCTTTCGTTAAAAAATGTCCATTTTATTGGATGGATTCATCCCATGTCTAAGAAGTTTTCTGATTTGTCAAAATTGTGTGGTTTTGTAATATTACCTTCGTGCAGTGAAGGGATGAGTAGTTCTGTTGCTACATGTATGAGGACTGGGATGATCCCACTCGTTACAAAAGAGTGTGGTATTACATTGGGTAATGATTTAATAATCGGTTGTTCTGTAGATAGTATTAAGAAAAAGATAATAAAATTTTCAGGTATTAGGGAGAAATTATTGGAGGGAAAATCTAAAAAAATATGGAAATTAGCGGTTATGAAATACAATATAAAATCTTATCGATATAATTTATCAAAAATTATCAGAAATGCACTTAAATACTTGGTTTAGTTTCTCTAATTTGATTAAGAAAATTTAAAAACATACCTAAAGGCTTGAACTTAGTGTATTTTGTGCGGATTTCGTTCATTTCTTGAAGAGAGAGGTTATGATTTTTGTATGACTGGGCATTTTCGTCGATTGTGTAGTGACATATTATTTCATTGATAAAAGCGGATTTAACTTTTAATTTAGATAATCGTAACCAATACTCATAATCCATGGCACATTTGTAACTTTCGTTGAAATTGCCATTTTTGATAAATACTTTTTTCTTTATGAATGTTGCCTGGTGTGGAATATAATTAGTGAGTAGCAACAATGGATGACTAACTTGATAGTAGACACTGCGGTATGGGATGATTTTTGTTTTGTTTGTAACAATATTATGAAAAACGGCTTTTCCGTATATCCAGTCTGGAAAATGATTATTTTTTAGAAAGTTAAAAACTGAATCAAGTGTTTTATTTGAATATAAACTGTCATCTGAATGTAGGTGAATTAGATATCTACCAGTTGAATGTTTAATACCTTTATTCATGGCGTTAGATATTCCTTTCGGAAAATACTGAAAAAATTTGATAATGCTGGGGTATTTTTTTTGATATTCTTTAATAATTTTTACTGTATTGTCGGTTGAATTAGCATCAATAAAAATATGTTCATAATTTTTATATGTTTGAGAAACTACTGATTCAATATTGTCCCGAAGACAATCTTGTCGATTGTAGGTGCAAGTTATGATGGAAAAGAAAGGTTTTTTTGACAAAACTGTTTTATGAAATCAATAATTATTCCCAGACGAGTAAAGTGGAATCGAGAGTATTTATCCGCAATATAATTTGGAATTATTCTTATTGGATGTTTTAGAGGAAAGTTTAATTCTTCAGTAGGCATGTTGGCCACAATAGTATGAAAATGGGTATGTGTGGCCTTGGGTGAGAAGCCAATATTGGAAACCATGTTTTTTTCTGGCACTACTGTTAATCCTTTGTTTATGAGGTTACTATAGGTCCACTGGATATCCCAAGTGTCAATTTTCTGCTGATAGGCTTTATTAAAAACATTTATCCATGTTTTATTAAAAACATTTTGTTTTTTTATTTTTGGCCAATCCTTCATTTCTTTGTCGTATAATTTCCAGGCTCTTTTCCAAGTTGCCCATCCCCAAATATTTGGGTATTGGGAAAAATAGTAGCTATTTTGTATTATATTTTGTTTTTTAAATAAAAAATTATTTCCCGTGATGGACATGATTTGTTTATTATTTTTGTATTTCTCTAACATATCTTCACAAAATTTAAAAAATGAGTGGTTGGGAAGGCAATCATCTTCCAAGATGATGGCATAATCAAAAATTTTAAAGGCGCGAGTAAGTCCAGACGAAATTCTGTTTTTGCATCCCTGGTTGGTGTTTGAAAAATCTTTTATTAATTTACACGGCCAATCAATTTGGTCGACTATTTTTCTACATTGTTGACATAAAGTAGGGTCGTCAGGTTTATTGGTTCTGGGGCCATCGGCAATAATATATAGTTTTTCAGGTCTAATATCTCTGATTGAGTCGAATACTTTTTGAGTAGTGCTGGGTCGGTTGAAAATAATAAATATAATAGGTGTTTTCATTTGTTCTTGGCAATTATCAGAGTGATGTTGGGAGTAAGAAGTTGTGAATAAACTCCACCGTTAAGAACTAATCCTAGAAAAATAAAAATATGTATAATTTTTTGAAGAATTATTCTAATAATATTTATTAAGGAGTATGGAGGAATATTGTATGGTTGGATATCAAGATTAGTCGTTTTGGACAAATTACAGTAGTTTGGTAGTTCTTTTAAAGAATTCTCAGTAAATAACATTTGGTGGGTTAAGTCGGAATATCTTTCAGTTAAGCTAAATGGATTATTGCCATTTGGAACAGTAATAATTATTTTTCCATCCTTGTTAAGTTGTTTATATAAAGTATTGAGTAATTCGTGATATTTAGTTTTAGGAATATGTTCTAGAACTTGAAGAAGAAAAATAACATCATACTTATCTTTTATCTGTATTGATGAAATATCTCCTAAAAAAATTTTTCTAACTAGATATTTTTGTTTAATGTTTTGAAGAATGTCTTTGTCCTGGTCGATAAGATCAATTGTTTTAATACCTTTTTGATTTAGAAAATGGACAAATTCACCTAAACCTGGGCCAACTTCTAAAACAGAAATTTCTTTTTGATTAAAATATTTTGAAAAATTATATTTTAAATATTCTACTTTTCTTTGAAAGTTTTTTGGGGTCTGGATGGATTCAAGATATTCTAAGTAATTTTTCATTTAAAGATATTCAGTTAAATTACTGACCGACCGAGACCAATCAAATTTTAAAGATTGTTTTCGGGCATTGATAGACCATTTTTTTAGTAAGTCATTGTCAGCTAGCATTAGATTGAGAGTCAGATAAAGATTTTTGGAGTTCATATCAATAATTTTCCCTGTAACATTATCGATAACGGTTTCTTTTGGTCCGCCGGTGTTATCGACGATTACTGGAGTACCACAAGCCATGGCTTCAACCGGCACTATTCCAAAAGGTTCATTTTTTGAACAAAGAATAAATATCTTTGCATGAGCACAGTAATTAATTAGTTGGGAGTCATTTAATCCAGAGAGAATTTTAGTTTTATTATTTATATGTAGTCTGTTGATGAGTTTTTGAAGGTTTTCCTTTTCCTCTCCATCCCCGATAATTATCAGGTTGGTTTGTTTATTTTTTATTTGTGAAGAAGCTTTGATTAGAACGTCAATATTTTTAAATTTTGTTAACCGGCTAATCGTAATAATTGTATTGTGTTTTTGATTGTATTGAATGGGGTGATATTTGGTAGTATCGGTTCCTGGGTAGATTATTTTCGGGATACGATTATAAACTTTAGAAACAAGTGATGATCCAAATTTTGAATTTGCTAATAGTATATCTGCGTATTTGGTAATGTTTATATCAATCACTGAAAAGACCGGAGAAAATATATTTGCGATAGTTTGTTTTAAGGGATTGTTGATAGATTGACGCCATTTTTTTATATGAATGAAGGCACTAGGTTCATGGCAATACCAAATAGTTTTGATTTGGGGATGTGTTTTTTTGTATGGTAGTACTAGCCAATTTGAAGGAAAGACACTAGCAATTATGGTAGTTGGACTGTCAATTGTGGTGTTTAGTATTTTAAATAATTTTCTTTGCCAGTGAAAAAAATTTAACCAAAATTTAAAACTACTAGTTACTGGCCCATTAAGACTAATAAATTTTATTTCAGGATAAGCTACTATGTATTTATTAAGAATTTGTAGGGTAATGACAGTGATGTTGTATTTTTTGCTTAGCCTTTTAGCAAGCTCTAGAGTAACTTTACCGGCACCTCCAGGAATTATAAAGTGAGGATGAAAAAAAATAATGTTTTTTTTCATTTGATGATGGAATAGGAAATATTAATGAGTTGGTTATGGAATTGGTGAAGTTTTAGAATTAATTGGTTGTTGGTATGATTAGTGGCAACTTTAAGACCTTCCGTAAATTGATTTTTATAATTAGTTTTTCCTTTTGAGGTGGAGTGAATACGAAAGTTAGAAAGGTATTTTTTTATAACGATTGGGTTGTTATTTATACCAATATTTAGCCAGAAATTATAATCCATAGTTAGGTGGAGTTGTTCGTCAAAAGTGCCGAATTTTTGAAACAATTCTTTTCTAAAAAACGTGGAGGGTTGCGAGATATAGTTTAGAATTAACAATGTTTGATATGAATAATAATTTAGCCAGAAATTTTTATAAAAAGTTATTGGTTTTTGAATTATTTTGTTGTTTTCGTTGACAATATGGCTATAGCCAGTTAGCCAGGTTTGGTTTGGGTTTAATGAAAATTGATTAACAATATCCTGAAAGAGATTTGGTTGATAATAATCGTCAGAATTAATAAAGGCTAAAATATCGCCAGTGGCTTTTTTGAAGCCTTGATTGATAGCGTCAGATTGTCCTTTGTCTTTTTTTGATTGCCAACTAAACTTTATCCGTGGATTATTTTTAAGTTGAAGACCATATTTTTTTAAAATCTCGATTGTACTGTCAGTTGAACCACCATCCATGACAAAATATTCAATCTCAAAATCACCATTTTGGTTGATGACACTATCGATTGTTTGGGAGATAAAGTTCGATTGGTTGAATGATGGGGTAACTATGCTAAATTTCACGATTAAATAGATGTTAGCATATTATATAATGTAAGATAGTTATGGAAAATTTTAAGATTTTATCAATAATAGTTCCTTGCTATAACGAGAAAAGAACAATCAAAGAATTGATAGCGAAGGTGATTGGAGCTGATAGTTGTGGTTTAAAAAAAGAAATTATAATTGTGGATGACGGAAGTACAGATGGGACTAGAAAAATTTTAGAAAAATATAGAACAAAAAAAGATTTCAAAATAATTTTTCACAATAAAAATGTAGGTAAAGGTGGTGCTTTAAAAACTGGTTTTTTGAAGTCCATAGGTGAAATTGTGATTGTTCAAGATGCTGATTTGGAATATGATCCTAATGAATATTTTATGTTAATAGAACCGATTTTGCGCGGAAAGGCTGATGTGGTGTATGGATCTAGATTTATGGGTGGTAAACCTCATAGAGTAGTATATTATTGGCATTCGGTGATGAATAATATTTTAACTACTTTCTCAAATATGTTGACAAACATCAACTTAACGGACGTAGAGACATGTTATAAAGTTTTTAGAGGTGATTTAATTCGTGAAATTGCTTTGAAGTTGGAATCAAAAAGATTTGGGTTTGAACCGGAAATTACAGCAAGATTATCGAAAATAAAAGACATTAGATTCTATGAAGTAGGTATTTCGTATTATGGCAGGACTTATAGTGAGGGTAAACATATTAGGTGGACTGATGGACTTCGGGCAATAGTTGAAATTATAAAATATAATTTATTTGTTTGATGTTAAAAAATAATAAATCTAAATTAGTTATCATGGGTTTATTTTTGGTTTTTGTGGTGGTTTTGATCTATGTTTTTAGATCGTTATTTGGGGGGTTTGATAAAAATTTAACTAGTTGGTTGGATATACCTTATGTGATTTGGGTAATGGGGCAAAACATTGAAAAGTTTCGAACATTCAGTTTTGGAAATTTTTTTGAAACAAATGCCTTTTATTCAAATAAATTAACTTTATTATTTTCAGATACATTGATTCCTCAATCGCTAATATTTTATATATTTTCAATGTTCTCGAGAAACTTAGTTTTATGTTTTAATTTTACCTTGATTTTGACTTTAATTTTGAATTATTGGTCAGTATTGTTGTTTTGGTGTCTTTTTACAAAAAATAAAATTATTGCCTTTTTAGGAACTATGTTCTTTATTTTTTCCCCTTTCTTCTTTTATCAGTTTGGACATTTCCAAATGATGTCCTATTGGCCATTATTTTTTTCTCTATATTTTCTAATTAAACAAAATAAAAGATTTAGTTTAAAAAATTCTATTTTATCGGGTATATTTTTAGCGATTCAATTTCTAGCAGCAGTATATTTGTCGATATTTTTAATGGTAATTATAGGAGTATTTTTATTGATTAATTTTTCAACTGATAAATTTTCACCTGGAAAAGGGTTAGTAGTTTTGACAATATTTTTACTCTTCTCTGGTGTTTTTATCAGGGGATACTTGGAAGTAAAAAGAATTAATTCCTTTGTTAGAGATCCGGCAGAATATATAACCTATTCAGCGCATTTGTCAGATTATTTATTTACTTCAAATAGGGATACGGTATTTAATAGAAATAAATTAGTTAATAGATGGAATTCCTTTGATCAGCATTTTGGAGGCGAAAGAGCTGGTTTTCCTGGTTTTTTGATTTTGATATTGTCGATTATTGGATTAATCAAAATATCTTTACCGAAAAAAGATAGTTTACTTGAGATTATTTTTGATTTTGATAAACATAAATTAATATTTTTATTATTGATATTAACTGGGTTTGGATTTTCCCTAGGAACTAGACTTAGTTTTAATGGAGTATATTCCTCTATTCCTATTCCTTATAATTTTTTAGTAAAATTTGTGCCGTTTTTTGACACAATTAGAAGTACGGCCAGGTGGAGTTTTTTGTTTTATTTGGGAATGGTTGGATTGTCAATATATGGGCTGGAAAAAATTTTATTGATGATAAAAGGCAAGTGGTTAAAAATATTTGTAATTATTTTAGTAAGTGTTGTTTTTGTTTTGGAGAACTTACCCTTGAAGGTGGATTCCCACTTTGAGGATTATTATGTGGGTTATCAAAAAATTGAAAAATTGTGCACAGAGAGAAAAAGACTATTACTTGAATTACCTGTAAGTCATATGGATTTTCAAAATGGTGTTGTAAATGGTTTGAATTATATTAGTAAGGTGGAGATGGCTTCGGTTCGTCATGGATGCTATTTATTTAATGGATATAGTGGTTATGAACCAAAAAATATTGAAATATTTAGATCGAATGTTATGAATATAAATAATACAAATGAATTTTTATCTTTATTAAAAAAAGAAAAAATTGAAATATTAAAAAATAATGACAATCGATGGAATATTTACATAGAAGATTTGGATAAATCTGGGGATTTAAAGTTGCTAGAACCTGGGGTTTATTTAGTCAGATAGATAATTTTTTTAAATTGTTCTCTAAAACGTTTTAGGCCAAAAAGTGATTCGAGTTGTTGGTTAATATTGGGTGATAATTTTAAATTATAATTAATGATTTTTTGAGTGTTGGTGACCAGCTCGTCAATTGTATTAAATAAATGAAGTTTTGAATCTAGCTTTAGTAGCTTTATGACCTCACTTAATCCCCCACCATTGAAGAGAATGGGAATACAGTTAGCTGACATGGCTTCGATGGGGGTAATGCCAAAGTGTTCAAATTTAATTGGATTTTTGTTTGGATTTTCACTGTAACCAGCGGCATGCCAGTAAATTTTGGATTTTAAATATAAATTTTCTATAAATTGACGAGATTCATTAAAGTGTAAAAATATTGGATAGTCATTGGAAATCTCTTTAAGTTTTTTAGAATAAGTTTGACTGGTAGATTCGAGGCCTAATCCACCAGCTAAATGAAGTTCCCAGTTTTTCAGACCCTGGTTACATAATTTTTTAAATGCTTCAATCATAATTTCTTGTTTTTTACCATGTCCTAAAGTAAAAAATCGACCGACTGAACAAATTTGATTTTTCTTGGTAATTTTTTGATTAGGTCTTACTAAGGAGATGGGAGGATACAAAACTGTTGAGGAAGCATCCCAATATTTTTTAATCCATTTTTGAGTGTATTGAGAGTTGGCTATAACTGAATTAAAATTTTGAACACGGGTATCAATATTAGAATAATAGCCGGAGCGAAGAAAGGAATTTAGTTTAGAAAATAGGGGGTTAAGAAATGGTGAATGAACAGTAATGACACAATCAGCGGGACAAATAATATTAAGAACTATAGAGTTGGTATTGGTGATGACGGTAAGGTCAAAATTTACTTGGTTTTTAAAATGGTTTATAGAAACTTTTTGATCAATAATTTTGACATTATCAACTTGATAATCAAGAGATGAGAGAGCTGTTTTGGAAAATTGGGAAAGAGTTAAAGTGAATTTGAGACGATGAATTGTTTGTGGTTTTAGAAAATATATAATGTATTGGCGGGAATTAATTTTTTCGATGGGATTTATAAAGTTGGTTATAAAGTGAAGAATTGTTTGTTTAATGGTCGTTTTAAACGATTTTGATTGTGGTTTTCCGGGAAACGAGGTGTAATAAAGTTGTTTTTTGGCTAAACTTTGGGTGTAATCCCAAAAAGAGGCATTAATAAAAATATTGGCATTTTTGGTGATTTGTTTGACTTTACTTTCATCATTAAAGGCTTGGATGAAATCAACACCAGACATATCGATGCCAAGTTTTTGAAGAATAAATTGAGGGTCAATTAGTTGACCGGTGATAAAAGTGGTGTGATATCCCAGATCTCGAAGAGTAGTAGCTAAATTGCAGGCAACAACTTCTCCTCCTCCTAGTGAGGAAAGCCATTTATCGTAAACAAAAGCAGTTCTTTTCATTAATTAAAATACCAATAACCTGATAGTATTTTTTGATAATTTATTTGAAGATTTTTGGATGAATATAAATTAGAATAAAAATTACGTCTATTAATTAGTTTTGGAAAATTGCAAAAGTAATATAAACTCACCCTTAAATATTGCCAGCTTTTGGTAATATTTTTTCGCTTAATTAATGATTTTACTAAACGAAGCTTTGCTTTAAAAGTAAATTTAAAATACTCTTTAAAAAATATTTTTAATGGAAAATGGTAAAGAAGGTGGAGGAGACGACCTTTTTCGGTGTGATAGATAAAGAAATCGGACCATTCTTTACTTGATGCAGCGTGGTGATGATAAACCACAGCACTCGGACAATATAGATTTTTATATCCAGATAATAATGCTCTTTCACACAACTCTGTATCTTCGTAATACATGAAGAAATTATTATCAAATAGGCCAATTTTATCTAATAATGATTTTCTAAACAAGACTGCAGCACCGCAACTAGAATAAACCTCTTTAGTTTCGTCATATTGATTATTATCTATTTCATATAATTGTTTACGATCGGAAGTGACAATGGCGCCGATATCACGGCCATAACCGTCTTGGAAAATTAAACTGCCGGCGTTTTGAATTTGATTTAGAGTTGTTGGATATTTTTTAATTTTAGAGGTTACGGAAAAAATATCAGGTTGACTTTTGGCTATTTTTATTAAAGCCAATAGCCAATTAGGATCAACCAGACAATCATTATTAAGTAAAACAATATATTTGCCTTGAGAAATTTTTATTCCCTGATTATTGCCTTGACCAAAACCGAGATTTTGAGATAAAAAAAGAGTTTTGATTAATTGAGGATATTTTTGGGAGTAATCAGTAATGATTTGGTAACTTTTATCTCGAGAATTATTGTCAACAATAATGATTTCAAAATCGATTCTAGGAAATTTTAACTTTAATAACGAGTTAATAGTTTCGGAAATAATTTTTTCACCTTGGTAGTTGAGAATTATAATTGAAGCGATCATTTGATAAAAATTTTTTTAATTTTGCAATATAAAGGCCAGAGTTTAAAAAACTTGGAATCTTTGATTGTTTCTAATTCTTCAGTTATTTCTTCACCTATTTTTTCATCTTTATAAAAAATAATTTTGTCAGATAAGTTTTTATTTATCTTATAAATTATTTCAAATAATGGATTTTCATTTTCTGGTTTCTCAGATAAATCTTGGATATATTTGGCTATTTGATAGCCATATTTTTCTTTTGAGTTAAATTTTGCCAAAGAATTAAATCCGTTAACTGAAATTTGTTCTCGTAGTTTTTGATCTGTTAATCTTTTTAAGATATCGCTTAATTGTTTGATGTCGCCTGATTTATAAATATAACCTGTTTTATCGTCATCAACAACTTCTTTGTTTCCACTATCTGAGTTTACAACAACAACTTTCTTGAGCAACATGCCTTCTGTAGCTGTTCTACCAAAAGCTTCTTTGATTGACGAAATTAAAACAATATCTGATACCTGTATGTACGGGTAAGGATTATTAACAAAATTAATAAGATGAACTTTGTTTTTTAATTTGTGTTGTTTTATAAAATTGGTGATTTTTACAAAATATTTTTTATTTGTAATTGAGCCCAAAATTAATAGCTCAACATTTATATTATTATTAGTTAGATTTTTAATAGTTTTAATACCTTCAATCTGGTTTTTTCCGGGATGAATACTGCCACAGATAATTACTTTTAATGAATGTTTATCTGTGTAGGGATTGTCAATTTTTTCTTTTAATAAGTTTTGTTCAATATTTATATAACTATAAATAATTTTTGGTTTCAGTCTCGTAAGAAATTGCGTTACATATTTTGATATCGAAGTTGAGTTAGTTATTATCTGATCGGAATTATTTTCAACAAATTTAATTATTTCTTTATATTCTAGATCAAATTCCAATTTATGATCTAACTTTCCATATTCCCTAATATGCCAAAAATGTGGTTTGTTTAAATATTTGGCGAAAATGGCTCCCCACGGTGCCACAATAGTGTTTGTGTAAATAAGATCGGGGTTAATTAATAAAATCCTTGGTAGATAATTTACAAAATTTTTAATCGAATTTATATCATTTAAAAATATTCTGTTATGTTTTCTTCGCTTCGATGAAGCCCACCAACCTAATTTGACAATATCGTACGGAATATTATTTTTTTCTAGCACTTCCTGCATTATCCCTTCTTCTGGTATTACAACATGAGAAAATATGTTTTTTTCTCTAAGTTCTAAAATAAGCTCAATCATTGACCTCTCAGCCCCCGCTAACTGAGAACTGTGGGAGAAGAAAACAACTTTAGTTGGTCTTTTTATATTTTTGAGTATATTGAGATCTATTAATTTTCCAAGTTTATAGTCCCATGAAATAGGATTAAATTTTCCCATACCAGCATTTGGGTAAAATGTTAATTCACCGGTAAAAATCTGTTTGTTAACCTCATAAAGGTCGACTCGAACAAGAGGAAAATCTTGGGATAGCTTCTCGGCAATTTCAATCATTTGATTGAAAAGATATGGTTTTTTAACTCCGTTTTCACTATTCGGACTTAGCTTTCTTAGTAATAAACGTTTCCAATTTAAATCATAAAAGTCCACTTTAACACCAGTTTTTCTTTCGGACGCAACCTGTAACATCTCTACCTTGCCATGAAAACAGAGAAATTGGTAATCTTTTAAATCTTCCTTTGTTTCTAAAAATTTTTCACAGACAATTTTTGGTTTTATATCCCGATAAGCCCATTCATACGAATAATAATAGAGGTTTGAACTTGGTTTAAGCCATTTTTTTAGTTTGGTCTTGGTGTCAATGATATCTAAATTGTCTTTGTCTTGACAGATGATATTGTGTCTGGAGCTATTATTCAGTTTTAGAACAAATTTATTTGGTAATTTATCAAAATTAATTTGATTCTCATTGTCATAAACACCCAGTAGTGGGACTAAATACTCTTCGCCGATTTTTTCAATTATATATTCCCGAACGAGATACTTATCAGCACATTTGGTTAATAGTGGATTATGATAGTAGAGTTTTAACCATTGGATTTTTTCGTTAAATGTTTGAGGATGGTCGATATTAGGAAAGTAACCAACAGTGGTTTGAAATTGTTGCTCAATGTACTTTTTTTTAGTCATGCCCAATGACGGATGAATATTCTTGAATTACTTGAGGTGGATCTCCACTGGCTAGAATTTGATGGTGGTTGAGGTATATAACTCGGGTGCAAAATTTTTCAACTTGTTTTAAGTTATGGGAAACAAAAACAATGGTGACATCTTTAGATTTTTTAAATTTCTCCATTCTTTTGAAACACTTTTTTTGGAATTCAGGATCACCAACGGCCAGAATTTCATCAACTAAAAGAATGTCTGGATTGACGTGAACAGCAATAGAAAAGGCCAAGCGCATATACATTCCAGAGGAGTAACGTTTGACAGGTTGATCAATGTATTCCCATAGATCGGCAAAATCAACGATGTTTTTAAAATTGGCATCAATTTGTTTTTGGGAAAGTCCAAGAATTGCCCCATTGAGATAAACATTTTCTCGACCTGACAACTCAAAATGAAAACCAGCACCAAGTTCAATAAGAGGACTAACCTTACCATTAACAGTAATATCACCAGAGCTTGGTGACATGACACCAGCGATTAATTTAAGAATAGTTGATTTTCCAGAACCGTTTGGACCAATAATACCAACTGTTTCACCCCTATTGACTGTAAAACTTATATTGTTTAGAGCGGTGAAGTTTTTGGAAGTGTTTTCACCTTTAATAAGGGCAGGTAAAAACTCTTTAAAAGTTTTATGTGATAAAAGAGAGAAGTTTTTGATGACGTGTTCGAATTTAATTGTTGCTTCTGACATATTTAGATATTATCCGCAAAGATTTTTTCACGGGATTTAAAATAAGAGAAACCTAATAATAAAACTAGGAGAGATAAGAAAAGGGCGATAAGAAGGCTAAGATAATTTGGTGCCCCGCCGCCTAAAATGGTTTGACGGTAGGCATTAATAATGACAGCCATAGGATTCAATTGAAAAATAATTCGATATTTTTCGGGAACCAAATCGGCGGGATAAATAACCGGGGTGGCATACATCCACAAGAGCAAAAGAAGGGTTAAGAGATATTGGATATCTCGATAAAGTAAATTTGCGGCAGCTAAAAATAAAGATAAACCAATAGTAAAGATTTGCTGGATAATAAATATTGGAATGACCCAAAAAATATTTGCATTTATGGGTATCTGGTAAACAATCATATAGATGATGAGAATTGATAGGGCAAAAAGAAAATCGACTAGTTTTGAAATGATGGAAGCTAGGACAAGAATTGTTCTAGGGAAATAGACTTTGGTAATTAATGGGCTGTTGTTTACCAGTGAATTAGAAGCAAAACTTAGAGAGGTAGCAAAAAGGTTCCAAGGCAAGAGGGCGGTAAAAAGAAAAATAGAATAAGGAATGTTTCCGGCAGCATTTGTGGGAATACGCAAAATTATTGAGAAAGCAAAAGACATGACTAGCATTTGAGCTAATGGATTTAAAATTACCCAAAAATAGCCTAAGATTGATTGTTTATATCGAGACTTAATTTCTCGACCAACCATTTGCCATAACAGTTCATGCCACTTAAAAATATTTTTTATTTCCTTAATTAAGGGCAACATGAGTTTATTATAAAGCAAATATTATTTTAAGCTAGATTGATACCAATCAATGGTTTTTTTAAGTCCTGTTTTAAAATTTGTTTCTGCTTTAAATCCAAATTCTTTAAAAGCTTTTGAGGTGTCTAAACAACGTCTAGGTTGACCGTCTGGTTTACTTTTATCCCAAACAACTTTCCCTTTATAGTCAACTAAGTCATTTATAGTAGTCACCAAATCCTTAATAGTGATTTCTGTACCAGAACCAATATTTACCGGATCTGACTGGTCGTATTTTAAAGTTGCGGCAACAATAGCTTTGGCGGCATCTTCAACATAAAGAAACTCGCGACTAGCATTACCTGTTCCCCAAACTTCCACTGATGGATCATTGTTATTTTTTGCTTCAATGGATTTTTTTATTAATGCAGGAATGACATGTGATGAAGATGGATCGAAGTTATCATTTGGGCCATATAGATTTACCGGTAAGAGATAAATAGCGTTGAATCCGTATTGTTGGCGATAAGCTTGGGCTTGAACCAAAAGCATTTTTTTAGCCAAACCATAGGGAGCGTTGGTTTCTTCTGGATAGCCCAACCACAAATCCTCTTCTTTAAAAGGAACTGGAGTAAACTTTGGGTAAGCACAAACCGTACCAATGGTTACAAATTTTTTGACACCAGCTAATCTGGCTGATTCCATTAACTGGATACCCATAATTAAATTATCGTAAAAAAGTTCTCCAGGTTTTTCCCGATTTAAACCAATACCACCAACCTTGGCAGCTAAATGGATAACAATATTTATATTTTTTACCGCCTGTTGACAGTCACTAAATTTAGTAAAATCAAATTCCTCTTTGGTGGGAGTGGAAATATTTTGAGGTAAAAAACCAGCTTTAATTAATTCACTTTTAACAAATTTTCCTAAAAAACCATTGGCTCCGGTCAAAAGAATTTTTTCATTCATATTTAATAATTTCGCCAACTATTAACTTTGCTTTCGTTTTCGAGATCGAATTTGACCATCAAGGAGACTAGTTCCTGAAATGAAGTTTTGGCCTTCCAATTGAGAATCCGGTTAGCTTTGCTAGGATCTCCAAGAAGCAGGTCAACTTCGGCTGGTCGAAAATATTCAGGGTCGATTTCAATAATGATTTGACCAGTTTTTTTATCGATTCCTTTTTCCTTCTCTTTTTTACCTTCCCAAATAATATCAATGCCTATATCTTTGAAGGAAAGTTGCGCAAACTCCCTAACACTATGAGTGACACCAGTGGCGACAACAAAGTCGTCTGACTGGGGTTGTTGAAGCATTAACCACATGGCTTCAACATAATCTTTGGCATAACCCCAATCACGTTTAGCATCAAGATTACCTAAATAAAGTTTTTCCTGTTTACCTAATTTAATATTAGCTGCAGCCCGAGTAATTTTTCGGGTAACAAATGTTTTGCCACGTCTTGGAGATTCATGATTAAAAAGAATGCCATTGCTGGTATGAAGTTGATAACTTTCACGGTAATTTTTAGTAATCCAATAGGCGAAAACTTTGGCACAACCATAGGGCGAGCGAGGATAAAATGGAGTGTTTTCACTTTGAGGGGTTTCCAAAACTTTACCAAACATTTCACTTGATGAAGCTTGATAAAATTTGGCCTCAGGACAATAGTTTTTGATAGCTTCGAGAAGTCTTAGAACTCCCAGACCAACAATATCTGCGGTGTATTCTGGTATTTCATAGCTAACCCTGACGTGACTTTGGGCAGCAAGATTATAGATTTCATTGGGTTGTATTTCTCTGACAAGTTTGTCAAGGACAGTAGGCTCGGCCAAGTCGCCATAATGTAAAATTAAACTTTTATTTTTGATGTGTGGATCTTCGTAGAGGTGATCAATACGGTTAGTATTAAAGTTACTTGATCTTCTGATAATGCCATGAACTTCATAATTTTTATCTAATAAAAATTCAGTTAGATAACTACCATCTTGACCGGTAATGCCTGTAATTAGGGCTTTTTTAGTTTTCATAAATTATTTTATTGTTTTTTAAATTTAGCGATAATCTAAGCAAGTTTAGTTTACTATAACACGAGAATAATTGAGATATAATCTAAATCATGAATATTAAAAGTAGGATTTGTACGATAGGCGGGGGTACGGGTATGCCGGTGATTAATGAGGCTTTAGTTAGAGCTGGTTTTCGGGACATTAAATCAATTGTGACTACTTTTGATAATGGTGGTGATACAGGACGCCTGAGAACTGATGAACGGGGTCAAATATTGGCAACTTCAGATTATTGGCGGTCTTTAATTTCTTTATGGAAAGACGGGGAACAGAAGAAAATTTGGGAGGACATGTTGCGTTATCGGGATGGCAGAAGTCGGAATTTTGGGAATACTTTTTTTCAGTTTATGTCGGAAAAGGCAGGTAATCTGGCCAATGTTGATGTGTTGTTTAAGAAACTGACTTTAGCTGACCTGGAAGGAGAAGTAATCCCAGTATCGTTGCTGCCGGCTAATATTTGTTTTGAAACTAAAAGTGGCAAAAAATATTGCGGGGAACACTATCTTGACGAACTGAGAATGTCGCGGGATTATGTGAAGAACTTATGGCTGGAACCGGAGGTATCGGCTAACCCGGAGGCTATTGAGGCCCTGAGAATAGCTGAAGTAATTATTGTGTGTCCGGGCAGTATCTATGGTTCGTTAATTACTAATTTTTTAACTAAGGGAATTGGTGAAGCTTTTGCTAAAAGTAAGGCTAAAAAAATATTGATGGTCAACCTTATGTCAGCGACCAATGAGGGAGAAATAAAAAATCAACGGGATTACTTGGAAATATTTAAGAAATATTTTAAAAGTGATTTTGATTGGCTGTTAATGGCAGATTTAAATAGATTAGAAGCTAGGAAGTTGAATAGAGTACTAGATTTCTATGAGTTAGAAAATTCCAGGCGAATTGATTTAGTGGCAGATCCCAAGATTCAAACAATAGTAGCTGATATTGCGACGATTGATGAGGTTAACTGGCGTTTAAGACACAGTAAGTCAAAATTAGCTAAATTCTTTGTTAAAATGGATTTATGTCTCAAAAGAGATTAAAAAAAATAAGAAAGATTGAGAGTGCACAGTTAGTCAATGAGAACAAGGATTTTTTACCTAAGTTTTGGGAAATAATTAAAAAAGATTGGGTATATTTACTGATCATTAGTGTTTTGGCAGTTTTACTTTATGTCAATGCCATGAGGGGCGGTTTTGTGTCAGATGATTATGCCACCATTACTCAAGACCCCGGTATTGGAAATTTTTGGCACATGATGACTCTAAATACTTTTGGAAATTCGATGAATTTGTCAAACTTTTTAATATATAAAATTTTTGGTAATAGTAATCCAATTCCGTATCATATTATGTCTTTGATGTGGTTTCTGGTGTTTAATGTTTTGGGATATGTATTGGTTAGACTGGTAACTAAGAGCGATCTGGTGGCTAAATTGACAATGCTTTTGTTTGTGTTTCATCCAATTCATGTTGAGGCGGTTAGTTGGATTGCGGGAAGAATTTATGTAATTTTGGCGGTATATATTTGTGCTTCGGTGATAAATTTTATTTATTTTATTGATAATGGAAAATATAAATATTTAATTTGGAGTGGGATATTTTTTCTGCTAGCCTTTTGTACCGACAGACCACGTCCCTTTGGCGTGTTTTTAATAATTGCTTTGTATGTCTTATATATTGGTTGGAAAGGAATTTGGAAAAAATATTCAAAATACTTTGCTTTATTGCTGGGAGTTGGGTTAGTGGCTTTAGTAATTAGTTGGCCATATATTAATACTCGGATCAATGTGGTCAATGGTGGTTATAATGCCACTGACAGTATTTTTTATAATCCCCTATTTCAATATCCAACGGCAATTACTAACTATTTGCAATTATTGTGGTTTCCAATAAATTTGACTTTATATCACACAATGTATGTTTTACCAGGATGGTTAAACTGGTCAATTCTGCTTAATTATCTGGTTTTGATAGTTTATTTTTATTTTAAGGATAGACGTTATTTTTTCGCTTTAGCTTTTATCTTTGTGTCAGTAGCACCATCAATTTCACCAATTAAGGTCAGCTGGTTGGTAGCTGAGAGATATATATTTTTGGGTTCGTTGGGTTTTTGTTGGTTTTTAGGGTTATTGATAAATGATCATTGGCAAAAATTTAAAATTGTGGCACCAACTGTTTTAGTTTCATTGCTAATTTACTATGGGGTGAGAACTTATACTAGAAATATTGATTGGCAGACAAATCACAATTTATGGGTCAATACTTGTCAAGTGTCACCCAATAGTCACAATGCCTGGAATAATATAGGGGACGACTACGATAAATTAAAAGAATACGATAATGCGGTCAAGGGTTTTACTCAATCAGTATTAGTAAAACCAAATTATGCTGATGCTTATCATAACCGGGCTAATATATTTTTTAAAACGGGTAGATTGGATTTAGCCAGAGAGTCTTATGATATTGCCCTGAGAATTTCTCCGACCTTGTATCAAACATACTTAAGCTTAACTCAGATTGATTTAACGGAAAAGAAGGTAGATTTGGCTTTAGCTCATGCCTCAAAAGCAGTGGAATTACAATCCAGTAATCCTCAAGCGATGTTTATTTTGGGAGTAGTTAATGCTCAAGCCGGTCGATTAAGTGAAGCAAAGAACATTTTTACTAAAATATTATCTCAATACCCGGACTATCAATTAGCCAAGAGTGCTTTAATTGAATTGGAGAGGATTAAGGTAGGAAGTTCCTAATATAGTTTAGAGAATAATCTAAGATTCTTCGGGGATCGAGAGTGATCATTTTTAGACCTGATACTAATCTGATTTTGGTAATGGGAGGATTGACTTTAGCGGCTAATTTTAGAAGTTCAAATAATTTCTTATGAGAGTAATTTGGACTTTTAAAGAGGGAACGATTATCAGTGGTGATAATCTTATTAAGATGGTATTTTGATTCATCTAAGTAACCCTGATTGATGGCATTAGTGTACATTTCAGTGCCGTAATAAGGTGTGGCTATAAAAAAATAGCAATAGTCGCAACCGAGTTTCCTTAATTCTTTGGCAAAATTGATAGTTTTATAAATATCAGTAACGGTTTCCTGAGGAAAACCAACCACAAAAAAAGCTTCAACAGAGAGATGATGTTTTTTACACAAAACGACAGTTTTTTTGACCATATCGAGATCTAAATGTTTTTTAATAATATTTTCTAACACTTGGGGACTACCTGATTCCGGGGCTACTTTAATTTGAATACAACCGGCTTGTTTCATTAAAACAATTAATTCTTCGTCCACCTTGTCGGCACGAATACCATTGGGGGTTGACCACTGAATATTTAGTTTGGCCCTAATAATTAAACGACAGATTTTTTTGGCGCGGTCGGGATCAAGGGTAAAATTATCATCGAGAATATCAAAATATTTTATGGCGTATTTATCGATACATTCTTTTATTTCGGCGATGACATTTTCCGGACTTCTGCCCCGCCATATTTTAGTCATAGTCAAGTGAACACTGCAAAAAGTACAATTAAAAGGACAACCACGGGAGGTAAAAAGACTGGTTCTCTTACTGCCAAAGGCAAGCATGGACTCAATTACCCGACCTTTTTTAGCAGCTTGAAAATACCTATCCATAGGGAGAAGATGTCGGGCCGGAAAGGGGAGTTGATCGAGGTTTTGGATAGGTGGGGCCCGAAGATTGTTAATAATTTCCCCTCGATTGTTTCGATAGGAAAGACTGTCAATCTTTTTAAAAGGTAATTTTTTTTCAAGCGCCTTTAATAATTCAATAATGGCATACTCCCCTTCTCCGCGAATTAAATAATCAAAATTTTTGTCGTTTAAAATTTCTTCGGGTTGAATGGTGGCATGGGTACCGCCGGCGAGAGTAATAATGTTTGGGTTAATACTTTTGACAATCTTGGCTACCTGATGGGCCTCAGATGACTGGAAACTAAAGGGAGTGGTAATACCGACTAAATCAGGACGGTAATCAATAATTTTATTTTTAATAGCTTGATAACTCAGACCAATGACTTTTTTGGATCCGATAATTTTTTCCTGATCAAAACCTAAAGCTAGGGCATCAAGAATTTCGACTGGATATTTATTTTTCTCAAGTGAAGCGGCGACATAAGCGAGACCAAGTGGTTGAAACAAGTTGATAACGAAAGTACTTTTTACCGGAACTGAGTTAAGAGGATTGATAAGTAAAACTCGAAAATGTTTCATTACTTAAATATTTGTTGATAAATATTTTTGGCACGAATATTCCAATCCCAGTTAGTTCTAATTAATTTTAGAGCGTTTTTTGAGGTATCTTGATAAGGTTTTTGGTCATTTAGAAGTTTAATAATATTTTTGGCGAATTGTTGATAATTGCCAACAGGGGTTTTAAGCATTCCGGTCGGATAATAGGTTTTTAGAGCTTCCAGATCAAATGAAACACCGGGGAGGCCCCAGGCCATGGCCTCAGCAGCCGCCATACCACCACTGTCATAAATAGCCGGGTGAACCACTATTTTAGAATTTTTAAATAGGTCATATTTTTTTTGACCACTCTGAAAACCAAAAAGAATAATATTATGATTTAGTTTTAATTTCTTAATTTTTATTTTTAGTTTGCTTTCCAATTGACCGTCGCCGATAAGAGCTAATTTGGCCGTAGGAATTTGTTTGACAACTAACTTCCAAATATCAACTAATTCCAAAACACCTTTTTGGGGATGAAGACGACCTTGGAAGACGGCATCATATTGACGCTGAGAAACTGATTTTATTTTACCTGATTTTAGGTATTTTTCTGATTCGGTGATATCGACACCACCCTGAACAACGACCACTTTTTTACCGGGAAACCGACAACGATCTGGTTGCGAGGTAATCAATATTTGATCGGCAAATAGTTGAGCAAAAAGTCGGGAAAATTTTTGGGAAAAATAATAGAAGTAGCCCTTTAAGAATTGATGTTGGTATGGAGAAAACTTAGAACCGGGTCGTGGGGCAAAGAGATATTGACCACAAAGCCAGATACCCTTGGGGTTAATAATTTTATAGATAAGACCAAAGATAAAGTCAGGATAAAAATCGGAAACAGTGTAGCAATATTGGGATTCTTTAAATAATTTGAGATGAGTAAAAAAACTAAGTTTGCCCCAAAAAATTCTTCTAAGGGTGTGGTAAATAAGATTAATAAAAGTGGGGTTGGTATTTTTATTAGTCTTGTCAGTTTGAATAAATTTTGGAGACAATCGATACCGTTTTAACAATTCTTTTGTTTCTTGACTACCAAAAACGGTGATATTTAATTTCGATTGCCAATGTTTGATAAATTCGAGAAAGATGGTATCACCGCCACTTTGACCATTACCAATGTTATTATTAGCTATTATCAATAGTTTAAGATCCATATTAGTTATTTTATCCTATTTATGGTGAAATTAAATTTAGGAAGTGGACCAGTATCAGCCAGGGGCTGGAAAAATTATGATTGGGGTTTGTTGCCGGTTTTGGGGAAATATAGATTAACATCAATATTTATCAAGTTGGGATTATTGCCCAAAGATTATGATTGGAAATGGCCAAAATTGGAGTTGGTGGATATTAGAGGAAGATTGCCCGATGAAGATAAAAGTGTAGATTATATTTATTGTTCCCATGTTTTGGAACATTTTGAAAAAGAAGATGCTTTAAAAATTTTAAGTGAATGTAAAAGAGTTTTGAAAAATAATGGTTGCATTAGAGTTGTGTTGCCGGATTTAAATAAAATGATTAAAAAATATAATGGGGCGGAAAGTTTTAACCGGGAATTCTTTGGGTTCGATAAAGATCTGTATATTGGAATAATTGGGAAAATTAAACGATACTTTATCAGAGGTCATCAATGGATGTATGATATGAAATCAGCTAAAGACTTATTAAAAGAAGTTGGTTTTAGGGAAATTAAAATTTGTGCTTTTAGAAAGGGGCAAGTACCTAATTTAGAGGTTTTGGACATTGAACAGCACCGAGGAATTGGTTTGTATTTAGAAGCTGTTGGTAAACTTTAAGGATTGTTTGAAAATTTGAAGCGGAAAAATATTTCTGAGCGTAGGAACGACAATTTTTTTGTAAATTACGATATTTTTGGGGGTTTTGGAAAAGTAAATTAATATTTTTTATAAAATTGTTGACAGTGGGGTGAAATAGAATAGAGACGGAATTGTCTAAAGCTTCGGGAATGGCTCCTAAATTAGATCCAACAACCGGTATACCACAAGCTACAGCTTCCATAATGACCCGACCATAACCTTCGGGATATTGAGAGGCAATACAAAAAACTGAAGCCTGGTGATAGATTTCCGGAAGTTTACTATTGGGGACAGCACCTAAGAAATGGATATTTTGATATTTTTGAGAAAATTTAGCCACATAATCTTCAAGAGGGCCATTACCAACAATGATAAAACTTAGAGAGGATAGTTTTCTAGCGGATTGAAGAACAACTTTAATGCCCTTTTTAGCAATCAAGCGACCAATAAAGAGAACAGTAAATTTTGAGAGTAGACTGGCAGGAATAAAATTATTTAAATTTATCCAATATCGGTAGAGTTTGAGTTTGGTGGATTTTAAACCCCAATCTTGAAGTTGTTTAATGGAGGCTTGTGACAGACAGAGTACCTGGTCACAACCAGAAAGAACTTTGACAGTAATATAACGAGAAATACCACTAATGTTCTCGTAGACAGCGTGAGTACTACAAAGGTGTTTTTTATGAAATATTTTAGCCAAAATATTGCCAATAAAGGCAGCGTTAAAACCCTGGCTATGAATAAGACTAACTTTATAGTGATTAAATAAAAGCCAGAAAAAACTGCGAATAAAAAGATAGGGAGTCAGATAAAGAAAATCGAGAAGAGGATATTTTTCTAATTTGGGAAATAATTGATAACCAAACCATTTAAAACGAAATATTTGGCATTGGCCAATTTTTTCTTTTGAAAGATAGGTTGTTTTTGTGGTTAGGGGTGAGTAGGTTAAAACGTAAGATCCAATTTTATGGTGATTGAGCTCCGAAACTAAATCATCAAGATGGGATTCAACTCCACCAATATTGGGGCTGAAAAAGGGAGTGAGTATTAGGACGTGATTATGGATTTTCATCTAAGTAAAGAGAATTATTAGTAGTAATAACCTTTAGAGAATAGTGAAGATTGAGGAGAAATTTTTTGGTTTTTAAAGTATTATCTTCAACGCAAATAATTTTTGGTCTAAATCGACGCCAATTATTGCTCTGAAGTATTTGGTAATCATAGCCCTCAGTGTCAATAGAAAGAAGATCAAGTTTTTTATTTTTAAAATATTTTAGAAAGATGTTCTTTAGGGTTGAGGTTTTAACTGGATATTGATTAAGCAGAACACAACCACTTCTTACTTTTTCCATGGCTTGTTTTTGAGAAAAAGTGGAATCAACGTCAGGATCTAATTGATAGAAGATTAAAGAACCTCTTTGCTTGGCGATACCTAGGTGTAAATTTTTATCTTTGGGTCGAATTTGTTGATAGGATTTAATTAAAGATAAGTTTGGTTCGATATTGATGCCGTGAGCACCGTATAAATAGAAACGGTAAGTATTATTAAATTTAACCGGATGGTTACTGCCAATATCGATATAGGAATTTATTTTATAGCCTAAGATTTTTTCTATAATTAAATCTTCTTTATTTTGAGAGAAAGATTTTAAAACAAAACGGCGGACAAGACGGCCAATTTCGATAAAAGAAAAAATAATAAAATTTTTAGGACCATAGAGTTGAAATTTTTTTATTATTGTTGCCATTTATTTCTGTTTAAGGTCAAGTTAACGCCCAATAAACTCAAGATACTAATATAGAAATAGATCCAGAAGGTGATAAAACAAGCGAAGGGGTGAAAAAACCAAGCCATGTCCGGTTTATTAAAGAACCCTCGTAAAGAATCAATTAAGGACGGGAAAAGTAGAAGACTATACAGGGTAAAATAGAGATTATTTTTAACGAGAAGAAAAACATTTTTAAAAATATTATCGCTGAAATTATTAGAGTAGTCGAAGGATCTTTGGTGGAGATGGGTAAAATAATCCCGCAAACGACGGTCTTGTTTACGAATAAATTTTGGAATTGATGATTCGCAGAAGCTATGAATAATACCAATTTTTACTTTGGCAAAATATAATGGTTTTTGAGTTTCTACTAAGGCTTGAGTAATGATGTCGATATCAAAAAGATAATTTCCGGAAAAATATTTTTTTAGAAAACTAGTACGGAAGATGGTACCATTGGCACCGATGGTTGGTAGTAAGTGCTTGGGAATTAACTTGATTTTAATATAAGAAGAAAAGTTTTCTTGTGAAAGATTTAAGTGAGTCCATTGGTGGTCAATGGAATTGATTCTGTCAGAAATACCCGATATATAGGCGAAAGGATCGTTGGCGCCAATAAGGGCGGAGTAACGTTCAATAAAGCCGGAATTTTGGCGATAAGTAAAAGCAATCGGTTCACTACCGATTATTTCCGAATCTTTAAAGGGGAGTAACATTTTTTGCAACCAATTTTTACTAGGTAAAATATTGTCTGAATCGATTAGGGCAACGAATTTACTGTGAACTTTTTTAAGACCGAGGGCCTTGGCGGCTTCGGCGCTTTTAAGGGGATTGTGGATTATCTGGCACTTAAATCGTTTGGCTATTTCTAAAGTAGAATCCGTCGAACCACCATCAACGATTAGAATCTCATAATTGAGATAATTTTGATTAGCAATAGATTTCAGACAGGCCGATAATACTTTAGCTGAATTTAGGGTGGGAATAATGAAACTAATGAGAGGAGAAATCACGGAGTTTTTCAATATATTTAACAGCATAAGTGGCCAAGAACTTAAAATCGGAAAAATTTCTAATGGAAGTAACTTTGCGCCAAAGAAATTGAGGAGTAAGAACTCCGTAAAATAACTCCCGAACTAATTTTAGTTGTTCCGGGGAAGAAATTGATGAAGTCATAATTGGTTGACGCATATCATAATCATCCCAATTTTCACTGAGAAGCCAATGGTTCTTTTGACATTCAGTAAAAAGTGGAGTGCCGGGATAAGGGATAACGATAGTGGCTTGCATACTATCAGCCAGATTATCTTTAAATAGTTGTCGGGCTGCTGTTAAAGTATTTTTAGTGTCGGATAAACTTTCCCAGGGATAGCCAATCATAATAGTAATATGGGACTCTAAACCGGCCTTTTTGGCCATAACTAAAGTTTTTCGGGCTTGAGTAACGGTAGTATTTTTATGGATACGATCAAGCGTTTTTTGGTTATTGGATTCCAAGCCGTAGAGAATAAAACGAAAACCGGCTTTAGCCATTAAATTATATTGGGTTTGGTTTAAGGCACCAAAACGCATGTTGCAACCGAGAACAATTTTCTTGTTCAATCCCCTCTCTATTAATTGATGACAAAGATCGTTTAACCAAGAACCGACAGGAAGGGTGCCGGCATCATCAAAAATTTCTTTAACCCCCAGGGAAACTAAATATTCAATTTCTTTGATAGTATGTTCAACTGAAAAAGTTCTAAAAGTACCAAAAGGATGAGTGGTTGTCCAAGAACAAAAAGTACATTTACCCCACCAACAATCGCGGCCTGACATAATGTAGGCCCCGGGCTTATATTTAAAATTAGTATTGTCTTGACTATATAATTGCCATTTTGTAAGTTGACGATCGATAATTGGTAAAGTGTCTAAGTGGTGGTGTTTTAAAGCAAAGAGACCGGTGTTTAAAATTTTACCTTTAGATCGGTAATAGAAGCCTGGTTCCAATTTGGTGCTATGGATTAAATGGTCGACTAAATTAAGCATCATAAAGTCGTAATCACCACCGGTAATAATGTAATCAACCTGAGAATTTTCCAGTGATTCTTTTGGTAGGGCAGTGACATGATCACCCATTAAGACAGTTATCGGTTTCCAATTACGGGTTGATAGTGAAAGGGTTTTTATTTCATTAATAATTTGCCAATGTCTTTTGATTACCGGAGTTTTTGATTCGATAAAAATAATATTTGGTTTTTGTTTGACTAACTTTTTAAGCCATTTTTTATAGGAAAATTTTTGGGCTATGGCATCGTCCCAATAAATTTTATATCCAAGTTTTTTTAGGGCAGTAGCGCCATAGGCGAGAATGACCGGTAAAATAACATTACCGGTGTTAGTCCATTGAAATTGACGATTTTGCGCGAGAAAAGGAATACCTTTCGACGAACTTAGAGGTGGATAAGAGATAGCAATGGAAAATTTTTTAACCGCCGATGTAACCTTTTTTATCATTTTTATGGGGTACAAAATCTAAAGGTTTTGAAAAAAAACCGATGATAAATAGTATACCGTAATAAATGTGGGTAATTGGGATAGTTAAAACAGCCAGAAAAGAAGTATAAAAATTATTTCTATTTTTGATAAAAGTTAAAAAGGTAAGAAGAAGTATGGTTAAATATATAAAAATAGGGAGAAAATAATATGTTTTTAATAAAGAAAAAAGTAAAGGGAAAAGTAAAAGATAAGCAACAAAGAGACTAGGCGCTAAATAGCCGGGAAGAAAGCTAGTTTTTGGGTAAAGTTTGGCAAAATTTCCCCGGTGAAGAGCGTAACGGGTGATTTGTTGAAGATGTGGCAAGATCACTGAACGTCGATGATGGTAAACAATTATTTTGGGATGATAAAGAATTTTTTTATGAAGTTGGTAAACTAAATTTGAACAAAGAATAGTGTCTTCGCCGGGCCAATGATGAGTATTAAAACCTTTAACTTTTAAAAAATCTGATTTTTTAACAATTAGATTAACCGAAGGAAAATCGTCAACAAAACGACTGGGTTGAACAGAGTTACGATAAGTTCCGGCTCCCCCGCTACCTAACAGTGAGGACCAAACTAATCCGGAAGCCTTTTGATAGAGATTGTCCCCGGGTGGGGTCAGGCAAGGTCCGCAAAGAGCAGTAATGTTTTTGGAAAAAAGTTTAGAAGCATTTTTGAGCCAATTTCTTGAAGGGTAAGAGTCATCGTCCAGGAATGCCAGATAATTTCCTTTGGCTTTTTTGGCGCCTAAATTTCTTTTAATAGCCGGACTGGCGGAACCGGAGATTTTGTCAGTGATAACCAGGATTTCATAATCTTTAAAAGATTGTTTTTTTAAATATGAAAGGGTTTCCCGAAGATATTCAGTTTCCCGTCTCACTGGAATAATTATGGAAAAGATGGGTAGTTTTTTCATTAGCCGGTATTGATTCTCATATCTAATTCCGGATCGTAAATCCAACGGCGACGATTTTTATCATCATAATAGTGCAAAATTTTGAGACGATAGAAAACAGCTAAAGCATCGCGAAGACTATTGATAATTATTTTTAGACCAGTGGCATGGGTCAAGCTTTGAAAAACATAATTAAATTTAATGGGGGCTTCATAAATTTTTTTAAAGCCCAAATAATTAGAGACGGCTAAAATTTCCAGGTCTATGGCATAGTTTTTAACCAAAAGCCTGGGTAAAACTTTTTCTAAAACCGGACGACGAAAGATTTTGAGACCGGCCTGAGTATCGCGAACATTAATATTTAATAAAAATTTAGAAATTATATGGGCACCAAAACTAATAACTTTTCGATCTAGTGGATAATTCACTTGTGAGGCCGGATGACGTTTGGAACCAACAATAATATCGGCCTGATACCACTCCATATGTTCCAGAAGCATAGAAATACCATTGGGATCTATTTCCATGCCCGAATCAATAAAGGCAACATAGTCTCCGATTGATCTGGCCATACCATAACGTAGAGCATAACCCTTACCGTGGTTATGAGTATAACCAACTATTTGAAGATTTTTTAGATGACATTTTTTGACTTCATCATAAGTTGAATCAACTTCGGTGCCATCGACAACTAAAATTAGTTCATAGGGGTAACGGATTTGTTCTAAAGTATCGTAAATAGAATAGATGTCTTGTCTGATAGTTTTGGCCTGTTTATAGGCGGGAATAATAACAGACAAAAAGTGATTATTATTTTTTTTCATCAAGTTCGACTAAACGGTAAAGAGCTAGGGTTTGGAGAGCGGTATTTTTCCAGGAGAAAGATTGGGCCCGAATTTGGCCATTAAGGGAATATTTTTGCCTCAACTTGATATTCAACCATAATTTCTTTAAAGCCGATTCCAGAGATTCCTGAGAATAAGGATCAAAATATTCACCGTTAAAATCCATAATTTCCGGTAAACAACTATCCTCTGAATAACAAACCGGGGTACCGGATTGCATGGCTTCGATCAGTGGTAGACCAAAACCTTCGGAATATGAGGGTTGGCAGTAAAGAGTGGCCAAATTGTAGATAATTGGTAAATCTTCATCCGGAACAAAACCAAGCAAGTGAAGCAGTGATGATTTTTGGGATTGGAGCCAAAGAAGATCCTGTGTCCAAGGATGACGGGAAACTTTTTTGACGGTAGATGATCCGGCGATAACTAAAGGATATTTAAGGTTAAGACAGGCTTTGACTAAAGTAGGAATATTTTTGTTCCAATTAATATCACCGACATACAGGATAAATTTATCCGGAAGATGATATTTATTTTTAATTTTTGTTAAATTTTTTTGATTGGTAATTTTTTTAAAGTTTGAAGTGGCGGCTTCATAGGTAACAAATATTTGGTCAACCGGGTAATTAATTTGATCAAGAATTTGATATTTGGCGGAATGAGAGGGACAGATAATATAAGTCGCTTTTTGTAAACGATGTTTTTGGATTAACCATTTTATTTCACCTTTGAGACCGACAGGAAAATGATCTTTAAAAGCTCGGGGAATTAAGTCGTGGCAGGTGACAATATAAGGTTTGTCTTGAACGGGAAGGGTTAATTTAAAGGGATCGAAATAGGGATAGTGGACTAAGTCAGAGTCAGTTGCGGGTTTAGAGTTATCAGTTACCAACTGAATTTGGTAATGCTGATAATCCGGATTATTTTTTATTTCAGTTTGAAGAGCTTTGGTTAGATTACGGGTGTAGTAGCCAACTCCGCGTTGGGAATTGCCATCGTTTAAAGGACTGACGTCAATAGCTACCTTAAAATTTTTCATGATGAAGTTTCGAAAAGTTTGATGTAAGCAATGGGAAAACGAAGGGAGGAATACCAGGCAAAGACAAAGCCAGGAAAGCCATCGACATAACCGCGATGACGAAAATAAGCCAAACAAAACCAATGGATTGGTTTAACTATAAAATAGTTTAAGAAATTTAAAAAACTGAGAGTGACTTTTTGATCTTTGAGGTCTTGGGCTAGTAGTGAAGTATAACGATCGTTTCGCAAAAGATAGCGGCTGAAGGTGGGATCGGCATAATGGAGTAAATCAGAACTCAAAGTGCCAACCGGACCCTTAATTTCTGCCTGTTCATGGACATTTTTACAAGGGAGCTTACCAAAGCCCCGACGATAGAGTCTAATGGTGGGGTCGGGGTACACTCCCCCTTTTTTTAGAAAACGACCCAAGAAAAAATTTTGACGTTTAATCCAATAGCCATTAAATTTGGAATCAGGGATAGTTTTTAGAATTTCTTCTTTTAAAGCGGGAGTGACTACTTCGTCGGCATCAAGCTGGAGAATCCAGTCGCCGGTACAAGCATCAATAGCCATTTGTTTATTAAGATGAAACATAACTTTATTGCCAGTAGAAATAATTTTTGAGTTTTTATATTTTTTGATAATTTCGACAGTGTTATCAATGGAATGACCATCAACCACGATAACTTCATCGACCCAATCAACAACAGCGCTTAGGCAGCGATCAATATTTTGAGCTTCGTTGTAGGTGGCGATGGCTACGGAAACAGTGCTTTTCATTTAGTTGGTATATATTTTAAAGCTTTGACCGGTTTTTTCAAAATCGGCAGCATCAATTATTAAAGAATTTTCGGGAATCTTTTTGGGAATACTAAAATTAATGTTATCAATTTTGGAGACGGTAGAAAAGCCAAATTGATCGGGAGGGGTCAATTTAATTTGAGACTGAATCTTGGTTGGTGAATATTGGGTATAAAACAAATAGAGAATATAAGGTTGATCATATTTGTCGGTAAAATAAATATTTTGAAATTTATTTTTTTGAGACTCAACAGAAGGAACTATCTCTGAGAATCCTGAATTCCAAGCGAAAGAATAGCGCTTGGGGGCATGGACGTAATAAGAATCTAGATAATAAATAATTGATAGTAAATAGTAAATGGTAAATAGTAAGTAGAAAATTAGTTTTAAGTTATTATATTTTTGTAAATAAATTAAAAAGGTATTAAGGCCCAGGGCGATTAGGATTGAGAAGGGAATCACCAGAGGTAGGGCCCGAAGGGCAGAAGGGGCTTGGAAAGTTATGGATGAGGCAATCGGAGCGATAAAAAGGAAAGAAAAAGTAAATTGTTTCAGGTGCTTGTCTTTGGACTGAATTAATTTAATGATACCTAAAAGCAGGAGGGGTAATTCTAATAAATAGAGTTGACCCATGTCTGGATTTTTAGAACGAGGGACTTCGTCACCATCGAGAAAGAGGAAATTTAAATTAAAATGGGAAGAGTATTTTTCGATCCAGGATAAAACATAAAGAACCCGACGATTGTGAATAAGACGATTAATTATTTTGACATTGCCATGCTGGTTGAGTAATTCCTCGGAACGGGAAAGCGGGCCTCTGTCGGCAGTAAGACCCACACCACCAAAACGAGTGGTACCACCATTTTTTAAAAATGAAAAAGCTACCGGGGAAATTAAAATTAAACCAATAAAAATGGCAATTAAAAATTGATGATTAAAGAGTTTTTTGAAATTAAAAATTACTAAAGTTAACAATAAAAGCGGAGCGATAATTCTGGCAGAATGATAAGTAGTTAGGGCAATGACCAGAGGAAGCGGGAAAAGGTAAATAAATATTTTCCGATGATTAATTAAATAGAGGTAAAACCAATAGATGCCTAAAAGCAGAAAAAAAAGAGCAGTGCTACTTTCCCAGGCACCGCGGGAAAATTGAAGATGCCAGGGAGAAATGGCAAGAACAAAGGCAGACAGAGCTGAGAGCTGAGAGTTACGAGTTACGAGTATAACTAACTTATATAAAACAAGAATTGTTAAAACTGAAAAGATTAAATTGGGGAGACGAACAGCCAAGGGAGTAAGACCAAGTACTTTGATAAACGGTAAAGCCAGATAAACATATCCACCGGGTTTGTAATCACCAAAGGATTTAAAATGAAGTGGCCAAGAGATTCCATGTTCATCTTTACTAGTTAGAAGTAGTGAATAAGCATTGTAACCCAAGGCAGCTTCGTCAGGATTAAGAGAGGGGAGTTTGGCAATTTGCCAACTGCGAAGTAGTAAGGCGATGACAATAATAAAATAAATTTTAGGGATTTTTATAGCCATAAAAGGTGGAGGTGTTATTAATCGGAGAAAGCGGAGTTAAAAGCTTGAGATCAATCCCCTGCCGGACAGCGTCGTCATAAGAAAAGACGGCCAAAACAGGACGACTTTGAATTTTCAGATGGTTAAAATTGGGTGTTTCAAAACTAAGATTATCAAGCTTGGAAACAGTACCGACATCGACAGTAGTGTTGGTTAGATTGGCCTGAGATTGATAATTCTCCGGGCGATATTGAGTATAAAAAAGATAATAGATATAAGGTTGACCATAAAAAGGAGTGAAATAAACAGCCCGATTGGTTCCATTTTGAGCAACATAATTTATGGCTTGTTGGTAGCCATAAAGCCAATCTTGAGGTGATTTTTTCACCATGTGATTAAAATATAAATCTAGATAATAGATAAATGATAGTAAATAGCCAAGAAACAATAACCAAGAAACAAACAAATTCCAATGCTTAAATTTCCAAACCAAATTTATAAAATAACTAAGACCTAAGGCGACAAAGTAGCAAAGAGGTAGGGAAAAACTCATGATTCTAGTGGCTTGGACAGAGTCACGAGTCAAAGCTGCCGGGATGGGGGCCAAAAAAAACCAAAGAAAGAAAAATTTAGATAAATAGTTATCAGGTAAGTAGTTAGTAGTAAGAAAACTAAAAATACCGATAATTAGAAAAATAACCGACGGGAATAATAAAACACCGGTGTAAGGAGCACTATGACGGGGGTTTTGCCAATCACCTTGGGTTAACAGAAATTGAGGAGAAAAATGATTGAAATATCGGCCAAGAAAATTTTTGATAAAAAATATTGTTTGGTTATGAAAAAGTTGATAGTCAAACTGACCACTTTCAGATAATATAAGACTTTTTTCCTCGGAACTTCGCGGATAAGAAAAAAGACTAACTACTTCCAAACGATTACCCTGGCTTTGAAAAAATAAACCGAAAAGAATAGGAAGTGAAAAAATAAATAAAGGAAGAACAAATTTTAAAATAAAATCTTTTTTGATAAAGTTTTTAGAAAAATTAATTAAAATCAAAGTTGCAATTAATAAAAGGCTGGTTAATTTACCTGACTGATAGGTAAAAAGTGTCAATCCGAAAATTATTGACGACCAGAAATATTTTTTGTTAAAGAAGAAATAGGAGGCTAAAAGTAATTCAAAGGTGAGAATGTTGGTTTCCCAAGCGCCGCGGGAATAATGAATGTTGTAGGGGTTAAAGGCGATGATGGCGGCAAAAAGGAGCGGCAGGATTTTACCGGGGTAATGTTTTTTGGCAATTAGATATGCTAAAAATGGCAAGAGAGAGCCAAGAATAATAGAAGGTAAACGAACAGCCAGAGGATTTGAGCCAAAGATAGCGATAAAAGGGACAGTTAAATAGACGTATAGACCCGGCTTATAGTCACCAAAGGATTTAAAAATTAGGGGCAGAAGTTGGCCGTATTCATCACGACCAGTTTTTAAAATTGAATAAGCATTGTAGCCCAACGAAGCTTCATCCCAAAGCAGGGGTGGGTAATTATATCGAACAATCCTGACAAAAAAACCTAATATCAAAATAATAATCAGGATAAATTTTTCTTTATTCATAGGCTACAAATTCAAAGGCAGTTTGCCCGTCTAAAAAAGGAACGTTATCTATTAATTTAGCATTGTTTTGGGGATAATTTTGAGGCGAAGTGATTAAAAGGGAGTGAGAAGGAATTTCTAATTTGGAAATTTCCCAGTCGTTAACGAAGGTAAATTTATCAAAGGCGTCCACCCAATACCAATCAGCGTGAAAATTCCAATCTTTTTGAGGATCATTTTGATATGAAGCGGGATTCCAAGGCCAATAAAAGAGAATAAATTCATGGGCCTCACCATATTTCTTGGTGATGTAAATGTGTTGATATTGAGAATAATTGATTTTTAGTTTAGAGACCATTTCTTGGTAACCATATTGCCAATTTTGGGAATAGTTTTGATTGTATTGAAGATATTTTGACCAATAAATGGCGAATTCTAAAAGGAAAACAACAATGATTAAATAAAAGAACTTATTTTTTTTGATTAAAGAAATTCCATAACTGATGGCTAAAAAATAAAAAGGTAGAGCGATAGTGGCCCTAATCGAGGGAAAATCACCTATAGTTAAGGCGGCGGGAAGCAGAGCAATCAGAAATGGTATGAAAAATTGACGAAGTCGAAAAATACCAAAATAAAAGAAAGGGAGAAGAATAATAAAAAATAAACCAGTGTTGGGAGGATTAAATTGATAGTTACGTGAGCCCTGAAAGAAAAGCGGGAGAGGATTAAACAAATCGAAATAATTTCTGGCAAGTTGTTTAGAAAAGTAGACAACTTTGTTGTTTTGGAGGCGATTGAAAAAGGTCGGACCAGTGTAAAGACGCCTTTCTTCATTGATTAAGTTGATAGAATTGGGATTAATAATACCCACCCAACGATTTCTGGCTTGCGATTCCGAAGAAAATAAATTTAAAAGATTGGGAATGGCCAGAAGAAGAAAAACACCCGAGGCGAGAAGATGAGTTTTGTTTTTAAGTTGACGCCAATAATAAATAGTAAAAAAAGAAATCAAAAGAGGAACGGCAATACGGGTATTGTGATAAGAATAAAGGGAAATTCCAAAAAACAAGGCAGAGAAATAGGCGTTTTTTGGTTTAAGGAGCGATTTATAAAAAAAATAGAGTCCGGCAATAAAGAAAAATTGAGAGAGATTAGATTGAAAAACAGCACGGGAAGGAAAAAGTGTCCATGGTGAAAGGGCAGCCAAAAACATGTTAAATAGAGCCAGTTTTTCGTCCTTAAAAATTATTTTGGCTAGTAAATAATTAAAGATGACGAAGAGTAGTCCAAAGATGGCGGCAGGTAAACGGATTGAGAAAGCGTTTAGACCAAACAAAGCAATGGAGGGAATGGTTAAATATAAATTAGCAGTGGTGGGATAATCGCCATAGGCCCGAAAATTAAATATTGGCCACTTTTGTCCCCACTGATCCTGACCGGTTTTTAAGAGGGAGTAGGCGTTGTAACCATGAGAAATTTCATCCCAATTTAAGCCCGAGGGTAATAAACCCAAATGCCAGAAACGAAAAAATATGGCAATAAAAAGAATTAGGACAAAAATAATTTTATGAATGCTTTTCACGAATTATCAATATTATAAAACTCCCTAAAGTAAAGAGGGAGAAGAGGTTGGCAAAAGTACGAATGGGGGTGTTTTTAAAATTTAAAGAAATTTGGTGATCACCCTGCTTAAGTTCTACTTGGATCAAGCCAAAATTGGGTTCGACTTGGTAATTAGTTTTTTGACCATCAACTATTAATTCCCAGTTGGGGAAGTAAACGATAGGTAGGTTTATGGTGGCTTTTGGACTAACAACAAACAAGGACACTTGGGCATGAAGACTATCCTTATAGTATTTGATAGCATTGATATCTCCGACAATGGCTACCGGAACCAAAGGGGCAGAGGTGGTGGGAAAATTTTGACCGTATTTGGGCCAATAGTCCATTAGTCCGGCGGCGCTTTGACGAACCAGCTCCGATCCACTTAATTTGTTGATATCAGTTAATTTTGAATACCAAATATCTTCCCTAAAATAGGAATAATTCAGGGCAATAGTGATAATAATTAAACTGATGATCAGGGGTAATTTAAGATTGTTTTTTAAAATATAAACTAATCCCCCACTGATAAAAGAAAAACAAAAAATACCAAGACCCAGAAAACGCCAAGGAAATTGAAAATAAGCCATAAATGGTAATAGTTGCCAAATAAAAGTGGATTTGTTGTGGGTTAAAAATAAAGCTAAAAGTCCAACCAAGTAAAAGGAAATAATCAGAAAATGATGTTTTATCTTGGTCTTAAATAAACAGTAAATAAAAATAATTGTGGGGATCAACCATTGAAACAAACCCACGTTAAAGGAAAGACCATCAACTGGTCCCCACATAGAGGCTGAATAACCCCAAAAATTAGAAATAAATAATTCCTTGAGTGTGGCAAAATGAATAATATAATTAAAATAACCTTGGATCATGGTATTAACCGTAACTAAGTTTTTTTCAAAAAAGGCAGGAAGAAGAAAAAAAATACAGAGGGCAGTTGACCAAAGTAAAGTGCGAAAAAAATATTTAAAACTTTTAGTGATTAAAGAAAATAATAAGATTAAAGGTAAGGCGTAAATTAAAGTTAGATTGTGACTAAGCAAAAGACAACTCAAAAATAGAACTGATAATTTACCCTTTTTTTGATAAAGACTCCAAAAAACTAAAGGTAAGAGGGCCAAGGCCCAGGTTTCGCCAACAGCGCCGCGAACAAAGGAATTGACGGCTTGATATGGAGCAAGGGCATAGAGAACAGTAGCCAGAAAGCCTCCAGAACTACCAAAAAAGGTAGAAGCCAATAAATACATCCCAAAGGTTCTTAAAAAAGCCGGGGTAATAAAGACAATTTTTATAGCGTTAAGATAGGAAAAACCCAGAAGGTGAAATACTTCACCAACAACGTAAGGTAGAGGAGAATAAAAATTATAGAGAGGATAACCATAACCAAATCCCCCGTCGGCAATATAACGACAGGGAATTTGACCGTCATGAAGACACTGATCAAATTGTTGTAAACGAAACACCTGAATGTCGTCTTGCATGGAAGGATAACCGGGACGAAATAGCCGCCAAGAAGATAAAAGGCTTAAAAGAATTAAAAGAAATATTTTAATTTTCATTGGTATACAGATAAAAATCTTGAGCGTTCACATATTTTTTACTAATTTTTTCAAGCAATTTTAATTTAGAGGGAACTTCGTTTTGAGCAGTACCCGGAACTATAAAAAGCGAAGGGGTTTTGACATCAGACAGGGCAGACCAATTAAGATGACCAAAATAGTAATAGTTATTAATAGTAGAACCATCAAAAAAATTATTACTAAAATGTTTTATGTCATCTGCTGGAGCATAGGTAGGTAAATAGGGCTGATAATATAAAAAGAAAGGCAAAAAAGGTTCGTAAGAGTTGGAAAAATAGGTGGGAAGTTGATATTTTTTAGTGGCCAAAACAGCTTCTTTCATACCCCAATGCCATGACATGGCAGATTCCTGGGGATAATCAAAATTGTAGTAGTGCCAAAAAGACGCTAATAAAATTAAATATATAGCAATAATTGGTATTAAAATCCATTTATAAATATATTTTAGGTAAAGAATCCCCTGATAGGATAAATATACGAGTGAAGGTAGTATGAGAATTAATCTGGTGGCATGAGGGCCGATGGAATCGCGGGTGAGGGCAAAAGGAATTGGAGCCAGAACCAGAATCCAGATAAAGAGTAAACCAAACTTATCTGAATGACGATTTTTGAGAACATTAATTAGACCAAAAATTATCAGAAAAAAATCAAGATAATATAGTAAGCCGTAGGTAGCAAAACCGTGTCGGGGATTTTGGTCACCATTGATAAACAGAAAGTCGGTAGAAAAAGATGAAAAATAATTTGAGACAAACTTACCTAAAATAAGGCCATATTTGTTGTGAAATATTTTAGACGATAAAGACGTAACGACACCAGTTTCGTTAAAATGGGTAGTAAAAACATCCAGATAACGAAGATAATCGGTAGTTTTAGCGAGTTGGGGTTCGGAAAAGATACTGATGTAGGAAAATCTAAAACCGGCTTGACCCTTAAAGGTGTCAAGGGCTAAAGGGAATAATATGATTAACCCAAAAATTATGGCAGTAACTAAATGAGAAATCTTCGTTTTTATAATTTTGGAAAACCAGATAATTAAAATTAGAAAAGCCAAGATAATTAAAAAAAGTTTACTGGTACTATAAAAATACGGGGAAAGGACGAAGAAAAATACTGATAGGAGTAAATAGGGTAAACGAGAATTTTGAGTGTATTTTTTCCAAAAATAGAGACCGGCAAAAATAACCATTAACATGCCGGAAACTTCAAAACCAGTCCGACCATAGTGAATTGACCAAGGGGAAATAGCGAGTAGAAAAGAAGCAAGTAGTGAATTAGTCAGAAGGTAAAAAATATAAACAGTTAGAACGCTAAAAACAACGGAAGGTAAGCGAATAGCCAAATCGGAATTATTGGTAATTTTTTGAAAGAATGAAACTGAGTAGATATATAGTGAAGTTCGCCAATCGGAGAAAGAATGGAAATGGGTGGGAAATTTGTTGCCGAAATAATCGGTTTTATTTTGATTAAAGACCAAGGCTTGATAGCCAGCATCAACTTCATCAGAAAACAAGGATGGAGGCAAAATATCCAGATGGTAGCTTCTAAGAAATAAAGCTAAAAGTAAAACCAACACGATGCCTATTTTTTTTAACACTAAGTTATTTTATACTAAAGATAATGAAAGGTTGGATTTTGACGGTGTTGATAACTATAGCAATGGTAATTCAGTCGATTTTGGCAATAGTAATTAATTATCCTCCAACAGAAGAACAGTTAAAAATATTGTTATTTTTGGATATAAATGGAAATTTTTCTTTGTGGCTACTGAGATTTCTGAGTTTGATTCTATTAGGATTAGTCTTAAGGGTTTGGCAAAAAGCGATTAGTGAGAAGATTTTTAAGTGGTCGTTAGTAATGTTGTTAATTTCTCCGACTTTTTTTGTTCTATGGTATTTATTTCCTTTAATGTTATTAAAAGTATTTTTGGTGATGAGTGTTATTTACCTAATTATCGGAAATAAGTTTAATAGATATTTACTGGTTCTATTTTTAATTTTGGGAATTGTTGGTTATAACCGTCTGATTTTGAATAATCGAGCAGCTGTTTTTAATAAATTATCCTTTAGAGATGCTCAAAATGAAGTAACAACTCGTTTTGTGACCGAAGATAGCTTAAAAAGTAAGATTGAATTGCCATTGTGGTGGCGAAGAACTGCTTACAATAAAATTTTTTTTGTTTATAAGCAAGTAACTGCGGAAGTGTTACCATTTTTTGATTTAGAAACGTTGTTTTTCCAAGAAGTAACCCCGGTGGGCCAAAAATCGATAGTAATGTGGTATTGGCCAGAAATGTATGTGCTTATTTTTGGAATATATTTTTGGTTAAAAAGAAAAGACAAAAAGTTAAACAGAAATATATTATTAATGTTTTTAGTGGCAATAACTGATTTTGTGTTTTCGGAAGGTGCAAGTTATCGGAGATTGTTTTTAATAATGTGGCCAACTTCAATAATAATGGCTATAGCTTGGGAAGAAATGATTATTTTGTCCAAGAAAAAATATATTTTAGCCAGTTGGTGCCTGGGGGTAGTGGGAGTGCTATTGATATCAGCTTTTGGTTTTAATTTTTACGATTTAAAAGTTCGAGAAGAATATTGGTTTGATAATCGGCCTTTGGTTTTTCAATTTTGGTATAAAAATTTAAGTAAAATTGATCTAAATAATTACCAGAAAATTTACATTAGTTCTTTGGTAGGTGATCCAAAAGCATATTGTAATTTTTATTTGGGTAAAGTTTGTGAAGATAAAAAATGGATTTTTAAAAATTTTAATTTGGCTGAGGATAAGATTAATAACAAAACAATTTATGCCGGATTTGCTGGAGAGTTTGTGGGACCAAAATTTAAAAATGATGTTAGTTCTGATTGGCAAAAACAAGTTGAACTTAGAGGAATATCTTTTTTAGCTGTTAGAAATTTAAGGGACACAATTGCTAATCAATATGGCAATGAAGTGGCGGTGGCGGTAAAAGAATGATAAATAAAAAGATATATACCATATTGGTTTTTTTGATTATTTTTATTGGCATTATATTGAGGTTTTATGGATTGGATAAATCCCCTCCTTCGTTGGGTTTTGATGAAGCGGCATTAGGTTACAATGCTTATTCCTTAATGATGACGGGACGAGATGAGTACGGTAACTTTTTACCGATATCATTGCGATCTTTTAATGATTACAAACCGGCACTTTACGCTTATTTAACAATTCCGTTCATTAAAATATTTGGCCTAAACGATAGTAGTGTTAGAATGGTATCGGCTTTGGCGGGAACAGTTTCACTAATATTTTTATTTTTACTATTAAAAGAATTTATTAAAAATAAGTGGTGGAGATTAGTGATATTTTTTCTTTTGTCTTTTGAACCGTGGCGATTACACTTTTCTAGAAATGCCTTTGAAACTCACTTATCAAGTTGTTTTTTTACAATCGGAATATGGTTTTTACTAAAAACGAGAAGGAATAAAAATAAGTGGTGGGGGGCAATAATATTTTTAAGCTTGTCGGCTTATAGCTATCATTCAGCTAGATTGACGGTGCCATTGTTGTTATTCTTTTATTTTTTAGATCCGATTAAAATTTTTACCAATAAAAATTTTGGGATAGCATTAAGAAACAGGATTAATAGTAATTGGAAAATATTACTATTTTTAGGGGGGTTTATATTTTTATGTTTACCTATTTTTATAGCTAATAATAGTTCCTTGTTGCTGACTCGCTTTCGTCAGGAAAATGTATTTAATCGCTTCTACCCCTATGCTCCAAAAGAATTGGTTAATCCCTTAAGTATGGTTTATTATTTTTCAGGAATTGTTAGTGGTCATATCTTTTCTAGTATTTCCCCTATTAATTTAAATCAGAGAATTTATGCTTGGGTAAAAATGTCACCACAGTTTATTCCAGGTATGGGAATGCTGGGATGGATTGAAGGATTGGTTTTTATTTTTGGTTTAGGATGGGTAATTAAAAATATTTTAAAATCAGAGAAATATCGTTTTTTAATTTATTGGATGGTAGCTGGAATTGCTCCAGCAGCAGCTACTTGGACTTGGTTTCATCCCTTGAGATCTCTGAATATTTATCCGGCTTTAGAGATCATAGTGGCTTTAGGTTTGTGGAGAATTATTAAAATATTTAAACCAAATAAATTCTTTTTGATTATCGGTGGATTGATAATATTGGTAACTATAGTATTTACGATTAATAATGAACTTTTATATAGTGCTTTTGAAAATCACGGTGAATATCAACCGGGAGGATTTAAAGAAGGGATGCCTTACCTAAAAAGTATTCAGGATAATTACAATCAGGTAATCATTGATAGTCCGCATTCACAGAATTTTGTTTTTCTCTTCTTTTATGAAGCGATGGATCCAGGACTGGTGCAAAAATATGCTGATATTAGACCAAAACCAGGAATAGAAGGGAATTTAGATTTTAATTTTGACAAATTTGTGTTCAGAAAAATAGATTGGCCCAAAGATAGAGACTTAAAGAAAACGGTGTTTTGGACAAAATCTAGTGTTACTGACCAGGAAGTGGAAGTAGTGCCGGGAGCAAAAATTAGAATGAAGGTAAACAACGTGCTTTACCACACGGCTGATATAATTACTACAGAATAGTATGAAGAAAATAATCTTATTGGCGGCTGTACTTTACTTTTTAGTTGCCCCCTTTACTTATCACCCGGATACAAAATTAGTTTTATATTACCCAACTTTAAATAATTCTAAGGTGTGGAATATTTATACATATTTAAACACTCACCAAGATGACGCACCCAAATTTCATTATCCGCCGATGCATTATTGGGTTTTAAAAGCAGAATTACCATTGGTTAAATTGATCGGTGGAAAAAATATAGTTAATTGGCTTAAAACTGGTGGTAATGTGGCTTTTAATGATCCTAAAGTATATTTGTATAATCTGGCATGTAAATTTCCTTTATTGATATTGATTTTGTTAAGTGGCGTTCTAATCGGGAAAATCGCGATAAAAAATGGATATAAAAAGGAAATTGCTTTAAAAGCGATAAAGATTTGGTTGTTTAATCCTTTAACTTTATATTCAGCGGTAATTATGGGACAGAATGATATTTTAGCAATCTGTCCGTTTTTAATTGGATTATATTTTTATAGTGATCTACCTTTTCTAGCTTTCTTTCTTTTTGGTGTGAGTGGGTCTATAAAAAATTATCCCTTAATTTGGGCAATAATCTTGGCTTTAATTTACCCAAAAGTGAGTTGGTTTAAAAAAATAGTTTTAGGAACAGTGGCAGTGGGTCTTTATTTGTTGAGTATGGCACCGTTTTTAGGATTAAATTATTTTAGAGAAGATGTTTTGTATTCTGGTTTATCGATCAGAATGTTCGAAAGTGTTTTAAACATTGGTTTTGGGGAGAAAATTTTGTTGGTGCCAGTACTACTGCTAGTAGTAATACTAATCGCTGTTAAAAAGAACTTAGGAAGGTCTCTAAGGGGCCAAATGTCAGTTCTATTGACCGCAACCATATTGATACTTGGTTTAACTCATTTTCATCCCCAATGGCTTATTTGGATAATGCCTTTTGTGGCGATCATTTTGGCTATAGAAAAAGAAAATTGGTGGTTTTGGTTGTTAATGCCGGCAGTGGCGTTAATCACCTTGTTGTTTGAAGACAAGTTTTTATATTGGGGTTTGTTGACACCGATCAATTCAAATTTAATAAATTTACCTTTTATGGGTCAATATCTACAAACAAAAGGTGTAGATATTGAGTTACTTAACAACCTATGTCATTCAGTGGTGGCGGGAGTAGCAATTTATTGGTTATGGAATTTGGGAAATTTAAAACATGAAAATAGGAAATAAATTTTTAAGGATATTTTTAGGAGAGTTCCTATTGATAGTGATATTGATATTTACAATGACAGTGATAAAAATGGTTCCAGGAAAAACAACATTTGAAAAAAATATTGAAGAAAAATTATATTTTCCTAAAGTTTTTGAGAAAGATATTTTTACAACTAATTTTGTGGCGGTTGATAATAATCTTGGAAGAGTTGATGTTTTATTTAAAAATCCAAATTTAGAAAGTCGAGACGAGATTGAAATTGTTTTATGGGAAGGAAATAAAACAATTTTTAGAGAAAATTATAATGCCTATAATCTCGGAGATACTTCACACGCTAGGGCCGATTTTCCTAAAATAAGTGATTCTAAGGGTAAGGAATTTATTTTGACCGTGAAAGGGGTCAAGCTCGTTGATGGAAAACTGGCAATGGGAGCCAAAAAGAATGAGATAGGTTTTATCCAATATTATGACCAAAAAATGTCTTTGATTTCAGCGATAAAATCAAGTGTAAATGAACTGTTAATAATAATAAGTACCCAAACTATTGTTTTGGCTTTACCAATGGTTTTGTGGGGAGCATTTTTATGGTAAGTTGGTTAAAAACCAATAAGTGGTTAATTTTAATTATCTTGGTGGCAAGTTTTTTAAGGGTATATCGGCTTGATTATTTAGAACTTTTTGGCGATGAGTTAGATGCTGGATATCAATCCTATTCGCTATTGATGACGGGGCGGGATTACAAAGGGCAATTCTTACCAACCTATGTTCACAGTTTTTCTGAGTGGAGAGCACCAGGATTGATGTATGCCATGGCACCTTTTATTAAAATTTTTGGATTAGATGAATGGGGAGTGCGTTTATGTCCGGTGTTTTTTGGAGTGTTGGGAATAATAGGTTTTTATTTTTTACTAAAGAAAATTGGCATAAAAAAGAACGTATGTTTATGGTCAATTTTTATGTTGTCAATAAACCCTTGGCATATTCAATACAGCCGAACCGGGTTCGAGTTGACATTACTATCTAGTTTGATTTTATGGGGAACATATTTTCTAGTTAAGGGAATTAAACTTAATAAATGTAAATGGTTACTTATTAGTGGAATTTTGTTTAGTGCTGGCCTATACACCTATAGTACCGCGAATATTTATGTACCGCTTATCGCATTAGTTACTTTAATAATTTTTAAAGCAAAGAAAAAACAATTTCTAATGTTATTATTTACCGGTTTAATTTTTAGTAGTCCAATTGTATTTCAGATAATATTTGGTCACGCAGCAGACAGATTTGGAACTTTATCAATATTAAATAATAAGGAAATTATTGCCCAAGTGAATGACTACCGAAATGCCGGAAAAAACAGTTTGTTATCTAAAATTTTTTATAATAAAGTTATCTTAAGTGGAAAAAGAGTTGTTTTTAACTACACCAATGCGTTAGGGTCTAATTTTTTATTTAATGAAGGGGATGTCACTTTTAGGCATTCATTACACAGGGTGGGAAATTTATTTTGGATAGAATTGCCTTTAATTATCTTGGGTTTAATCTATGTTTTAAAACAAAAGAAGGAAAGCTTGGGATTGCTATGGCTACTTGGGTTGTTTTTAATTTCTCCTTTGCCATCAAGCTTAACTTACGATGGCTATAATCACGCCTCAAGATTATTTTTACTAATATTTCCTCTGTCTTTTTTTGCTGCTTATGGGTTGGAAAATATAAAAGGATTTGTAAAAATTCTATTATTACTGGTGTTGTTTATAGAATTTATAAATTTTCAGTATTATTATTGGAATTTTTATCGAAACGAATCCTGGCGATGGTGGCACACTGGTTATAAAGAGGCTATGTTGTATATTTCTGATAACAAAAATGATTACAAAATGGTTTTGATGAATAATACTTACGAACCAGCTTTGATTAGATTTTTATTTTGGAATAAAATTTATCCTAATAAAGTATTTAATTTAGCTGACAAAATGATTGATAATATTGATGGTTTTGAAGGTTATTGTTTAGACGAGAAATATTGTTTTGTAAATTTTAGTAATAAATTTCAAACAAACAAATTGAATAAAAATATTTTATACTTTATTTCCCAAGAAAGAGAGGTTGGGGGTGATTGGGATTGGAGTAAAAATCCACCAGAGGGGGTAAAAGTTTTAAAAACTGTTAGAAACTATGATGGAACACCGATATTTTATTTAGTGACAAAAATGTGAAAACCATTTGTTTAAGCGCTATTATTATAGTTGCTTTATTTTTTCGTTTCCTTCTAGCGCCAATTACTTTTCATCAGGATTTATTGAGCCAAGCTGGATGGGGTCAATATATTGCACAGACTGGTTCGAATGGTTTTTATTCCCATAATATTTGGATTTTTTCTTGGCCCAACCATCCTCCTTTAGCAAGTTTGTATTATGGGTATTGTTATAAAATATATTTGCAACTTTCTTTGCGTTTGCATCAGTCGATATTGTTTTTAAATAAGACTGGTTTTAGTGGGGGTAATTATTATAATTTTGTTGATTCATTTGATAAGTTGGTTTCTCCGGAAAAACCCTATTCACTTGGTTTTTTAATAAGTCTAAAAATAATACCAATTACCTTTGATATATTAATTGGTTTATTGATATTTTATTTGACTAAAATAAACAAAAAAAATTCATTTAAGTACTTATTAATCTATTTATTTTCTCCATTTTCTTGGTATCTATCCAGCTTGTGGGGTCAAACTGATCAAATGTCATTTTTATTAACGATTGTGTCTTTTTTGTTGTTAACCAAGGAACCGGTTATTTCGATAGTATTATTCTTTTTGGGGGCATCAATCAAACCAACCTCTCTGTTTTTGGCGCCATTGTTTTTGTTTATTCTGATCAAAACTCAAGTAAGTTTTAAAAAAATTCTACTCGGAGTAATTATTTGTGTAGCATTAAATGTTTTAATATTTAGATTTTTTACTGATGTTAACTTGATTAAATTTACATTTAACACATTACTTCCGAGAATTTTTGATCGACCTCCAAGATTAACCACTAATGCTTATAATTTTTGGCATATTTTTACTTTGGATAGAGGTTGGTCTAATAAAACTACGTTTTTATTTTTGCCGGCAATCGTTTGGAGTATATTTCTTTACATATTTATTAATATTTTATCTTTTAAATTTTTAAAACAAATTAATCTTAAGTCCATTATCATATCTGTCTTTGTGGTTAGTTTTGGCAGTTGGTTGTTTTTGACTGATATGTTGGATAGATATTCTTTTACGGGTATTGTATCTGGTTTAATATTGTCTATTTATCACCCAAAATTACTTAAATATTGGTTAGTTCTAAGTCTTATCTATTGGTTAAATTTATTTAGAGGATGGTGGTTTCCGGAGTCATTTGTAGGATTGAAGTATTTATTAACAACAAATAATTATATTGCGGGTTTATTTCTATCTTTAGGAAATGTATTGATATATTTTAAAATGGTTTATATTTTATCGTCGGAATATTTTTTGCCCAGACCAAGTAATCAAAAATAGAAGGTAGTGTTTGAGTAAACCGTGATAAATTTTTGAGCCAGGTATCAGGCGACGCCATTGATTGGAAGAATCAGCCAGAGACTTGCCACTGGCACCGTGACGATGAATAAAACGACACTCGGGAAAATAGTAGATTTTATAACCTAGTTTTTTAACTTGACGACATAACTCTAGGTCTTCGTAAAACATAAAATACCTTTTATCCCAAGCTCCAATTCTTTCAAAAAGAGAACGTCTAATCATGACAGCTCCACCGGAAAGTGACCAAACTGCAACTGGTTGATTGGTTTTGGGGACATATTTGGAATAAGTCAATTGACCTAGCCAGAACTCCCTGAAGGCATTACAGAGGCTTTGAGGGGGAAAGACTGAACCTTGATCAGTTAAGTCGATGTTAAGGAACTTGGGACCAATTAGACCTATTTCTGAACGGGTATTAATATAATTAAACATATCGATTAATTTATTATCGATAAGTTCCATGTCTGAGTTTATAAATAACAGATAATCCCCTTTAGCCATAGCCGCTGCGATATTATTTCCTTTACCAAAACCTAAGTTGGCTTTGTTTTCAATAACAATTACCCCACCCTCTTTTTTTAATTTAGCGATAGTGTCATCAGTAGAACCGTTATCGGCAATAATTATTTCGTAATTTAGGTCGGAAAGATATTTTTTAATTGTTTGGATACACTTGATGGTGATATCGGCTGTATTCCAGGTAACTATAATAATACTCAGTTGATAAATGTTATTCATTTCTCAAAAAGTTTCAAAATGTCTTTATCGTTTAGTTGGTTGGTACAAATTGGGGCGGGATATCTTTTAAGTTGACGATGGGCGGCGAAAATTATCTTTAAGTAATTAGGCCCGGATAAAACTCGCAAAAATGAGAAAATTATATTTTGGAAAAGTAATTTTTTATCAGTAACATTTCTCAGAACAGAAATGAGATGATTTCTCTCTTTGACATAGATTAAAAATTTTTTAGGAAATTTGGAGATGGTTGATTCATGTTTGTGCTCGACAACGGATTTTGGTTCCCATAATAATTTATAACCGGAGCGCCAAGCACGGAGACCAAAATCAAAATCCTCAAAATAGAATGGTTCGTAAACATGATCAAAACCGCCTAATTTTAAAAAATAATCACGGCGGATAATTGAAGAACCACCGGAAACCCAAGCAGAAATGTGGGTATTTGGAGAGTGACCTTCGTTAAATTGCAGATAGCCATTTTTCCAAAAGAGTCTGGCATAATTTTCATGACCAAGCTCAGCAAAACCGACTCCAATTACTTTTGGATCTTTAAAATGAGGAAGAGAATTTTTTATATAATTTTTATGAGGATCAACATCGCTATTGAGGAGAACAACATAATCTCCTTTGGCTTTGTTGATAGCATTGTTGCTAGTTTTACCAAAACCTAGATTGTGTTTATGGGAAATTATCTTTAATTTGGGGTATTTTTTTTGTAACTCACGAACATAAAGCAAGCTATCATCTTCGGAGGCATCATCGGCTAAAATAATTTCCAGGGCTTCAGGTGAGCTTAAAATAACTTTTTCGAGATATTTTTTGAGTAAATTTAAACCATTCCAATTGGTGACAATGACCGAAATTTTCATTATTTAATTAAATCTAATAAATGTTGTTCAAAAATTTCTTTGGAAAACTCCTGAGAAGAAGTGTGAGCTTTGAGGGCAAGATCTTTTAAATCTTTGGGAGTGACTAAAAGAAGTTGAGTTTTGGCGATTAATTCCTCTAGTGTTTGCCAGGTGTAACCATTTTTAGAGTCGGAAACAATTTCGGTAAGACCACCTTTGGCAACCACCATAGGGACAGCACCGGAATCCATGGCTTCGACTACAGTCATACCAAAATGTTCAGTTTCTTCGGGGTGTAAATATTCATCGACGCCAAAACCGGCGGCATGCCAATAGATTTTGGCTTGAGAATAAACTTTTTTGAGTTGGTCAAAATCAGGATTAACAATGAATTCAATCGGTAAATCTTTGGCTAAATGTTGGAGATGGAGTAAATAATGATTGTTTTGAGGTAAATCATGGCTACCACCCATTAAAATAAGTTTCCAATCCAGATGGGGGTTAGTTTGATGGATTTTTTTAAAGGCTTCTATTAGAACATCCTGTTTTTTGGCGTTTAGGATATTGTCAAAACGACCAACAGAGAGAATGATGTTTTGTTTGGTTTCAGATGAATAAAATTTGGCAACATCAACCGGGGGATAAAGAACATTAACCTTATTTTTGGGAAAATCAATTAAAAACTTAGAAGTAAATTGGGAATTACAAACCACTTGGTGGATAAACTTGATCTTGATTAAATTAACTATTTTGTCTTTTAAGCTTTCGTTAATAATAAAAGGCACTTGAATGTGAAGGAAATTCTTTTTGGAAAAAAGAAAAGGAATACTGCCGTCACTTAGATAGAAAATTAAATCGTATTGGGATAAAATTTTAAATTTTTGGATATTTTGTTTAATTCTTTGAATAAAATTGGCTTGGGGTACTGGTTGACTATGGAGAGTAGTTAAATTGTTTTCTTCCATCAAATCAATTTTTCGATGGGTAAGACCAAAGATGTCCGGTACATAGTTAATATCTTTTATTTTTAGACCAAAACGTTTTTCAGCTAGGGATAATATTTCCTGATTTCCGGACCAAAAGATGTCAACTTGATAGTGATGTTTAAGTAAGATTTCTCCGACTGTTAGGCAATATCTCTCCCCTCCTCCGAGAGTATCTAGATACGGATCATAGATGGCGGCTTTGAGACTCATAAGCTTGTTTCTCCCACAGTCTAGCATAAATAATGAAGGTATCGAAGACTTCAAAGAGAACCGAAATCCAACCAACGGTGCCATCACGCCACATCTGTTGTTTAATTAGTCGTTGCCAGGTTTTAGTAAACATCATTCTAGGAAAACGCCACCAGACCACAGGAGGATGGTGGGCTTCAAACAAGGCACTGGCCTCCATATCAGTCCAAACTAAAGTTTTTTGGAGCATAGAGGACAAATTACGATGAGTAAAATGAAGTAAGTCGTTTTTCAAATAATTAAAATTACCGGTAACCACCGGTTCTTCATGAAGATAGCCCTGGTAACCGGAAAAGTTTTTTCTAAAATAGAGTCTTTTAACATAATCGGGATAAGAACCACCAAAGCGGACCTTTTTGCCTAAATAGTAATTGGCTCGGGGAACGACATAATAAGTATTTGTGAGGGGTTTAATAATTGTTTTAGTAATTTCACCCCGAAGGGTTTCACTGATTCTTTCATCAGCATCAAGATAAAATATCCAATCTCCGGTAGCGGCTTTATATCCTAAATTGCGCCACTTACTAAAGTTTTTATTGTATTCATCGGTGGTTTCAATAATTTTGAGAGGTAATTTAAGAGATTGAGCTATTTTTTTGGTATTATCGGTGGAATTAGCCAGAACTAAAATAATTTCATCAGCAAATTTGGCCGATTCCAAACAATCCTTAATTACTTCGGCCTCATTTCCGGCCAGAACAATGATACTTAGTTTCATTGCCAACTACCTTTGCCGAGACGGCCTAAATAAAAATCTAAAACGCCTCTTTTTATCCAGGGTGAACCAGTGAAAAGAAATTTAACTGATTCCCGAAAAAGGGCTAGTTTGGTTCTTAAACTAGCATAGCGAAAACCAAATATTAATCGATTTCTAGTAATAAAGTAATCCTGAAGAGAAGAACCCGGTTTTGAAGAACCGGAATTAATATGCCAGATAATAGAATCGGAAACCAAACGAAGTTGGAAACCATATTTCTTGGCTCGTTGAGAAAAATCTGAATCTTCCATATAAAGAAAGAATTTTTCATCAAATAAACCAATTTTTTGAAAAACTTTTTGAGGAATTAAAAGACAACAACCACTGATAAAATCCATTTCTGAGTTGAGGTGATCATATTGACCATGGTCAACTTCATCAATACCAATATTGGAACCATAAATATTGTTCCAATCAATTTTGCCACCAACAGCCCAAATAACTTTACCTAGTTCATCTCTTTGGTAACGATCCTTAAAATATTCACAGCCCGGGGCAAAATAAATTTTAGGGCTGAGAATAGCGTTGGGATATTTAAGACTACTTTTAAATAATTTTTCTAAAAAATCAGGAGCAACTAAAATATCATTATTAGCCACTAAAACATAATCGAATTTATTTTTTAAAGCTTTCCTGATACCAAAATTATTACCACCAACATAACCCAAATTAGCTTTGGTTTCCAAGATGATAATATTTTTATATTGACCATATTTTGTTTTAAATTGGGCAACTGAGTTGTCCGGAGAGCCATTGTCGACAATAAAAATTTGATAAGAAAAACCAGTTGATTTAATTTTCAAAATTGAGTCGACGGTATCGATGGTAAGTTGAGGTTGTTTCCAGTTTAAAATAACAAGGGCAATTTTTTTGGCCATTAAAAATTCTTGGTAAAACGATCAAAAACTAATCTGATCTTGATAAAAATTATTTTAAAAGGATTAGTGCTGTACTCCTGACAAAAATATTTAGTAAACCAGTGGGAATATTCATAGGTAGCCTCTTGACTGGCGGAAATGAAAGAATCTTTGGAGAGAACTTTTTCAGAAACACCATCGATTTCCCAAAGGCGAATATAAATTAGAGCAATGGCAAAGGCCTGAAGAATGGAAAAAACCAAGCCATGAAAACCGTCTTTGTAACCCTGGGCGGCAAAAAAACGACTATTAAACTCCTGGATGGGTTTTAAAACGAAATCACTGGTTTTTAAGGTGTATTTATTTTTATGTAACTCTTCGGCCTGGACACCGCTGTAACGGAGGGCACGATGAACAAACTGGGAAACAGTAATATAGTTGTTGTGCCTGATAGCCAGCTTTTCTGAGTCGAGTAAAGTATGACCATTACCTTTGGTAATTGGCTGACTGTGAATTTCCTTTTTCCAGTCGACATGTTGGCGACGAAAAAAGCGAATAATGTAATCGGGCCACCAATTACTGTGGTGAAACCACTTGCCTAAAATGATATTTTTACGGGGAATACGGACATAATCAACATCGGAACGAAGACTGATTTTTTTAAGTTCCCTTTTTAGAGTTTTGTTTAAGTACTCGTCCGGATCCAGAAGAATGATCCAACGGCCAGTAGCTTTGGAAAGGGCAAAATTACGGGCTGGTTCAACGTATTTCATGGGTCGATAAGGGTAAACCGTAGCTCCGTATTTTTTGGCAACATCGACACTATGGTCAGTAGAATGCATATCAACTACAATGATTTCATCGGCAAAATCACGAATAGAGCGAAGGCATTTAGCCAGATTTTCAGCTTCATTTCGAACATTAATAACGGCAGAAATATTTGGACGTTTGGCCATATGTTTTTAGTTTATCATCTTTCTACCTTATAGATGACAATTTCGGAGTTTTCAAAAATTTGCTTCAGAAACATTGGGGGTGAAAGTTGAGGGTTTTTGGACAGATAGACTTTGGGTAAATAAATATAATCAATTTGGTGATTAACTAAAAAACCCCGGTCGGCAAATTGATTTTTTTGAGTAAAAAATTCCAAAGAATCCTGCCGACGACGACGCCAATCATATCCGGAATTCTCTAAATTCATTTCATCCTCTAAAAAGGTCTTCTGTCGGCTATAGGCTGAGACGTAAGAAGTAGTTTCATAAGCATAAATTGGTAAAGGGGTAATATTTATAAATTTTTTAAGATAAGCATCGTAGGGGTAGGTAAGAACAGTACCGGAAGGTTGTTGTTTTAAAAAATTAAGAGCGTCAAATTCTTTTAGAGAAATGGCTGTAGGGGGAATTTTACCAAGATAATTGGGTAGCGAACCAAAAAGTGGTAAGAAACTGAGAATAATAATAAAAATAGCAATTTCCCGATGTTTGTTTAGAAAAATACTTAAAGGAATATTGGCTAAAAATAGGGCATAGTATAGAAATTGAATAGTATTCCAACTGGTCCCCTTTTGAATAAAGAGGGTGGGGATGAGAGTACAGATAAAAATACAAAAAAATAGAACTTTATTTTTTAATAGTTGGTTGAGAGACAATAATCTCCAGGAAAAATTACCAACAATAAATATAGCCAGAGCACCCAAATAGTAAGTAATTAATCTGGGTCCAATCTTTCCCGTGGCTTCAAGGGTATATCGAACATTGGCTATTTTGGGCAGATAAAGACGGTCCGGGGATTCAATCATGGAGTTGATAAACCAAAATGGCTGGAATTTTATCAGAGAATTGGAACCGGAATTGTATAGAGAGAAAAAAAGAATAGCAAAAAGGAGCGATAAAATAAAAGTACGGACATAAGATTTATTTTCAAGAATATAGAAAAAGAAAATAATAAAAGCGGGAATAGCTGAATACACCTTGATTACCGGTAAAAATGTCAGGATTAAAAAAATAAATATTTTTTTAGGTTTTGGAGTTTTTAAAAGATAGATTAAGATCAAAAGCAACAAAATAGAAAGCATGTAGGGAGGGTTTAGTTGATTACTGGGCGACTGCATGGCCCAAAATAGCGATTCCCCTCCAAGGTTTCCAGAACGGACAAAGGTAACTAACCAACCAAAAGAGTTACTTAAAGTATTTAAAAGCATCAGAATTAAACCACCGTAAAAAGTTCTGGTAATTTTTTGTCCCAACCGAAAACTAAAATATAAAAATAAAGAGGCGGTAATTAAGGGAAAAAGCTGAAATAACCACAGAGAAGAACTAATAAAGGTGAGCTTAGAGAGATAGGCCAGTAAAATGTCAAAAAATGGATGATAATTTTTAAGAATCTCCCCGGAGAAAATCGGCATATCAATTTTAAGAGGATTGGTAATATGGTTGATCAAACTTAGATGCCAAATACCATCGTGACCATTGGATCCCCAAAAACCAACACCATAATTATAGCTGAGTCCGCTTCTGATAACGGGAATTACTTGAATAAACAGGCAGATTATAAAAATAATTAGAAAAATTATTTTTTGACTTTTAGAAGTTGCTGGTAGAACCATAGTAATTCAGACCGGTTAAAAATAAATTGATAAATGGCATAAATTAAGACGGCAAAAGAAATTTTAAGGGAAATAGACAAGAGTGGACTTAGGGATAAATAAGACAAGGGTGAGAGAAAGAGTAAAATAAGCAGAGAAGCAATTAAAGGATGGAGAATGGTTTTAAAAATACTAACCTGAAAATATTTGGCGGCTAAGTGCCAAACGACAAAAGAACTAAGACCAACAATTAAAGCGGCCACAGCTGTACCGGTGTAACCAAAATTAAGACTAAGAATGGGATAGAATATCCAAGTTAACACGGTCCACATGACCATTAGTTTAGTGGTGGTCTTGATCTTACCAGTGGCATTGAAGGCGTTGGTAATAGGAGTAGTAACTGAAGCGATGGCATAAGAGGTGGCGTAAAAATAAAGAGGAATAATGGCCGGAGCCCATTTGCCATACTTGGGAATTAAGTTAATAAAATCAGGAGCAATTAAACAAATACCCAAAAGACTGGGGAAAACAATGAGAGAAATGAAAAAAGTACTTTTTTCCAGAGATTTTTTTAAAAATTCTTTTTCGTCTTGAAGACGGGAAAAGGTGGGGAAAGTAACTCTCATGATAGCGTCCATAAAACTTAGAGGAATCCGAGGACCTTTTTGAGCCCAGGAAAGTAGACCAAAAGATTCCCGACCTAAAATACCGGCGACAAAAAGATTGGAAAAACGATCTTTGGCCATAGAAATAAGGGAATTTAATTGAAAGGGAATGCCAAAGGAAAATAATTTTTTGGCAGTTTTAGGAGAAAAGGCAAAGCCAATAGGCCAGGAAGAAAAATAGTAAATAGTAACTAGACCAACAGTACTTCTAATAAAAGTGGCAATAGCATAGGAATAAACACCGAAACCGAGGTAGGCAAAGATAACGGCAATAATATAAAAGAGAGTGTTTTCCAGAATATCGATAGTGGAGATTAATTTAAAATTTAAATGACGTTCTAATCTAACCGAGGGAATAGTTTTTAGAGAGGCAACCGCAAAGGCAAAGCAGAGAGAAAGCATAATCCAGAGTTCTTTGGAACCATAACCCCTGGCTAAACTGAGTCGAGGATAAAAGATGGCCACGGAAACAAGGCAGAGAAAAACTAAAATTTGTTGAACAGTAAAGGTAGTCCGAAGAGAAAGAGTATCCGGTTCTTCCTTTTGTTGAATAAGGGCTGAAGCCAAACCAATATCAGAAAAATAGCCCAATATACCAATAGATTCAGCAACAATAGCAAAAAGACCGACATCACCGGTGCCCAAAAGTATGGTCAAAAGAAAAAACCCAAGAGCAGAGATGGCTTGAATCCCAAAATTTCTCAGAGTTAAAAAAAGAATATTGTGAGTGGTTTGGGTTTTTATGGTCTCGACTTCTTGATTTTCCATAGTTTTCGGGAAAAATAAACAATGACAAAAATCCAGGCAAAAAGAGAAAGATAGTTACCAATTATTCGAATAAGGGTATTGTAAAGTTTTAAATATATTTGATGAAGTCCGGGATCAAGATTGATAGTAATCCGGCCTAAAAGTGGTTCAACGTCATGTTTCAGAGGTTGTTGATTATCAAAAAGTTTAAAATTTGGAAAATACAGAGAAGCTAGGGTAAATTTAGCGGAGGTTTCGTTTTTAAGATTAAAAAGCCACCAGTCAGTCCCCTTCTGAAAGTTTAAAAGTTGATATTCGGTTGAGGGCGGGGACACTTCGTCAATAATGTCAGCAGCCTTAGACTTGGCGGCAGTAGAGGCAGTTTTGGGTAAATAATCATAGATACCCGAAGTGATTTGATTGTTCCAAGCTAGTCCGGAAAATTTTTGAGAATCAGTGATGGGTCCAAAAGTGACCGGGAAAAAATATTTGTAATTTAAAAGCAAAACAGACAGAGCGACAGCAGGAACAAGAATAAACCCTATTTTAGGAGAGATTCTTTTTAAGAGTGATGGGAGAAAAGCCAGAGAAAGTGAAAAAAGGAAAACACTATGATTTAAAAAGCGCCAAGGAAATTGAATTTTTTGAAGAAAGGGGAGGATTAACCAAATAAAAGAAGAACGTTCGTGAGTTATAAAAGCTGCTAAAAAAGCAAAGAAAACGATCATAAGAGGTAAAAAGTATTTTTTAAAAGACTTTTTTTTGATCGATTGGTAAATAAAATAGACAGACATAAGTGAGGGTAACAGCCAGTGAAGAGTACCCAGGGCAAAAGACATGCCGTCGTAGGTACCCCAGACCGAAGGGCCATCACCCCAGAAATCGTTTAAGAAAAGTTGCCGAAAACTGACGAAATGGACAGAATAATGATAATAGTTTTGAAACATGCTTTCGATCTGGACCAATTTAGATTCAAATAGAACCGGAAGAGTAAAGAAGGCGGCTAAAGCCAAGGCAAGTAAACCGGATATAACCAAAGATATGATTGTTTTTAAACGGAAACTATGATCATTTTTGAGATACCAATATAAACACCAGGGAGCAAAGAAAAGAACAAAGGTCAGGGCCATGGGGTTGTGAGACAGTAAGAGACCAGTCCAAGAGAGAGATAGGAGGATTAGATAAGTAGTGTTTAATTTAGTAGTTAAAAGTTTTTTAGAAAAATAAAATATAAGTGGCAAAAAAAGGCTGGCCCAAGCTTCGTTCATAGCTCCACGAATATAGATGTTGACAGCGTGATACGGAGCATAAGTGTAAAAAATAGCCGCCAGAAAGCCACCAACAGGTCCGGTTAAACTGTTGGCTAGTAGATACATAGCTAAAGCCGAAGTAACAATTAGAACGATGGCAGTTAATTTAATGGTGGCAATATAGGTAAGGCCAAAAGTTCGAAAGATCTGGCCAACAAAGTAAGGTAATGGAGGATAAAAATTGAAGAGCGGATAGCCATAATTGTAGCCTAAATCCGGAGTCCAGCGACAAGGAATTTGGCCATCTTTTAGGCATTTTTCCATTTCAAGTTGACGAATCATTTGCATGTCATCATGCATATTCCAATAAAGACCAGGCTTTAATAAAAAGGTAAAAGTGGGAACAATCAGGATTACTAATAAAATCGGCCAAAAAAAGCGACTTTTGAACAATTTGGCTAACATACTTTTATTTTACTATGAAAAGCTTAGGATTTATCGAGGCGATAGAAAATAACATCGTCGTTAATTTTTTATTGTTGAGTAACTTTAAAAGGTTTAAAAGAGTCTACCTCCCAAACGGTTTCGATTTCCGGAGGACGAGTTGGTGGGGCAATTAAAAATAAGGTCTTATTCTTAGGGTAATTATCAACAGTATCAGGGGGACAATGGTTAACAGTAAGCAGTGAACGAAGATCATAAGTACGAGTATCACCACTGATAGTAGTAGCTATATTATAGTTATTTGGACATTTTGGAGTGAGAATCAGATTTAGCACTTTAAGTTGGTCTGGGTAACGCCAACCAGGAATAGAGGACAGTTCATCAACAGGAGGAATTAAAATTAAGAGAAGACTAAGCCCAATAATAATTAAAATACGCGGGAAAAATTTTGACCAATATTTTTTGAGAAAATATGCAGCTAAAAATAGGAAAAATATTATAAAAGGATAAACAAAGTAATGGCTGTAGAGCTTAGAACTTTCACTTGAGTGAGAATAAATAAAAATAATGGTTCTAAAATTATAAAAATTATGCCTGAATTCAGAAATAAAAAAAGTAATGTCTCCTAAAATAAAAGCTCCAATGACTAATGGATATGACCAATATTTAGTGAAAAGTTTTTCTTTTATAAAAATAAACAGGAATATAAAAGCCCATAAAATGGCCGCGTAATGAAATGAAAAAGCACAACCCCAAACAATAGCGGCTAGAAAAATTGTAATTGGTTTTTTATTTTTAAAATAGATATCTAGTAGATATATTTCCAAAATACTTAAAGGTAAGAGAAAATGTGGGTTCCAGTAAAAATGACTATGGGAAAGAAGATATGGAGATACAACTAAAAAAGTAAATATTACTAAAGAAATTGACGAGCTAAACTTCTTTTTTAACCAAAACACAAAGAACAAGACAAATGAGAATTCAATAATATTGTACAGAACAGTCATGCTTAACGGATTCCACTTAGTAACAAGGCCCAAAAATGCTAAAGCATAATAATAATTAGCCCCAATAAAGAAGTTGCGATTGTCAAAATTTTTTGAACTAACTATCGGTCCTAACAAGCGAATTTTATAACTTTGAACCATTTCATAACTTTCAAGTAAATGAAGTCCCTGGTCAGGTCGATAAACAAAATTTTGTGATAGTTGATAAAAACGTAGAATGAAATATAGTAGTCCGATTATAATTAGACCAAGACCAAAACAATACTTTTTCATTTAATTTAATTTAATCTATACAACAACAGAGAGTCGTTTTCGGGCTTTGGGAAACGATTAATGAGGGTAAGCTTGGACATATCAACTGATGTTAATTTAAGTCGGGAAGCATTAAAAAGTAAATAAACTTCATCGCCGTAATTTTTAGCATCAATTAGTTTTGGTGGAATCTCAGTAATATTTATACCAACACCAAAAACGGTTAATTGAGGGACGTTGTTGGTATAAATCTGAAGACCATCAGGGAGAGTTCCAAAGTAACCTTCGGTGCCCACAATAACGTTGGCAACTTTTGATCGGGAGATCAGGTAATTAGCCGAATCTTTGATCCCCCAACCTGAAGTCCAACCAGAAATATAACCGGTTTCAGTAGAAGGAAGTTTTAAATTTTGAGGATAAAAACTTATTTGATAGATTCTCCATAAATTAGGAATAAAAAGTAATAACAAAATTATTAAATATTTCTTAGTAAAAAGTGGTTTTGAAAAATGGGCCAATATCAGGACAAAAGCCGGTAAAACAAATAAAAAATAACGGGCTGTAAAAACTTTGGCCATAGCAGCATTGGCAATCAGGGGCAAGAAACACCAAGCCGAATACAAGATGAATTGGCGATCAAATTTGATTTTCTTTCGAAAGAATAAGTAAAGAAATGGGGAAAGAATTAATGGCCAGGAAATATAATAAACACTTAATTTAAAAATATCTTTGAGGTGAGGAATAAGAGGGTCGAGGGGATGACGAAGGATTTCGGTAAGAGGCCAGATATAATCACGGTTTCTGATAGCGATTTGAGCAAATTGAGGGCCAAGTCGAAGGACATTGTAAATACAAAAGGCAATAAAAGCCGAGATAATAGGTAAATATATTTTTTTAGGATTCTTGGGATTGTAAACTATAAAAGTTAATAAACTAAGAACAACAAAATATATGGCTGAGGATTTGGTTAACCAGGCAAAACCTAAGATAGCTCCAAGAATTAAAGAAAGATCTAAGCGAGGTTTTTTGGCTAAACATAAAGAGAGATAAAAACTGAGAATTCCAAAAAAGGATAGAAGATTGTCAGCTGTAGCCAGACGGTCAAAAAAGAAGGTAAAAGGTAGAAATAGATAGATTAAAGATGGTAAAAAAGAATTACTAATTAAAAATAAAACTACCATAGTACCAGTTCCGGCAAAAACAGAAATCAAACGACCGGCAGTAAGTGGTTCAAAGAACCTTAGGTTAATAATAGTTAGCCACATAAAAAGGGGTTGCTTGCCATCAGTTTGAGGAATAAAACGGAGAGTATCGACACTTTTCATGACTTGTGACCAACGAACGTAGATAGCCTCATCACCAAAGACAGGTAGAGAAACGAGATTATAGAAGCGAGAAACTAGAAATACTAAACAAATAGCGCCTAAAATAAGGCTATTTTTGAGAAGTTTGTCCATAAAGTCCTTTTAGATCATTTTTCTTGACTCTAATTATTTCTTGAATCATATTTATGGATTCTTTTTTGAAACGGGAATTATTATCCCCTTTGGTATCACTAATATCTTCGTTTTTCCAATTGACAATGACTTCTTTTAATTTGTAGCCCCACTTTTGAGCCATAAATAAAAGTTCAACATCAAAAGCAGATACTCTCCACCCCTTTTTATCGGTAGTGTCTTTGAAAAATTGAAGATTGGGAAAAATGTGTCGGGCCACTTTGGTATTAAACATTTTAAAACCGCATTGGGTATCGATGATATTTGGTAATAAAATTAGACGTCTAAAAGCTAAAAAAGCGGTGGCCATTAGTTTTCTAATTAAAGAATTTCCTTCCCGATCTCTGCCCCGAGAACCAAGGATGACATCATATTCATTAGCATAGGGTAAAAGTTTTGAAATTTCGCCAAGCGGAGTTGATTGGTCCATATCAGTGAAAAGTACATACGGATACTTGGCTGCTTTGATTCCACCCCAAACCGCTGAAGGTTTGCCCCCGTGGAGTAAATTTAAAACTCGAAAATTTCCGTGTTTCTTGGCAAAATCTTGGACTATTTTTAAACTGTTGTCGGTCGATTCATCGTTGGCAATAATTACTTCCCATTTGAAATCTACTGTTTTTAAATAATCGGCAACTTCATTCAGAACTCCCCTTTTTAAATTATTTTCTTCGTTGTAACAAGGAATAATAATGCTGATAGCGTTCATTGTTCAAATTATACGGACTATTATCGTTTTATGAAAGGTGGTTTTTAAAATCTACAAAATTATTAACTTTTACCACTAGGGTTTTTAATTAATTTAAATATTTTAATACCATTAATCTCCCATTGTGAATCAATTTTGGCCCAACCAAAGGCGGCAACGGCCCATTCGGGATTGTTAATAGGATTACAATCGATTTGAAAGGGTTCACAAACTACAAAGAGTTGGTCGGTAATTTTATCCTGAAGTAGTTTAACTGAGGCTTTTTTCTCAGACAAAATATATCTATAAGGAGGATCATAGTTTTGTTTGGCAAGTAGGGCAAAATTAAAATCCTGATTGTTGGAATTAGAAATAATTGAATCAACGATTTGAGCGGTAGTTTTTAACTGGGAGTTGGGAGACCAACGAAAGGGGTTTTGAAGAAGGGAGAAGATAGTTAGGAAGACGAGTAGAGAAATAGATAATAGTTTCGAAATTTTGCTTAATAGATATCCCATCAAAATAAATAAAACAGGGAAGAGGAAACCAAAATAGTGATCGTAGATATGTTGTTTGTAAAGGCCAAGACCAACCAGACCAATAAAATACCAAAGAAGACAATAAATAAATTTGTCGGTTCGGTGACGAATTAATAGATAAATTAAGCCTAAAAATAGGATAATAGAAACGACAATTCCGAAATTAATGTCTTTGCCGGCCAAAAGTCGAGTATTAATTTGATTGAAAAGCTGTGGGATTATCGGAAGTGATTTGTAAACCTTAAGATTGACGGTAGTTTCTCGATAAGTAAAGAAAGTAGCCAACGCTTTGATGTTTTGACCATCGTGCTTCAGATCAAAAAGAATTTGAGGAACCAGGGAAAGGAAAAATATTAATATAGCTAAAAGAGTCGGTTTGATTGATGTTTTTGAATAATCTTTGAGCCAAATAATGACGGCAAGAGGCAATAATAATAATGCTAAATAATGAGAGTTAAGACACATGGCAAAGGCAACAGAAGCCCAAAGATAACGCTTTTCGGTCATCAGGTAAACAAAAAGAAGAGCAAAAAAAGGCATAATGTTGGGATTCCAGGAAAAGTTGGCAAACTTGATAGCCACCGGAGAAATGGCGTAAAGAAAGGCCGAAAAGTAAGCCGCAGATGAATTAAACCATTTTTTGGCTACAAAAAATATCAAATAAGCAGTGGCAACGGAAAGGAGGGTTATAAAAATAGCCGGCCCTACCGGATTGAAATTACTAAAAAGTAAAGCCGGAGCGATTAAATAGTAGTAAAAAGGACCAAGATACATATTGCCGATACTAGTTTGAGGACCGATAAAAAAGAAATTGCCATGTTTTAAGAAATCACGAACAATAACTACATCCCGGCCCTGATCACCTAAAAATTCCATATAGTCAGAAATACGATATAATCGGCAAAAAGCAGCAATTAGGACTATAAAAAGCAATAACCAGTTTTGAGTTAAATATTTTTTAAGCACGGATAAAATTAATTTTATACCAAAGTTTAAAAAGATCGGTAAAACTTTTGATAATAACTTTTAGTTGACGACCGGTGGCCTGACCCTCGGTGCGGGGATAATGATGAACCCCAATCTCAGTAATTTTAAAACCGGCTTTTTTAGCTTTGATTAAAAATTCGCTACTAATAAAGGCTCCCCTTTCAGCTTCAAGCTTGGGTATCATTTCCACCACCTTTTTAGAAACGAGCTTGAAACCACAGTCGATGTCGGTAACATGAAGACCAAAAAGAACAAAAACGATTAATTCCCAAATTTTGGAGGTAAAAACGACTAACGGAGAGACTTTACGGCCAAGATAGTAACCAATGACCAGATCAGACTTAGTGTTTTGTTGGGTTTTAATAAAGTTTTTGATTTCAGAAAAATCAAACTGACCATCGGAATCAGTAAAAGCAATCCATTGATATTTGGCGTTATATAAGCCACTTTTGAAAGCAGCGCCATAACCCCGATTGGGATTATGGGTGACGATTTTGATGTTGGGGTAATATTGTTTTTTAATTTCCAAGGCGACAGCAGCGGTATTATCCTTTGAACCGTCGTTGACAATAATAATTTCCCATTTTTTGGCAGTGGCTTTTAGAACTTTGACAGCTTTGGAAACAGTGGTGGCAATGTTTTTTTCTTCGTTATAACAGGGGAAAAATACAGATAGCTCGTTAATTAGAGTGCTGGTCATATTGACAGTATAGCAAAAGACTTGACTTTGGGAATAAATCGGATATACTATCCTCTAATATTAAGTTATTAACTAAAATTTAAATGAAAAAGCTAATCTTATCCTTAATGTTTTTGACCGCTTTGGTTTTTCCTTCGGGAGTATTGGCTGATGCCTATTCTCAAGGGGAAGTTAATTATCAAATTTCTATTGATAAAAAGATTAGACCTATAAACGATAGCAACTTTTACGATAATATTGGTCGGGATCAAAAAGTGTTTGTCAGCGGAGATATAATGGATTTTAATATTTTAGTGGAGAATACCGGTAAAGATATTCTTTATAATCTGGTAGTTAAAGATTATTACCCGGTAGTTAACCAAATCATTTTAGCTCCCGGTGAAATTGACAAGAAAAATCGTTCAATTACCTGGAAGATTGATTCCTTGGCTGTAGGTGAAAGCAAAAATTATACTCTTAGAGCTAAAGTGGCTACCAATAGTGCTTCGATGTCCCAAACAAACGTGGCTCAAGTAAGTAACAACGATGTTTATGATCGTGATACTGCCACCTTTTATGTGGCTGGCAAAACTAGCCCTAACACCGGTAGCAATGACTTATTGATCAAATCCGGAGTTGTTTTAGGCATATCTTTAGCCGCCTTGGCTTTAAGAAAACTAGCTCGTGGCTATTAAAATAAGATTTTTAACAAAATCCCCTACTATGAAAAGTGGGGGATTTTTATTTGGTAATTAGTCGAAGACTTAGAACAGAAGAGATGGAATAACGTTCGTTAAAGTTTTTATCAGCACCAAACCAAGGATCGTGAATTTTATAATTACCATTAGAACCACTGGTAATAACCACGAAATGCATTCCGGAAACTGTTCTCATTGATATTTGGACGATAACATAACGACCGGCTTGTAACTCTTTGTCAATGACACTAGAGCTGTAGGCGACTTGTTTATAGGTGTAACCTGAAGGCGGATTGGGATTGCTGGCATAGGCAGAGTTATATTGAAAGTTACTAGGAATAGCCGCATAGGCAGCAGGACTAATGTCAGCACCAAGCTTTTTAAAGGTCATAGCAATACTACTGATATAACAACCAACGGCACCGATGGTATCAGAAGAGTAACCAATAGTCTGTTTACACCAGCGAGGGTCACGCTGACTATAAAAATTGCCATCACTACCGCCCCCAGGAACAGAATCGAGACAACTTGAACCATAGGCTGAAGAGAAGTTTCTCAGGGCACTCAATTGAGCTAAAACATCACTTAATTGCTTTTGAGTGGTTTGAAGAAGTTGATTTTTGATAGTATTTTGGGCAGTCAAGTCTTTTTGTTGTTTGGCAAGTTGTTTTTCCAAAACTTCCAATTCCTTTTGTTTTTGGGCCTTGGCTTGTTTTTCCTGATCCAGAGTGGTTCTGGTAGTTTCCAGATTGACTAAAGTATTTTGACTGTCTTTTTGAATTCGAGAAATATATTTGTATTTTTCAAAATAATCATTTAAATTCCCGGAGAGAATAAAGGTATAAATGGGGATTTTTTTTTGAAGTTTATAATTTTGAGTTACTTGCTGGATATATACTTCTGAAAGATCGTTGAGGGAAACATCTAAATTACCTATTTTCCCACCTAAATCGATAATATCTCTTTTTAAAGTACTAATGGAGAGAGTGGTTTGTTTAATTTTTTGTTGGGTTTGAACAATTTGAATGCTAATCAGTTTTATTTGACTGGAAAGGGTGGTACTGCTTTTTATTAATTCATTTTTTAATTGTTCTAGCTGATCAGGAGACATATTTTCGTAATTTTGCCCCAAAACCTGACCAGAGAAAATGAAGCTGAATAAAAATAAAATTAAAAATAGTTTTTTTACCATTTGATATATCTTCTAGCGCCAAGCCAACTAGCAGATAAACCAATGAAAATGCCCACAAAAATCTCGGCTAATAAAAGCAAGGGCTCAAAGAAGGTAAGATTGGGAATAAAAATTATCGGTTGAAAAAAAGAGTTGATGGCGAAGCGAAGGTTGTAAATAATTATAAAACTTAAAAGAAAACCGAAGAAAGAACCGATGAGACCATAAATAGTGCCCTCTAAAAGAAAGGGTTTTTTGACATAAAATTTGGAGGCGCCTAAGAGTCGAGAAATTTTAATTTCATCCTTTCTGTTGGTAATTTTCATACCAATGAGAGTAAAAATCATGACAAAGGCAATCAGCATGAAAAGAGTAATTAAAATAAGGCTGGAACGACGGATTATTTGCGTCCAAGTGAGTAGGGATTGAATAACGTCTTTTTGATAAATAATCTCGTCAACAACTTGGCTTTTGGCAGAAAAATTTTGAGCAATGACCTCTAATACTTTGGGATTGTAGGCTGAAACTTCAAATGAGGCCGGTAAAATAGAGGCGGTCACCATCTCAGTTAAAAGAGGATTGTCTTTGTTCATGTCTTTATACAAAGACAGAGCTTTTTCTTTCGAAATATAACGAATTTCTTTGATGTCAGGATAGCTTGCCAATTCTTTTTGAACGGATTCCACAGTAGCCTGATCTAGACCATCTTTGAGAAAAATGGTGATTTCCGGTTTAGTTTCAAAATAATTTAAAACGGTACTAAGACCGCGATTAACCAAAAGAAAAGAATTTAAAAGAAAAAAACAGGTAAAAACAGTGAAAAAGGCCATCAGGCTTTGAAAAGGAGAACGACGGATGTGATGAAGAGTGAGTTTAAGAATTTTCATGTTCGGTTTTACCTAACTTAATAACTTTTTTATCCAGAGATTCGATAAAATCCGTATTGTGAGTGGTCATAATAATAGTAGTCTTGAATTTTTCATTGATATCCTGAAGAATTTTTATCAGATTCCAAGCATTGACGGGATCAAGGTTACCGGTAGGTTCATCGGCCAGAATAACTTCGGGTTCAATACTTAAAGCCCGGGCCAAACAGGCTCTTTGGAGCTCACCACCGGAAAGTTGAGAGGAAAAAAGAAAATGACGGTGTTGAAGCTTGACCATTTTGATAACCTGATCAATTCGGGAAGGAATTTTTTCCTGAGGATAGGCAATAATGTCCAGATTTAGGGCAATGTTTTCTTCGATGGTTAAGTCGTTAATAAGTTGATAGTCTTGAAAGATAACGCCTATTTTACGGCGAATTTTGTCTATTTCATTTTTATTTTGGAGATGATTTAAGGCTTGGCCGTCAATAAGAACATCGCCACTACTGGGCTTGATTTGATTGAGAATTAGCTTGATAAGAGTGGATTTACCGGAACCAGAAGGACCGGTAATAAAAACGAAATCGCCGGGGTTAATTTTGAGATCAAAATCCCGAAAAACATTGATAGGACCATAATTCTTGGTAACTTTGTCGAAAACAATTTCCATTTTTTATTCTAGGACTTTAACACTGCCAACATCGAGCAACCAGGCGGTTTTGTTGGAAGCATTTGTCTCACCCTTGACTTCAACCTTGCGGCCAACAAATAAGTCAAGATCGACCACTGAGGAGGTCAGAGAGGCACGCTGAGTGGCTCCACCTTCACGATTTAGAATATGGGTACCAACCCCATTAATTGAACCTTTTTCAACAGTACCGGTAGCGGAATCTTTAAAAATAGTAGCGGTGTCACCATAAAGCTTGGCTACCTGAATGTCAGATTTATCTTTGATATCTTCGGTACTGATAGCCTGTTGTTGACCGGGAACAACTAATTTGTCGGTTGATTTAGTAAAAGGAAAAAGTCTGGAAGCCCAAAAACCCATAGATAAGGCTAAAACTAGACAGATACCAACTAGGGTTAAGGAAACGGGTGGAGAATTTTGGGTAGGACTAGACGGGTTTGAAGATAGATTTGGAATATCCATAAAACCAGTATAGCAAAGATTTTAAGGTGAGAGCAAAGATTGAGAAAGGTATTGTTGAAATCGACGATAATCTTTGTCTTGGGGGATAAAAACCCACTGAGAGTTGATAAATCTAACCGGGTGATAAAGCAAATCTTTTTTGGCATCTTCACCGGTATTAATGGGGTAACGAATAATTTGAATATTTTTAAGATTTAGACCATATTTAAGGACATAAGTAATAAATTCAGTGTCAGTAAAATTGTGCTCGAGACCTTGCCAATAATTATATAAATCAAGAATTAATTGGGGTTTTTGAGATAAAGTGCTTCTGAGTTTATCAATTAAGACATTAATCAATTGCTGTTGACGTTCAATACGACCCAGATCGGTGCCACCGACGGCAACTATCTCAGAACTTTTACGGGAACGAACAAATTCAGTAATATTACGACTATCAAGGTGAACCCAACCTGATTTAAATTCCACAGTTTTATAAATCGGGACCTCGGGTGACGGATTTTGAATATAGGCATCATTTGGGTATTTTTCATCTTTAAAACCGGTCTCTAAATACAAATCAATGCCACCCAAAATATCGGCTAATTGCTTTAGGTTGTCGGTGGAAAGAACCAAAACGCGATCAATAGGTTGCCCGGAAATAGAAGCAAAATTGGTCGAAATATAGGTAAATTTTTCTTGATTATCGGCTTTGGTTAGGGCTAGTGGATAAATTTGATTGATTTTAGTGTTAGTAAAATAGTCCCAAAGATCACGGGGAAAGGAAAATAAACGGATTTTATTTTGAGAGAAATTGACCTGAGATAAAATAATAGTGTCAGTGGTTTCAGTTTTTTCCAACCAATCATTACGACGGTCAACACCAAGGATCATTAAATTAAGGCGACTTGGAACATCTTTTTGTTTGAGGGCAGTAAAAAAAATTCGGGGAAAATAGAAAAAAGAACGATGGGTTTTTTGGGAAAGACAAAATAAAGTAACTGAAATAATTATAATAACAACGACAATAATTATACCTATAATTAGGGCTATTTTTTTCACTGTTTTAATTCGGCTTCAATAAAGGGATCAAGATTACCATCTAAAACTCCGGTAGTATCCGAAGTTTCATAGCGGGTGCGCAAATCTTTGACCATTTTGTAAGGGTGTAAAACATAGGAACGAATTTGGTGACCCCAACCGGCAATGATATTGTCACCCTTGATATCTTTCTTTTCTTTGGATAATTCCGCTTGTTTGATGGCCCAAAGCTTGGAAGTGAGCATTTCCATAGCTAAGAGACGATTCTGTTCTTGGGAACGCTGACTTTGACAGGCAACAGTGATGCCGGTGGCTTTGTGAACAATTCTAACTGCAGTAGAAACCTTGTTAACGTTTTGGCCACCATGACCACCAGCCCGATAGGCCGCAAACTCGATATCTTCGGGACGAATATTAATTTCGGTGGCATCCTGGATTACCGGAGAAACTTCAACTTTGGCAAAAGAAGTTTGTCGAAGCTGATCGGCATTAAAGGGAGATAAGCGAACCAGGCGATGGACCCCATCTTCGCCATGTAAATAGCCGTAAGCAAAAGGGGCATTGACCCTAAAATAAACTGATTTGATACCGGCTTCATCGCCGGGAGTAATATCTAAAAGTTCATATTTCCAATTTTGACGATCGAAATAGCGCATATACATTCTTTGGAGAATTGAAGCCCAATCCATAGCCTCGGTACCACCCTGACCGGAGTGGATAGAAAAAATAGCATTGTTTTGGTCATATTTCCCGGAAAGATAAGTTTTGAGTTCCAAAACGTTGATTAATTTTTCAACTGCCTGAATACGAATATCTAATTCTTGAGATAAAGTAACATCCGGCTCTGAATCTAAAATGATTGAAAATTCCTGTAAATCGGTGATTTCTTTATCAATGTTGACAATAGTTTCAATGGTTTTTTGTAAATCTGAAAGTTCCTGCATAATTTGAGAGGCTTTTTGAGGATTACTCCAAAGAGAAGAATCCTGAGATTCAGTTTTTAAAGCAAGCTCTCTTGAAAGTAAATCAGAATAATGGAGTTTGTTTTGAATGGCGGTAAGTTTTTGACGTAATTCAATTAAATTCATTTTTTAGGATTGTCGATGCTTTTAATAATTTGCTCGTATACTTTGGTAACAATTTGCTTTTTTAGATCAATAAATTGGGCATTAGCGAAATTAATAGCTTGATTTTTGTAACCAGTAAAAATTTCGGTCGCTTTGATTATAACAGGCTGGCTATTGACCCCGAGAATATTAAAATTGGGATTAAAACTAGTATTGAGTGAACTTTTGCTACCGGATAAATAGTTAATAGAGAAGTAAATAATTAGTATAAAAAAAACCCAACGAAATAAAACTCCGGAACCAAAGTGAAATTCTTTATTTTTAAACTTTTTAGACACAAAATTATTGTATCATTTGGCCTTTAACCAATCGATGATAGGAGTATCACCATAAAAACATTTAGTGGTTTTGGGATCAAAAGCCAAGGGGACACCAATACCGCGACTGGAATCAATCTCGGGACACTTTTTGACAGTTTCTTCGAGTAATTGCTGATTATTTTTATCAAGATAAACTTCTTTATAAGCAATTTTTACCCTGGTGTCCAGATTATTTTGCTTGATATATTCTTTGACCTTTTCACAATGAGGACAACCGTTTCCCCAAAATAATATCAATTCTGCCTCGGAATCGGGGAATTTTTGAGTAGCAAATTTTTCAGAATTAAAGAAAAAGTAGGCACCAATGACTATGAAGATAAGAAGAAGGGGCAGAAATTTTTTCATTTAGTTTTGGTGGTAATCTCTATGATTTTATCGCCCTGACTTATCTGATCAAGGACATCGAGGCCGGAAATTACCTCACCAAAATTGACGTAATCACCGGTTAAATGTTGACAACCATTGTCGGTAAA
>Ga0247841_10000408_pt1 | contig 110709 bp, 80 predicted proteins | sample LaCruzMarch2015__2_FD_192410 | JGI IMG/M metagenome (GOLD analysis project Ga0247841, IMG submission 192410) | Freshwater microbial communities from meromictic Lake La Cruz, Castile-La Mancha, Spain - LaCruzMarch2015_18m | ecosystem: Environmental > Aquatic > Freshwater > Lake | place: Spain... | reverse complement strand
ATGAAGCCGCTTATCCAATCCGCGGAGCAACGACCCGCCACCTGCGAGATAAATACCTGTCCGGTAAATGTCAGCCGAAAGTTCCGGCGGGGTCATTTCAAGCGCATTTAATACTGCAGCTTCAATCTTTGAAATCGACTTATCCAGCGAATGAGCGATCTCGGCATAATTTACCGTGATCTCTTTCGGAATGCCCGTAAGCATGTCGCGCCCGTGAACGGGAAAATCATCCGGGGGGTTGTCGATATCGGTCATAGCCGCACCAACCTCGATCTTAATTCTTTCGGCGGTACGTTCACCGACAATGATATTATGCTGCTTGCGCATGTACTCTTCTATGTCGGCATTAAAATCGTCGCCTGCAATGCGGATCGATTTGTTATTCACGATGCCTCCCAGTGCAATAACGGCAATCTCGCTGGTTCCGCCGCCAATGTCGATGATCATGTTACCGGTTGGTTCCAGGACATCGATCCCAATCCCGATGGCAGCGGCCATAGGTTCATGGATCAGCCTGACTTCCTTGGCGCCCGCCTGTTCGGCAGAATCCTTAACGGCGCGTTCTTCCACTTCGGTGATGCCGGAGGGAATGCAAATAACCATTTTCAGGGCGGGGGGAAAGATGTTATTCTTAAAACCGATCATTTTGATCATTTCCCGGATCATGATCTCCGTTGCTTTGAAATCGGCAATGACCCCGTCGCGCAAAGGTCTGATCGTTCTGATATTTTCGTGGGTTTTGCCATGCATCATCATGGCTTTTTTTCCTACGGCAATAACCCTTCCGGTATTCCTTTCCAGGGCAACGATAGAAGGTTCGTCCACTACGACTTTATCGTTATAAATAATGATCGTATTGGCAGTTCCAAGGTCAATGGCGATTTCTTTGGTGAGAAATGAAAAGAGTCCCATTCGTTATTTTCAGTTAAGCGCTGTATTTAGTTCTAATGTTTAAAATGCCGGGTTCCCGTGAAAACCATGGCCAAACCGTGCTGCCGGCAATAATCAACCGACTCCTGGTCGCGGACCGATCCACCTGGCTGAATGATGGCTGTAACACCAGCATGATGGGCGATCTCGACGGAATCGGCAAAAGGGAAAAAAGCATCCGATGCCAAAACGGCTCCCGACAAATCAAAACTAAACTCTCTGGCTTTTGCAATGGCTTGTTTTAGTGCATCAACCCTCGAAGTCTGTCCTGCCCCGCTGGCAATCAACTGCTTGTTTTTCACCAGCACGATGGCATTGGAGCGGGTATGCTTCACGATCTTGTTGGCAAAAAGAAGGTCTTCAATTTCCCGTTCCGTTGGTCCCCTGTCGGTTACCAGACGCAGGTCTTCTTTCTTCCCGGTTTTCAGATCTTTATCCTGTTCAATCACACCATTCAACATCGATCTGAACTGCCGCGCCGGAAAATCGTAATTTCCCTTCTGCAAAATTATTCTATTTTTCTTGCTTTGAAGCTTTTCCAACGCACTTTTTTTAAAAGAGGGCGCCAGGATGACTTCGAAGAAAAGCCGGTCGATTTCAACAGCCGTTTCTTCATCAACTTCCCGGTTTGTGATCAACACCCCGCCAAAGGCAGAAAGCGGGTCGCCGGCCAGGGCATCTTTCCAGGCATCGCACAGAATGGCCCGGCTTGCACAGCCGCAGGCGTTGTTGTGCTTCAGGATGGCAAAAGTCGTCTCGTCAAATTCATTGATCAGCGCGATGGCTGCATCAAGATCGCCTAAATTGTTGTATGAAATTTCTTTTCCATGCAGCCGGGTAAACACTTTTTCAAGTTCCCCGTGAAAAACACCCAGCTGGTGAGGATTCTCCCCATACCTCAGGGTATAGGAAGGCTGGAAATATCTCAAAATAGCCGTATCATAATGCGATGACACGCCGAAAGCCATGCCGGCAAACAGGCGCCGGTCCTCCAGGCTGGTCATTCCTTCCTGGTCCTTAAGTAAACGAAGAAGCTCAGGATATTGTGAAGATGAAGCAATGATGAGCACATCCCTGAAATTTTTTGCTGCTGCGCGGATCAGCGATATTCCGCCAATATCTATTTTTTCAATGATGTCGTCTTCAATATTCGTTTTAGCAACAGTTTCTTCAAAAGGGTAAAGATCGACAATAACCAGGTCAATGGCAGGGATACCGAATAGTTTTGCCTGATCGGCATCTTCTTTGATTTCCCTCCGGAAAAGTATACCGCCAAATATTTTTGGATGAAGTGTTTTCACCCGCCCGCCGAAAATGGATGGGTAAGCGGTCAGTGATTCGACAGCAATGGCGGCAATTCCCAATGTGCTGATAAAGTCATAAGTACCGCCGGTGGAATATATGGTTACACCCTTCCGGTGAAGTTCCCTTATGATTTCTTCCAGGCCATCTTTGTAATATACGGAAATCAGGGCGCTTCTGATTTTCTTTTCCATAAAAATGATAAAAATCTGTTAATTATGATGAATCTGTAAATATAAGGCTTAATTCTCTTTTCAATTATATTAATTTTACGATCGATAACTGAAAAGGACCTTTATGAAGATTTTCCTGAAACTTCTGAGAGAAAGTTACTTGTTCGCTTTGCATGAAATCGTCATGAATAAAGTACGTACATTGCTTTCCCTGCTTGGGATAACTATCGGGATTTTTTCGATCATTGCTGTTTTTACCATTTTTGATTCGATGGAATCCACCATCCGTACCAGTATCGATTCCCTTGGCAACGATGTGTTGTTCATTCAGAAATGGCCCTGGTCCATGGGCGGCGGCGATTATCCCTGGTGGAAATACATGAACCGGCCCGAAGCTTCCCCTGCTGAAATGAAAGAGATTCAGCGCCGCAGCCAGACGGCCCAGGCATGTACCTATATCTCAGGTGCAGGCGGAACTATAAAATACAGGGAAAAAGCCATTGAAAATGCTAATGTGGTTATAGTTTCCGATGATTATGAAAAAGTCTTGCCCCTGGATATTGCAGATGGAAGATTTATTTCGCCGGTGGAGTTTAACAGTGGAAAAGCTGTGGTAGTAGTGGGTAATGATATCGTTACAAATTTGCTGGAAACAACAGAACCGATCGGTAAAAAAATTAAAATCTTTGGCCTCAATGTGGAAGTTATCGGGGTTTTGAAAAAAGAAGGGCAGAGTGTTTTTGACAATTCATCAGATGATCAGCTTATCGTTCCGGTGAATTTTGCACGAAATCACATGGATATCAAGAACATGGATGGTGCGATCATAGTAAAAGCCAAACCGGGTGTTTCACTGGATGAAATGAAAGATGAGATGTCAGGGATCATGCGTGCTGTGCGAAAATTAAAACCTAAAGCAGAAGATAATTTCGCTATAAACCAGACGGATATCATCAGCAAAGGCTTTGATAAGCTTTTCGGTGTGATAGCTATAGTGGGCTGGATTATCGGTGGATTTTCACTGCTTGTCGGTGGCTTTGGGATTGCCAATATCATGTTCGTTTCAGTGAAGGAACGTACCCGGCTCATCGGTATCCAGAAATCACTCGGCGCCAAAAAATATTTTATCATGCTGCAATTCCTCTTTGAAGCGGTTTTTCTTTCTCTTTTCGGAGGGATCCTGGGCCTGATCATTGTTTTTATCCTGTCGTTCACGATCACTCAGGTTTTTGACTGGCACCTGGTTTTGACTCAGAAAAATATTCTGCTGGGAATTTTTGTTTCTGCATTTATAGGATTTGTTTCCGGACTGATCCCCGCATGGAGTGCATCCAGGCTTGATCCCGTTGAGGCTATGCGTTCCACTTTTTGAAGATTTTTTTCAGGGCTTTAAAAATATTTTATTCCGACCGGGTATTTTTTCCCTGATCTCCTGATTAACAAGCAGTATAAATGCTTAATTTTATCAAACGAAAAAGATATGGAAAAACGCTGGGTATTAAAACCGCAAGGAAATCAGGATTTGATCAGACATTTGAGCAAGGTTTTGAATATTAATGAAAACCTGGCGAATCTGCTGGCTCAGCGGGGGGTGACCAGTTATGACGAAGCGAAAGCATATTTTCGCCCGCAACTGGAGCATCTGCATGATCCCTTTCTGATGAAAGATATGCATCTGGCAGTCGAGAGGATAGAACAGGCGCTTAAAAAAGACGAAAAAATTCTTGTTTACGGAGATTATGATGTCGACGGAACAACTGCCGTGGCATTGGTTTATACCTTTTTGAAAACCATTCATGAAAAAGTTGAATTTTATGTGCCTGACCGATACAGTGAAGGATATGGTATTTCTTTCAAAGGGATTGATTTCGCGGCACAGAATGGATTTGGCCTTATCATTGCGCTTGATTGCGGGATCAAAGCGGTTGAAAAAGTAGCCTACGCGAAGAAACTCAAGGTGGATTTTATCATTTGCGACCATCACCGGCCGGGCGATACACTGCCTGCGGCCTGTGCCATCCTTGACCCGAAAAGGGACGATTGCACCTATCCCTACAAAGAGCTGGCGGGTTGCGGAATCGGATTCAAGCTGGTTCAGGCCTTTGCCTGGAAAAACAATATCGCCTTTTCTTCTCTTGAAGAATATCTGGATCTGGTCGTGGTGAGTATCGCTTCCGACATTGTTCCGATCACCGGTGAAAACAGGGTGCTGGCATATTATGGCCTGAAGAGGATCAATACCGAGCCACGGGCCGGACTGGAAGCCATTCTTAATGTCAGCAATAAATACAGCAAATCGAACGGGCAGGAGGGCGTCGACAGGCATTATATCAGGGAATTGACAGTGAACGACCTGGTCTTCATCGTAGGCCCGAGAATAAATGCGGCAGGGAGGATCGAAAGTGCGCGAAACTCTGTCGAATTGCTTATTACAAAAGATCCGGAACGTGCTTTCAAATTGGGAAACCAGATCAATGGTCTGAATACTGAAAGAAAAACCCTGGATTCGCATGCCACACAGCATGCATTAGAGATCATGCATGCCGATCCGAAACTGAACGACCGGAAAAGCACCGTTATGTTTCATCCTGAGTGGCATAAAGGCGTGATTGGTATCGTTGCTTCCAGGCTGATAGAAACCTTCTACAGGCCGACCATTGTTCTCACATTGTCAGAAGGTCTGATAACCGGATCGGCGCGCTCCATCAAAGGTTTTGATATCTATGATGCAGTGGATGCATGTGGCGACCTTCTGGAACACTTCGGCGGACACACATACGCTGCCGGCCTCTCATTGAAACCCGAAAATCTTGATAAGTTCAAAGATCGCTTTGAAGATTATGTCAGGACCCACCTGACAGAAGAGCTTTCCATTCCTGAGATCGAGATCGACGCAAAATTGGACCTTCAGGATGTTAAGCGTAAGTTTTATGACGTACTCAAACAATTCGCCCCCTTTGGCCCGGGAAATATGTCACCGGTTTTTGAGACAGATAATGTCATTGATGCCGGCAAAGCCAAGATCGTGGGCAATAACCACCTGAAACTGGAAGTCTTCCAGCGCGATGTAAGAAGCGAGCCAATCTCATGTATAGCTTTCCAGCAGGGAGAGGAAAACTTTGCCTATATCCGCGATGGCAACCCGTTTGACATCTGCTATCATATTGAAGAGAATGAATGGAACGGTAAAAAATCGTTCCAGCTCAACATCAAAGATATGAAGCCGGCGACGGGAAATTAGTGAAAAGTGAAGAGTGAAAAGTGAAAAACGATGCACGAGACACGTTTGCTGAAGGATTTCCCTTCGGCCTTCCAGTTTCGAGTTTCGTTTATCGTGCATTTAAACGCCCCGCAAGGGTCCACTATTGCATTCAGATTTTATCTATCAGTTTTATTTTCACCAAGTCAAAAGCCTCCAGAGGGTTATATGGTTCATTAGGTTTTAGCAATGCTTTAGTATCGCCTAAAAATGCAGGATCTTTTAATTTTTCCTTCAAATTGTTTTCAAATTGTGTTTTTGTCGGTGGGTGTTTTTCTCTGTCACGCAGAGAAAATTCGATATACATTTTGTAGCACTGAATAATCTGATCAGTATTTAAATGATATGTTGTTAAAAACTTGTATAAATCATACAGGTCACGTCCTTTACTTCTTTGGTATAAAGCCCTCATTTTAGTTCCAAGAAGTTCCTCAAGTTTATAGGTAGTTATATTCGCCTTGCCCTTGAACAATAATGATTCAATCGAAAACGGGACTGAATTCCAACCCAAAATAGCTAAGTGTTCCCTTGAGTTTACTTCTACTTTCAACTTCATTTTCTGGACAGGTTCTATTTCGGACGGGTAATGGTAAATCAATTTAAAACTATTTTCAACTCTCGTCACGTTTGATTTATCAAAATCAATAAAAACATTTTGCAATCTTTGAACTGTTTCTTTTATCGGTCCCGCTTCAATTTGCACAAGATCAATATCTTCCGAATACCTAGTCGCCGGATTAAGGAATAGTTTATAGAGAGCAGTTCCTCCCCTGAAAGCCAAATGAGAAGCCAGGTAATCATCCTGATAGATTTTTATCAATGCCTGACAGATGATTATATCCTGTTCGACCTGTTCAGAAGTTTGCCAGGGAACATTTTTTCTCCATTCCGTGATATATGCCCTTGGTATCATAAATCGCTCTCCGGATTGAAATTTTTAATAATTTTCCATCTTTTATCAAATGAAAATCCCTTACTGCTTTTACCTGTTTTTAAAGGAATGTAGCGAAATTTACGATCCTTTAAAACATCATATATAGCTATAGATAATTTACTATCCGGCTTAATCATTTCAAGAAGATAGCCCAGTCTTTGCAAAATTCTTACAGAGATGTCTTTTTGAATAACTTGCTTCAAAACAGCAGGTTTCATCTCCTCAGATAATTCATTAAGAATGGTGAAACAACGATGCAGGCCGCCCACTCTTTCCTCATAAATTAACAGGTCAATCGCAGTCAGTTCCGGACAGGAAACTCTTATATATCCCGTGTCAGTCTTCTTGTTTATAAGATACGTTTCCTCGACTTTTAACTTGATAATAAAATTGACTTTAATGTTGTTTTTACTGATAAATCTCATTGGGGGTTTGACAGTAATCACAAAAAATTCCTGTGGTTGCTGATGAGCAGCCCCAAAAAGTGCTGCAGCATTTAATAATCCTACGTAATAGGGTTTTTTAAGATACTTCATTAATTGGTCGATAAAAAGCATCGGAGGAAGCACCTTGTTATATGAATATTCAGGAGGAATAATCAAATAAAATCCTTTCCTCACAGATAGGATTTTGCCTTTCTTACTAAGCCGTTGTATAGATTTCTTTAATGCTTCATCATTAACATTGAGTTTTGCCCTGATTTCTTCAATGGAAAAAGAATATCTTCCATCTCTCTGAAGATCAATAGTGTAATCTTCAAGATAGTTGTATGATAGATTAGCTGGCATAGATATCATGTTTTTTTATTTGCGAAAGTTACTACATTGTGTCCACTTGCGCAAATAAAAAGACAAAAATGCTCATAAAAATAAATATTTTTACTACGTCATATTTTGGCTGCGATGATTAGTAGCTTTGAACCGAATTATTCATCAAGGCCAAAATCAGATTCATCGTGCATTCATTCACTGCAATAGATTTCGAAACGGCTCATCCAAAACGGTATAGCATTTGCCAGGTAGGCATTGTTCGGGTGGAGAACGGGATCATAACAAATGAACTCAGCCTGCTGGTCAAACCGCCGGATAATTTCTACTGGGATTGGTTTTCTACTATTCATGGTATTACACCTCGGGACACCGCGCTTTCACCAACCTTCGATAAAATCTGGCACAAAATCGAGCCATTTATTAATTGCCAGAATGTCGTTGCCCACAACGGACCGGCATTCGACTTCCCGGTATTAAGCGCAACGCTTGAATACTATGGCATGCGAGCGCCGGACTATAACAAACATTGTACTTACAGGATTTACCGGGAAAATCTCAAGTCCTGCTGTAACAGGTATGAAATCCCCTTAAATCATCATGATGCATTGAGCGATGCAAGGGCGTGCGCGGTGCTGTTTATGAGGCACCTGAAGAATGGTTAATGCTCAAAACATAATGGGAAAAGGAAAAACACGATGCTCGAAACTCGAAACTCGATGGAAGAAGGAAAGTAAAATTATAACCACCAAATAACCAATAACCACTAACTTTTCTGTACCGCCCCCCTTATCTTAAAGGCCAGATAAACAAGAAGCAACCCTGCGATCAGTGCAAGCAAACCGATTACGATAAAAAGAGCCTTGATCGTACCCATCGGGTTGAAAAACAACAACAGGCCAAAGACCAGTGTAATAACCCCATTGATGGTGAAAATATTCGAATTGCTGACCTTCCCCTTCATTTGCACCGCCACGATGATCTGCAATAAACCCATGATAGTTGCCCATATCCCGATCATGATCAGGAAAATCTGCAAAGATGATTTTGGATAAAAGGCAATGACAGCACCTACCAGTACTGCGAAAATAGATTCTGCCATCAGCAGTAGATAGGGCTTTTCGGTACGGAGGTTTTTATAGGAGAAATAAAACATGATCAAACCACCCAGCAGAATAAGCAGGCCAAAATAGATGGTCAGCATTAAAATAGTTTCAGTAGGCACCAATAGCGCCAAAAGGCCAAACAGGGTGGCAATCACACCGTTGACCAGGAAAATGATCCAGTTTACTTTTTTCATCATCTTGATTTTTAAACATATTAAAATTTCCCACCCTCCCCTCCCTTGCTTGCAGGGAAGGGGTCGGGGGAGGGGTATCAAATCCCAATTTCCAGATAAGTCCGGATAAACAGGTAAATGCCGAATAAAACCAGACCCACTCCCGCAAACCGGTTGATCCAGACAATATTATGTGTTTGAATATATTTCTTGACTTTATAAGCGGAGAAAATTTTCAGCATATCGAACAGAAATACCGTACCCAGCGCTGCGGTAAAAAAAACGACCAATAACAGGATATCAGCCTGATAATTGGCAGTAAACCCCACTACCACCCCCATCCAGAAAATCCAGACGAAAGGGTTGGTGAAATTGATAATAAAGCCTTTTAGTATATAAGTTAAAAAGCCCGGATTATTTTGTTTTAGTGCAGGATTTTGACTGTCGACGTCCACTTCGACTTTTCTCCGGTAAGTAACAATGCCGAAAATAATCAGGAGGACACCGCCAATCAGACCAAGCAGGGTTTTGTTGTTTTCGAAAATCTGCACGGCACCTACAAAGCCCAGTGTGACTAATACGGCGTCACTTAAGAAAACGCCAAAGGCCAATAATACTGCTGCCCAGAACCCCCGGAGAATGCTGGTTTGAATTTCAGCCACCAGTGCGGGGCCAAAACTAAAGAAAACGGAAAGCGTTACGCCTAATATGACACCTTCTATGATTGTCTGCATCAGCTTTTTTTGAAATGATAATCGACCAGATATTTTTCCCATGCAGCGGGCTGATCCTTTTTTAAAACACGCGGAAATTTATTTGCACCGCCCTCTTTATTGTGTATTTTCATCCAGGTTGAAAAAGCCAGCGAAGGCAAAACTTCAACGAAAACCTCTTTAATTGCAGCCACCCGCTCTACCCGATAATCGTCGTTGAGGATTTTCAGGTACTCATCTATTTTTATTCTTGCCACATCAGCATCGAACAGATCATCTGTTCCCAGGTACCATTTGTGAGCAAACAGGCCTTCATGCTTAATACCTGTTACCGTAAACTCACGGATCTCAATATTTAGTTCATCGCAAAGCATTTTAACCGCACGGTTCATATTTTCAACCGAAAGATGCTCGCCGCAAATGCTGAGAAAATGCTTGGTCCGGCCGGTAATTATGATTTCCGAGTTGGCTTTTGATGTGAATTTGACCGTATCACCGATCAAATAACGCCAGGCCCCGGCACAGGTCGATAACAACAAAGCATATTCTTTGTTCTCCTCTACCTGGCCGATCGTTAAAGCAACCGGACGATCAACCATGTTACCATCTTCATCAAAATTATGGTCATCGAATGGAACGAATTCAAAAAACAAACCATTATCAAGCACCAATTGCAAAGATTTTACGTTGATCCTTTTCTGGTATGCAATATAACCCTCTGAAGCTAAATAAGATTCATGAAAGATCATAGGCTTGCCAAAAAGCTTCTCGAACGATTTTGCATAAGGTTCAAATGACACCCCGCTGTGGACATAAATCGCCAGGTTTGGCCAGATATCATGAATCGTCTTAACCTGGTAAAATGAAATGATGCGTTCGAGGATGATCTGGATCCAGGCCGGAACACCCACGATAACACCTATATCCCAGGTTATGGCCGATTTAACGATCTCGTCAAGTTTCGTAGCCCAGTCACGTTCCCTCGATATTCGCTTTCCAGGCTTATAAAAATGCTGGAACCAGAAAGGTATTGTACTTGCAGAAATCCCGGAAAGGTCGCCCTCGTAATAAGTCCCGTTGAAATGCAAATGCGTGCTTCCACCAATCATCAACATGCCTTTTTCGTAAAATTTATCGGGCAAATGGTATGAAAGAGAGTAAACAAGCTGCCGTATACTGACTTTCCGTATCGCCCGGATCATTTCGGATGTAACCGGGATATGCTTGCTCGAAGCTTCGGAAGTCCCTGATGTCAGGGCAAAATACTTAACACGCCCCGGCCAGGTTACAAAAGCCTCACCGTTAAGAATACGGTACCACCACTTCCTGAACATGGTGTTGTAAGTAAAAGTCGGAACCTTTGATTGAAAAGCCCTGATCATATCATCACTTTTCATGATGTCTGAAAAGCCGTAATATTCACCAAAAGCCGTAAACTGAGCCCTTCGTAACAGTTTATTCAGGACCCTCTTTTGCGCCGTATAGGCATCAACCTTTGGTTTAGCCAGATCAGGAAGTCTCCCTAATTCATAAGCTCTTTTAACTAAAGGTCCTAATATCGGCATCTGGTGAATCTGTCAATGGTCTAACAAAAGTAAATAATAAATGATAATTTAGTGCTTTTAAGTCTTTAAGCATCGTATCTTTATGAAATGGCTGAAAAATATGACCATCTTGTTTTTGGCATTGGTGGGCTTGCTGTGTCTTCTTTTTATCCTGGCGACCATGGCAGATTTCAAACCTGAACCACTGGAAAAAGAGGAAAAGCAAGGGAATTCGCCGGGCATTCAAAAAACCGACAGCGTTTTTACCATTCTTTCCTGGAACATAGGCTACTTCGGATTGGGGAAAGAATGTGATTTTTTTTATGATGGAGGCCGGATGACCAGGCCATCTAAATCCGGTTACCTGAACTATTCCGGCCAGGCATTGAGGCATCTTAGCCTTGGTGAAAAATGTGATTTCTATATTTTCCAGGAGGTCGATATGAAATCCAGGAGAAGTTATTATGATGACCAGGTTACCAGGCTTCGCGGCGTTTTTCCGGATCATGAATCATCATCTGCCGTGAATTACCTTGTCAGCTTTGTGCCCGTGCCAATTCGTAATCCTCTTGGTAAAGTAAAAAGTGGCCTGGTTAACTTTTCGTCTTTTCATACGATTGAAAACAGTCGGTATGCATTTCCGGGAGGCTATAAATGGCCTGTCAGGCTTTTTATGCTCGATCGCTGTTTCCTGTTGTCAAGGCTGGAATTGCCCGATGGCAAAGAACTGGTGCTGATCAATACGCACAACGAAGCTTTCGATGACGGATCGCAACGCAACCAGCAGATGGCGGTACTAAAAGAGTTGATGCTGCGGGAATATGAAAAAGGCAATTTTGTGATCACTGGTGGCGACTGGAACCAGAATCCGGTGGGATATTCGATTGAACGATTGTCGAATTCCGATATTGGAAGGATCATCGAGCCAGCCATTGAACCTGATTTTCTGCCTTTTGGATGGCAATGGGTTTTTGACCCGGAAACCCCTACCAACCGTGACGTTGACAAGCCTTACCGGAAGGGTGAAACCCCTACAACGATCATAGATTTTTTTGTTGTATCGCCCAATGTTTCAGTGATTGATGTTAAAACGGAAGATCTGGGATTTCAGTGGTGCGATCATCAGCCGGTCATAATGACGTTCAAATTATACTGAAACTTAAAGAAAATGCGAAGCATTTTCCTTTTAGTTTCAGTTATGCCGAGAGGAACAGCGGCTATAAATTCGCAAATACCGAAAAATCGGTACAGGCTCTGTTCCAACTCGGTATAAACCAGACATTCTCTGCGTCTCCGCGCCCCCGCGGTCAGTAAAACAAATCAGCCGCAATCCCATCAGCAAAGAGCTTTCCTTCATCAGTCAGAAAGTACCTGCTGCCTTCACAGTAAAGATATTTTTTATCAAGGTAAGGCCTGGCTTGCTGCAGGAAATACAATTCGTTTTCTTTTCCGAATACATTCAATAAATGCACGGTGTCACATCCCCAAACCGTCCGTAATGAGGTCATTACATATTCATTGTATCGCTGGTTGGGTGTAAGAACTTCCTTTTCTTCCACCGTAGTATGAAAATCATCAAGTTGTACATATTTCGTAATATTCGACACATTCCACTGGCGGGAATGTCCGTTATAGGAATGGGCGGAGGGTCCAAGGCCTAAATAATGCCCGCCCAGCCAGTAAAGGCTATTATGCCTGGAATAGTAGCCTTCGCGGGCAAAATTCGAAATTTCGTAATGAATAAACCCGTTGATCCTGGCTTGTTCTAAAAGGATTTTAAAATGCCCGATCGATTGCTGCTCATCCAAAGGAGCATATTTTCCCTGCCTGATCAGCAGGTCAAGCGGGGTTTTCTGCTCAACGGTCAGTGAGTAAGCCGACAGATGCGGAATATTTAGTGAGAAGAAATACTCAAGGTTTTTCACCCACTTTTCATTAGACAGCGTAGGTATTCCATAGATCAGGTCGATGGTCAGGTTACCAAAACCGGCATTCCTAGCCACATCAATTGCCTGAAATGCCTGCGCGGCATGATGAACACGGTTGAGGTACTGAAGATCGTCATCAAAAAATGACTGGATACCGATGCTTAAACGATTAATAGCTGTGTTTTTCCATTCCAGGACAGAGATTTCAGAAATGTCATCAGGGTTAGCTTCCAGTGTAATTTCCGCATGAGGATCAACCGTAAAATGATGAAAGATCGTATCCAGGGTTTTTCGAAGCTCCGCCGTCTGTAGCAAAGATGGAGTCCCACCGCCAAAGTAGATGGTCTTCACCGTTTCTCCTTCAAGGTATTGCTTCCGGAACACTATTTCTTTTAGCAAAGCCTCCATGAAAGCGTCTTTCAACCGCGTATTTGCAACAGAAAAGAAGTTGCAGTAATGGCATTTCTGCTTGCAAAAAGGGAAATGAATGTAAATACCGGCCACTTTTTTAACCACAAAGTAACACAAAGTTTGTTATTGAACTGGATAATATCATGCTCCAACGGGTAAATCCGTTGGTTCCAATATTTGTAAAAACCCCAGAACCGACGGATTCACCCGTCGGAGTGCAAATATTCATAATTACTGCTAATCCAATTTATGTTTAATTTAGCAAAGTTAAATCTTCAAAACGACAACCATGAAAAGGCGTGATTTTATCAGGAAAGGATTCGGCGCAGCAGCATTCACCGGGGCGTCCCTTTCAATCCCGTTCAACAAACTCTGGTCCGGCACCGCTTCCCCGCCTCCCCGCCTCCCCGCCTCCCCGCTTCCATTCGATATGGTGGCCATTAAAGGCGGTGAAGCAGATATCATGTTCGACCAGGCTATCGAAGCGATGGGCGGAATGCAGGCATTTGTGCAGAAAGGCCAGAAAGTAGTGATCAAGCCAAACATCGGCTGGGATGTAACGCCCGAAAGAGCCGGAAATACTAATCCAAAACTGGTGAAACGAGTTATAGAACATTGCCTGCAGGCGGGTGCGAAGGAGGTCTATGTTTTTGATAATACCTGTGATAAATGGGACAAGTGTTATGTCACAAGCGGCATTGAACAGGCGGTGAAAGATGCCGGCGGAAAAATTGCCCCGGGAAATACCGAAAACTATTATCAAACCGTGGAAATCCACGGAGGGAAAAAGCTGAAAACGGCCAAAGTGCATGAGTTGATACTGGAATCGGATGTTTTCATCAATATGCCGATCTTAAAAAGCCATAGTTCCGCAAAACTTACCGTAACGATGAAAAACCTCATGGGAGTGGTATGGGACCGTGGATACTGGCACCGCAACGATCTTCACCAGTGTATTGCTGACTATGCGACTTACGTTAAAAAGCCGACCCTGAATATTGTCGATGCTTACCGGGTGATGATGAAGAACGGGCCGAGAGGCGTTTCTGAAGCAGATGTGAGCCTGATGAAATCCATGATCATTTCCACCGATATGGTGGCTGCCGATGCAGCAGCGGCAAAGCTTTTCGGGATCGATCCGGGTGATGTGCCTTATATCGGTATTGCTGACGCTATGGGCATCGGAACGATGTCGCTGGATAAACTTAACGTACACCGGATCATCCTTTGATCATGCAAAAGGGCCGGCTTAAAAAATTACGGGTTTTTCTTTCCCTCTTGTTTTTTATAGTCATCGCTGTTTTGTTCCTTGATTTCACCGGGAAAATCTTCAGCAAAGCCACACACGCCGTTTTGCACCTCCAGTTCGTCCCTTCTGTTGTACAATTCGTCGCAACCCTTGCTCCGGCGGCTCTTGGCTTCGTGGTTATCATTATCCTGACCCTGTTATTCGGAAGGATATATTGTTCAACATTATGCCCGTTGGGCACTTTGCAGGACCTGTTTTCTTTTGCAGCCAGGAAGTTATCCCCGCGGAAAATCATCTACAAATATAAAAAGCCGGTCAACTGGCTCCGTCACGGACTAATGACAGTTGTGATCCTGTCGTTGCTGACCGGGAGCATCCTGCTGGTTAATCTTCTCGATCCTTACAGTGCTTTCGGAAAAATCTTCCATAACCTGTTCCGTCCATTAATTGTTTTAATTAACAACATAACATCAAAAGCATTGACCTTTGCCGATATTTACTGGCTTCCTCACGTAAAGTGGGTGGCAGTCAATAAAATAGCCCTGTTGATTGCTTTGATTTGGGCATTAACGTTGCTAATTTTTTCGGTTAAAAGAGGCAGGCTGTATTGCAACACATTATGCCCGGTCGGAGCCGTCCTGGGCATTTTTGCCAGATTTTCCCTGTTCCGCATCAGGCTGGATAAGACCGTCTGCAACAGTTGTGGAAAATGCTCTGCCGTCTGCAAAGCTGAATGTATCAATCCTAAGGATCAAAGTGTCGATTTCAGCCGTTGCGTGGGATGCATGAATTGCCTGTCTCCCTGTCCCGACGGAGGGGTGAAATTCCTCCCGTTTTGGAAAAAGGATGAAGTAAAAATTTCGACTTATGATCCGGGCAAAAGGAAATTCATCGTTGAATCAGGCATTCTGCTGGCAGCATCAATGGATATAAGCAGGGTAATATTTCCACAGGATGAAAAGAAAAAAGAGGTCATCCCGGGAACGATACCGATTTTCAGGGAACATCCCGTCACTCCTCCGGGCGCCATTGGACAGGCAAGGTTTAATTCATTGTGTACAGCCTGCCACCTGTGTGTTTCAGCCTGCCCGACACAGGTACTGCAACCGACTTACTTTCTTTATGGACTGAGCGGTTTCCTGCAACCCCGGATGGATTATATCACCAGCTTCTGCAATTATGAGTGTACGTTATGTGGCGAGGTTTGTCCGACCGGCGCGATCCTTACTCTTTCACCGGAAGAGAAAAAGCTTGTCCAATTGGGAAAGGCTGTGTTTGTGAGGGAAAATTGCATAGTAGAAACACGGAAAACCGCTTGCGGCGCCTGTTCAGAACATTGCCCGACCAAAGCCGTCAACATGGTCCCTTACCAGGAAAAATTGACAATTCCGGAGGTAAACAACAAAATCTGCATAGGCTGCGGCGCCTGCGAATATGCTTGCCCCACCGATCCGAAATCCATTTATGTTGAAGGAAATCCTATCCATTTGCTTGCCGAAAAACCAAAAGAGGTGAAAATCGAGGAGAAGATTGATTATAAGGAAGAGTTTCCGTTCTAGTGAAAAGTGAAAAACGAAAAGTTTTCGTTTTTCACTTTTTACTTCTTCAGTACAACGCGTATCACCGTTCCCTTATCAATCACCGATGATTTTACGAAGATCTTGCCTTTGTGGTAGTTTACAATAATGCGCCTGGACAGGGAAAGCCCCAGACCCCAGCCACGTTTTTTACTGGTAAAGCCCGGGTTAAAGATGGATTTGAACTGGGATTTTTGAATGCCCTTTCCGGTATCTTCAAAATCTATGTTTACCTGCTGGTTGACCTCTTCAATGTTAATATTGATGTTGCCTGAGTTGCTCATTGCATCGACAGCGTTTTTGCAAATGTTTTCCACCACCCATTCAAAAAGCTGTTTGTTCAACGGTACGATTACTTCTTTATCCCGGGAAAGATTGATATGAAACCTGACTTTTTTGGAAATGCGGGGTTCGAGATAAGATACCGATTCGTATAAAACACTTACAAGATTCTGGACTTCCAGTTTTGAAGGTGAACCGATCTTAGAAAACCTGTCAGTAATATCTTCCAGCCTTTTTACATCTTTTTCAATTTCCGTAAGCTCCTCCATGCTTTCTCCTTTCATCTTCAATAACTCTATCCAGGCCATAATGGATGAAAGCGGCGTACCCAGCTGATGTGCGGTCTCCTTCGACATGCCTATCCATACCAGGTTCTGTTCCGACTTTCTGGCCGTACTGAACAAAAAATAAGATATAAAAAGAAATACACCGATTACAGTCAGCATAATATAGGGATAGTACATGATTTGTACCATCAGGGAAGAGTTCATGTAATAAATGTAACTTTTACCATAATCCGGCAGGGTGATTTCTATCGGATCATTTTCATAAGACATGCTGGCGATAAGATGACTGACGTATTCAGGGTCTTTGAGACTTTCTTTATCAAGGTTACCTGATTCGATCACATGTTTCCCGGTGCTGTCAGTGATAATAACCGGTACAGATGCCGAACTGCCTACAACTTCCGAGAAAAAAGACTGGACAATGTCGTCTAACACCAGCCTCAGCTCGGTGAAGATCGTTGATTCTTTAAAATAAAGGAGTTGATATTCATCCTTGACCAGAATAAATTTTATGGGTTCAAAGGAGGAAAATTCTTTTTTCAGACTGTCAGTCATAACAGAAATCCCGGCCAGATCACTTTCTTTGATGTTTGTATAGAACCGGATCGTGTCTTTTGCATCAGTGAGGATGATAGGGATTTTGGTATTGTATTCCATCATCTGCCGGTAAAATTCAACCGTACGCGATGATTCTTCAAAAAGAAGATTACGATAGGCTTCGGCCAGCAAAAGGGCCCTTTTATATTCTTCTTCCTTTATCTGGTCAAAAAATTCTTTGGTGTAATTAACCAGTTTGGCTTTTCGCTGTATGGCATTAGCCCATATATTGATGCTCATCCGCTCATCTTCAGCGATCTCCTTGACCAATATGTTGGTGTACCAAAGTGAGATGGTGATGATGAGCACCGCCGCACCAAATAATAGCCACTTCCATCTCTTTTTCTTGTAGTAAATTTGCACCGCAAATGTGTTTAATCCTTAACGGGATAAATGCTGATTTATTGAGTAACAATCTGGATCTTATATCCTGTTAGTTTTCTTAAGTAACAAAGATAAGGTTAAATAAATAATTGTTATGGAAACCGTATTTCTTACCGATTCGCCTCTTTTTACCTGGGTATTCCTTCCTCTGCTGATATTTTTTGCCCGCATCATGGATGTAAGTATCGGCACCCTTCGGCTGATCTTCGTTTCAAAGGGATACAAATTCTATGCGCCGTTGCTGGGATTCTTCGAGGTCATTATCTGGTTGTTAGCTATAGGACAGATCATGCAGCACCTGGATAACTTCCTGTGCTACTTTGCTTACGGGCTCGGTTTTGCTACCGGTAATTACCTGGGGATTTATCTTGATGAAAAAATGTCATTGGGTACCGTGCTGATAAGGGTTGTGCCGAAAATGGATACGACCAATCTCATCAATCAGCTCAGGGAACAAAGCTTTGGGGCATCATTGGTCGATATTGAAGGAATGACCGGAAAACTGAAAATGATCTTCACCATTGTAAAACGGAAAGATTTAAAAGAAGTCCTGGGCATCATCCAGGAACATAACCCGCAGGCATTTGTCACCATTGAAGATGTCAAAACAGCCAGGGAAGGCTACTTCCGTTTATCGCGCAAGAAAGTGAATTCGCCGGCCGCTCTGTTCAACGATGTAAGGAAAGGAAAATAATTGCAGAATTTTACCATTTGTAAATTCTTTCTGCCTTCCTGTTGATTTAGTTCGTGCATAATCCTTTGTCTGCTGCATATTTGCTATCACATTGTCCGTTAACGAACATTCTATGTAAGCTACCGAACAGGAGTTATTGATCTTCAACCGATTTGAGTTAACCAAAGTATTCTTAATCAATTTATTATGATAATGGCATATTTTTCGCTGCGAAGATGCGTTACTTAGAAAAAGATCTAATTCTTATTAACCATGAACAACAAAAGCATTAACCAAAAAAGCATCCTGAAAAAAACACTGAGAACGCTGATTTTCACCGTTTTCCTGTTCTCCTTCCTGGCCGCATCCTCCCAGGAAAAGGAATGGACACTGGAAGACTGTATCAATTATGCGCTCGACAACAACATCGACATTAAAAAGCAATTGCTGATTGTCGAAACACAAAAAGACCAGTTGCTCCAAAGCAAGCTGGGCATGCTTCCCAGCCTGAATGCGGGCGCCACCCATGGCTATAACTGGGGCAACACCGTCGACAGGTATACCAACAGCTTTGCAACTACCCGGGTTCAGTCCAACAACTTTTACGTAGGGACCCAATTCAACCTGTTCCAGGGATTACAGCAGATTAACACGGTTAACAAGACTAAGCTTGATTGGCTTGCTACGCAATATGATCTGGATTTAATGATGGATAATATTTCCATTGCCGTTGCCGGTTATTACCTCGACATCCTTTATAACCAGGAATTGCTTAATGTAGCCAGAGGACAAATTGCGGTCACCAATCAACAAGTCAACCGGATGGAAAAAATGGTTCTGGCCGGGACCCTTGCCCGTGGCGATCTGCTTAATATTGAGGCACAAGCCGCCACAGAGGAATTGCTGGTAATTGAAGCAGAAAATCGCCTGGCGATCTCTTATCTCACCTTGCAGCAACTGATCGATCTTCCGGTTACCGGTGGGTTCCGCATCGAAACCCCTGCGCTGAAACCCATCGATGCACCCCAGGTTACCTTCAATGCCAATGATGTTTACCAGGTAGCCCTGGGCAAGCGCCCGGAGATTAAAAGCGCAGAATACCGCGTTCAAAGTGCCGAAAAGGGCGTCTCTTTTGCCCGTGGTTATCTCAGCCCGACGCTAAGTTTCAGTGGTTCATGGGCAACCGGTTATTCCGGTGCTTCTCAACAGGAAAACGGGCAAACAATCATAAAAACATTGCCAATCGGTTACCTCCAGAGTAATCCGGCAGAAATTGTTCTTTCGGATTATGAAACATCAGCCGGATATACTGTGATCCCTTTTGGAGACCAGCTCAATGATAACCAGAATAAAAGCCTATCATTCTCCCTTCAAATACCGATTTTCAACGGCTGGCAGGTGCGGACCGCTATCAGCCAGGCTAAAATAAGAAAAGAGGAGGCGGACCTGACCCTTCAGAAAACGAAACTCGACCTGGATAAAACAATTCAACTGGCTTATGCTGATGCCGTGGCTGCTTTAAAGAACTATAACGCTTCGGAAAAGAAGTTGCAAGCCCAGCAGGAAGCATTTAAGTATTCGGAACAAAAAATGGGCGTCGGGCTCGTAACGGCAGTTGAGTATAATCAGACCAAAAAGGATCTGACCAAGGCCGAATCAGACCTGCTTCAGGCAAAATATCGTTTTATCTATACCACAACGATACTTGACTTTTATATGGGCAATCCCTTAACCCTGGATAAATAAACTAAAATGGAAGACTTAATCATCCGGCTTAAGAATATCAATAAATCTTATGGGATCGGCAAGAACCCGCTGCATGTCCTCAAAGGGATTGACCTTGATATTAAAAAGGGCGAACTTGTTTCGATCATGGGTTCTTCAGGATCGGGAAAATCTACCTTGCTGAATGTAATAGGAATCCTGGATAATCTCGATGAAGGCGAATATATTCTTGATGGCCTGACCATTAAAAATCTGACTGAAAAAAAAGCCGCCCAGCTCCGGAATGAGATGATCGGCTTTGTCTTTCAGTCATTCAACCTGATTTCCTTTAAAAATGCCATGGAAAATGTAGCCTTACCGCTTTACTACAAAGGTATCAGCCGGAAGAAACGGAATAAAATAGCCATGGAGATGCTGGAGAAAATGGACCTTTCGGAATGGTGGCACCATTTGCCAAACGAACTGTCAGGAGGCCAGAAACAGCGTATCGCCATTGCCAGGGCATTGGTTTCCAATCCCAGGATCATCCTGGCTGATGAACCGACCGGGGCGCTTGATTCTAAAACTTCGATGGAGATGATGGACCTTTTAAAGGAAATCAACCAAACCGGGATCACTATTTTGATTGTAACTCATGAATATGATATCGCTCATTCAACAGACCGAATCATACATCTTAAAGATGGACTTATAGAGCGGACGGAAGTGAATGGAAAAAATAAGAATCGCTTTTTTCAAACGGCTAACTAAAAAGGTCACATAAACCATGGGAATATTCGACTGGGATAAATGGCAGGAGATCTTCGAAACCATGAAGAAAAACAGGTTGCGCACATTCCTGACCGGATTCAGCGTTGCCTGGGGCATTTTTATGCTGATCATTCTGCTGGGGTCAGGTAATGGTCTGGAAAATGGCGTCAGGAAAGAATTCGAAGGTGATGCCACCAATACTCTCTGGATAAATCCCGGCCAGACCAGCATAGCTTATAAAGGGCTTAAAGCCGGCCGCACCATCCAGTTCACCAATGAGGATTATGACCTCGTGAATAAAGAAATTTCGAATATCGACAAGATTTCCGGAAGGATCAATGTCTGGAGAAATAATACCGTTTCATATAAAAAGGAATACGGCAATTTTGATATCATTGCCTGCCATCCGGGATATGGATATTATGAGACATTGGAGGTTTTATCCGGCAGGTTTATTAATAATGATGATATCAATGATTTCAGAAAGGTTGTGATCATAAGCACGATTGTCAGAGACGCCCTTTTTAAAGGCGGAGAAGATCCTATGGGAAAATTTATCGATGTCAGCGGCATTCCTTTCAAAGTAATCGGAGTTTTTAGCGATGTCGGCGGCGACAGGGACATGCAGCGGGTTTACTTGCCGCTTTCCACCGCGCAGCGGGTATTTAATTATGGAAACAAAATAGCTAACCTGAGTATTGTTACAAAAGATATAAATGTGGAGGAGAGCCGGGCGATGGCCGAGGAAATCCGTCAAACAATTGCTCAAACCCATAAGTTTGATCCAACTGACCAGCGGGCTGTATTTGTGTGGAATAACCTGGAACAATTCAAACAGTTCCTCAACCTTTTCGCTTCGATCAGGCTATTTATATGGATCATCGGGATAGGGACGATTATTGCCGGTGTGGTGGGTGTCAGCAATATCATGATGATCGTCGTAAAGGAAAGAACAAATGAAATTGGTATCCGGAAGGCGCTGGGCGCAACACCATGGTCTATCATCAGCCTGATCCTCCTTGAATCGGTCCTGATCACCTCTTTTGCAGGCTATGTAGGATTAGTTATGGGAGTGGGTTTGCTGGAGCTGATATCGCCCATTTTTGAAAGTTCAGATACGTTCTTTAAAAATCCGGAAGTGAATATCGGTGTGGCGCTGGGCGCTACCCTGGTTATGATTGTTTCAGGTATGCTGGCCGGTTTTGTGCCGGCGCGGAAAGCTGCCGCAATACAACCGATAGAAGCACTGAGGTATGAATAGAAAAATGTGTAGAGACGTTACATGTAACGTCTCTACCAGGATGATAATTAAAAATATTGCAGCAAAATGGTTAATGCTTGCTTTGGCAGGGGGACTCTGAGGGATGCTATTTTAACCCCCTGCCTTTTTTAGAAAAATTGTAATAATACAGACAGTATGAGTATCCTTGATTACGACAAATGGCAGGAGATCATGATTGTTCTCAAAAAGAACAAGCTCCGGACCTTCTTTACCGCTTTTGGGGTATTCTGGGGTATTTTCCTTCTTGTCGTTATGATGGGCTCCGGCAATGGCTTGCGCAACAGTGCGCTGGAAGGTTTTGGAAATATGGCCACCAACAGCTTTTTTATGTGGACCCAACGCACATCCATGCCTTATAAAGGATTCCAGCGGGGCCGGTTCTATAATTTCAGGAATGGTGATACAGAAGCCATCAAACAAAATATTCCTGAAGCAGATAAAATTGCGCCCAGATTGCAGGCTGGTGGTTATAGAGGAAACAGCAACAACATTATTCGCGGTGATCGGACCGGTACTTTCTCAGTTGTCGGCGATACCCCCGACGTCTTTGAAATTATGCCAATGAATGTAACACAGGGAAGGCTTATTAATAAAATGGATGTTGACGAGCAACGAAAAGTCGTCGTAATTGGCGACAGGGTTTACCAGGAAATGTTTAAAAAAGATGAGAACCCTGTGGGCGAGTATTTAAGGATACAGGGTGTGTATTTTAAAGTGGTGGGCGTTGTAAAATCAAAACAAAGGGGATTTCAGGCAGAGGAGGACGAAAAAACAATCCACATGCCCTTAAATACCCTCCAGCAAACCTATAATTACGGCGATATTGTGGGATGGTATTCTATTACTGCGAAGAAAGGCGTTCCTGCATCAGAATTAGAGAAAAAGACCAAAGATTACCTGAAGACCAGGCACCACATCCATCCTGACGACGACCGGGCTATTGGCTCCTGGAATATGGAAAATGAATTCAACAAGTTTAACAGCCTGTTCGCAGGGATAACCATCCTGGTCTGGATCGTTGGATCAGGAACGCTGTTTGCAGGAGTTGTCGGGGTAAGCAACATCATGCTGATCGTTGTGAAAGAACGGACAAAAGAGATTGGAATACAACGTGCCATCGGCGCTCCGCCATCGGCTATTATCAGCCAGATCATCATAGAATCAGTCTTTCTGACCACCATGGCAGGTTATATCGGCCTGGTTGTCGGGGTTGGCCTGATAGAACTGGTAGACTATCTGATCGTATCAAGTGGCGTGGAATCTGATATGTTCCGGAACCCGGAAATTAATTTTAATATGGCGATGTTGTCCTTAGGCATCCTGGTCATTTCAGGAATATTTGCAGGCCTTATACCGGCCCGCCGTGCGGTTAGCATTAAACCAATCGATGCATTGAGGGATGAATAATAACAGCAATAATAATTTGTAATTGTTGTTGTAGAGACACAATATTTTGTGTCTCTACAACAGAAAAAATAAACAGACCGAACATGAAAAAAGCGTTGAAAATTCTGGCAGGCGTAATTGTAATATCGATTTTCGTTTATACGATTTACTTTCTTTACCAGAAATCGCAGGCCAAACCAATTGAATATGAAACTACCAATCCTGTAAAAACGGAAATTATTAAAAGCACGGTAGCTACCGGATCAGTGGTTCCCCGGAAAGAGATCATGATCAAGCCGCAGGTTTCCGGGATCGTGGAAGAACTTTATGTTGAAGCCGGTGATATGATCAAAAAAGGCGACCTGTTAGCCAAAATCAAGATCATACCTGATATGGTCAGCCTCAACAATGCTCAATCCCGCCTGAACAGGGCCAGGATCAGTTTTGAGGATTCAAAAAGACAGTTTGAACGGCAACAGGATCTTCTCGACCAGGGGGTCATCGCCCAAGCTGAGTTCGAACCCTATGACCTGGCATATAAAAATGCCATCGAAGAAGTGGAGGCAGCCGAAAACAACCTGGAACTTATCAAAGAAGGCCAGACCAAGAAAGGCGGCCAGACAACCAATACAATAGTCAGGTCGACAGCAGAAGGCATGGTCCTGGATGTTCCGGTGGAAATCGGCTTCTCGGTCATCGAAAGCAATACGTTCAATGATGGTACGACGATCGCTTCCGTTGCAGACATGGGTGATATGATTTTCGAAGGAAAGATCGATGAAACCGAAGTTGGAAAAATCAGGGAAGGCATGCCGTTGATCCTGACTGTAGGGGCAATTGACGACGCTTCCTTCAGTGCGGTTCTGGAACACATTTCCCCGAAAGGGATAGAAGAAAACGGGGCTATACAATTTGAGATCAAAGCCAATGTTCAACTGAAACAAGACCAGTTTATCCGTGCAGGTTACAGTGCTAACGCAAAAGTCGTCCTTGACCGGACCGACAGCGTATTGGCTATTCCTGAAAGCATCCTCCAGTTTGAAGGCGATTCCTCATACGTCGAAGTTGAAGTTTCCCCGCAACAATTTGAAAAGAGATATATTAAAACCGGACTCTCCGATGGGATCAATGTCGAAGTGAAATCAGGCTTGTCGATGGAAGATAAGATCAAGAAACCAGGCGGTTCGTTAAAGTGATGGATGAATAAGCCTAAAAATAGCTTATAAAGTACACTATAAGCAGATTTTAAGTACTTTCGCGGCTTAAAAAATCCTAATAATCAATACTATGTTCAACAAAACCGTATCTTCAATTTGTCTGGTTATGATCATGCTTATGATCATTTCCTGCAAGCCAGCACCTAAAACTGAATCGCAGATGGAAAACGAGTATTTAGGATCAGTTCCGGTGCAACAACCTCTGACACCGGCCTCACCTGATCACGTGGCACAACGCCTCGGCACATTCGCCCCATTCACCCTGACCTCCGATATTAACCATCTGTCTGTTAAAGAAAAGCAGCTCCTGGCCATCCTGTTCGATGTAGCGGATATCATGGACGAACTGTTCTGGATGCAGGCCATGGGCCCGAAAGACTCTTTTCTTGCAAGGATTCAGGATGAAACCACCAAGAAATTTGCTATGGTGAACTATGGTCCATGGGACAGGCTCGACGGAAACAAATCCTTCATCGCAGAAGTCGGAACAAAACCCGAAGGCGCCAATTTCTACCCGGTCGATATGACCAGGGAAGAATTCGAAGCATTTAATGATCCGAATAAAAAAAGTCTCTATACAATAATTCGTCGCAATGAAGACGGCACTCTCCGCAGCGTTTGGTATCACCAGGCTTATGAAATTCAGTTGAAGAAAGCTGCTGAATTGATAAAACAGGCGGCTGCCCTGGCTGATGACGCCGGGCTGAAAAAATACCTGGAACTTCGGGCCGGGGCCTTACTTACAAGTCAATACCAGGCCAGCGATTTTGCCTGGATGGAAATGAGGTCATCCAATATTGATTTCGTCGTCGGTCCTATCGAAAATTATGAAGATGCCCTGTATGGCTATAAAGCTGCTTTTGAAAGCTTTATCCTTATCAAAGACCCGGTCTGGAGCGCTCGTCTCGTGAAATTTGCCGCTATGCTTCCCGACCTCCAACGCGGATTACCGGTGAAGGATGAATACAAAACTGAAATCCCGGGCGCAGACGCCGACCTGAATGCCTATGATGTGGTCTATTATGCCGGTGATTGCAATGCAGGCAGTAAAACCATAGCTATAAATCTCCCAAACGACGAAGAAGTGCAGCTTCAGAAAGGCTCCCGCAAATTACAGCTTAAAAATGCCATGCAGGCGAAATTTGATAAAATCCTGGTTCCCATTGCTGAACTGCTTATCGACCCGGCACAACGCAAAAATGTGACTTTCAATGCTTTCTTTGAAAATACCATGTTCCACGAAGTGGCACACGCCATGGGTGTTAAGAATACGATCAATGGAAAAGGTCCCGCCAGGACAGCATTAAAAGAAGTTTATTCTTCCATCGAGGAAGGTAAAGCAGATATTATGGGCTTGTATCTGGTCACCAAACTCTATGAAATGGGTGAACTGACCGAAGGACAGGTGATGGATAACTATGTTACATTCTTTACGGGTATTTTCCGCTCTTCCCGTTTCGGAGCAGCCAGCGCTCACGGTAAAGCCAATATGATGCGCTTCAACTTTTTCAGTGAAGAAGGTGCTTTCACACGTAATGCAGATGGAACGTTTACAGTCGATTTTGATAAAACAAAAGCCGCAATGGAAAAGCTGGTGCAAAAAATAATCTACATTCAGGGTGATGGCGATTATGACGCCGCCAGGAATTGGGTTGAAACCAAGGGAATCGTCAATCCGGAACTCCAGGCCGATCTGGATCGTATAAATTCAGCTAATATCCCCGTGGATGTGGTGTTTGAGAAAGGAAAGAAAGTTTTGGGACTTCAATAATACAAAGTTCAGAGTTCAAAGGTCAAAATTTTGTCTTCTGACTTCTGTATTCTGTATTCTGTATTCTGTATTCTGTATTCTGTATTCTGTATTCTAACAATAACATTTTAGCAATTTAACAATTTAACAATGAAACGATTAAACTTATTTATTTCGATTATCATCCTGTTCTCCGGTTTTTCGCTTAGGGCAGATGAAGGTATGTGGTTGCCGATCTTCGTGGAAAGGCTTAATTATATCGATATGCAGAAAATGGGACTCCATCTTACTGCTGAAGAAATATACAGTATCAATAACTCCAGCCTGAAAGACGCTATCGTGGGTCTTAGCAACGGCAACCAGCCCGGTGGTTTTTTCTGTACCGCCGAAGTGGTTTCCGACCAGGGTTTACTTTTTACCAACCATCATTGCGGTTTTGATGTGATCCAGAAACACAGTTCAATTGAACACGATTACCTTAATGACGGTTTTTGGGCCATGAGCAAAAAAGAAGAACTTCCTAACGAAGATCTCAGTGCTACGTTTTTTATCAGGATGGAAGATGTCACCGACTCTATTATTCCCTTCCTTTCCGATACGATGTCTGCATCTGACAGATCGGCCAAGATCAAGGAAATTACCGGCAGGTTGAAGAAAAATGCCAATCCGGATAAAAAATACTTTGTGAATGTGACAAGCTTTTTCAATGGGAACGAATATTACCTGTTTGTGTATGAGGTTTATACCGATGTTCGTCTGGTCGGCGCCCCCCCATCATCTATAGGTAAATTCGGCGGAGATACCGACAACTGGATGTGGCCCCGGCATACGGGTGACTTCAGCATTTTCAGGGTTTATACAGCTCCCGATGGAAGCCAGGCTGAATATGCCGAAGAAAATGTTCCCCTGAAACCCAAACACCATCTGCCTGTCAGCATAAACGGTGTGGAAAAAGGCGATTTTGCCATGATATGGGGTTATCCGGGTAGCACAGACCGCTATCTTAGCTCCTATGGTGTTGAATTCCAGATAAAATATTTTGATCCCAATATTGTCAGGTTGCTTGGCGAAGAATTGTCAATATGGAAAGAAGATATGGATGCCGACCGTGAAGTTGGCATCAAATATGCCTCAAAATATGCCGGAACTGCAAACGGCTGGAAATTCTATATCGGAGAATTAAAGGGATTGAAAAAATTGAATGTGAAAGGGCAGAAAGAAGAAATTGAAGCGAGATTCACAGAATGGATCGCACAGGATCCGGCCAGGAAAGAAAAATATGGGGAGGTTTTAAATAATTTGGAATCAGGATATGCGCTGGTCGGCTCTAAATTTGAGCCTTTTATCCTCGCTGCCCTGGGTGCCAATGCACCGGAAATTCTCGGATTCGCGCAAACTTTTGGCCAGCTGGCCGGCCTGCTGGAAAGTAAAGATATAACAGGCGCCATTAAAGAAACAGCAGATGAGCTGAGAGAAGCTGCTAAAGAACATTTCAAAGACTATAACGCCCCGACTGATCAAAAAGTTTTTGCCAGGATGATGGAGATCTATTCCAAAGAAATGCCGGCCGACGATCAGCCCAAAGGCTTCAAAGATATGGTAGCGAAGCACAAAGGTGATTTTCAGGCGATGGCGGCGGATTTATTTGAAAAGTCGATCTTCAGTTCTTTGGAGAAAACCAACGCATTCCTTGATAAACCAAGCTTAAAAGTTATTTCGAAAGATCCGGCGTACAAGCTTAGCGGAGAATTAATGGGTACCATGATGACCATGTCGGGAGCATACCGGACGGCCAACCAGGAAATTGGAAAAAATGAACGGCTTTTCATGGCAGGACTTCGTGAAATGATGCCCGAAAAGGCTTTCTATCCTGATGCCAACTCCACCATGCGGCTGTCTTATGGATCAGTGCAGGATTACAAAGGAGCCGATGCGGTTTATTATGACTTTAAGACCCATCTGAGCGGTGTGATGGATAAGGAAGATCCCACCAATGAGGAATTCATTGTTCCTGCGAAATTAAAAGAATTATATGCGAAAAAAGATTTTGGCAGATATGGAAGCGGAGATGACCTTGTAGTAGGATTCCTGACGACTAACGACATCACCGGCGGCAATTCGGGCAGCCCTGTGATCAACGGCAACGGTGAACTTATCGGACTGGCTTTTGATGGTAACTGGGAAGCCATGAGCGGCAATATTGCCTATGAACCGAAACTTCAGCGTACCATCTGCGTGGATATCAGGTATGTGCTTTTCATTATTGATAAATATGCCGGGGCACAAAACCTGATCGATGAACTAACCTTCGGTTCAAGGAAAATAAAAATCCCACGGGAAGTCAGTGCCCTTCAACCGGCAAAAATTGATAAACAATTAAAGAAATAATAATGAACACAGAGGTTGCCTTTCAGGGCAGCCTCTTTTTTTTTGTATAAACAAAACTATTCCGGGAAAATTTCCCATTCTGTAGTTTAGGCGGCCCGGAATATTCGTTCAGGCAAGAAGGACAAAGGCAGCTATCATAAAGATTTTCTATTTCCTCTAGTTTGTCCAACGGCAAGTAAACCTCATAACACCAGCATTTGCCGGATTTACTGCAACTAAACTGCTTTCCGCACCGCGGGCAGATCGATGGTTCGTTATATTTGGTCATTAGGTAGTCATTAGGTAGTCATTTAGGGACTAATGACTACTTAATTGTACGCTTACTTTCTCGACTTTACCGCCAACAGGCGGATTCATCTTTGAGATCTTAATCCTGCACGTATTTATTTGCGGGAATTCACCCGATAAGCGATTTAGTATACGCCTGGCGACATTTTCAATTAACTTCGACTTAACAGACATCTCTTCCGATACTAATCCATACACAGCCTGGTAGTTTACCGTTTTTGCCAGGTTGTCGGTTGTTTCTGCTTCCATCGTGTCTGTTTCCATGAATAAATCAACAGTGAACCTTGTACCGATGATCTGCTCCTCTTTAAAGCAGCCATGGTAAGCGAAAAACTCCATTCCTTCGATAGAGATGGTTCCCATATTACACTTGTTGAGTTAATGCACCGTGCTCTGTCAAATAGTCCAGCGCCCGGCTGATCCTCGATGCCACCTCCTCAGGCCCGAGCATTTCACAGATAAGCGAAAGGTCAGGACCAAAACTACCGCCGACAAGGCATAGTCTGAGCGGATTCATCAATTGCCCCAGGCCGGCGCCCTTTTCTTGCACGAAACGTTCAGCACTGACCTTGATATTCTCTGCCTTGAAACCCTTTATCCCCGGCAGGATCTCTTTAAATGACTTAAGAAGTGCGGGCGTATCCTCTTTCCACTTTTTTCTGACAATTTCCAGATCATAATCAGCTGGAGCCTCGAAAAAGAAATACGACTGCTCCCAGAAATTGCTTACAAAATCCGACCGGTCCTTTACCAGTTCCACCACCCTGTCGATAAAGTCATCATCAGCCTCAATCCCCTTACTTTTCAATATTTTCCTGAAAAGAGCCGTCAGTTCGGCAACGGGTTTTGAAACCAGGTAATGATGATTGAACCATTTTATCTTGCCCGGATCAAATCGCGACCCCGATTTGCCTACCCGCTCAAGCGAGAACTCAGCAATAAGTTCTTCCATATCAAATATTTCCTTTTCAGTACCGGGGTTCCAGCCCAGGAGTGCCAGCATGTTTATCACAGTTTCAGGAAAATACCCCGACTCACGGTAACCTGAAGAAATTTCCTTTGTTGAAGGGTCCTGCCATTCCAGCGGGAACACCGGGAACCCGAGCCTGTCACCATCGCGTTTACTTAATTTACCCGATCCTTCCGGTTTCAGAATGAGCGGAAGATGTGCAAACAAAGGAGGCTGCCAACTAAAACTACGGTATAGAAGGATATGTAACGGAAGAGAAGGAAGCCACTCTTCCCCGCGGATCACGTGCGATATTTCCATCAGATGATCATCGACGATATTTGCCAGGTGATATGTGGGCATGCCATCAGACTTGAACAGCACCTTATCGTCAAGCGTTGGAGTATTTATACTGATTTCACCACGTATCAGGTCATGAAATACCAGTGTTTCGTTTTCAGGAATCAGAAAACGGATCACATAAGGCTCACCGGAATGCAATATTCGCTGTGTTTCCTCATGAGAAAGAGCAAGCGAATTCTTCAAGCCCATCCTTACAGAAGCATCATAAGTAAAGACCAGCTTTTGCTTTTCAGCATCTTTACGCCTCGCGTCAAGCTCTTCAGCGGTATCGAAACCATAATAAGCATGCCCGTTGCTGATCAGATCATCGGCATATTTGCGGTAAATATCTTTCCGGTCCGATTGGCGATAAGGCGCAAATGGCCCGCCGACATGAACCCCTTCATCAAACCGGATCCCGGTCCAGTTCAAAGACTCAATGATATAGTTTTCCGCACCGGGCACATAACGGTTCTGATCCGTATCTTCGATCCGGAGGATCATTTTACCACCCGTATGGCGGGCAAATAAATAATTATACAAAGCGGTCCGTACGCCACCTATATGCAATGGCCCTGTTGGACTGGGCGCAAAACGGACTCTGACTTGATTGGTCATACTAATTCATTCAGTTTCAAATTTCAAATTCCAGTCTTACTGTTTGGAATCTGGAATTTGAAATTATTTATTCAACAATAAGGTTCTTGTTAAGTACATCTGTTCCATCAGATACTGACACCAGGTAAACGCCAGGGGAAAACCGGCTTATATCGATGTAACCATCAGCATTTTCGAGGGTTTGCCGGTAAACCTGCCTTCCCGTCAGATCAGAAATTACAAGAGTAAATGATTTAATCGTCGGATGTGACAAGAAAACACGAAAATAGTCCTTTGCCGGGTTCGGTCCCAACGTGAAATGAACCGGATTTGCCTCATCTTCTAACCCAACTATCAGGCTGTTAAGTCTGTGAAGGATCCATTGTTTGGGATCTAATTCAATATTAGCAATTGCCTTAGCGATCGGAACAGAATAAGAATTCAGGTTAGCATCCTGGTAAAGTAAAAGCGTGGTATCTGTTCCATCAGTAAAATTTAACCGGTAAGGAACCAGCATTTTAAACAAAGGTGTCACATTGGTAGAGGTGGTCTGAGTGGAAGTAATATTCAGGTTGTTTCCACCCTGGTGCCAGACGATATCATACACCGGGTAACCTTCTCCATAATACCATTGATTGAAAAAATCTGTAAAATCCTTACCTGAAACCGATTCCAGCCATTCCCTGAAATCGTCGCCGGTGGCAACAGAATCCCCGTATTCTTCGACATAAGTTTTTAATACATTAAAAAACATATCATCGTCCTGCAATTCAAACCGTATCATGTGCAATAACAAGGATCCCTTTCTGTAAGATAATCGTCCGTCGAATATGCGCCATATATCTCCGAGTTCTTCCGGAGGTATATAAACGCTGCCGCCTGGCTGGCTTTTTACCTGGTCATTAGTGGTTTTTAACCAGAGAGAATCATAATAGGGAGTGCTTAAAAATGAATGAGCGAGGTAATCGGTATAGGTTGCAAAACCTTCATTGATCCAGACATCACTCCAGGTAGCACAGGTAACTTTATCACCGAACCACATATGCCCGAGTTCATGGGCGACGAGGCCAAAACTGAAACCACCGATTGTGGTCATGGTCTGGTGCTCCATGCCCCCGCCGAGTTCGGTCAGGCAATGACCATATTTTTCTTCAATAAAGGGATATAAACCAAACAGGTTCGAATACAATTCGATGAACGCCGCGGTCTGATCAATGCCGCCCTTATAATCGGGAAGACAATTGGGATGATCGTAAATATAATTTTGGATCAACACGGAATCCTCTGTCCCTTCCGGGAATGCATACAGGTTGTATTCCTGGTAATCAGCCACGGCAAAGGAGATAAGGTAATAATCGATCGGGTAATAACTCTTCCATTCATAACGGACTTTCCCGTCAGGCATTGCTGTAATTCCGGTCAGTAAACCCTCCGATCCGGCTTTGTTTTCAGGGCTTGTGGTAAGAAAAACCCAAACCGAATCAGCCTTATCCTGAAGATCCTGTTTGGTCGGCCACCAGTCTTTGGCTGCGTAAGGCTCTGAAAGGGTCCAGGTTACATTTTTCTGGTATAGCGACGAGTAGTCGGTTGTAATACCGGAGAAAAACCCGCCGGATGGCGGCGTACCCTGATAGCAAACCTTAACGGAGAATAATGTTCCCTGGGGAATAGGTGAGGTTAAAGGTACCGTCACCAGGTCGCCGTTACGCTGAAATGGGCGAAGGATACCGTTGACAAGAACTGAGTCGATGGTCATGCCGGAGTTCAGCTCAAAAGCAAAGGTGTCGAGGGCTATAACGGTTGATGCAGCCTTAATGGTCACATTTCCGCCCAGGGCAATGGTATTGTTCTCAACTTTCAGATCCAGGAAATAGAAGGTGACATCATATTTTTCCAGCAAGGCACTGCTGATCAATGGTGAATGGTAATATTTGAGCTGTTTTTCACAGGATTTGATATGATGGCAATAGTCCTCATTAAAAAAAACGGGCACATTGTACTGTCCAACAACCAGTGAGACAGAAAAGAAGAGCAGAAGAGAGAAAATGAGTTGTTTCATAAAGGGAAAAAATTTCAAATGCCGGAAAGTGGCGAAAACTATGACTAACTTTGTCAAAACGAACAAAGATAATAATTATTTGTTCTTTTTCGTTAGTTAATAGAACCCCAGAACCCATTCTAAGGCATGGCAACAGATAATTACACGATGCTGATAGGCAAGCTTGACGAATTCATCCGGAAATATTATAAAAACCGGCTGATAAGGGGAGTTATTTTTTTTATTGCTTTGCTTACCGTTTTTTTCCTCATCATCACCCTGACCGAATTCTTTGGCCGCTTTAACACAGGAGTAAGGACGGTGATATTTTATACATTCATTGGCCTTAATGTGTTGATATTGTGGCGCTTGATCCTGATCCCTGTTTTTAAACTGCTCAGGTTCGGAAAAGTGATAAGCCACGAAGAAGCCGCGGAAATTATCGGAACCCATTTCCCGGAGATTAGCGACAAGCTGCTCAACACGCTTCAGTTGAAAGTTCTTCAGGATCAGCATCATCCTGAAATACCCGGCGACTTGATAAAGGCAAGTATTGACCAGAAAATCAACAAACTCCGCCCGGTGCCCTTTACACTGGCTATCGATATAAAGCAGAATTTCAGGTATCTTCGCTATGCCCTTCCCCCCGTAATTGTCATAATCCTGATCCTCATTCTTTCACCGCGTGTAATCACCGAACCTTCTGAAAGAATTGTAAAATTTCAGACGGTTTATACCCCGCCGGCGCCTTTCACTGTGACTGTTGTGAACGAAAAACTGGAAACCTTTCAGCAGGAGGATTTTTTACTGGAGATCAAAGTTGAAGGGGCAGAATTGCCTTCCGACCTCTTTCTTGAGATGAACGGCATTCAATACCGCATGGAAAGGAAAAGCCCGGTGATGTTCCAGTACAAATTCAAGAATGTACAGGAAACAAAGCGCTTCTATGTTTTAAATGATCTTTTCAGGTCCGGGCAATTTGAACTTTTAGTATTCCCCAAACCTATTGTCCTGAGTTTTGAGGTTTCGATAGATTATCCGTCTTATACGGGAAAACAGGATGAGATGATTGAAAATACGGGCGACATGATCGTTCCTCTGGGAACCATGTTGAAGTGGAAATTCTTTACAAGGGATACCAGGAGCATCTACTTTCGCCTGGGAGAGAAGCTTCAGGAGCTTGAAAATGAATCCACGAACACGTTTACTTATTCAGACCGTGCATTGAAAAGCAACGCTTATTCAGTAATATCGGCCAATGAATATCTTCGAAATGCTGACTCGCTCACGTATACGGTAAGTGTTATACCGGATAATTATCCGACAATTTCTATTGATCAGGCCAGGGACTCTATCTTTGATAAACGAATCTATTTCAAGGGTTTGATAAAGGATGATTATGGTTTTAGCAAATTAACCTTTAATTACCAGATAGACCATGAAGGCATTACCGGCACTGAACCATTAAACGAATATATCGTTGAACTGCCGGTAAGCAAGCTTAGCAACCAGCAGCAGTTTTTTCATTTTTTTCAGCTTGATTCGATAAACATTGAACCCGGAGCACAAATCGTCTATCATTTTGAGATCTGGGATAATGACGGAGTTAATGGAAGCAAGGTCACCCGTTCGCAACCAATGATTTTCAGGGCGCCGACAATGGAAGAGATCGAAGAAAAAACAGAAGAAGACAATGAAAAAATCGTAGATGAATTGGAAAGCAGCATTCAGGAGGCAAAAGATCTGCAAAAAAAAGCGGATGAACTAAGCCGGAAGCTGATTGATAAAGAAAATATAGGATGGCAGGAGAAACAACAGATACAGGATCTGTTAGATGATCAAAAGCAGCTCCAGGAAAAAATAGAAAAGATACAGAAAGAGAATCAGATTAAATCTATCCAGGAACAGCAATACAAACAAATAGATGAGGAATTGGTCAGAAAGCAGGAAAGGCTTGAAGAGTTATTTGACGAGATCATGACCGATGAAATGAAAAAAATGTTTGAAGAATTGCAAAAGCTGCTGGAAGATGTTGATAAGGATAAGGTAAATGAAATGCTGGAGAAAATGCAGAATGACAGCAAAGACCTTGAAAAGCAATTGGATCGCAATCTTGAATTGTTTAAGCAACTTGAATTCGAAAAAAAACTACAGGAAACGATTGACAAATTGAAGGACCTTTCCGCCAGGCAGGATGAACAGGCAGCAAAAAGTGAGGAAAAGAATGCGGATGCGGAACAGTTAAAAAAAGATCAGGATAAGCTTAATGATGAATTCAAACAGCTTCGTGATGATCTGAATGCATTAGAGCAAAAGAATAAAGAGCTGGAAGAGCCTAATCCTCTTGAAAACACAGACCAGGCAGAGGAAGAGATACAGGAACAAATGGAGGAAGGCTCGGAACAACTTGATCAGGGCAAGCCGTCAAAAGCCTCACCTTCACAGCGGAATGCATCAAAGGGAATGAAATCATTGTCTGAACAGATGGAGCAGATGCAAAATGATATGTATTCTGAAGAGATGGGTGAAAGTATTGAAGATTTGCGCGACATCCTTGAAAACCTGATCCAATTATCTTTCGACCAGGAAGAGCTTATCAGCAGAACTTTAAAAACATCGGTAATTGATCCCCAGTACCCATCAGTGATAGAAGCCCAGAACCGGATTAAGGACGACCTGGTAATGGTGGAAGATTCACTCTGGGCCCTGAGCAAGAGGCAACAGATGATAGAACCATTTATTACAAGGGAAATTCAGGATATAAATCTCCACGTAGATAAGACACTGGAGGATTTGACAGAAAGAAGGAAAGGCCCTGCCGGAGAAAGCCAGCAATTTGTGATGACATCGGTAAATGACCTGGCGCTTCTTTTAGCAGAAACTTTGGAACAGATGATGAACGCTATGCAGATGCAATGTTCAGGGCAATGCAAAAAAGGCTGTCCGAAACCTGGAAAAGGTTCTTCTTCTATGAAAAGCATGCGGGAAATGCAACAGAAACTAAATCAGCAAATACAGCAGATGAAAGAAAATGGCAAGAATCCGTCAAAAGCAAAAGATAGCCGGAATGCTGCACAGAGTGAAGGATTTGCGAGGATGGCTGCACAGCAGGAAGCCATCAGGAGAATGATGGAACAGTACCAGGACCAAATGAAAGAGCAGGGCATGGGAAACAGCAAAGAATTGAAGGAAATGATGGATCAAATGGAGATGAATGAAACGGAGCTGGTAAATAAAATTATTACGCAACAAACTATAGATCGGCTTAATGAGATAGAAACCCGCTTGTTAAAGCATGAAAAGGCTGAGTTAAAGCGCGAGCAGGAAGAAAAAAGAGAATCACGGGAAGGAAAAGATATCAACAATAGAAACCCTGAGGATTTTTTAGAGTATAACAAATTACAGGATAAAGAAATAGAATTATTGAGAACAGTACCGCCAAACTTACGGCCCTATTACAAGGAAAAAGTGAATCAATATTTCTACTATTTTGAATTGAGATAACAAATGAGAAGGCATAAGGAGATAGAAATTGAATCATCGCCTGATGAAATGTTCAGGGTAGAACAGTTTGTTGAAGAGATCAGTGATGAATACCAGTTATATGGAAACTATTTCGGGAATATACTTATGGCCTTGACGGAGGCTGTGCAGAATGCTATTATTCACGGTAACGGAATGGACCGGAAAAAGGTTGTCCGGATCAGGCAGGAAAGCACAAAGGAGGGGCTATGGATATGTGTGCTTGATGAGGGCAATGGATTTGATCATCATGCATATTTACCTTTAAAGGATCAGGAAAAGGAATTCAGCACAGAAAAAAACGGCCTTTTATTGATTCAAAAGCTTACGGATGAAGTAAGATTTAAAAACAATGGCCGGCTCATCGAAATGCTATTTATGATCAATGGCATTGAAGATCGCGTTTTTGACAGGAGAAAGGCTTTTATGCAGGACTTTTTCTGTGTATATCAGCGATTAAATACTTGAATATTCATTATAAATGGTCCGGGAATCAAAAATATATTTTTTTCTTGAAGAGGTCAGTTATCGCCTGAGGGACAAGCATAAAATACGGACATGGATAATCAAAACAGCTGAAAATGAGGAATATACAATAACCTTTCTGAATTATATTTTAACGAATGATAATATTTTGGTTCAATTGAATCAGGAATACTTAAAACATTTTACACTCACTGATATTATAACTTTTGATTTATCAGAAAAGAAAGGGGAAATATCCGGAGATGTTTTTATCAGTGTTGACAGGGCCCGGGAAAACGCAAAAAAATTTAAAGTATCGTTAAGCAATGAAATTCACAGATTAATGATACATGGGGTACTCCACTTGATGGGTTATAAGGATAAGACACAGGAAGAGCGGGAATTGATGAGGGGAAAAGAGGAATTTTACCTATCTTTGCCACCGTGGTCGTGAAACGTTCCACGTGGAACAAAACCAGAAATTTTCCATTTTAAGGATTGATGTTTAAAGAATACGATATTATCGTCGTAGGAGCTGGTCATGCCGGTTGCGAAGCCGCCGCCGCCGCGGCTAACATGGGCTCGTCGGTTTTGCTGATTACAATGAACATGACTAATATGGCCCAGATGTCTTGTAATCCTGCTATGGGGGGAATTGCGAAAGGCCAGATCGTCAGAGAGATTGACGCACTGGGCGGATATTCCGGGATAATAACTGACACGACAATGATCCAGTTCCGGATGCTGAATATGTCGAAAGGGCCTGCAATGTGGAGCCCCAGGGCGCAGAGCGACCGCGTGCTGTTTTCAATGGAATGGCGAAAAACACTCGAAAAATTACCACGGCTTGATTTTTGGCAGGATATGGTTACAGGGATAGCTGTGAAAAGCGGAAAGGTAGTGAGCGTGTCAACTTCCATGGGCCATAATATCCCCTGCAAAGCAGTAATCTTGACAAATGGCACTTTTTTGAACGGGACTATTCATATCGGTTTGAAGCAATTTGGCGGAGGACGGATTGGGGAGACTGCGGCAACCGGATTAACAAAATGCCTGGTGAATTTGGGATTTGAGTCTGACCGGATGAAAACGGGTACACCTGTCAGGGTCGACGGAAGATCGATAGATTTTAGCAAACTGGAAGAGCAAAAAGGAGACGAGAATCCCGGAAAGTTTTCCTTTACGGAAACATCGCCTTTAAAAGTCCAACGAAGTTGCTTCATGGCGTATACGAACCAGGAAGTGCATGATATTCTCAGGACTGGTTTTAACGAATCCCCAATGTTCACGGGAAAAATAGAAGGGATCGGGCCTCGTTATTGTCCTTCAATTGAAGATAAAATTGACCGTTTTGCCAGTAAAGACAGCCATCAGTTATTTGTGGAACCGGAAGGCTGGGATACTGTGGAGTATTATATCAATGGCTTTTCCTCTTCATTGCCTGACCATATTCAATTTAAAGCGCTGAGAAAAATCAAGGGGTTTGAAAATGCTCGAATATTCCGGCCGGGTTATGCGATAGAGTATGATTATTTTCCTCCTGTTCAGCTTACATATACCCTTGAAACCAAGCTTGTTCATAACCTGTATTTTGCCGGACAAATAAACGGAACAACAGGCTATGAAGAAGCTGCCTCGCAGGGTATTATGGCAGGGATCAATGCACACCTTAAAGTCAATAGCGAAAAGGAATTTGTGCTGAAGAGATCGGATGCCTACATCGGTGTGTTGATTGACGACCTGATCACCAAAGGTGTGGATGAGCCATATCGCATGTTTACCTCCAGGGCCGAATACAGGATTTTACTCAGGCAAAGCAATGCCGATCAGCGCCTGACTCCCCTGTCGTACGAGCTTGGGCTGGCTTCAGAAAAGCGTTTAAAAGCCGTGCAGGAAAAAAGCGAAAAAATAAATAGTATCGTCAGGTACCTGAAAAAAAACAGTGTTGAACCTGAAATAATCAATGGATACCTGGAAGAATCAAGAACAGCCACAATTGGGCAAAAAGTGAAAATTTCCACCTTGCTCCTGCGACCACAAATAAGCCTGGACGGTTTGGCTCAGCGCCTTGCCGGTTTACGAAACCATCTGAATGCGATTAAGCTAAACAAGGAAGAAGTAATGCAGGAAGCCGAAATCATGATCAAATATGAGGGGTATATTGAAAAAGAAAGAGAACTGGCTCAGAAACTTGAGCGATTGGACACCGTTTCGCTAAAAGAAAATTTTGATTATCACAGATTAACGGCACTTTCCTTTGAAGCGCGTGAAAAACTTAGCAGAATTAAACCACGTTCGTTAGGACAGGCATCCAGGATCGCCGGGGTTTCTCCTGCCGATATTTCCATCCTGATCGTACATCTCGGCAGATAAAGTTCCACGTGGAACCTTTACAGGCACGATTTTTATCCTTCATTAAAAATACTTAATTTTAAGCCTTCTGGCAAATCTTGAAGCGATGTGGATGATTGAGTTGTCTTTTGTGAAAAAACGCTTCAGAATGCCTCTAATTAAGCTGCTGTTAAGAGCATGATAACCAGTAAATAAAATGATTTATGCAAAAAGATCCGAACATAAAACGAAAAATTAAGCACTTTGCACTTCTTTGTATTATGTCCTTCATTGCAGCATTTCTTATTCAATACTTTTCCAGTCTGGAAAATAGCCGGGTTATCAACAGACAGAAAAATTTTGAAGAAGTTCTCAGATTGAAAGAACAAAGGCTTCGGAAGATACTTGAAGTCGTCTTAAAAGAACAACAGTCCACTAATCCATTTCTAACACTTCATCAGGATCTTCAGGCAGACCTTTGGCAGGAAGAAGGTTTGTCTGTCTTTATATTTCGGAACGACTCACTTGTATATTGGTCTAATAATAATGTGCCTGCTGAAAATATTTTTAATGAAAATTTGTTTTCCAGCCCGTTTATGCATTATGGCAATGGATGGTTCCGGGTAATTAAAGCCGAAATGAAAAACCTTGATGCTGTCGGCCTGATCCTGATAAAAAATGATTTTCCTTATCAGAATGAATACTTAGTAAATGATTTTCAGAAAGATTTTAAACTTTCTGCGCAGGTTGAACTCGATACGGTTTCGGGCATGGTAAATATTTATACGGAAGAAGAAATCTTTTTATTTTCTATAGCTGCTGAAAACAGGCTTAACCGTTCATCGAAAATTAATTTTGCTGTATTTGCCTTAGTAATCATTTTCTTCATTTCCATAATTATTCTTTTATTTTACCTTTACCAGTTATTTGATTTTTTTCGACGAAACCCTTTCCTGCTGCTCCTGGCTTTTTGTTTTGACGCCTTCTTTCTCCGGTTTCTAATGCTTTATTTCGAAATCCCCGGAATTCTCTATCAAACAGATCTGTTTAGTCCGTATTATTTCGCCACATCTTTCATTTCACCTTCACTTGGTGACCTGGTTGTCAATAGCCTTTTCTGGCTTACGCTGGCCTGGATTTTTTATGATAAACTCCACCTTTCTTTGCTAAAACAAAGAAAAACCGTAAAAATATTTCTCAGTTTCTTTATGATAATTTTTTCCAGTATTCTGTTTTATCTTTTAATTGCGACCTTAAGGAGAATGGTGATTGACTCGAACATTGAACTTAACCTGAATAATATTTTTAATATTGATATCTATAGTGGGTTAGGATTCCTGGCATTGACCTCCCTGATCCTCGCCTTCTTTTTCGTCACCGCAAAATTAAATTCCATAATTTGTCATAGCGGTTTACAAACCTGGACTTATTTCACATTTGCATTACTGGCATCTTTGCTGATTATTTTCATGTTTTCAAAAGAATTGATAGCCGGTCCCGGGCTGGTTTATCCCATCTTGTTTTTTATTTATCTGCTTTCTTTCCTTTATTTTTCAAAGCAAACGGGAGGATTCAGAAACATTTCCGGTGCATTGATTTATATCGTTTTGTTTTCACTTATTACAACTTTTGTACTCGATTTTTATCATGGCGTTAAAGAAAAAGAAAACAGAAAAATATTGGCCACAGAGCTTTCTTCAAGGCGCGATCCCATTATGGAATATGAGTTTTCAAGATTAAGGAATCAAATGCTTGGCGACACAACCCTGACCGCAATGATGAGAACAAGGATAACAGAAAAAAATACCGATAATGAAATAATTGAATACCTCAGTAACCGGTATTTTAAGAATTTTTGGAATAAATATGAACTATTGATTACGGTTTGCCAGCAGGAAGAAGTTTTAAATATCCAACCGGGAGGATACCTTTCGAACTGCTATGAATATTTCAACGGGCTGGTTGAGATAGCTGGATCTGAAGAGATCAGTCCAGGTCTTTATTTCCTGAATAATAAAATGGATAATAACAATTATATTGCAGAAATAGTTTTTACAGCCCCTGAAGCAAACCGTCAGGATACAATGAAGATTTTTATAGAATTATTTTATAAGTACATTTCCGAAACGGGTTTAGGCTACCCTGATTTGCTGATAGATAAAAAAGTTAAAATTATTTCAGGATTGTCTAATTATTCTTATGCGAAATATGTTGATGATAAACTCATTTATAAAAATGGAGATTTCTCATATCACCTTGGATTTCAAGCTTATGAAAAACCGGGCGAATTATCTTATTTCGTTGATAATGAGGGATATAATCATTATGTGGTAAAGATGGGAGAATTCAACAAATTGATTATCAGTAAAAAGAACATGACATGGCTCGATTTTATTGCGCCGTTTTCTTACCTTTTTATCATCTTCAGCCTTTTTCTAATTCTGTTTCTTTTAGGTTACTTGGCTTCTGGAGGCTTTCACCGTTTGGAATTCAATTTCAGCAATCAACTTCAAATCTCTATAATTGCCATTATTATCATTTCATTTTTAATTTTAGGGATGATTACCCGTTCTAACATAATTCATCTTTACAACAATAAAAATCGCGATAATCTAAGTGAAAAAACCTTTTCCGTGCTAACAGAACTTGAGCATAAACTTGGAAATGTGCCGGTGTTATCAAATGATTTACAGGCTTATATTTCGGAAATTCTTAACAAATTTTCACAGATCTTTTATTCCGACATTAACCTTTTCGATACGCAAGGCAGCCTGATCGCATCATCAAGACCACAGATCTTCGAAGAAGAACTTTTATCATGCAGGATGAATTCCGATGCTTTTTATAAGCTTGCTTGTGAACAAAGCTTATTATATATTCAAAATGAAAAAATCGGACGTCAGGAGTATTTATCGGCTTATATTCCTTTTCGAAATAATGAGGATAAGATTATTGCCTACCTGAACCTCCCCTATTTTGCTAAACAAACCGAGCTCCGGAAGGAAATTGGCGATTTTCTCGCCGCATATATTAATGTTTATGTCCTTCTGATTGTGCTGGCCATTATGGTAACTATATTGGTTTCAAGAATTATTACCAGACCTTTACAGCTTATAAGGGAAAAGATGAGAGATATTGGTTTGGGAAAATCAAATGAAAAGATAAAATGGAAAAGTAAGAATGAGATCGGAAATCTTGTGGAAGAGTATAACAGGATGGTTGATGATTTGGCAAGGAGCGCCGAAATGCTGGCCAGATCTGAGCGAGAAAGCGCCTGGCGTGAAATGGCAAAACAGGTGGCCCACGAAATAAAAAATCCACTTACCCCTATGAAGCTCAGTGTCCAGCATCTTCAAAAAGCCTGGGATGATAAATCATCCGACTGGGAAAAACGACTGGAGAGATTTTCACGCACCATTGTGGAGCAGATTGATTCTTTATCTGAAATTGCATCGGAATTTTCCGATTTTGCAAAAATGCCGGTAGCTAATATTGAAAAAATTGAATTGACCGGAATTATCAAATCCGCTGCAGATCTTTATCAGCACCACCATCACATCAGGATTTCAATAACTCATTCAGATCATCCCTACCATGCTTTGGCCGATAAGCGGCAATTGTTGAGGGTTTTTAACAATCTGATTCAGAATGCGGTTCAGGCAATAGGAAAGAAAGAAGACGGGGACATCCAAATTTTGCTTTCTAAAGAAGGCGATTTTTACCTGATCTGTATTTCAGATAATGGAACAGGTATCACCGATGAACAGGCAGATAAGATATTTTCACCAAGCTTTACCACAAAAAGCAGTGGCATGGGTTTGGGCTTAGCCATGGTAAAGAGTATTTTAACCACGATAAACGGCACGGTAGCATTTGAATCAAGAGCGGGAGAAGGTGCAACGTTCAATATCAGGATACCGGCCTGCCCTGAATAACAGTTATATTAAGCCATCAGGCTGATCAGCTTCCTGTAATCCTGTGCATCAAGTTTATGGTGTGAACCCCCGGCTTTGCTGGTAAGAAGCATACGGAAAATTTCTTCTCCCTTCACTTTTATATCTATCCCGAGTTCACTCAATCTTACCGGTGATCCGATGGAGACAAAGAAGGATTCCAAATGATTTATTGCCTGGTCAGTGGTTGTGGTTTGGAAGAGATTGCTTCCTAATTCCGCAATCCTTTCAGGGATGCGGTCTTTATGAAGGCGCAGCCAGGCCGGGTAGGCTATGGATAATGAAGCGCCATGGGCAATATCATATAGAACCGACAGAACATGGCCGATGGAATGAACCCCCCAATCACCAGATTTCCGACCGTAAAATGTGAGATTATTGAGCGCATTAGTTGCTGCATACATGATCTTTTCACGAAGAAGATAGTTCCCCGGATCTTTCATTAGTAATGGTCCATTGTTTAAAGCTTCACGGATGATAGCATATACAAAACGGTCGGAAAGGGAAGCCTCCCCTTCTCCGAAAAATGCTTCCAGGCTATGAGCAATCAAGTCTGTAATTCCATATGAAGTATAATTTGCGGGAACAGTAAGTGTGAAGGATGGATCCAGGAAGGATTCTTTTGGATAGGTCAGCAAGTCGCCATAACCCAGCTTTTCTTTAGTCTGGTTATTCTGGACGACAGCAAACCGGTTCATTTCTGTTCCTGTTGCCGCGAGGGTGAGCACAGATATCAAGGGTATGGCTGTTTTTGGCTTTGCTTTGCCGATCATGAAATCCCACCCTGAATGATTAACCGGGATGGTTATACTGATAATTTTTGCCGAATCTATGACACTGCCACCTCCAACTGCAAGTATAACTTCAGATTTATTTTCCCTGCCAAGTTTCGCAGCAGCATCCACATCTACAATATTTGGATTGGGTTTAATTCCTGAATATTCGATAATTTTTGCATGGACCTTCCTCAACTCGCTGATTACCTGATCATAGATGCCATATCTTTTGATGGATCCGCCGCCGTAAATTAGTATTACTTTTGTGCCATATCCGGATATACTTTTACCCAAACCGTTAATGACGTTTCTTCCAAAATGAAGTTTGGTTGGATTGTAAAGAATAAAATTTTCCATAAGATGATTTGTTTTTCAGAAAAGCATTTTAAAATCGTAAAAATCACAATAAAGAGGTTTCTGATGTTTATGATTTTCATCCCTAATTTAATACCTGTATTTTCACAACAAGGTGAAAATCTACCAATGTTTAGTTCCTCAAAACAAAATTACCTTTTAAAAAGCCAACAAATTCAATCTCAGGATATTTTTCTTGCTTTCATTGAACAGGGGGGCGATGATTTCAGTTCAGCATCACCCATCATTCAGATTCCCTGTTCAGCAAACGGCAACACTTGCGGATATGAGGACGATTATGATGAGGCATGTCCTTATGAGGGTGCAATAGCGCCGGATGTTGTTTACAGTTTTACCCCACCCTATGATACCGCAATTGATGTTTTTCTTTGTGGTTCTCTTTACGACACCAAGCTTTTGATTTACAGAAACTCGGAGGATACGCTTGTCGGTTGCAATGATGATGATTGTGGTGAGGACGGATTTAAAAGCCAGTTGCTTTCTTTGCCTGTATTGTGCGGTAAAACGTATTATATCGTTGTTGACGGATATGGTGAAGAGTGTGGGGATTATGTACTTCAGGTGAATTATTCTGTTCAGGCCCCATCAAATGATATATGTATAAATGCAGAGAACATGACAGGCCCATACCCAATGCAAGTTAATGGTACGACCGAAGGGGCGATGGTCGATTGCCCCTTGGAATTTAACTGGAATGGGATTTGGTACGAGATAGATCTGCTCTATTCAAGTAATGATGTTACGGTTGAAATATGCGGGACAGAACTGATAAATGATGCCGGCATTATTCTGACTGCTGATTGCTCCTGTGATGCAGCATCAATTATTTATCCTGATTCTGCTGGTTTTCAGAATCCACCGGAATGTGTCGAAATGAAATTTAATTCAGTTTGTGGTCCGGGTTCCGTTTTTTTGCCACTTTATCTGAATCCCCAGATGGGCTTTACTTTAAATGTTTATGTGGAAGATGTTTGTCCAATGCCGGAAAATATGACATTTATCCAGACCGATCCTGATACTGTTGACGTTTCATGGGAGCAGCCCTGCATATCGGTAATATCATGGGAACTTGAATATGTTCCTCAAGATTCGACACCAAGTGGTCTTCCGGACATAACCGGGATCATAAGTAACTTTTACAAACTGGCAGACTTGTCCGCGGGAGTTTGTTATGACTTTTATATCCGTGCCAGGTGTTCAGAAAATGATGTCAGCCACTGGCAGGGTCCATTCACTTATTGTACCTTTTGTGAAGCAATTTCTGATTTTCCCTACATTGGTAATTTTGACAACCAGCCCACTGCCGGAAATAATTCAGATGTTTGTATTCCGGATGGTACTGTGCCGCTGATTGACTGCTGGATCAACTCAACCGGAGATGATATTGACTGGTCGGTCAGTGCGGCAGCGGGAAGCACCTTATCATCCGGGACCGGTCCTGATGCCGACCATACTACATGGTTGAGGGGCAATGGAAAATTTCTTTTTACTGAAGCTTCGGGATGCAACGTGCAGACCGCAATTCTCTATACTCCGTCATTTGATTTGACGGGGCTTTCTTCCGCTTGTCTTTCCTTCTGGTATCACATGTACGGCACAAGCATGGGTTCTCTTTCCGTTGAAGTTTCCATGGATTTCGGAACGACCTGGTCTTCGGCTTTATGGACCTTATCGGGTAACCAGGGCAACCAGTGGAAGCTCGGATTCGTCAATTTGATCTCTTACCTTAATGAAGATCACATAATTATCCGGTTTATTGGTGTGACAGGAAGCGGATATGCTTCGGATATTTCTCTTGATGATATTGCGGTTCAATCCTGTCACCCGCCAAGCTGGCTTAAAGCAGAAAATATTACGGACACAGGAGCTGATTTATCATGGGTTGAAAACGGAACAGCTACGCTTTGGGATATTGAATTCGGAGAAGAAGGTTTTATCCCTGCAGGAATACCAACAGAAGATAGCATCGTGACACAAACGTATCATTTTTCAGGCCTGAAAGCCGGGACCTGTTACCAGTTCTATACCAGGGCAAATTGTGGAAATGGTAATAATTCTTCATGGACCGGACCGGCAAATTTCTGTACTACCTGTCCTGCAATATTTAGTGAATACCCTTACATACAGACTTTTGATCCATTGACCAGTTTTCCTCCGCCTTGCTGGACCGTAACCGAATATAATGAAAATCAAAATTTCAACCTGTTTTATTTTATAGATCAGGGTCCGGTTAATCTTTTTGCCGGGGTGGCTCCGGATACTTCTGACCAGAATGAATGGCTCCAATCCCCATCCTTTAATCTCTCTTCATTAGATTCTCCAAGGTTATCTTTCAACTGGATGGTTTCAGATTACTCGTCGATGGTAACCGGAGACCTGGGGGATGTAGACTTGCTGATCAGTATTGACGGTAGAAACACCTGGAATAACAACCCGTTGTGGAATGAAGATGAGGAAGTATTTGAAGATTTTCGATGGTATTCCTGCCAGATAGATCTTTCGGAATATAATTCGCAAACCAATGCAGCATTTGCCTTTCAGTATACGGGGAATCATGCGGCCTATTTTTTTATTGATAATTTTTTGATCAGCACCTGCGCAGACAGTACGGCCTGGACCGGAGATTTCAATAGTTACTGGTATTATCCCGGAAACTGGGATCCTGCCATTCCCTGTGAATCAACCAGGGTTTTTATTACTGATGTCAGCAGCGGCAGCCAAAGATATCCTGCCATTATGCATGGTAATGTTATATCTGAGTGTACTATCACTTCTCCCGGAAGTTTGTTGATTATGAACAGGGGATCATTATATACTACTGGTGGCGCAGGCAGAAAATCAGCAACTAAAGGAAGTAGCGGAAAAAACGGTGGCAAGAACCAGGTCAATTTGCTCAGGGTGATGAAATAATCCCACTTCCCAGGCAGATCCTTTTCCCGGTATCGTAGATCACCCCGAATTGGCCGGGAGCGACACCCGCTATGCTTTTTGCAGCTTCGATCCGGTAATTCCCCAGCACTTCCCGGACCAGGGTGCCTTCATTGAACTCAGGCTGGTGGCGGATTTTAAAACACACCGGCTGCGCCACCGAATAATCCCGGTCGGGCTGTTCATTGATAAAGAGAAAATCGGCGAGCGAAATCACCTGCTGGTGTTGCGCAACTGGGTCGTATCCGTTGGAAACGTACACAATATTGCCAGGAATGTCTTTTTTTACGACAAACCAGGGACCCTGGCTTAATCCAAGGCCTTTGCGCTGTCCGATGGTATGAAACCAGAAACCCTTGTGCCTGCCAAGCTTTTTTCCTGTTTCCAGTTCAATAATTTCCCCCTCTTTTTCACCGGCATACCGTTTGATAAACTCGTTGTAATTTATTTTTCCCAGGAAGCAGATACCCTGACTGTCGGGTCTTCCGGCACTGGGAAGCTTTAGATCGCGGGCCAGTTTTCTGACATCTTTCTTTTCAAGATCAGCCAGCGGGAACATGGTTTTCGTGAGTTGATTATGAGTGATCCTTCCCAAAAAGTATGTTTGATCCTTCTTTTGGTCGATGGCTGTACCGAGGTAAACCTTTCCCCCTTCATCGATCCTCCGTGCATAGTGACCGGTGGCAATCCTGTCGAAATCTTTGCCGAATTTATCTTCGAAACTGCCGAATTTGATGAACCTGTTGCACATTACATCTGGATTTGGCGTAAAGCCATTGCGGACAGAATCGATCGTATAATTCACCACCCGGTTCCAGTATTCGTCGTGCAGGTTAGCAATTTCGAAGCGGCACCCATATTTTTTTGCGATAAAAGTAGTGATTTCGATATCCTCTTCCGACGGGCAGTCCATGAAGCCCGGCTCGTTGTCCATCCCGATCTGTATGTAAAAAATAACAGGATCATACCCTTGTTCTTTCAATAAGGGAATAATGACGGAGCTATCGACTCCACCGGAAACAAGGGCAGCGATTTGCATTGAATTTTTTTTATCAGGATGCAAAGATAGTGCTAACGCATTGAAGGTTGAAGGTTGAAAATTGAAGGTTGAAAATTGAAGGTTGAAAATTGAAGGTTGAAGGTTGAAAATTGAAGGTTGAAAAATTTTTTCTGTTGACCGGGTATAAATCGTTTGTTTTCCGGATTAACAATTAAAAACATGAACAGTCAGTCTGAAAAAATTTCAACTGCTTTAAAGCAAAATTCGGTAAGAATTTTAAAAGCATTTAAAGGGATCAGCAAAGATCCAACTTACGGATTTATTGCAAACCAGGTATTCAGGGCGTCTACATCTGCCGGGGCAAATTATGAAGAAGCGTGCGGAGCTGAAAGCCGGGCAGATTTCATACATAAACTGCACATCTCATACAAGGAATTGAGAGAAACCAAATATTGGTTGAATTTGATCCAATCTTCAGATATTGGTGATGTTGAAGAAATCAGCAATATACTTGCAAGCACTGATCTGTTACTTAGAATTATAGGTAAATCATTAATAACCAGTAAAAAGAACAGCAAACGTTGAAACTAATTTTCAACTTTCAATGTTCAACCTTCAACCTTCAATGACTTAAATCAGCCCCAGCCTGTGCTTTTCTCCGATCACTTTAAGCATATCGACCGTCATATTGTCGAGTTTCCATTTCGGGTTCCAGCCCCATTCGGAGCGGGCGGCGCTGTCGTCCATGCTATTCGGCCAGGAATCGGCAATGGCTTTCTTCATCGGGTTGACGTCGTAATTCATCACGAAGTCAGGGATGTGTTTCTTGATTTCCTTGTAGATAATTTCCGGATCGAAGCTCATAGCGCTGACGTTGAAAGCATTGCGGTGCTTCAGTTTCGACGGATCGGCTTCCATTACGTCGATAGCGGCGTCGAGTGCATCGGGCATATACATCATATCGAGAAAAGTGCCGGCGGGTAGGGGACAGGTGAATTTTTTATCCTTGATCGCGGCATAGTAAATTTCTACAGCGTAGTCAGTAGTTCCGCCTCCCGGGAGGGTTACGTTTGAAATGATACCGGGGTAACGAAGACCGCGGGCATCCACACCGAATTTCTTAAAATAGTAATCGCTGAGCAATTCGCCGGTAACTTTGGTTACGCCATACATGGTGTTTGGGCGCTGAATGGTATCCTGGGGCGTATTATCGTGTGGTGTAGAGGGGCCGAATGCGCCAATGGAGCTGGGGAAGAAGATTGCACATCCATTTTCACGGGCCACTTCCAGGCAGTTGAACACACCGCCCACGCCTACGTTCCAGGCCATGGTCGGGTTGCCTTCAGCAACGGCGGAAAGCAATGCGGCGAGGTTATAAATCGTATCGATTTTATATTTCTTCACCACCTCGGCCATTTTAGCCGCGTCGGTAGCATCGACTTTTTCCAGCGGGCCCGATTCTGCAAGTTCTTTACCAGGTTCGGTTTTACGGTAGCCGGCTACCACGTTTGAGGATCCGTAAACTTCCCGTAAACGCATAGTTAGTTCAGATCCGATCTGACCCACAGCACCAATGACGAGTATCTTTTTCATTTTCCAATAGTTTTTTGTGAAATAATTAACAATTTGCGGCAAAAGTAAAAAAAGATATTCATATCCTGTTGTATATATTAATTCATTCCTGTCCCATAATTTTTTACCTTCTTTTGGTTCAAATGTTTCGTAGAAAGCAGCAGCGGTGTGCGTTTTAAGATTATCCAATACCAAAGTAATCTTAGATGAATTTCTTCTTGACACGATCGGAAGAATGCAGGTGGTCCGAAATGTTTGTGAGGTGTGAGATCCCATGTTGATGATACTCATCAGTTCTTCCATTTCAGATCGTGTCAATTGAATAGTATATCTATTATACGAATAAAATATTATTTTTACGGTCTGCCTTGATGTTTAAGGATCAGGTATAATTAAGGAGTATAAATATGAAAAAACTAGCTGCCCTGTGCTTTATCAGTTTTTTAATTATCAGTCAGTTAACCGGACAGGATTTCAGGAAGTTTGCAGTAGTAGTAGGTTGCGCTGATTATCAGCAGACGGACCTGGATTTGCGTTATTCCGATGATGATGCATACAGGTTTTATGCTTACCTGAAAAGCTGCGAAGGCGGGGCTATCCCCGATGAAAATATTGCCGTGCTTATCGATGAAGCTGCAACCAAAAGCAATATCATGAGCACTATGGACAATATTTATTCAAAAGCATCAGCCGACGATATGCTGATTTTCTTTTTCACCGGTCATGGTGCAGAAGGAGCTTTTTGCCCCAGTGATATAACTGACGAGTATAGCTCGCTGCTCCTTCACAGCGAGATCAAGTCTATTTTTAAGAAATACCCTGCCCGGTATAAGATTTGCATGGCAGATGCTTGTTTTTCAGGAAGTATTTACCAGGGAACACCTTCAACATCAACAACTTCGGCTGGTTCATCCGAAACTTCCGTCATCATCATGATGTCGTCGTCTCCTACTGAAACCTCCCAGGAAAATCCCAAAATGCGCCAGGGCGCATTTGCTTACTATCTGCTCAAGGGCTTAAAGGGAAGCGCAGACAGAAACGAAGACAGCATCATTACCCTTGAAGAATTATTTCCTTACGTGAAAGCAAATGTCTTGAATTTCACCAAAAACCAACAAACTCCAGTTATTGAAGGCAATGCTTCACGCTCTATGCCAATCGGAATTCTCAAATGAACCATTCCGGTAAACCATCTATCATTACTTATTTCAGGAAATATGAAAATTGAATTATACAAACCCTTATCAATTTTCGGTCAGGGCAGACGGGATAATATGGAGGATTGTATCTTCCCTGCACACCGCACGGCAAAGGAGACTGATCCTTTTTTCATCGTTTGTGATGGGATGGGAGGCCACACCATGGGAGAAACAGCCAGTAAACTTGCCTGCGAAGGGTTTGCCGGGTATTTTGTCGATCATCCGGCCGCCGGTATTTCGGAGCAATATTTCGTGGATGCTTTTAATTATGTGCAAGATCTTTTTGACGCTTATGTAAATGAGCATAATGAAACCAGGGGGATGGGAACGACGCTGGTCATGCTTTATCTTGCTAATGATTTCGCTGCAGTTACCCATTGCGGCGATAGCCGTTTTTATCATTTCAGCGGTCCAGACCTGATCTGGAGAACCGAGGATCATAAACTGGTAAATGAATGGGTACGGCGTGGGCTAATCAGTGCAGATGATGCGTTAACACACGCTAAATCAAATATAATCAGCAGGGCAATCCAGGGAAATAACACTTTAAAAACAAAACCGGATATTCATTTTATCCATGAAATCAAACCCGGAGATTACTTTTTACTTTGTACCGATGGTCTTTATGAAAGCATAACCGATGAGCAGCTGGGAGAAATCCTTTCTGCCGGCAGCAACGATGACGAAAAGCTACAAATTATTCAGGAACTGTGCGAGGGAAATTCAAGAGACAATTACTCGGCATTTCTGTTGAAAATTAAAAACATGATATGAATGAGATTTTGACCATTGGAAGGGGCAAAGAAAATCATCTGGTAGTAAAGATGGATAGCGTAAGCAGTAAGCATTGCTCGATCAGGAAACTGCCTGGAGACAAGTTTCTTATTGAAGATCATGACAGCAGCAACGGTACCTTCTTAAATGGCAGGCGAATTAAACAAGCAATCCTGTATCCTGATGATGCACTTAACCTCGCAACCTATCCCCTGGATGTGAAAATGATTTTGAGCCTTTTTAGCGCTAATAAACTGAAGGCAGGCATCAATTATGAAGAATTCAGGAAGCAGGAATTAATCTATATTGAATTCTCGAAACTTAGAAGCGTTTACGAGCAATATCAAAAGGAAAAACGGCACATCATGAAAACCAACAACCTGAAAAGCACCGGGATTAAAGCAGGCTTGTCATTTATTCCCGTGGTTGGTTCGGCTCTTGGGATCCTTTCAGGTACCATTACGGGAAATGTGCAGGAGCAATTAATGGAACTGGAGGAGCACTTTAAAAAAAATTACATTTGTCCCGGATGCTTCAAGTTTCTTGGAGCAGAACCCATTGAGAATATGGAAAAACGTGGTTTCTGCCAGATTTGTAAAACCAAATGGATTAAATGAACAAGAAAAAATGAACACACCAAACGCAAGCAGCGGGTGTCTATTTAACCGACGGGTTAACCCGTCGGTTATAATACCTTCGCCCCAGGGGGCGAAGAATTAACTCAACAAGATTAAATCTATATCAAACTAAATAATCCAATTATGAACCAGCAAGATAACTTCTCTATCGTTGAGCCAGATCCTGACGAAAATTTGAAAGACCCAAAGACAGGTAAAACCATTAGCCGTAAGCGTGCATTTGTCATAGCAGGTGGCGCCATGGCGGCCGGATCTGCACTGAATGATTTTATGGAAAATCCCGCTATTGCCGAAATAAACCTCGATTCCGACGGCGACGGCGTCGGTGATACTGTTATTGCGGATACCAACAGCGATGGCATTTATGAAATACCCGCAGAACCAGCCGATGAAACGGCAGCAGCTGAAAGTCCGGCGCAGCAGTTATGGAATCCCAACACTGCGCCGATGGCAGGCACAGGAACTGTAAGCGATGACATGTCGTTTTCCGAAGCTTTTTCCTCTGCACGTGAGGAACTTGGAGCAGGCGGTGTTTTCGCATGGCATGGCCAGTATTACAATACCTTTTACGCGGAAGAGTTAAATGACAGTAACCAGCCTGTTGTAGAATACGAGGTCGCTGAACATCATGATTTAAATCCATTAGATCAAAACGCTTCCGGATCACCAGATGATAATTCGTTTGAACAGGAAAGCCAGGAAATGGATGCAGACGTTTCGCCGGGTATAATGGCTGCTGATTTTGATATGAATGGCAGTGCAGATGCCGTGTATGTCGATCTGAACCAGGATGGCAGTGCCGATATCGCTTACACCGATCTCAACCAGGATGGCCAGATCGCCGATGATGAGTTCACCGCTATTCACGATCCTGAAAACCTTACGATCCCGGAGGTGCCTTCGGATGGATCAATGATGTCAGTAGATATTGATGCCAATGGTGTTGATGAGATACTGGTAGCTGATGTGGATGGCGATCAGGTGGCCGATGTTTTGGGAATAGATGAAAACAGTGATCAGCAAATTGAAGATTCTGAAATGATCATCCTTAACCCGGAAGCAATGGAAGGGACACAAATGGGTGAAGCTCCTGTTGAATATTCGGGTGAAATTTCACAGGATATGCCTGAAGATGTCAGTGATGAAGTACTTGATGAAATGACCGATGATCTGGCAAATCTTGAAGACAATTTTGACGAAATAAATAATTGGTCATAATCTTCCCCGATATGCAGTTGAAGTGCTCAAAATGCCAGAGAATAATTACCATTGTCGAAGAAAAAATCCCCAGGGATAAAGAAAAAGCAATGGTAAAATGTCCCGGTTGCCAGCAGGTGCTTGTGTTTAAGATTCCTCAGGCTATGCGAAATCCGGTGGCACAGGCCGATAAAACCATTATCTCACAAGGGCCCGTTAAGCATAAGACCATTCTCCCCAGGCTTTGTCATGCATCTGAAACTATTGAATATCAGCTTAAAACCGGAAAAAATATCATCGGGCGCGATGCCGGTATAAACATCCCCAACGACCGTTTTATCAGCCGCAAGCATTGCCTGATCGAAGTCCTGGAAAAAAACGGAGAAATCCTTTGTATATTAACCGATGACGGAAGTATCAGCGAAAGCGGGGAACCAAGCACCAACGGGACTTTTCATAACAATATCCGCCTCACCCGGTACGATAAGGTGTACCTCAACCATGACGATAAGGTCAGGTTAGGGCGCACGGATTTTATTTTCAGAAATGAATGAAAAATAATTTCATGCCATTATGATAGGAGAAAAAATTCATCACTATATAATTACCCGGCTGATTGGCGAGGGCGGTATGGCTTCAGTTTATGAAGCGATGCACGAAAAGTTGCAATCGAAAGTTGCCATAAAAGTCCTGAATCCGATGCTGGCCGCGAACAGCAGTATCCGCCAGCGGTTCGAGAACGAAGCCCGGTTCATGGCCGGCCTTACTCATCCGAACATAACACGGGTGATTGATTACGAAGAACGCCCTGATTTGCTGGCAATTATCATGGAATTTCTGGAGGGAGAAGACCTAAACGTCAGGATCAGGCAAAAAGGGCCTATGCCATTGCAGGAAGCACTGGCCTGTTTTACCCAGGTGCTCGATGCATTCGACTATGCCCATAAAAAAGGGATCGTCCATCGCGATGTCAAGCCTTCAAATATTTTTATCGAACCTTCAGATACAGTAAAGATCCTGGATTTCGGAATTGCAAAACTGCTGGGCGCAACCGAAGATATGACCATGACCGGTACACAGATGGGCACACCGGTTTATATGAGTCCGGAGCAGGTAAATACCGATAAAAGCATTGATCATCGCAGCGACATTTATTCACTTGGGGTTACCCTGTATTATATGCTCAGGGGTGAACCACCTTACAACACAACCACTACGTCAAGCTTCCAGATTTATACAAAGATCGTCCAGGAACCCCTGCCGGATCTTGTCAAATTTCCTGAAATAGACAAAATTCTCAAAATCGCCACCCATAAAGATCGCGCCCAGCGCTTTCAAACGTGCAAAGAATTCAGGCAGGCTTTGATTGAAGCGGCAGAGCCAAAAAAGCCTGCACCTGGACCAACCAGGGTGACACCGGTTGTCGATGCCGAAAAAACACTTATCGATATACCGGAACCTGTTAAAAAAGAGCCAAAACTTCCAGTCGAACAAAAAGAAAAAAAGAAACCCGCCGGGAAAAAAGAAAAACCCATTACCCAAACTCCCGGATCGAAGAAGGTAAGGACAATTGCCCTGTCGGCCCTGGGTGTGCTGGGCATTGTTATTTTTCTGCTCTTCAAAATTTATCCCTCCTGGTATTCACAAATCTTCAGCTCATCAGAAGAGATGAGGGCAAAAGCAATATTGTGGCTGGACCTGGGCAAAGCCCAATTTAAAAAAGATTTTGATCAGCGGAACAACGATTCTGCAGTTTATTATCTTGAACAAGCTGCCACAATTGATCCGGATAACCAGGAAGTTCAGTATTTTTTAGGTTATGCCTTATCCCGGGCCAACCTCAAAGACTCAACCGACATTCCAGACCTGACATTCAAGACGATAGGCCTGGCCAGCGATGCTTTTGAAAAAACCATCAGGATCAATCCGGAATATCCCGATGAACTGGGTATTCATGATCCATACGCACAACTCACTACGATATGGGGAAAACTGGCATTGAAGTATCTTGTAAATAGTCAGAACGACTCAGCCCTCATTGCATTCAAAGAAGGTAAGAAACATGGCGCGTTCAATGATGTGGCGCTTGAAATGGCACGCAATACACTGAATTCATGTGATGAAGATGCGATTTTATTCATGCAGTGGGATATCGCGTACTATCCGGTACTTTATATCCAGAACATCGAAAACCTGAGAACTGATGTTAAACCTCTCATAACCGATTTTATGAAAACCAACTGGTATTTCAACTATCTCAGGCAAAAGCTGGAAGTACCTGTCTCTTTTGGAGAAACCTGGTTTGGGCTTATGGTCGAAAAGCCATGGGATAATATGCAACTGATGACGGTAGAAAATGTAAACACGGGTCAAACGTTTGACTGGTGGCTTTCCGGCCGGTTGTCAGGTAATGGTTTATCATCTGTCTTGTCGGTGCGCGACCAGCTCATGCTCGACATCATTACGACCAATAAGTTCTCAAAACCAATTCATTACAGTGCTTTCTTCGATTTTATCAAAGGTGTGCTTCAACTGAACGAGTATATGCATCCCGAAGGCCTGGTTTTTAAATTAGAACCGGAACCTTTTAAAAAATATGGTAAATTACAACAGCTTAAATTGGAAAATCTAAGCTATGAAGCCATTAAAAAAAGTAAAATACCTTCGGCCACCTTGAGGGCAGCCCTGGATTTTATCAGAAGCCATTATATTGCTGTGATAAATGAATATTACAGTCAGGGGGATCGTGTTAATGCTTTGATTGTCAAAACATCTATGGAAGAAAACATTCCATTCGGCAATTATCCTTGTTTTTATAAAGAAATGGATTCTGAATGCAAATCCTTGATAAAAAAATTGGATTACAATGATGACCAAAGACTTCAGAAAGAAAAGGCCGATATTAAGGAATATCTCCAAAAGAATAACCTGAATGGAAGCCCCACAGCCAGCGGCCTTTATTATATTGAGACCCAAGCCGGATCAGGGCCGAAAGCCATGCCCGGAAATACCGTTAAAGTGCATTACACCGGAAATTTCCTGGATGGAACCAAATTCGATTCCTCGTATGACCGGGCAGAACCGTATGCATTTAATCTTGGTGAAGGGCAGGTGATAAAGGGGTGGGACGAAGGCATTGCCCTGATGAGGCTGGGCAGTAAAGGATTGCTGATCATTCCCTATGATTTGGGCTATGGAGCCAGGGACCACAGCAGCATACCCGCTTACAGCACCCTGGTGTTTGAAGTGGAGCTGGTTGAGATAGAATAAAGTCCTTTAGAAGCCCGAAGTGCTTCTTCCCCGATTAAAATGCTGAATCAAAAGAGCTACCTCTATTTTATAGTAGTCCGACGACTGAAGCCGTCGATTGTTTAGTTTTTCTTCCGACGACTGAAGCCGTCGGTTGTTATCTTGTAACTAACTTGGAACCAACGGCTTTAGTCGTTGGAGCACGAACTAATATCATGTAGCAATTCGATAGAATAGGCTTTTGAGACAGCCTCATCAGCACCAGCTATAAAAACAAACACCCCGGATAGATTCCGGGGTGTAAGTGGTACCAGCGGGATTTGAACCAGCGACACACGGATTTTCAGTCCGTTGCTCTACCAACTGAGCTATGGTACCAATCAAAAGGGAGGCAAAGATACTTAAATTTTTAATATTTGCAACTTCTTTGAAAAAGTCGGCAGTCGGCAGTCGGCAGTCAACTGTCAACGAAAAAACCATATCTTTGCATCCCTTTTCAAGACCGTGAACAAAAAACTAATCATCGACTTCGGAAATACCCTGCAAAAACTGGCGGTTTTCGATGATAAGAAGTTGCTTTTTAAAGAAATATTTCAGAAACTGGAGCCTGAAATATTGATCCGGTTTATTGAGAAAAACGGCCCTTTTCATGGAATTATCCAGTCATCGGTGGTAATTCATTCACGCGAAACGGAAGAAATCCTTTCCCGGTCAGGGAAATTTATCCCGCTTACTTTTCAAACTCCCCTCCCGATAAAAAACCTCTACCAGACCCCGGAAACCCTTGGAAAAGACAGAATTGCCGCGGTAACAGGAGCATGGTCGCTATACCCCGGTCAAAACATCCTCGTAATTGATGCCGGCACCTGTATCACTTACGATTTTCTTAATAAAAAAGGCGAGTACCTAGGCGGTGGAATTTCCCCCGGAATCCGGATGCGCTTCAAGGCTATGCATACTTTCACCGGAAAATTACCGTTAATTGAACCGGGCGACTTTGATAAGCTCATCGGTCGAACAACCAGTGAGTCGATGAGATCAGGAGTTTTTAACGGGGTGACCGCTGAAATCAGGGAACATATCAGGCTCTACCGTGATGAATTTGAAAATGTTGTAGTTATTATCACCGGGGGAGATCATCAGTTCTTGCATAATAAACTAAAAATTAACATCTTTGCAGTTCCCGATCTCGTACTGCTCGGATTGAACGAAATATTTGATTATAATGATCATTCAGGCTAAGGGAAGGTATTTTATTTTTGGGTTGTTGTTGCTGTTATTCACCCAAATAGCTGCATTACAGGGGCAAATCCAAATCAATTCACCCTATACCCGCTATGGGCTGGGTAACCTTGTGGAAAACGGGATGGACCCTCGCATTACAGCAATGGGCGGATTATATTACGGACTTCGTGGCAATAATCTCATTAATACGGCAAATCCTGCATCTTATGCAGCTTTTGACTCCGTCAGCTTTGTCTTTGATGCCGGTATTTTCGGTATTATGACGAATCTTCATACTGACCGCCTGAGCGACCAGGGAAGTTACATTTCTCTCAGCCACCTGATGTTCGGTTTCCCGGTGACCCGCTGGTGGAGGACGAGCCTCGGTGTCCTGCCTTTCAGTTATGTGGGATATGATATTTATAACCAGGAAGAAATAGAGGGGATAACCACAGTGCAAAACGTTTACCGGGGTTCCGGCGGCTTTAACCAGCTCTATTTGGGAAATGCATTTATAATCGGTAAAAAGCTTTCCGTCGGATTTAACGTAAAATATATGTTCGGGTCTATTTTCAGGAGCCGTGGCATTTCTTTTCCTGATTCAATCGAGATGAAGAATACATTCGTCCGTGGATCCGTCAGACCAAGTGATTTTTATGGTGAAATAGGTTTTCAGTATAAAACCAAATTGCCAAAAGATCTTTTTATGGTCATCGGTGGGGTATTCGGCCCTCAGGTGAAAATTAATTCCAGGACGTCATCCCTGGCAACAACATACTTCGGTGATATCAACTCTGCCCAGTTTTCTTATGATACCATTGAGTTCACGTTGAATGAAAAGACCAGCTTCACGCTTCCCATCAGAACGGGCGCCGGTATTACCATCGGAAAAGAAGGAAAATGGGTGGCCGGTGCTGATTTTCTATGGCAAAACTGGGAAAAGTATACTTATGACGGTAACTCGGATTCGCTTGCAAACCGCTGGAATATTGCAGTCGGGGGTGAATATATCCCCAATGCAAGGGGGACCGGTTCCTACCTTCAAAAAGTGGCATACCGGGCTGGATTCCATTATGGTAAAACCCCGTTGAACCTTAAAGATAAACACCTCAACGAATTTGGCATAAGTTTTGGACTTGGTTTACCAATCAAGAAATCAAAATCAACAGTGAATCTTTCTGCTGTCATCGGTAAAAAAGGCACTACCCGGAATGGTCTTATTCAGGAAAATTTTATTAGATTTACCGTCGGGGTTAATGTATTTGAAAACTGGTTTTTCAAAAGCAAGTATTATTAATCATTAAAAACTATGAAACGCTCAATTTTTGCTATTTTTTTCAGTCTGATTTTCGCCGGAATTCCTTCATCTTTTTTATTTGCCCAGGATGACGATGCGAATTCGGGGAGCAATGCCGGTCGTTATGGGTCAGATAGCCTTACCTGCATTATGAATATCTCCCTTTACCGTGAATTCTTCAAACAATGGAAAGCCAGCGATTACAAGAATGAAACGGTGAATGATATTATCTCGCCCTGGAGATGGGTTTTCCTCAATTGCCCGAAAGGAACCCAGAATACTTATATCGACGGGGTAAAGATTGTTTCATACCTGATTGAATCCACCCAGGATTCGGCTTTGAAAAATAAATATATTGATACGCTTATGATGGTTTATAACCAGCGGATCATGTATTATGGCAAAGAAGGCTATGTGCTGGGAAGAAAAGGTGTGGACCTGTTCACTTACCGCCCTGAAGCTACCGAGCAGATATATAATGACTTGAAAAAATCAGTCGAATTGGAAGGTGATAACACCGCCGGGCCCGTTCTGGTCTATTATCTGAAGGCGGCAGTCAGCATGGCCAAAGAGGGTAAAGCCGATTCAACCGTCATTTTCGACACTTATGACATTGCTACCCAGGTTATCGATAATAATATCAAAAAGAACGAAAGTAATCCCGAAGAGAAGGGCAACTGGGAAACGATCCAGAATAATATTGAAATTATCCTTGAACCATTTGCAACCTGCAAGGACCTGGTATCGATCTACCGTAAAAAGTTTACTGAAAATCCGGATGACCTTGAACTGCTGAAAAAAATTACAAATATTCTGGACGAAAAGAAATGTCATGAGGACCCTCTCTACTTCGAAACGACCAAGAGATTATATGAATTAGCGCCTTCTCCGGCATCGGCATACCTGATAGGGAAAATGCTTCTTAATGAAGGACAATATACTGAAGCGATTGATTATCTTAAGGAAACTGAAAAACTTGATGACACAAATCTCATCCAGAAGAGTTATTTTTATATTGCGCAAGCTTACCGGGCTATTAGTAATTTTCCATCAGCCAGGACTTACGCACTGAAATCCGCCGCACTTAATCCGTCAGATGGTGAGCCTTACCTGATGATCGGTGATATGTACGCAGAATCAGCCAAAAATTGCGGTGATAATGACCTTACCAGCCGGGTTGCATATTGGGTTGCAGTGGATAAGTATTATAAAGCCAAACAGGTTGACCCTAATGTCGCTGAAGAAGCTGATAAAAGAATTGCGGCCTATTCTATTTATTTTCCTGCTGCATCAACTATCTTCTTTTACACATTGAAAGAAGGTGATGTGTATAGGGTGGAATGCTGGATAAATGAAGATACAAAGATCAGGGCCTCCAAACAATAACTCTTTTCCTTTGAAAACTTTATCTCTTTTTAGGGAGAAAGCTATTGCAATCATTTTTTCTGCCGGCATTGCGGTGATATTCATCACCGCGTTGCTTCCATCCTGTAAAAATGATGTGCAAACCATTCTCTCTCTGGATGTTGTGGATACTTTGCCGGAAATGACCGCAAGAGATGTTGAAATTCTTTATAGCGAAAAAGCTTTAGTTCAAATCAAACTCGTTAGTCCGTATCTGGTAAATAAAACTGAAGATGAATCTCGGCTTTTATTCCCTGAAGGATTCACCGTATATTTCTATGACTCGGCAATGAACCTCAAATCGACTATTACTGCAGATTATGGTATTTCTTATGAAAAAAAGAAAATCATGGAAGCCCGGCATAATGTGGTAGTTGAAAACCTGGAAAAAAGTGAGAAATTAAATACCGAAGAACTTTTTTGGGACAGGGGAAAACAACTTATTTACTCCAATAAGTTTGTCAAGATTACCTCAGGTGGGCAGGTGATCACCGGCGACGGTCTGACCTCAGCCGAACCGTTTGATGAGCTCGAAGTCATCAACCCAAAAGGGTTGATTGAGATTAATGAAGAGCCGGAAAAATGAACAATACGGCAGCCATTATCATCACACTTATTCTTTCAGCTTTTTTTTCAGGCATGGAAATCGCCTTTATTTCTTCCAATAAACTGAAAATTGAACTGGATAAAGGAAAAGGGCTAATGACTGCACGGATCATGTCAGCTTTTTACCGCGATCCATCACGCCTGATCGGCACTTTGTTGCTGGGTAATAATATTGCCCTGGTCATCTACGGTATAGCAATGACTCATGTACTCTCACCCCTTCTTCTTTCATCCCTCCCGGAACAATTCCATTCGGGACTCCTGATCCTGCTGCTACAGACGGTTATCGCCACGTTTATCATACTTATTCTTGCAGAATTCCTTCCAAAAGTACTTTTTCGGATTAATGCAAATGCGATCATTAAATTCTTTGCCATTCCGCTCTGGGTTATCTATTACTTCCTGTACCCTGTCGTATATCTTTTTACCGGTGCCTCTCAATTAATTCTCCAGCGATTGATGAAAGTCAGGTTCACTAAACAGGAACCGGTATTTACTTATGTCGACCTGGACCAATATATCCAGGAACTGGCTAAGAATGAAGAACAAATCGAAGATGTACAGCAGGAAATTCAGATGTTCCAGAATATGATCGATTTCCGTAAGGTGAAACTCCGGGAGACTATGGTCCCCCGCAATGAAATGATAGCTGTGGAGGAGTCGGAACCTGTCGGGGAATTGAAAACTATTTTCATCGATCATGGTTTTTCCAGGATTCCGGTTTACAGCGAAACTATCGATAATATTATCGGTTACGTGCATTCGTTTGATATGTTCAAAAACCCCGGTGATATTAAATCAATCATCAAGCCCATCCTCTTCATTCCGGAGACGATGCCGGCAAATGTCGCCCTGACTAAATTTATTGTTGAAAGAAAAAATATTGCCGTTGTGGTGGATGAATTTGGCGGAACCAGTGGGATGGTAACCATGGAGGATATCATGGAAGAAATTTTTGGGGAAATTGAAGATGAGTTTGATGCTGAAAAAATGATCGAAAAGGTTATCCGGCCCGGAGAATTTGTGTTTTCAGCACGACTGGAAATTGATTACCTGAACGACAACTATAAACTGGGACTGCAAGAATCAGAAGATTACGAAACCCTTGCCGGTCTAATCATCTACGACCATGAGAGTATCCCTGCGGAAGGGGAGACCATCATCATTAAACCATTCAGGTTCGACATCCTCCAGGCAACCGATGCACGGATCGAACTGGTAAAGCTTACGATTGAAGAGGATTAGGTGGTCATTAGGTAGTCATTAGGTAGTCATTAGGTGGTCATTAGGTAGTCATTAGGTGGTCATTAGGTAAGTCATTAGGTAGTCATTAGGTAGTCATTAGGTGGTCATTAGGTAGTCATTAAGTGGTGATTTGGCATTCTGTATTCTGTATTCTGTATTCTGTATTCTGCTAAATAATATTCTAATCTTGAAACATGAAACATTTTATGTACTTTTGCACCTCTTTTAAAAACAATATGTTGATATGGCATTAATTGGAACTATTCGAAAACATTCGGCTTTAGCCGTTATTCTCATTGGTGTAGCTATTACAGCGTTCATTGTCAGTGACTTATTCACTGGGAAAAGAGGGTCGAGAAATAGTATCCCTTCCTTAGGAACCATTGCAGGAGAGGAAATCACCGTTAAAGATTATAACAAGCGTGTTGAAGATAATATAGAAATACAACGCTCCAATCAGAATAAAGAAAACCTCACCGCGCAGGAAAGTTACGATATCAGGCAAAATACCTGGACCCAGTACCTGAAGGAAATCATCATGGGAAAGGAATATGATCGGCTGGGCCTTACTGTAAGTACCGAAGAGCTTTATGACCTTGTGCAGGGTCCACGCCCTCACAACCTGATCATGCAGTATTTCCAGGATCCTAACACCAAACAATACAGCCCCCAGATGGTCATCAACTTCCTTCAAAACCTCGATAATATGAAACCCGAGGTGAAAAAGCAATGGCTCAATCTTGAAAAATATATAAAAGAAGATCGTCTGACCCAAAAGTATCAGTCTCTGGTTTCAAAAGGTTACTATGTGCCGGAAGCATTTGCTGCTATTGATTATGCAAACAAAAAGAAAAATGCGGAAGTACGTTATGTTGCCGTTCGCTATACAAGCCTGAAGGATGAAGAAGTGACGCTGACCGACAAAGATTATGAGGCTTATTATGAAAAGAACAAACATTCTTATGAGCAGGAACCTTCAAGGGATATCGATTATGTGATCTTTGAAGTTTTACCTTCGGCTGAAGACCGCTCCAGTATCCGGGAATCTGTATACCAGATTTATGATGATTTTCGCAATGCTTCTGACTATATCACCTTCGTTAATTCCACTTCTGATACTCGTTACGATAGCACCTGGTATAAAAAAGGCCAGTTACCGGTGACCCTTGATTCTCTTCTCTTCTCTTCTCCGGTTGGAACTTTCGTGCCTCCTTTCGAAGAGAATAATGCATGGCAAATGGCCCGCCTGATGGATTTACAGGCACGGCCTGATTCTATGAAAGCGGAACATATACTTATTGCTTACAATGGCGCATTTAAAGCCGCTGAAACCATCACCCGGACAAAGGAGCAGGCTGAAAAAACAGCAGATAGTATTTTAAATGTCCTAAATGCTGACAAAACGAAACTCATGGCCCTGGCCTACCAACTCTCTGATGACGGATCAGCAAAAAACAATAATGGAGATTTAGGCTGGTTTGCAGACGGAAACATGATTGGCCCATTCAATGAAGCCGTTCTGAAAGGCAATATCGGCGATTTGGTCAAAGTTGAAACGATCTTCGGTTACCATATTATCAAGATCACCGGTAAAAAAGATCCGGTAGCCAAAGTGAGGGCAGCAATTGTATCCCGCTCCATTGATCCAAGCAGTAAAACATTCCAGGATGTTTATACCCAGGCAAGTTCTTTCGCAGGAGAAAATAATACCAGGACAAAATTTGAAACAGCCGTGACCAACCTTGGTCTTAACAAAAGATCTGCTACCTATCTGCGGGAAATGGGTAATACTATCGCGGGTATTGATTATCCCCGTGAAATCATCCGCTGGGCTTACTATGAAGGCATTGAAACCGGCGAAATTTCTCCCGTCTTTGATGTGGGAGGTTCTTATGTAGTTGCGGTTCTAACCAATATCCGGGAAAAAGGGATTATTCCTCTTGAGCAAATGAAGGAAAATATTAAAACTTTTGTTCTAAATGAGAAGAAAGCTTCGATAATCACAGAAAGGATTAAAAGCTCAGGCAATGATATTTATCAGATCGCCCGTGAATTTAGCACCAAGGTGGATACAAATCTTACCCTGACATTTGGTTCAAGGAATATCCCCGGTTTTGGAAGTGAATTCCAGGTAATCGGTGAAATATTCTCCATGAAGGAAGGAGATCAATCTGGCGCCATCCAGGGTAACGGAGGTGTTTTTGTGGTTATACTTGACCGTTTTTATGAACCGCCCCAGGTTGCTGATTATAAAATGTACCATGACCAGATGCTTACCACTTTCCGTTCACGTATGAGCGGAAATCCTATGTTCACAGCATTGCAAAAGAAAGCGAAAATCGAAGATAACCGGTTGTTATTCTTTTAAAACAGTGCCAGGCGGTTTGCATCCAGCTTGATGAAAATGAACAGCAGGATGGTAAATGCCCATAGTGAAGACCCCCCGTAGCTAAAAAAAGGCAAGGGTATCCCTATTACGGGAACAAGCCCGATGGTCATCCCTATATTGACCAGGAAATGAAAAAACAGGATGGACACTACCCCATAGCCATAAATTCGGCTGAAATCAGAGCGTTGTCGTTCGGCCATCTTAACCAGCCTGTAAAGTAAGACGACGAAAAGAAGGACTACCACGGTACTCCCGACAAAACCCCACTCCTCGCCAACCGTGCAGAAAATAAAGTCGGTGCTTTGTTCCGGTACAAAATTATACTTGGTCTGTGTGCCCTGTAAAAACCCCTTTCCGATCAACCCACCGGAACCAATGGCAATTTTCGACTGATTCACATTATAACCGGCTCCTTTTGGGTCCGACTCCTTGCCCAGAAGAACATTTATCCGGGTTTTCTGATGGTCTTCCAATACATTATCAAAAACGTAATCTACAGTATATACAAATCCCACAGATGCCAACCATACTAAAATTATTATCCACCATCGTCTCCGTAGAAACCGGTTATTGTAGTAGACCAGAACGGCCAGCACAGTCAGGACTATTGTCATGATATACTGGTTGACCAAAAGGGTCATAATGAACAGGACCACGGCAATAACCCCTGAAATCAGGAAGTATCCTGACAGGCCTTCTCTGTATAAAACCAGGATTAAGGCCACGTAAACCACTGCAGATCCGGTATCGTTCTGAAGCAAAATGAGAATGGCAGGTGTGAAAATGAGGATAGTCGCAATTATCTTGGTCCGCAAAACATTAATGTCGGTTGCATAAGAACTCAGATACCTGGCTAATGCCAGGCAGGTCGCGAATTTTGCAAACTCAGCCGGCTGTATAGCAACACCTCCGATTTGAAACCATGACTTGGAACCTGAAATTTCAGTCCCGATACTTAAAACGGCCAGCAGGATCAGAATCGACAGTCCGTAGATGATATAAGCAAAAGCATTATACACCTTGGCATCGAGGATCATAACCAGGAAAGCAACGATTCCGCCGGCCAGAATCCAGATCATTTGCTTGCCATAAAGCTGTGATATATCAAGGATGCTGCTGTGCAACTCGTCATAAACAGAGGCATAAACGCTCACCCAACCCATGAAGACCAGTATGATATAAAGCCATACCGTGATCCAGTCAATCTTTCCGTATGCGTTTCTTTCCCTTGTCACTGTGGACCTATTAAATAAGCATTTAACATCCGTTCTTCGGTAACCTTTTGTTTCACCTCTCCTTTAAGATACTTTTCCATGACCAGGGACGCAATAGGTGCAGCCCAGGTTGCTCCATAGCCTGAGTTTTCGACAACGCAGGCGATGGCTATTTTAGGATTATCTTTAGGTGCAAAGGCAATAAAAACAGAATGATTTTTCCCGTGAGGATTCTGCGATGTCCCGGTTTTACCGCAACACGCTACACTGTCGATCTTGTACCATCTTGCTCCACCCCCCGTGTAAACCAGTTCCATTCCATCAATAAGCGTCTGGTAATATTCTGAAGCAACCTTCGGATAGATCTTTTTTTCAAATTTTTCGGCAGCCTCTGCATCTCCTTCCACAGCCTTCAGTAAGTGAGGCGGATGGTAATATCCCCTGTTTGCTATGGTAGCAACTAAATTTGCCAGCTGCAGCGGGGTTTCCTCCACTTCTCCCTGGCCAATGGCAAGGGACCGTATGGTAATAGCCCGCCATCCTTTTTTGCCGTAATATTTATCGTAATAAGTATCCTTCGGAAGATTGCCATTTGCCTGGTCAACCACATCGCTTTCAAGGATAGTTCCAATTCCAAAACTCGTCGCCAGGTCATACCAGTAATTATAACTGTCCTGCATGGTAGAGAACTTATCCTGGTCCAGAATGGACTTATAAACCTGCCAGAAGTAGGGATTGCACGATTGCTCGATAGCATGCAGAAGGTCGAGGGGAGCCGGATGGTCGTGGCTGCATGGGATCGGTGATGTGGCAACACCATTGCAGCCATATCGCGTGTACGCATGCAGCACCCCTTCCTGTAAAGCAATGAGGGTATTTATCGTTTTAAATGTCGATCCCGGGGGGTATTGTGCCTGTATGGCCCGGTTAAAAAGAGGCTTGAGGGTATCCTGGTTCAGCTTTGCGAAATTCTTTGAACGCACCCGGCCGACCAAAAGGTTAGGGTCGTAAGATGGACTGGAAACCATAGCAAGGATCTCGCCGGTGGAAGGTTCGATGGCCACAACGCTTCCTCTTTTAAACCTCATTAATTTCTCTCCATAAGCCTGAAGTTCAGCATCAATGGATATGGTGATGTTTTTTCCCGGAACTGCAGAACTATCGTATTTCCCGTCCTGGTAGCTTCCCATTTCACGGTTGTGGACGTCCACCAGCTTGATTTTAATCCCCTTTTTTCCTCTTAGCAAAGGTTCGTATGATTTCTCAAGCCCGTTCATACCGATATAGTCGCCCATTTTGTAATAGGGATCACGCTCAATGTCACGGTTGCTGACTTCGCCAATATAACCCAGGACATGCGCCGCCGTTGGTGAATCATATTTCCGGATGGTGCGCAGTTGCACAAAAAAACCGGGAAATTTGAAAAGCACCTCATCCAGGTAGCCAAAATCTTCTTTAGATAATTGTTCCAGAAAGATGGAAGGCTTAAACATCGAATAATTACGGGCTTTCCTGATATTTTGCCTGACCTCTTCAATGGTCACGTCGAGCAACCGGCAAAATTCGACCGTATCAAAGGTCTTCACCTGCTTGGGAACGATCAGCAGGTCATAGGCGGCTTCATTGTATACCATCAGTTTACCATTCCTGTCGAAAACCACTCCCCTGGGAGGATACTGGGTAACATACCGGAGAACATTGTTATCAGCCGAAAGTTTGTATTGATCCTGAATAACCTGAAGCAGAAACAGTTTGATAATAAATGCCAGCCCGACAATTATAAAGAGGGTAAAGAAAACAAATTTCCTGCTTTCCAAAGTTTTTTTCATGACAGGGGGGATGCGGTGCTCACAAAAATACAGATAAAACATACCTGCTATGGCTGCAATTCATATAAAGAAATGAACCGCCGGCTTTTAATAAGTTTCCTGATCGAAGGGTCTGAATTCAGGGATAAAACCTTCTCACAATATAGGACGTACTCTCCAGATTGCTTTCATGCAGGGCGCGATCGACAATCTTGAATTTGAGGAAAAGCGTGTCAAATTCGGAATAATAATTATAGATAAATATCGTATCGTTAATCTCGCCTGTAAGTGCTTTATTGGATCCTTTTGGGGTGAGCAAAGGAATCCTGGCACTGAGGTAAACTGTGTCATACTGTTCCGTTTCGGAATTGTAAAAGGTCAGCAGTACAGGCGTTTCAACCCCATTCCTGACTTCAAAATAATCAATGATCAGGTTGTAATAATATTTGCTCCCGGGATTAAAAGGGGAAAGCGTGTCGCTTTTCTCAAGCCCCAGATCACCATCACCATCTGTGAATTCAAATCTCAGGATACCCCTGTTGGAAATGCCCTCAGTTAAATTAAAGATTGTATCGAAAGCCAGGTAGGAGATTACCGGCTCAGGAGGGAATTCTTCGATGCGCTTGCATGAATTAAAAGCAAGAACGGCAATCACAGACAGAATTAAGCTTATTTTTATAGGAAATTTCATGATATTCTGATGAATTTTCAAAATTAAGCAAATTTCGTTCCTGAATTTGTCATGCTCCATGAACCTTACAGAAGAAATAAGGCAGTCTGTTTTTCAAATTTCAGGTGAAGGCTATTTTAACGACCTGGCACTGAAAATATTTCGTTTTCAATATGAATCAAATCCCGTATACCGTGAGATGTCGCAATTACTCAGGGCAAATCCTGATAAGATCAATGACTATCTCCGGATTCCATTTCTACCCATAAGTCTTTTCAGGGATCATAAAATAATTTCCGGTGATGAAAACATCTTCCAAAAAGTATTTACCAGTAGTGGAACCACCGGGAGTGTTCCCTCACAACATTTTATCAAAGATTTAACACTTTATGAAGACAGTTTCACCCGGGCTTTTCAGATTTTTTACGGTGATCCTGAAAAATACCGCTTTCTGGCCCTGCTGCCTGGTTATTTGGAGCGCCAGGGCTCTTCGCTGGTTTATATGCTCAATTATTTCATTCGCAAAACTGAAAGAAATGGCAGCGGCTTTTTTCTTCATGACCTGGATGCTTTAAAAGAAAAACTGACCGAAAATCTTTCTGTTCCCTGTCAGACCATCCTGTTCGGAGCTTCATTTGCTTTGCTCGATTTTGCAGAGAAATTCCCGATGGACATACACGGGGCAATTGTAATGGAAACGGGCGGTATGAAAGGAAGAAGAAAGGAATTGATCCGGGAAGAGCTACATGAGATCCTTTGCCATAAACTGAATGTAGAAATGATCCATTCTGAATATGGAATGACGGAGCTTCTCTCGCAGGCCTATTCACCCGGGAACGGCATTTTCCGGGCACCTCCCTGGATGAAGATATTGATCCGGGATACCAACGACCCGATGTATTATCTTCCACCCGGGCAAACCGGAGGAATCAATATTATCGATCTTGCAAATCTACACAGCTGCTCCTTTATTGCAACGCAGGATCTGGGCAAACTCCATGAAGATGGCTCATTTGAAGTCGTGGGAAGATTTGACGACAGCGAAGTACGGGGTTGCAACCTGATGGTGGTTTAATGAAATTACCCTCTTGTACCATCCTATTTTTGTTTCATCAACGATAAGAAAAAATGTTCTTTATATCCTTTAAACCATCATTCAAACAATTTAAAAAACGGAGGTTATTATGAAATCAATGTCATTAAAACAGTTGAAATTACTATATTTGTTTGTATATTAAAATATTAGAAAAAATGTTCAAAGGCGATTTCATACTTGCAGCACCGGCTTTAATGCCATCGGGTGAAGAAGTTATCCGGTATATTGCCCGGTTCAAATTATGGCAGGGACCGGAAGTTGAAGATACATGGAATGGCAAAGCTACCCTTGATTTTGAGGGTGTGCCTCAATGGGGGGAGTTTGCGGTTTTATTATCCCTTACCGATGGATGGGATGGTTATGCTGTTGAAGTTTATAATGGGCTTCATTTTTGGAGAACATCCTATTTTCATCCACCAGATCGCAGGACAACCCTTGAGCCACCTGAACATTTGCGTGGTTTTTTAGACGGGGTTGCGTTGGTCAATGGTAGCAATTTGAAACCGCGGTATGCAGGATGTTGGGATTTACTTGCCTGGAAAGGTGAAGAGTACCGGTTTATAGAAGTCAAGCGGTATAGACGAGATAACTTCAGGGACACTCAATACCATTGGTTTGAGTCTGCTCGTTTTGCAGGCATTCCGGCAAGTTCATTTGTCATTGTTGAATGGGTCATTGAGTCGGAACCTCATCCGATATTAGATTCAGGCGGAAAACCACTCACTAAGGAAATTTCTTCTACAAAACTGGAGAGCATTCCACATAAAGCAAACCTTTCAAATCGTAATATTGCTGTGGCCTCAAAACCGTCAGGTAGTAAATGGGATGAAAACTCGTTCTTCAACGATTTGGATGTAAGAACTGACCATAAAACGGTTTTATTTACTCGTGAATTATTTCAGTGGTCAAAGAGGTATGCAGTAAAAATAGAATACGGAAAAGGTGAAAAATTTGGCACCATTATTCCAAGGATGAAGCACTTTGATGGGATTTTTTCGTTTTTTAATATTGAATCGCGCGGATTCTTGTGGATTTATCTCAAACCATTCCACCTTATGCAGGATGAAAAGAGAAGACTAGAAATGCAATCATGGTTGATTGATTTGCCGCTAATGCGCAGAGTCCCAAGTGATGCTGTAACACACGACTGGATTACAATTGACCTTAAAGCCCTGGATACCAACGAGAAGCAAAATCGTTTGATAGGAATGATGGAGTGGTTGCTGGAAAGGTTTAAAAGTTATCAAACTTAACCCCTCTGGTCTTTATTTTTTCTCTTTTTTTTCAGACACCAATTAGAGATTGGACAATCCCTGCAATCCGGATTAGTAGCATAACACCATTCTCTCCCGATATTCCAGGCAGCAGTATCTAAATTGATTACACATTTATTATAATCGGACAAAAATGTGAAAATATTCATAGGTCTGTTTTGAAAATATTATAAATATTGATGTTAGATATAAATAGTAAATTCGAAATTATCTAACTAATTAGTTCCCAATCTTGATCCTGATAAAATTTATCCATAATAAATGCAATAGCTTGAGGAAGCTCCAAATTTACTGTTGCTGCTAGAAAGAAATTTGCTCTTGAAAGGCCAACATAAAAATATTTATCAAGTAGTTCTTTATCAGCTAATTCATAATCATCTATATCCATAAAAAATACCGCTTCAAACTCCATCCCTTTTATGAACTTAATATCATAAATTCGAACAGTTTCGGCATCTCCCAATATTTCTCCGTTAAGACAAGCTTTGGCTCGAATATCATAGTCAGAGATTTCTGTTTGATTCAAAGCATTTTGTATTTCTTTCCCATAAGAATCATTTTTAACAAATATTGCAATAGTTGGTATTGATCTTTCATGCCATTTGTAAATCTCAATTATTCTTTTACTTATCCAATTTATTTTCTCAATAAAATCTATTCCTTGATAAAGTAATGGTCGTGGGTCTATTGCATCATATTTATAATTTGATATGAAATTTGCGGATTTTCCCATCGATTTCTCAAATAAATTAATCGCAATATCCATTAAAACAGCTGTTTGTCTGTATGAAACACGAAGCTCACGAATTTTGGTATTTGGGAATAGTTTAATATAATTATCCCATTTTCTCAAACCGAACGATGTCATTCTCTGCATTAAGTCTCCTGAAAGGGTTACACAACTGAACATTGGATGAGAAGTATAAGTCATGCAAGCCAATTGCAAAAGTGAAAAATCAGTTGCTTCATCAATTGCGACAATACTTTTCCAGGAGTTTTTTAGAGTTTCAATATAGTGATTCTTTGAATTAGCAAAGAAATGAGGGAATTTGTTATATATTTGATGAACATATTTATAAATAAAATATATAACAAAGTCTTTCTCATCGTCATGAATCTTTCTATTTTTAGGAGCACTTCCTAATTTGGGGCTTAGAATTTCATTTAGAATTACTTTCCCCTCTTTTGTTAAATATTTTGATTTATACAAAACATCTTTCCTAAACTTTTTATACATAGAAGGGATTTCTTTCAATAAATTTGACTCATAACCTTTTAGAAGACGTTCAAAATACTTTTTAAAAATTGCTCTTTGACCAATATAAAAGTATTCCTCCTTTTTAATATGCGACTCGACTTTCTCATACAATTCTTTTTCTTTTTTAGTAAATTTTGTATTCGTATCAAGTTGAATTAATGCCGCTTTTCGGATCCATATTTGGAGTTTCCTATTAAAATCCAACTCGAAATTATATATCGGTTCAATTATATCTGTATTGGATTCATCTTGAAAATCATCATCTTCTTCATCAAAAGATTCTTTTTCTGACTTGTCATTTAGGTCCTTTAATTCTTTTTCAAGAAATACCAATAATTCAGAATTATCCCTTTTAATTGATATCTGTGCATCAGCTGCAACATCTTTAAGTTTTTTTGAGTATTCTTCGTTGATTAGCTTACTCTTATTTTCGAAGTTTTCATTCAGGTTCAAATAGAAATAAAACCAATCTTGCTTATTGATGTTTGTTATTGATTTAATAGCCTGTGTGATGGCAAAACCAGTCTCTTTCCAATCATATTGATTTATTTTAATATTTAATGCCTTATTGATTTTTGCTAATTGATAATTATTAATATAAGATTCAAATTCGTTTATAATGTTGAGCAGGTTAATATCGGTCGGCTTGAAAAAATTAGCATTTGAAGGGAAATGAGTAAAAGGGAGTTTAGTTTCAGGATTAATTAGCTTTAACTGTCTAAAGATATTGGTTCTATAGATATTCCAAATTTGTACTCTGAGTTTATCTGCTGGAAGTCCTTCTTTTACCATAGCGTCTTTTAAGTATTCTCTCAAGAGTTCTGAGGGACTGAAAAATATCCAAGATGTATTTTTATCAAAAAGTAGCTTTTTTTGTTCCGTATTTAATTTTACATATTCGTTTATTGTTTCACTTGTCAGAAAGGTAATTCTTTGTATTAGAGAAGTGGTTTTACCAGTTCCTGGACCTCCATTAATGATCAATGAGCCGTTTAAAATTTGTGACCTTTTAACTTTTTCTTGTTCTTTATCTAGAATAGGTTGATACCTTAACTGGGCAGAAGTTACTCTGTGTTTTCTAATTTTTTCCTTAAGGTCAATCCTCTGTCTTTCAAGATTTTCAATTCTTTCTAGTAATGTCGTAACTTCTTCTGGAGACTTGGTTTTTACCTCTTCTTCTAATCTTTCTAGCTCAAGAGTGATGATTCCAATTTCTTGTAAATCTTCAATTAAGGAATTAAAAGTAAACTTGAATTCCAATGTTTCGATCTTCCCATCTAAAGCATCAATATGATTTAAATCAGGAATGTAGTTAGAGAGGGTATCAATTGATAACTTTCTATTGTCCGGCAGAAATATTGTTCCTATTCCAGTCGTCAGGAAATATTCACCAAATTTTGAGTCTCGCCAAATACAATTATGATCAAGAATAGTTTTTGGACCTTCTTCTGGAGGTAAACATGCTCCAGTGATATCAACTCCTATTTGAGAAGACATCATGGCTTCTTGCCTTATTATCCATCTCATAAAAGGTATATCATCCATTTTAAAATCGACCCTGCCAATAGAGGCTTGAAGAATATGCTTTTTGCTCTCTCCATCGATTCTATCTAAAATCGATTTTGAGATTAATTTAAGTATGTCTGGATTTAACATGGTATTGTTATTTTAAGTTATTAAATTTATTGGATTATCCATTTGAAATTTTCTTTTTTGAATTGTACACCCTAAGATACTGTTTGCGAAATCAATCATGTGCACTACTAACAGTTTTAGCCTTACATCTTATGGTAAATCCTTTCATAGTTGCTTGACAATTAAATCTTTCAATTTCCAATAAACTTTAGTGAATACTTTGTTTTGCGAACTTTTCCAATAAAACTGAACTGGGGTGATTTGATAATGATACTAACTTGTTGACCACGGCAATTGGCAGTAAGGCATTATCATACATATCGCATTTCAGCTTCTCTATATTCATTAGAATGATATCGAGATTATGGTAATCTGATGGCTTTGGATCAAGCATAACCTTAGCATCAAGAGTTGGTATCGTGAGTACATATATCCTTCCATCGATTGCTTTATAGATCATCTTTCCGCTGTAATAGGATGAACGGGCATAGGGTTCGGAATTATTGGGATCACCAGGTATAATGAATTTGTAAATGTGATGATTGCTTAGTAATAGGTACTGTCCTGGCTTTAAGAGATCTTTGATTTCATCGGCATGTTCAACAAATGCCCCACTTTTTTCCAATCCCACGAGGTTTATATCATGCTTCCTTATTAGAAAATCAACTAGATTGCGCATTTGAGCGTGCATGTTTGCAGTCTGACCGAAAAAAGCAAGAGGACCGTCTTTAATGAATAGGATTGATTTCATCAATGCAGGACGATCTATGAGGATGTTTCTTATCGCATTAATTATGATGAACTGTTCGAACAAGTTTGTAAGATAACCTAATATACCACCTGCACCAAAGTCAACGTCAATTGCCTCATGTAGCCTGAATACATCGGTTAAAAATATCGGCATACCACAATGGATACATTTATAAATCCCATCTTTCCCTTGTGACTTAATCAGTGTAATTCTCGGTTTTTCACATACTGGACAATTGGCAAGCTGGTAATCGCTTAAAGCATGCTCAAATTCTTTATATATGAACCAGTTTAATGTATCTAACCAACTATTGTGTCCATTCTGTTTCTTAAAGAAATCATAAATCAGTCTACGGATGGAGAGCTTAAGTGATTGTGCTTCCCTTGTGGCAATGTTTTTAATCGGCAAAGCAAATTTAAGCCGATCCAGTTCCTTCAGCTTTGACATTGCTTCCGGCGATATAAACGGCTCGTCTTTTAAGTGGTCTAGGGCAGCAATATCAAGTAACAAGGCACCAAATTGGAAAAATGCCAGAGTAGATGAAGGGAAGGAGCTATCAACAGGGACTTCCTGATAACCCCCATCAATTGCTATGAGATGTGTAATTGGATTAAAGGACGGAAAAACAGCCTGGTGAAGATATGACTCTTTTATTTTTACGTTCTCTTTAAATTTAGGCAGCTCGCATTGTTCAAGAAACGCTTTGACCTCAGGATCATTTATAATATGAATATGCGAAGATTTGCTGGCTAATTCCTGGGGCTTTTTCCCATATCTACTTGAATAACCCATTTTACATCTTATTTGCGAGGAACCTGTGAATCTGAACCGGAACAACAAAAGGATTTGAATAGGTTTTCATACGGACAAATCCCTTGTCATTTTTTGCACTGAATCGTATCAGAGAATCAACAAAATCACTGAAATCATAATACTTTCGTAATTCTCTCAATTCATCATCATTATTCAAATGGGCGATAAACCAGTTTTGTGTGTTTTTGAGAATATTGGAACTGATTGAGCTGACTTCCTGCGTGGCATAAATCAATCCGAGATTCAATTTCGCTCCTTCTTTTGCTAACCGGTTATAAATCTGGCTGAGGTCTTTCTCATCTCTCTTGGGAAAAAGATTATGCGCCTCTTCGAAATAAAACTGAATGAAGTTGTTTGATTGGTTATTAATGAAATTATCCATCGAGTTTGCGAAAATCTTTTGGCATATTTTCTCAGAATAAAGAGATTGAATTTTTGGATCCCCCTGGGATAAGTCAATTATCACAATTTTACCTTTACGAAGAAGTTGAATAATTTCAACTTCGAAGGCACTATCTGTCTTTTCAGTATGTAAGTTCAAAACCCCACGGAATTTCTTAAAACCGCTTACATTTGCAGATCCGCCCGGTGTTCTTTTCCTTGTAAGGAATATTAATAGGGCCTTTAGATCTTCCTCCGCCCACTCATGGCCGTGTTTACCGCGGTATGATGTCAGATATGGAATTGTATCGTAACCATCCCATATGGTTGCAAACCAATTTACTGCTTGCTCTAAAGTTATTCCTCTTGATGGATCTATTGAACCATCAGCTTTTACAGCTTTATTTAAATCATCATGTCCTGTGAACTTAACTTTGAAATTACTTGGGGGTATAAATCCTGCGGCATACAGGCAGCACAAATATGCCGCAACTCTTCTTTCATATCTTGTGTTTGCACTAAAATCACTGGCTTCTTCCGGTTTATTCAAATCAATTGATAAGAAACTCTTAACATAATCTCCACTTTCATCTTGAAGATAACTGCTAATAAGTTCAAACCCTGATTCGACTTGAGTATAAAAATTAACCTTCATAACCTTGAAACCTGGCTTGTCAATCACACTATACCGGGTAACATCATCCTTGAATAGCTCATAGATAGCTGTTCCCTCATCCTGGAGGTTAGGGTTAGCATATTCTCCGTTAATATCGAAAATAATTTGACCTGCTGGAAATTTAGGAGCTCCGCCCTTATCGAATGGTTCAAGTTTTTCCTGGAGGTTGTTGCTATCGTGTTCCAGGTGATGTTTTGCTTTAGTTGATATATCGTAAGAAGCCTCAATGATCTTTTTAACGGTATTTGATTTACCTGTTCTGGTCATTCCAAATAATGCGGTTCGTTTTCCAAGGAGGTCTTTGGGATTGATATAAACCTTTACTGATTCATCCAGATATTCATTAAACCTCCTGCTCGAGCTGAAACGAACAACCCCGATTTCAAACTCGTTAATATTGCCCGCAATTACTTCTGAATCTCTTTGATTTGCAATATATTCCAATACTCTGCCTGTAGCTTTGAATACTTTATAATTATTTGGTGCATAGAAGTTTTCTACGTCCGCTCCAAACTCAATTATGCTTTCCCCAAGGTTATCCTTAATCCTGTAAAATGTGCCTAGAATTCTGCATTCCAATCCGGAAAAACTGAACTCATAGCGGGTGAATTCATCCAGTTGACTTGCTTTTCCTGAAGTTTTTAAATTGTCTTTATAGTACTCGACCATTGAGCTAATAACATCGCTATCGGTGGGTAACTTGGCTGGTCCCAAGGCCCTTAAAAGAAGCGCTTCCTCAACCTTCTCCTCGTTGTCATAAAATGCCAGTAAAAAACTACCCTGGGGTAGGCCATTGACCTTACTTTTCCAATAATCTGAAATCAGAATGTTTGCCCGGTCATATGAAATACTATAGGGCCGACCGATAAACAATTCTTCATTCTGACCTTCTTTCAAAATGTCAACAGAAGCCAATGCTCTAATTTTGCTATCAAGTGCCATATCTATATTATTGTTTTAAGGTTCGGATAATCTTATTTTAGAATGAATACCATATTCTTTTTTTATATCGATTGAAATCCATCTGCGGTCAAGTTTTTCTGCCACAAAGCCAGTGGTATTGCTCCCGGCAAAAGGATCGAGAACGAAATCTCCAGGATCCGTGAGAAATTCAATGAAAAAAGCTGCAACCCCCGGATTCATCCTTGCAGGATGAGGTTTAATGCCCTGATCTTTGCATGCCCTGGTATAAAAATCGTTAGAAGCAGTATTTGAAAATCTCAGCACATTTTCAGGCAACCTGTTCGATTCAGAACCCTCCTTACTTGATTTTAAATCGAGGAAATTAGGCATGATGCTTCCACCATGGTCCTGGAAGAATGATTGTTCACTGATATGGTGCTCTGAGGGTCTTTTACCAGGGTTATACTTTTTCTTTTTCAGAAGCTGGAGCATGCTTTTACTATAGGGTCTGAGAACACGCCGGTTATCTGCTTTCGGATGATCGGATTTTGCAAGCCACCAGATATGTGTGTAGCTGTCGATAGTCCGGATTCTTTCGACTGTCACCCATTGTGCCGGTGATGGCAGCCTTGAGGGGTTATAACATACAAATTCCTGGCATAGCCTTAAGCCTGCTTCCGGATTCCTGGTAAAATTCATCAATGCTTCCAGATGAAAAAAAGATTGGACCGGTCTTTCTCTTTCCCAGGAATTACCAATTTCTATAACGATGGAACCATCTGGAGTTAATAATCTTGATAGAAAAGGAGCATAAGCGGAAAACCAATCGATATAAGCACTTCCCATAAGGTTCCCGTACTTTTTCTTGTTATTTAAGGGGAAAGGTGGAGACGTCAGAATTAAGTTCAATTTACCCTCATAAAGATGCAGTAATTCATCCTGAATTAATTTATATGAATCCCCCAGGTAATAAATTCCTTTATCTGTCTTATGAAATGGTTCCATCATTTAAAATACATTTTCGTATTAATATAAGTTTTAAATGTATCAAAATAATCAATTTTATCACTATTGAAAATCTCCCAGGCAGTTTTGAAAGCCGGGCATTTAAAGGTAGCAATCATCCCATTTTCCCATTCTTTCCAGACCTTATTATCAAGTTTATTTCTTAGAAAATATTCCTCCGAACACAAATCGAAATATACCCGCATGTTTCTGAGAATTGCTTCTTTTTCAACTAGATAATTATCATAGGAGAAATCATTTTTGAAAATATCTACTGGAAACCTAAATATTATTTCCTGATACCTTTTAGTATATTCAGCATAAAGTGTCAGGCGGATTTGCCTTTTCATCAGGACATATTGAACGATCATAACAATAATGATAATGAAAGTAAATCCTGAACCGATCCATTGAAAAATAGTAGTTTCCATATTGTTTAATTTATACCCATCCCCCTCTCAGCCTCTGTACCCCTAATTATCTTGTACGTCATATTACTTGCCGAGGCAATCTGGCTGGCGTACTCTGCTTTGGCTTTTACGACGGCATCATCAATCTTGTTATCCCCTTTGACTTCCACGATGACGTATGTTCCGTCTTCTTGCTGGACCAGGAAATCGGGATAATAGCTTCTGACGGTATGCGACTCCGGATCGATGTAGTTGATCATGAAATCGCTCTGGCCATGGGTGAGCATCCCGGTGAACCAAACCTTGGATATCTTGTGATCTTTCAGCAGGGTCCAGAACAACGTGTTTTCCGGATGAGAATCAAAGCAGTAATGATCAAGGTGGAAGGATTTGCTTTTATATGTTTCAAATGCGGGATCATTTATATCTTCCGTAAGCGCTTCGTCTCCTCTCACCTGGTAGTAACCTTCTTTTGGTTCCCGGACAAGTTCGATCTCTTCTTCTTCCTCCGACTTGAATTCTTTCAGGTCATAGAACATCCAGAATAGTTTTGGGATAAGAAAGTCATAAAGTAATTCATTGTATTCATTAATGGCCTTGATTATTTCGGTTGTACCTTCCTCAGTTGTGGCAAGTACTTCCTGGATTTCAACGGGCGACCTGTTCAGATACCTTGATATCTCTGCCACAAGAGTGATCTCGGAAAAAGGGCGCTTTTCCTTGATATGGGTTACATCTTTTTTGTGAGTTTTTCTTTCAAGATCCCTGATGTCCTGCTCGGTTTCTATTATTCTGTAACGGGTGGTGTCAACCTCCTCCAACCCCAGCTTGATACCTTTCCGGATGGTTTTTTCTTCGAGCCTGTGAAGTTTCCTGATCCGTTTCAGTTTGATCTTCACCGGGGGTGGGACGGTCCGTATTTGATAGGTTTTCCTGTTATCTCCTGCACTCTTCAGATCGTCAAGGGTCACTTTGAAGTTTTCTTCCAGCTCCTTATCCAGGATCGATACATTTTCATCTGACAGGTAAACCAGGGCGGTTTCCTGGACGTCGCCAATCGACCTGAGGCAACGCATGGTGGCTTGCAGTACGAAAATCCGCGAGTCCGGCTTGCGGTGAAGGGTGACACTAAAAAGCGAACGGCAATTCCAGCCTTCTTTACCCTTATTGACCAGTAAAATGAATTGTTTATCTGATTGAGGGGTATCGAGGTTTTTAAACTCTCTCAGATCATCATTCGTTGTAATCTTTTCATCGCCAACATTGACCAGTATCTTTTCCATTGAAATATCCAATTCGGCAAGAATCTCCTCGACGATGGGTCTGACTTCCTTTTGAAGTTCTTCGATGGTAGTAGAGAATATCGCCATCTTCGGCAACATGCCTTCAAATCTCTTCTTACCGAAGTTCTTCCAGAATTCACTTATCGCATTTCTGAGGAAAGCTCTGTCCTGGTCCCTGACATTCTGAAAGCCGTGAATGCTGACTTTCTTCAGGTATTTTTTATCAATGGCTTCCCTTAAGCCGTAAGCATAGACGACCTCCGGAAGTAGCTGGTTATTGACATAAGGGGTGCCGGTATAGTTGTAACAGGCAACCACATGCGTTCCTGCTTTTTCGAGGTTTTCGGCTAGTTCATTGATGGTCAGTCTTAAACTGGTGGCTGCGTTTCCAATACCAAAGTCTGCTGCAAGTTTATTTCCGAAAACATGATGGGCTTCATCTACGAATATTCCCAATTGCGGCAGCCGGGTCAGTTTTGCAAATCGCTGGTTGGTGATCAGTTCCTGTTCAGTTTCTATAGTGAATTCGTACAAATCCTCATAGCCTTTATTCAGGGAGAGCGCTTTGTAGGTTGAGTCATAATCATCAAACAGCTTTTGCGATGCAGTTTTTTCCTTGTGCTGCTTTTTTAAAATGATCTTCTGAGTATTGGAAATGATGATGTTATATTTCGAGTTCTCAATGGCATTTAAGGATATGCCGGTATCGTCCAGGTAATGAAATTTCAGATGAGTATCCAGCCAGTTGATGTATTCCGGTGGAATAACCTTCGATTTATCAAATGTTTCGATCTCTTTTAAGGATTGAAGAACGGTTTTATCCGGGGCAAATACCAGTGCATTATGGCAATACTTTTTATCTTCAGGATATTTGTTGGCAAGCAGGAATTCATAAAAGATGCAGGTAGCCATGAGGATGGTTTTCCCTAATCCCATGGTCAGGGCATAAATGTAGTTTGGATAGACCTGTTTGAACTTTTTGATGTACTCGAAAATATTCCTGAATTGTTCCCGGTCTTCCGTTTGAAATTCCGAAGGACCAAACATGTCATACGTTCCGGTTTTTAAAGATATCCCGATATCCCGGCGATCTTCAAACAGGTTTCTTTTATGATACCAGTCTTCAAATACTTCATGCAGATAGCGGTTATCCAGGAACTCTTTCAGAAAGATGTAAATTTCCAGGGCTTCAAACTGCGGAGGACGCAGAAATGCGGTTGGGTTATCCGGGTGGTTATAATTAAGGAATTTCCTGGTTAACGGCTTATAGGATGCATATATCTTCTTCCTTTCCTGGTCATGGAATAGTTTCAGATAGGTGTAAAAAGGGAACTCGACCTGCTGTACTCTTTTACCGGCCATGAATTACCTCCACTTCTAATGATTCTGATAGCAAATCAGTTATCTTGACCTTGATAGTTCCGGCTCCGTATGGGATTTCATACCTGCCGATAACCAATTCTTCTTTTTCAGGGACATCCACAACGGTAGGTTCAAAAACAGCTCCGTCATAATTGAAATCGATCATCACCGATTCTACCAGTTCCCGCCAGTCTTCCACATTTTCTTTCATCAGGGAAAGCTTTTGCAGAAGGTTCATCGGGTAAAACTGCTTGATTATAAGATGATCCTTTTCAATTTTTATGTCCGCTTCTGCATCCCGTTTGAACTCCAGGTTGGATTTATCCCGAAGGATATCCACTACTTCGATATCAAGTTTAAAAGGAACCGCATTGTGCAAAGCCGCAGCAAGATCAGGTTCATGACCCATACAGACCAAGATAAGACTCTCAACGGCTTTACCCGGGCTTTTCTCCTGCCGTTTCTCAAATTCCCTGAAATTAAACCCGGTGATCAGTTCATTTAAATCTGCCCTGGTGGCAATCCGGTTGATGGGCATGATCTTGACCATTTTACCGTCTTTTTCTCCGTCATAAATGGTATTTCCTGGTAATGGTTGGATTTCAAGAGCTTGTATTAGAATATCCTTTGCCTGGACCGGATTACGGAAGATATCGTAATGATTGACATTGAATACTGAAAAACCATTGTAGTAGACCAACTTTTCATTTGTTGGCTCATCCTCAGCAGCAATTGATAATTGCATCTCTGTCTGTAATGGTTTATACTTCTCTTGTTTGAGCTCTTGGGCAATAATAATTAATCTTTTAATAGTAGTGTGGATAGCTCCAAGATTGATATCTGCCCCGATAAATCTCCTGCCTAGTCTCATTGCAACGGACTGTGTTGTACCTGATCCCATAAAACAATCCATAACGAGATCGCCAGGATTTGATGCAGCCAACATTATTCGTTCAACTATCTTCTCAGGTTTTTGAGTTGGATAGTCTTCTGATTCGTTTCCAGTTGACGTAATTAAATTAATATCATCCCACAAATCACTAACTACTACTCCTGGATTGTCAATCAAATAATATTTAAGTCCAGGGATGCCTTCTTTTGACCATTCAATTTTGTCTGCATTCTCATAAACTTCCAATTTTGAATGCTTTGTAACCCAATGCATTCCTGTTTTACCGAGTATGTTTGGATCAATTCCTCTCCAAGTTTTACCCGTATCACCTTTCCTTTTCCCGCTGACTAATAACGGTACTATTCGATATCTACCGTAAGAATCTTCTTTTGAATATATTTTTAAAGATGCCTCTGATAATGGCTTTCTTTGGAAATTAAACACATATTCAGAAGTTTTACTATAGTGAAAAATAGTATCATGGGCTCTTTTCCAAATTTTCCCAATACTTGATGTATTGGCACTTCTTTTCCAAATAATTTCATTAATAAAATTAGCTGATCCAAATACTTCATCCATTATGCATCGGAGTAAATGTGATTTGTGCCAATCGCAATGAAGGAAAATAGATCCTGTATCAGATATTAACTCTCTTAAGAGAACTAATCTCTCATACATAAATTGTAAGTAGGCATCATTTGTCCAGATATCGGAGTATTGTTTTTCTTCAAATACACTTTGATCGTTAATTGCAGCTCTGCCCTGAAGAGATATACTTTTTTTATAATCAGCTTTAGAATCAAAAGGAGGATCAATGTATATCAAATCGACCTTTCCCCTGAATTCTTTTAACAGATGGCTCATCACCTGAAGGTTATCTCCCCAATAAATTCGGTTCATCCAATCTTCCACCGGTTCTCCATGGTTTTCCTTTAATTGAGCCGGGTAGAATTGAGTTGAAGTGAAAGGTCTTTTCCCTTTCCAGTGAAGCATCGGATAACCCTTTATAGGTTCAAATTTGTATTCTTCAACCGTTTTGAGTTTCCTCTCTACGTGAAAACCATATTCTGCTTGTTCTTCCATTCTCAGTTATATTGTCGGGGATTACAGTAATAGCGCATATCGCAGCTTCCACATTGTTTGTCGTTTTTCACGATATGGCTCATTTCAAAATCTTTCTTTTCAATCTTCTTTACAACCCGGTCAAATGAAGCAATAGTCTGCGTGATCTTATCTTCATTTACCGGAAAGGTAATGTAGGGACTGCCCTGTTCTTCCTTGGGATAATATAAATGTAGCCGACTTACCTCATAGTCAGTGCGTTCCTCAACCAGGTGTGCATAAACTTCCAGTTGTCTTTTATACCGGTCCAACATTCTTATGGTGAGCAGATCTGTGCCATTCACATCCGGTTTATCGCCGGATTTGAAATCCAGCAGTTCCACCGTGCCATTTTCGCCCTGGATAAGGTCAATGGTTCCTTTCAGGATATATTCCTCTTTCACCAGGGAAACATCAACCTCCGCCTCCTTGATCCTGTCCCAGTTCTTCTCCTGCCTTGCTTTGTATTTGAGAATTTGTCTTAAAAGAGACTCTTGTTGGGCTTTGTGCAAGTATCCCCTTTGCTGCCTGGAAAGCAGGTTGTAATTGGTGTTGAACCATAGTTCAATGTTCGTATCTGTCACCTGGTCAGTTTCACCTTTCAGGACTGCCCGGTGGATATCCTCGATGGTCTGGTGCAAAAGCATACCACCCAGGACGGCACCGGTCCTTACTTCAGTAAACTCAAGTTCCTTGTAAAACTTATACTGCAAAGGGCATTGCTCATATAGCAGGATATGCGATGTGAAGGAATACTGATGCTTGATGTTCACGGGCTTAACCTCATGCAAATTGAGAAGTAGAAGATCCTTAAGCTTTTTCCTCCAGGGATTAAGAGAATTATATAACAAATGAAAATGCTTTTTCGGGACTTTATAATCTCCATCCTTCTTGTACTCTTCATAATCTGAAAGGATCAGCAAATCCTGTGCACGGGAGAATGCCGTATAATATAACCGCCAATAATCGTAATGCTTGGTCTTTTCTATCGGCTCGTAGGGTGGTTTGCGGTAATAATCATTCTGAAGGAGTTCATCGATATCATTGTACTGTTTTATAGGGGAAGTTCCAAGAGATCCGACAACAACAACAGGGAATTCCAGTCCTTTTGACTGATGTATCGTCATGAAAGACACACAGCCGGATGGAGCGTACTCGTCAAAATCCTCATACTCTTCAATACCCCCGTCAATGATGAACTTCAGGAATTTATTGAACAATTGCTTCAGATGTATTTCAAGATTCTTATCTGATAAAACCGTTACATTGTGCAGGTATTCAAACTTATACAACAACTTGGTGAACAGGGCGATGTTGTAAGCAGCCCGTTGTGTCCCCACATTGCCTTTCAGATCGTTATCCAGGTATTCTGCAAACATCGGGTATTCGAGCAACTGATAAATCAATGCAGCAAAGCCATAAGTAGTTTTGCCGTCAAGCGTAAGATGTTCTTTTGATCTTTTCTGGCACCATTTCAGAAGAGGACCATGCTTTTTGGGATCGGATCGGAGCGCATCAGCAAACTTATTTTTACAGGACTCATAATAATCCCAAACCTGCAGATGGGCATCATCAGACCATTTCAGCACATCGAACAACATAGGGAAAATGAACGTCAGGGCACCGATCAGCAGATGAATTTCGTCACGCCCAAAAAACAAGGCGGACCTTGGACTGAAAACATCAATCCCCCGTGATTCAAGATAATCGGCAAGTCCGATAACTTTGTCATGCTTGACTGACCTAAAAAGAAAAGCAAGCTGGTTACGGTTTGTCAATTTCTTTTTGTCTTCAAGGAAACGAATGAACTGGTAAACCTCTTCAAAATATGCTTCCAGGTTTTTATCGGAAGAAACTTTGATCACAGATTCCATTTTTGGAAAAGGCTTCTTCTCCGGAACGATGGTTTTTTCATACCGGAATACCTTACCATTTTCTTTCCAGTCCAGTTCCATCATCCATTGGTTGTAAAACTTGATAATCCCGGGGTGAGAGCGGTAATTCACAGATAGCGTAACCTTTTTGCACTTGCCAGGTTTAAAATTACCCGGAAACTCCAGGATATTCCGGATGGTTGCTCCCCGGAACCGGTAGAGTCCCTGGTCATCATCACCAACCACGCAAATATTTTTTGATTTACCTGCAAGCAAAAGCAAAATAGATTCCTGGATGGTATTGGTATCCTGGTACTCATCGATCATGATATACCTGATCTTCTCCTGGATAGCTGAAAGCATCTGCGGATTCTTTTCCAGCATACGCAAGGTTTCTACCTGGATCGTAGAAAAGTCGAGTGCATTTTCCTCATGAAGCAGCTTATCATAAACCCGGTAGAACTCACCGATAACTTTAATGGAAGGATTATCAGCCTTCAGCAACCGATCGACATCAAGGTATTCCTCGCTAACTTTGTTCACATAATCCACCACAGTGTCTGCCTTTTCCCAGTAAGATGACTGCGGAGAGCCTAACAACAGGGAAGCGTGTTCAATTGCCGTGAAAGCACCGATGTGGTTATAAATAAAATACCGCTGGTCGAACTGGTCAAATACACTGTAGCTCCGTTTCAGCCGGGTAAACTCACGGTGTTCTTCCAGGAACCGCAGGAAGATCGAATGAAGTGTGCCAATATACATCTCATTCAGGTTCAGCCTGACATCAAGTTCCAGCAATCTGTTCGATACACGGGTGATCAATTCCTTGGCTGCCTTTTCAGTGAAAGTAGCCACCATAATCTGCTCAGGCTTAACATCCTTAGAAATCAGATAGACGACCCGTTCGACAAGCGTTTTGGTTTTCCCGGAGCCGGGACCGGCGATGATCAGCAGGGGACCCTCGGTAATGGTGATAGCTTCCTTTTTATTGTGGTCAATATCAAGGCTATCAATGTTGTAGTTGAAACCTGGCATGGATTCTTGGTGTGGGTTTTCCCTTAGCTTAAATCTCAGACTTTAAAGGTAAGAAAAAATTTGGAAGCAATGGAAGTCATATTTTGTAATATCCAGTTACCTTTCTGTCTTCTGTCTTCTGTATTCAAAAATTTTAACTCCAGTAATCCATCATTCTACTATCTTTACCCAAAACTTAAAACCATGTTCAAAGTCAACGAATACTTCGACGGAAAGGTCAGATCGATCGCTTTCAATACACCGGAATGTCCCGCCACTCTTGGTGTCATGGCTCCGGGGGAATACGAATTCGGAACGTCATCTGTGGAATACATAACAGTAGTTTCCGGGGTGATGACGGTGAAGTTGCCGGGTGAAACGGCTTTTAAGGCTTATTTGCCGTTTGATACATTCATCGTCCCCAGGGATTCAAAGTTCCAGTTGAAAATCACGGCAGATGTGGCTTACATTTGCCTGTATAAATAAGTCCGAAGGTTAAAAAAAATCGTGAGGGTGCCTCACAAAAATTATTTCTTTCTCTAAAACTTGTAGCTGCCTTCTGTATTCTGTATTCTGTATTCTGTCCTCGCGCAATCCCTGAATTCCACTAAAAAAATCATTGGTAATATTCTGCCATGATTACGCTTTTGTACCATCCTACCTTTGTTTCATCAACAACGAGAAAAAAAGTTCTTTATATCATTTAAATCATCATTCAAACAATAAAAAAACGGAGGTTATTATGAAATCAATGATTGTATCTTTAGAAATGACGCTGTTCGTGTTATATCCTGCTTTTGTGCTGATTGTAGTTGTTCTTTCGATCCTGTAAATCAGTTTTTGCCAAAGCTAAAGAGAGGGTTTTGCGTCATGAAAGGAGGCTGTCTCAAAAGTGAGATGTCCTCTTTTTTCTTGAGTTTGAAACCTCAGAGGAACCCCCCAATATCATCCGTGTAATAAATGTTGTCCTGCTGCCAGGCAAAATGATTAATCAATGACAATTACTATACTCCCAACATCAATGAGTGGACCTCCATCAAGTTCAATGATTTCATAGCCCAGTTTATCGAGAGAATTCCTGACTTTCTCCCCTTCCGTGAAATGGTTTAAACTGCCGTTAATGAAAACTTTATCTTCCCAAACCCCGCAACATCCGCCGAAAAAGCCGTGGGGAAATCCTTCGAGGTGAATCCCTTCGGGCGAAACATTAAGAATATTGAGATGGAGTCTCATTAAAACTTTATTAATCCCCTGATCTGATGTTATGAAATGATCGTCTTTTAAAGGCAGCAGATTACAACGGCAATAACCCTGATCAACGTGGATAGGATTCAAATCTTCCAAAGTCCGGGTGATCATGAAATCGGTGTATCGAAAGTTATGGATCAGGTGTTCTGAAGAGGCTACTGCATTATAGCGGGATGTGGCCGGGTATTGGTTTCCGACCGGAAACTCGCCGTTTATCACATTAGAAAAAGAGTTTTTAAGTATTTTTAAATATTCTTCCGGAAAATTAGGCGCAACGATCAATTTATCAGCGGATTGAAAAATAAAAATATCCGGGTGACCTGAAATAGCCGGATAGGTGATGCCTTCAGTCTTCAACTCAAGCAAATCCCCGTATAACGAAAGTTTCTCTTTTGCCCGGGGCAGCATCTTATGATCAACAATAATCAGCATGAAAATTATTTTCTTTAAGCAGAGGATTTTTTTGGAAGATGACTACCGCAAAATGTTTCATCAACCTTTTCCTGTTTTTCCCGTAATATCCAATGGCAAAATTATACTGTGAAGGATGAACTGAAAGGCTGATTTTATTTTTCTTTTCATCCTGAACAAGAACATTCAGCCTGTCCCACCATACTTCTGTCATCGCCAGTTCGCGGAAGGAGGTGTGAAACGGACCTGCTAACAGGTCAGTCCCGGTAAGCAATCCTTTAGAGGCGTGAAGCCCTACACGTGTAACAACAATACCTGCTTCATCGAATAGCGGCAAAATAGTTTTTACCCATAAAAGAGCTTCTTCCATCGACAACGGCTTGTATTTTCCCTCTTCGTACCAATCCGCCATCTTCGTCCCTTTTATCACCAAAGCCGGATAAATCCTGGCTTCCGTTGCGCCAAGACTTATGATTTTCTTAGCGGTATAAACCGCTTTCTCCAGTGTATCGCCAGGCAGCCCAACCATCATTTGTAATCCCAGCCTGAAACCCGCTGAAATGATCATCCGTGAAGACCTTTCGATATCTTCTGCCGTATGCCCCCGGGCTGACTGAATCAATACCTCATCGTCCATCGATTGTGCGCCGAGCTCTATGGTTGTGACGCCGTGTTTTTTCAGGAGATGTAGTCTCGTTTCATCAATATAATCAGGGCGGGTAGAAAGACGGATGCCATTAATAATCCCTTTATCAAGATAAGGTTTTGCAACTTGCAGGTACTTCTCCTGGTCTTCAAGTGGTATTCCGGTGAAATTACCTCCGAAAAAGCCGATTTCTATGTGATGTTTCCCTTTGGGATAAGAAGCAAGGTATTCTTCAATCGTGTTTCGGGTTTCCTGCATTCCTGGTATATGCCCCCGGCTGGTGATCTTTTCCTGGTTGCAGAATATGCACTGAAACGGGCAAGCCAGTTGTGGTATAAAAATCGGAATGGTATAATGCCGCATTTTCAAATTATAATCGAATATTGTGTATCGGTACTGTCGTCTATTCCACCGTCACCCTCAGCCCTTCCGAATGCGCGCTGAACTCAGGCGCATACAGGCATTGGATGGAGGTGATGCCGTTGGAAAATTCTCCTTTTTGCGTCACATTCAAGGTGTATTCGAAGACATACGTCCCTTTGCGGAGGTAATCAAAATAGAAATTCACCGAAGCATCCCGTATAGACTCATAATAGCCCAGGCCTCCCTGGTAGCGGTATCCGGAATTGACTTCTGCTGGCTCGAAAGCCGCGGCCCGCATTTCTTTCATGCAAACATACTCTAAATCGCGGTCTGTGCGTATGATGATACGCGCTACCACTTTGTCACCGGTCTTCAGGATGTTGTTGTCGAAAACCGGTTCCAGGACAGGGCCCGAAGCCGTGTTGCGTTCGACATATAATTCCCTTTCAAGGCTCAAAGGTGTTTTTGCCGCGGTGATCTTGTCGAGGTTCTCAAAATACTGCCAGTAAACGGCGCCCCAGGCGATGCCCTCATCTTTCTTGACCACCTTAACATTTCCCAATGCCGGCAGGATCTCTTTGCCAGTCATGCTCACCTGGTAATATCCGGTTCCGGCCTGTATTTCAACCCCATCCATTGTTAACGGGTCAATTTTTTCATTGCCCATCGTTACTTCCACAAGCTGATCGGAAGCAAGCAGGTCAACTCCTTTAAGTAGTAAGGCATAAACTGCATCGGCCGTAGCCCGCGAGGTCTTCCAGTCCTGTGTTTGCTTTTGCTTGAGCAGCCACATCTTCATTTGTTCCACGGCATCCTGGTCGTTGGCGACTTCCGAAAAAGCTTCGATCAGCATAGCCTGTCTTTCTACCGGCGCTTCCTGCCAGTAATAACCCTCCGGATCACGCCAGTACATTCCCATTTCTTCTGAAAACAACGCATTTTCTTTTAGCGAGTTGATGATTTCGACAGGTATATCGGGCGTTTCCAGACGAAATAAAGCAAGCGCAATCATTCCCTGGATGTATTTATTCTGCCCGGTCCAGAAAAGCGCCGCCTGGCCTTTGAAATATTCAAAAGCTTCACTGCTTGCAGGATTAATTTTGACAACATCCTTAAAGAAACTATACGCGTACAGGTATTGAACCTGGGTGCAACTGAGATGATCCTCATTCATCTTATCCTTATAATTCTTCTGAATTAACTCATAATCCTCCCTGATCCGCTCGTCAAGGTAGCTGAAAGCCTGCCGGATCATATTCATCTGAACGGGTTCCCGTTGAAGGTCGATCACCTGCAGGTGCTGCAGCTTGCCAAAGCCTGTCACAATGAGTTGTGTGATATAACGGTTATCGGGCATGCCCCCGAACCATGACCAGCCACCATTAGGGCTCTGCATCTGCCGGAGCTTTTCCAGCGAAGCCTGCTGTTCATTTGCCATACGGTTAAGGTCAAAAAGCAGGGCAATGCGCTTCTTTCGTTCCGTTTCGTTTTTAGCCTCGAGCACCCAGGGTGTTTCAGCGAGAAGGACGGCTTTCAGCTCCTGGTTTTTCTCAAGGTTGGAAAGCATGGCGTCCGGCGTCAGGTTCTTCCAATTCTCAAAGACTTGTTTGATCTTAGGATTAGAATTGGCGATGAAAGAAGCAAGCGTATTTGCATAATATCGCGAAAATAAGCCATCCGCACTCTCGTGAGGGTTTTCTATGAGGTACGGTAAGGCCTGAACCGCGTACCATGCAGGATTTGAAGTAAATTCAAGTGTCAGCCGGTAGCTTTTAATGGTATTTGACTTACCGGAATCGTTCAGCTTGCTGAACTTAAAGGTCTTTGTCCCTTTTCCGCCGATCGGCAATGGCATGGTTTCAGTAACCAGCATCCGGTTTGGCAGCACCGGCACGACGATCTCTTCGCCATCCCCGAAATCGCCGGCAGCAGCTTTTACGCGGCAAACGATAGCTTCAACGCCTTCAGGTATTTTTATTTCCCAGCGATAAACACCACTGTTGCCTTTCTCCACTGAAAAACTCCTGCTTTTAACCAGGTTGCCCAAAAGTGTATCGATCGGTTTCATCGTGTAAGCATCGAAAAATTCGGTGCTTATCTGTCCTTTAAGAACCTGTTCCGAAAGACTTACCAATTTGGCAGTGAAAATGATCAGGTCGCCTTCACGGAAGAAACGGGGCGCATTGGTCATCACCATGAGTTCTTTGCGGGTGATAATCTCTTTTTCCAACTGACCTGTTTTCAAATCTTTGGTATACGCAAGGACCATCATCTTCCATGCTGTCAATGATTCTGGAACGGTAAATTTCAATATGACATCACCTTTTTCATCGGTCATCAGGGCCGGAAAAAAGAAAGCCGTTTCATTAAAATTCCTCCGGACAGGCATTTCAGGCGCATTAACCGGCGGTTTCTCCGTCACTTCCTGCTCAGGCGGAGTAGCCTGGTCAGAAACCTGCTCATCCATATTTTCTGCCTTTCCATCCATTTCCGGCATCGCGTTTTTCATCATCCTCATCTGCATTCCGCCTCCATGTGGATAAGATATACCATAATAATTAAAACCAAACCAGTTGAGCTTGTCATAAGATGGAACAACAGGTGAATCAAGCGGTGGTTTTTGAGAGATGAAATGACTGTTAGCCTGTGTAAATGCATTCAGCACATTCCAGCCGGCGGAACCAGAACGATAAGGATAGAGTTCAAATATCCAATTATGTTCCCTGAAAGCGTCGAGTGAAGCATCATACATCGAAGCCAGCAGCTCGGCGGCTACTTTCTCACCTTTCATGCCGGTAATCCTGAGTTTCCATTCTTCTTCCTGTCCCGGCGTCAGCTTATCGCGGAATGTCTCCGTGGTGATCTTCAATTCCTTGTCAGTAAAAGGCACAGTGATCTTTTCCGTCAATTGATAACTATGGTTGCCTCTGATAAAAACCAGGTTTACAAAGAAATTACCCCGGAATTCTTCCATGATGGGTATTTCCAGCTTTGTTTTCTCCTGGCTGAGCTTCATCCATTCCCGGCTGATCAGCTTTCCGTCATTTTCAATTTCATAAAGCAACCTCACGTTCTTTTCAGCAGTTCCGACAATAAAGGATGCCGTATCTCCGGGTTCTCCTTTGTCTTTCATCATTACATGCCAGAAAGGCTGACTTGCCGGCATTTGCTTGTTACCCGGGTTAAATGCGGTAAAATATTTCTTCACCTCCACTTTTTCCCCGAAAGCATCAACAGCTTCCATTACCAGCACATACTCACCTTCTGTCCAATTCTCCATGTTTTCCAGGGTTAAAACACTGTCGTGCGCGGTATTGAAAGCTTTTTCGAGAATAAGAGCCTTCGGTTTCCAGGTTTCCGGATCATTCTCATTATCATATAAATCAAAAGGAAAATCTTTCAGAAATTCTTCCCGGTTGATGGTGAAAACATCCGGCCTTGCCCAGGGACTTTCCCGTATCAGCCTGGCAGGTGCATCAAGAGGATATACGGTTATTTTACCAGTTATTGTCAAAGGCTGACGGTTAAGATTGGTCACCGTCAGTTTGAATGTTTCATTATCCGTGATATCCAGTTTTTCAGGTATGTTCAGATCCATCAGCATGGATTGGTACCCGACGGAAAGGCTCTCTTCCGCTGAACGCACTTCACCGGTCTGGTCTGTAACATCGACATAAACCATATAATTAAAAAAAGGCTGAAATTTTTTATCAACCTGGAGGTCGGGGATTGCATTGAACGACACCTTGAAGGCACCTTCGGCATCCGTAACAGTTATACCGTTGGTAATTTCCATCTCCGGAACAGGTGGGAACCAGCTCCACCAGCTACGCCAAACGGGAAACCTGGCGGTCCTCACCACCCTGTAAGTCACCTCAGCCTGGTCAACAGCACTGCCGTTATAGTTCAGGGCTTTCCCGGTCACCTGCACAACTTCGTTCAACCTATAACTTCCTTCAAGGGGATCAATTTCCACCCTGAAGCGGGGTCTTTTATATTCTTCAACCGAAAAACCGGTACTTCCCGATTCGTTGCGGATATTCATCTCTCCGGTAAGTCCTCCGGAAGGCACCGTAAAAGCTCCGTTAAATGAGCCGAATTCGTTAGTAGTCATCGCCAGTTCAGAAACTTTCTGGTTATTGACATCAAAGAAAGTCACGACTGAAGTAAAACCAGGCTTGATCATACTTTTTGTACCGGTATTTTCAAGGACAATACCTTTAAAGTAAATCGTTTGACCGGGTCTGTATATGGAACGGTCAGTGAAGAAATGGGTGGTAATCCTGCTTTGCTCATCTTTGTATGGCGGATTGAGATAAAAATAGTTCTCGGTGAAGAAAAGATCGTCATCCTGACTGAATTCCAGGTAGAAAGATTTAGAGAGATGAGCCGGGCTGGAAATTGAGCAATATCCCGATTCATCGGAAACAAATGAATCGACCGCTTTGTTGGTGTATGACCGTGATTTGTAGTCGTATTCCCTTGCAAAGGCCTGAATTTCGACCCCTTTTAGCTGGACGCCTTTATCCCTGTCGAGCACAAATATTTCCATTTTGGCATCATGGTTATTTTCGCTGATATAGCTGATACCGGTAATCCAGAAAGATGAATAGGCGACGGATTTATCTTCAACGGAGAAATCCCGGTTGTCTGAAGCCAGGATCACGTAATATCCTTTCGAAAGGGCCGGAATCCTGAATTGCGTATTATGTGCCTGAAAATCGCCTTCTTCGGGTAATTTCAGGGTCCATTCTTTCACCGGGACAATAGACTTATATTTTGAAATGATGATTTCGCTGCGCTCTTTTTGACGAAAATTGCGGTCTTCTTCCGGGTTGTATTTTATGATCCTGAAATAAACTAACGGTACATTTTTATAATTCAGCGAACCTAAAAAGGGGAGATCGGGCACATTGGCATAATTCACCACAAAACTCAAAACCGGTTCAGTGATTTGTTTGAGCAGTATGGAACAATTCTGTGCTCCGTTACTTCCCGGATAGCTATTTATGGTTTTTTCGCAGGTTTCTTTTGCAGATTTTACTGCCCATCGGTTTGTATCCGTTCGGGGCGGATTGTATTCCGCACCTCTTCTATTGTACTCGAGCGCAATCTCATAAGCCACATCAGCAGCGTGCGGGTCGCCGGAATAGGTGTTTTGCAGGTTTTGCAGGGCTTGGAGGAAAAGATCATGACGATCAGCCAGAACCGAATGCTGCTCCACGAATTTTATCCTGGCCAGGTCAACGTCTATCAGGGCTGCAGGAGCCTTATCACTCAGGTGAAAACGTATCAGTTCCTGATATAGTGATAACGCCTGCCATTTCAGATCATTCTTCCCTGCAGGATTCAGTTTGAAAGCAGCAAATTCCGCTGCCGGGGCAAAGTAAACTTCCTGATCGAGTGAAAATTCTGCTGCAGGCCTGATGAGCGCCGGTTCCTCGTTCATGAAATATTCCAGTGCCCGGTGAGCCAGGAAATCATAGAGGGACGGCCTGAATATTTTAGATCCTTTTTCCGTTTCTATTATCGGATCAAACTCATCAAGTTTGATCTGCTGTAATTGGATTGCATCTTTAACTGAAGCTAAATAGTTTTCAGTTACTGCGTTGACAACCATCTGCAGGTCCCAGGTTTTGATATCTTCAGAGTCGGGGTTGGAAACCCTGGTCCGGTTCATGAACTTATACCGGTTGCCCTGGTAATAACGCCAATAAAGCTCAGCCTGGACGGAATGCAGGATCTGGCTGATTGGCGCATTGCTGTTTTCCAATTCATTACTGATCTGGGCAAGGCTGCTTTCCATGAAATCTTCCTGGTAATCAGATCTTAGTTTGACCTGGTAAAGCGCTGCTTTAAGGAATTGCGGGGCATTACTTTCAGATTTTGACTGAAGATATATTTCATCGACAATTTTCAGCGCTGATTGCGGAAGTCCTTTACGGACCATTGATTCCACTTCTTTCCATGCGTTATCGTAAGTCTTTTGTCCAAATGCAGATGACAGGCTGAAACCCAGGAGAAGCAGCATTAAAATGGATTTTTGCATAATGAATATGTTTGTGTTTTGATAAGAATCAGTTCAAGTTAAAATTACAAAAATCTTCCAACTAAATTCGTGCCATAAAAAAAGAATACAGAATACAGAATACAGAATACAGAATACAGAATACAGAATACAGAATACAGAATACAGAATATAGAATACAGAAGACAATGGGAAATCGCTCTCCTCATCCTTGTCAACTGTCAACTGCCTACTGCCTAATCTCAACTGCCGACTTCCCGAAGCTTTCCTCTGTCTAAAATCCGAATCACCCGGCGGTCAACCCGGAGGATTCCATCCCGGGCCATTTCACCCAGTACACGAGCCAGCGAAGGACGTGCCACGCCAAACTGTTCAGCAAGATCGTTCTGCGAAAGCGGTAGTTCGATCATGTCTTTATCAGGCCCGGCAAGACCAAGAATATACTGGGCGATCTTGCCTTTAATGGTTTTAAAAGACAGGAACTTCAATTTTCCGGCCAGCATCTGTGTCTGGTTTGAAACAACATTCAGAAAATTTTGCAGTATCCTGATATCGGCCTGCAGCATTTTCATGAAATCATATTTGGGAATATACAGAAGCCTTGTTTTTTCATTAGCCATGACATTTACCGGGAATTTATTTTGTTTCCCGAAAATAAATGCCGAAGCCAGAACACGGGGCGCGCGGATATCGTCTATCTTGATCGTTTTCCCTGAAAAATCAACCATTTCCCCTTTAACACTCCCTTCCAGGACAACTATAAGGAAGTTGACCGTTTCACCGCTGAATGCCGCTATTTCGCCAACATCAAAAGTTTTAGTGAAATGATGCGATTTGCTGAAGATTTCTTCAAGTTCTAACTGTGTCAGGCCTATGAATATAGGGCAGTTAATTAAAATTTCGTACATTCAATTAAATTTTGAAATGGCATCCCGATGATAAAATTAATGAAATTCGTGATGATATCTTATCATGTTGTAACATTTGTTACATCTTATGGCGTTATTCCTGTGTAATATTGCAGCACGAAATAGATGAGTTTCACTGCTGATTAACGAATTTTCACCACAGATTACGCAGATTAACACAGAAATGAAATGCCAAATACCCAATAACTAATACCCAATACCCAATACCCAATAACTAATACCCAATAACTAATACCCAATAACTAATACCCAATAACTAATACCCAATAACTAATACCCAATAACTAATACCCAATACCCAATACCCAATAACTAATACCCAATAACTAATACCCAATAACTAATACCCATCCTCATGAAACGTGAAATAATAAAAATAGATGAAGAAAAATGTAACGGATGCGGGCTATGTATCCCTTCATGCCCAGAAGGTGCATTGCAAATAATAGATGGAAAAGCACGGCTGGTCAGCGACCTGATGTGCGACGGGCTGGGTGCCTGTATAGGTGAATGCCCCGAAGGTGCCATTGAAATCGAAGAACGTGAAGCAGAGCCATACAACGAAGAAGCCGTTATCAAAGAAATCGTCAGGTTCGGAGAGAATACGGTTGTTGCTCATCTTAAACACCTGCTCGACCATAATGAAATGAGGTACTTCGAAACTGCAGTGAAATACCTGGAGGAAAATGCCGGAAGCCATACTTTTGCTGTCGAAGATGCCCTGGATAAAGTTTATGAGAAAAGTATCGGCGGCGATTGTGCCCATGGAGGATGCCCCGGCGCAAGGAGTTTTGACTTTAAAATTGATATGGTAAAGGTCGATCAGGTTACCAAAGCTGAATCCGTCACTTTCATTGCTCCGGTCGAACTGCAATCGGAGCTCCGCCAGTGGCCGGTGCAGATGCATCTTATCAATCCCGGGGCACCTTATTTCAGGAACGCCGATGTCGTGCTGGCAGCCGATTGTGTTGCTTTTTCCACAGGTAACTTCCATCGGAAATACCTGCAGGGGCATAGCCTTGCGATCGCCTGTCCAAAATTGGATTCCGGCAAAGAGGCATACGTAGAAAAATTGAAAGCTATGATTGATGAAGCACGGATCAATTCATTGCATGTCCTGGTTATGGAGGTGCCTTGTTGCAGCGGACTGGTGCATATAGCCACCCTTGCCCGCGATGCCGCCGGCCGTAAAATCCCGATAAAAAAAACAGTTATCAGTATTAAAGGAGAAGTCATTTATGAAGATGAAATATGATTATAAAATTTATCCCGAACTTAAACCTTAACACTTAAACCTCAACACTATGAATATGGATACCCAATTATTTTCCCATTCGCAAATAATGACCTTCACCGAAAAAGTCGACTATAGCCCTGAAGGCATTGTGAGCAAACGCGTCATTCAGAAAGACAAAGGCAATGTGACATTGTTTGCTTTCGACAAAGGACAGAAACTCAGTGAGCATTCAGCACCTTTTGATGCGATGATCCAGGTTCTCGAAGGACATGCCGAAATTCTCATCAACCGCGTTCCTTATGAACTGACGGGTGGCCAGGCGATCATCATGCCGGCCAATATCCCTCACGCAGTAAATGCCCTGGAGAAGTTCAAGATGTTGCTGACAATGATAAAGGAGTAGCCGCAAGCTACAGGCCACAAGCTTGAGGCATGAGGCTTGTAGCTTGAAGCTGATTTCAAAACGAATTACAATGAGTGAAATAATTATAACCCACAGAACTAAAGTTTACGAACTCTGCACGAAGTTCCACGAAGGACTTTTGAGACATCCTCAATTACTTTTTGAAGAAAGGCTGATTTGTCTTACTTTTATAGGCATTAATAGATCATAATAATGAACAACCCCGCCGCAAGCAGCTGTGTATCTATTATAACCGACGGATTAACCCGTCGGTTATAATACTTTCGCCCCAAGGGGCGGGGAATTAACCCAACAAGATTAACCCGTCGGTTATCCAAGGGGCAGGGAATTAAACCAACAAGATTAAATTCAATGTCAGTAAAAATCGTTAAATACTTCCTGCCCCCGCCACAATGGCAGATTCCGGTGATTATCCTCCTGGGTGTAATTACTGGAATGGCCATTATTATCATCAGGACCTCCCGGGCTCATTCTTATCTTTCAGATACCCCCGAAACGTGCATGAACTGCCACATCATGGCACCGCAATACGCCACATGGAGTCACGGTTCTCACAGGGAAGCGACCAATTGCAACGATTGCCATGTCCCGCATGATAATGTCTTCAGAAAATATTTCTTTAAAGCGAAAGACGGCCTTCGGCATGCAACGATTTTCACCCTGAGAGCCGAGCCGCAGGTAATCTTTATTAAGGAAGCAGGAATTGAAGTCGTCCGGGAAAATTGTATCCGCTGTCATGAAAACTTACTTACAGACTCTAAACTACTGCTATTAACAAATGAATTCGATCATTTCAGGTCAGGCCGGCTTTGCTGGGAATGTCACCGGGAAGTGCCGCACGGAAGGGTAAACAGCCTGTCAAGCGTACCCAATGCCCGCGTGCCGGTTCCTTCAAGCGCAGTACCGGAGTGGATGAAATGAGTGCTGATTTCTGAGTTAATTTAATATAATCCTTAACTTAAACCTAAAACCTTAAACCTAAACACTTAAGATAATGGCTTCACTTAACGAAACAATCCGCCGCAAGCCCTGGCTTGGCTGGTTTATTTTCCTTGCCTCGGTAGTTGTCGTCTTTTTCCTCGGGCTGCTGGCTTCCTCTATCATTGAACGCCGCACTGAAGCACAGTTTGCTTATACGCCAGTAGTTAAATACGATCAGTCGGAACCCAGGAATGCCGTCTGGGGCAATAATTTCCCGAGAGAATACCAGTCGTACCTGCAAACTGCCGATACTACCTTCCGCAGCAAATACAACGGGTCGGCCACTATCGACATGCTGGGGGTTGATCCGCGGCTTGTCGTGCTCTGGGCCGGTTATAGTTTTTCGAAAGATTATCACCAGGGCAGGGGACATTATTATGCCATAGATGACATCAGGAATACCCTTAGGACCGGTGCACCAATGAATGGAAAGCCTGCTCCGCAACCCAATACCTGCTGGGCCTGTAAAAGCACCGATGTCCCCAGGATGATGAAAAATACCGGTCCGGCTGAATTCTATTCGGGGACGTGGGATACGAAAGGACAGGAAATTGTAAATCCGATAGGTTGTGCCGATTGCCATGATGCCAAAACCATGAACCTGCAGATCAGCAGGCCGGCTTTAAAAGAAGCATTTGAACGCAGTGGAAAGGACATCAGCAAGGCCTCCCACCAGGAAATGCGCTCTCTGGTCTGTGCCCAATGCCACGTAGAATATTTCTTTGATAAACGAAATGATAAAAAATCATACCTGACCTTCCCATGGGACAAAGGTTTGACCGTCGATGACATGGAGAGATATTATGATGAGTTTATGTTCACCGACTGGACACATGCCCTGAGTAAAGCACCAATGCTCAAGGCCCAGCACCCCGACTGGGAAATATATATGACCGGCATTCATGCCGAGCGCGGCGTTTCCTGTGCCGATTGCCACATGCCATATAAGAGTGAAGGCGGACAGAAGTTCACTGACCATCACCTGCAGAGTCCGCTGAATAATGTCGAAGCATCCTGTGCAGTCTGTCACCGGGAAAAAACCCTGACCCTGATTAAAAATGTGATCGACCGGCAGGATAAGATCATTCAGAACCGGGATAAGCTCGAAGAAGTGTTGGTCCGCGCTCATGTCGAAGCGAAAAAAGCCTGGGAACTGGGTGCCGCCGAGGGTCAAATGAAAGACATACTGATGGATATCCGCCACGCCCAGTGGCGCTGGGATTATGCTGCTGCCAGCCACGGTGCATCATTCCATTCCCCGGTTGAAATTGGCCGTGTGGTGGCTTCCGGAATTGATATTGCCCAGGATGCCCGCATTAAACTGGCCCGACTTCTTGCTTCAAAAGGCTTCAATGAAGAAATTCCCTATCCTGATATCGCGACAAAAGAAAAAGCACAGGCTTTTATTGGCCTGGATATGATGAAGATGAAAGAGGAAAAAGACATCTTCATTAAAACGGTCGTACCTGTCTGGGATAGCATGGCTAAAGAAAGAGAAGCCGGCTATCCGTCTGAATAGATGTCACAACTGACGTATAATTAAAAAGGGTGTATCAAAAGTCTGAGCTACCTCTATTTTGTGGTAGTCCGACGACTGAAGCCGTCGGTTCCTATTTTTTAGAACAGATGGGCAATTTTCTTAACTTTGTCGTGTTAATATTTCTGTGTTTTATTATCCGGATTACCGGTATTGGATGCCTACTTTTATAGCCACTTAAACTAAAACTTATTTTGATGGCTCAAATTTCATTGAAAACGAAATGCTTAATACTCTTTTTACTCATTTTACCTTTTGTTTCATTAACTGAAATTAATGCAAGCGGATTTGGTCAGGTTCCTGATACAACTTTAACAGCAGACGACCTTTATAAGGCAGACAGCATTCCGGATGCCGATTCTCTTAACTACAAAGGAAATCAATTGATTAATGATGTTGATCAGGCTAATAAAATTCTGAATGAATCCATCACTATAGGCATGCTCGATAGCCTGACCTCCATTCCTTACTTCCAGGATTATTATTTTAATACGGATACTGCTTTATTAAATGTGTATAATTTTCCGATGGGGCATGTCCCTGTTTATTCCGATTCAGTTTACAGAGCACGAATTGAAAAACTGGACGAGGAAACCCCGCTTGATCTGACCTATAATCAGTCTGTCAAATCATTTATTGAATTATATGCCGTCAGAAAACGGCAACTCACTTCGAAAATTTTAGGTCTGAAGGAGATTTATTTCCCGATGATGGAAGAGTACCTGGATAAATATGACATCCCATTGGAAATGAAATACCTGGCTGTGGTCGAATCCGCCCTTAATCCTACCGCCGGTTCAAGGGCCGGAGCAAAAGGGTTATGGCAATTCATGTATTACACCGGTAAGCTTTATGGCCTGAAAGTAACATCCCTCACCGACGACCGCTTTGACCCATATCTGGCCACTGATGCGGCATGCAGGCACATGGTCGATCTCTATGCGATGTTTGGCGATTGGAACCTGGTGATGGCTGCTTATAATTCAGGCGCCGGAAATGTAAAAAAAGCCATCCGGAGAGCCGGTGGGGTATATGATTATTGGGCTATCTGGCCTTTTCTTCCAAAGGAAACCCGGGGTTATGTGCCTGCTTTTATAGCCGTGAACTATGTGATGAGTTATGCCTCAGAACACAACCTGTATCCCCTCGATCCGGGTATTCTTTATGGCGGAATTGATACGATCTGGATTTGTCAGCCTCTTGCCTTCGACCAGATTTCCGAATTCCTAAATATTTCAAAGGAAGAATTAGAATTTTTAAATCCCATTTTTAAATCAAACATCATTCCCGCTTATAATGGGAAATCTTACAGCTTGCGCTTGCCAAAAGATCAGGCTTTAAAGTTCGCTGAAAATGAACAGTCCATTTACAATTACAAGAGCAAAAGCGGGCTGGAAAAAGAGAGACTGGTAGTTGAAATAAAAAAAGCAACGGACCGGCAGTACCACACCGTGCGATCGGGCGAAAGCCTTGGCCTGATTGCAAGAAAGTATAATGTTTCGGTCAAGCAACTGCAACAATGGAATAATATGCGCGGTACCATGATCCATCCCGGACAGCAACTGGTTGTTATTCCGGCATCCGGTTATGCTTATGTACCTTCTTCAACCCCGAAATCAACTTCAGCTTCAGCTTCAAAACAGGAATCAGCCTCTTCTCCGACCAAATCAACCGCTGAATTCCATTATGTCAGATCCGGCGAGAACCTGGCACTGATCGCCAAAAAATATGGCTGCTCAGTTGAAAATATTAAAAAGTGGAATAATCTCCGTGACAACACGATCTACCCCAAGCAGAAACTGAAAGTTTCGGGTGAAACAGCTTTAGCCTCCGCTTCAACCCCTGCTGCTACCAAGACGAATTCGGAAAATGCGGTCGTGTATTATACCGTAAAAAAAGGTGATAATCTCTGGGATATCGCCAACCAATATAAAGGGGTTTCTGTTGACGATATCAAAAAGTGGAATAATATGGGAAGCTCATCCAAATTGCAGGTCGGACAAAAGCTGAAGATAAACAAGAATGGTTAGACAATAAGCCGGATGAATTTTCTACATGATGTTTTAGAATAATTTTCCTGTAATGAAAAACATTTCAACTATCCTGCTCAAACTCCTCTGCATGGGAGTTTTTCTTATTTCGCTTTTATCATCCTGTTCCCTCAGTGAATCAGGCATGGCGCGTTCATCAGGCTCTGTTAATGAGTTGTTAATTGTAACAAATGATAAAAATCAATGGGAAGGTCCATTGGGAGATACAATCCGGGCTTTTTTCTCTACAGATCAGATTGGACTCCCCCAGCCGGAACCCGTCTTTGACCTTATCAATATTGCGGATGAGAATTTTAGTGATCTTTTTACGAAGTTCCATAATATTTTCATCGTGGATATCAACCCTCAAACAACTGAAACTGCATCTGAAACGATGCTAAACCAATGGTCAGAGCCGCAGAGAGTGATTAAAATAACTGCACCCGATTTGCACTCCTTTTATTCAGAATTCGATCTGAAAAAAGAGACCTTTATCAAACTCTTTATTGATCTTGAGCGGAAACGGACCCTTACCATCAACAAGCTTATTATGGATGTCGGGCTTTCCGGGATTCTGGAGAAAAAATTCGGCATAAGTTTTCCCCTTACAGAAGGATTCTATCTGGCAAAAGAAACTGATAATTTTGTGTGGATCAGGCATAAAATGACTAAAGCCAAACGGGATATGGAAATCAGTATAATGGTGTATTCCATGGATTACCAGGATACCATCGTGTTCAATCCCAAACATATCATACATTGGCGGAATACGATGACCCTGGAATATATTCCCGGTCCATCACCCCTGTCGTTTATGAAGGTAGCCCGGGAATTTAAACCACCGGTTTTCGATACAATAACAGACTTTCCGGGAGGTTTTGCCGTTGAAACCAGGGGTTTATGGGAGGTTGAAAATGATTTTATGGGTGGGCCGTTTATCAATTACACCTTTATCAACAGGGCAAATAACAAAGTCATTACCCTCGATGGCTATGTGTTTAATCCGAATGATGACAAGAAAAATTTCCTGAGGCAACTGGAAGCCATGTTCTTTGCAACAAAATTCACTACAAAGGAATAAAATCAATTCTACTTTTCTTCTTTTTTGAAGATCGTCGTGATCCGGATATCCGGTTTGTTTTCTTCATTGATAAGTTTTCCATCCTCATAACGACCTAAAAGAACAGTATCAAAAGAACCCGTAAATACCATGTAAACACCTGCTTCGGCTTCTTTATAGCTCCATGTTCCCTCCAGAAGGCTTCCGCCAACATGAACTTTGGCGGTATAATCTTCCAGTAATTCATAACTGATTGATTTCTGGCTCTCTTTTGAAGACTCAAGCTGGGACGGATCAATCGGCACAACGGTATTGAACTGCACATCTTCAACCTTCCATGTGCCGGCGATTTTCTTTTCAATGGATCTGGAACAACTGAACAATAAAATTCCGGAAATGAAGAGGATAAGGGAAAATAAAATGCGGTTTTTCATGGTGTCAGGCTTAATATTTCTTGAACTTTTTTTGATTTAACCTATATAAGAAATACGGAAATCCGGGACAAAATTAATGAAAAATGTCTCAAAAGTCTGAGCTACCTCTATTTTATGGTAGTCCGACGACTAAATAGTTAGATTTTCTTCCGACGACTAAAGCCGTCGGTTCTACCATTCCAGGAACCAACGGCTTTAGTCGTTGGAGCAAGAACTTTTGTAACATCAATAGAACCGACGGATTTACCCGTCGGAAGAGATAATAGGCCCACCCGTCGGAGTAAATAAAAGAAAGAAGCCGTTCCGACTTTTAAGACACCCTCTTAAGTTTCAGTATAATTGAAATTTATAGATGATAGGTTGCGGTTATTTTTTAACTTTAAACTTTAAAACCTGACCAAATGACTATTAAGGAGTTTATACGCAGAATCCAAAAACACACGTACTTTCCAAAATACTCCAACTGGATTTTTGTTTTATTAATTGTAATCTTCTGTGCTGTTTATAATTACCAGGATATTCTATTTTATGCTCCTCAAAGTATTCACCACTGGCGACAATGCGATTGCCTGTCAATTACCATGAATTACTACCAGGATAATAATCCTTTTTTCACACCTTCTGTCCATTATTTAGGTTGGGATGCCACCGGAAAAACCGTTAGCGATTTTCCCCTGGTATATTTTTCCGTGGCGCAATTATGGAAAGTCTTTGGTCATCATGAATTTATTTATCGACTCGTTGTATTACTGCTTTTTGTTTCGGGTCTGTTTGCTTTGTTTAAAATCTTCGAAAACACCTTACGTGATTCAGTATTAGCCATAATATGCTCATTGCTAATGTTTACGTCTCCAACTCTTGCGTATTATGCTAATAACTTCTTAATGGATATCCCGGCGCTTTCACTGGCCATTGCCGGACTTTATTACTTTTTCCGGTTCAGTCAATCATCAGAAAATAAACACTTGTACTTACTGGCTTTCTTTTATGCCCTTGCCGGCTTGCTGAAAATATCATCTTTATTGGGTTTTATGGCCATTCTTGGATTATTTATCCTCGAATTATTCAATGTGAAAGTAATGCCCGGCAGGAAAATATTTCAGCATCCGGGAAAACAAATTTTTCCTTTAACAGGTGTAATTGTTGTTCAGTTAATCTGGCTGATCTATGCGAGCAGCTATAACGCCCGGTACAACGGGGGAATTTTTCTAATCGGGATTTTACCAATATGGGACTTGAGCCTGGCCGAAATTAAAACAACGCTTAATGCTATAAATGAACACATTAAATGGGATTACTTCAGAAAAGAAACGCAAATTGTTTTTGCATTTATGTTTGTTTCCATTCTTGTGTTTTTTAAAAGAATGAATAAAGTAATGTTTTTTTTGACAATTTTCATCTCCACAGGATTTCTGTTCTTTTCTCTTTTATTTTTTCAGGCTTTAAAAGATCATGATTACTATACAATAAATTTATTTGTTTTGGTTCCGGTTGTCTTCCTGAGTTTTTTAATATTGCTGAAGGATAAATATCATGCGGTATATGCTTCTGTTTTTTTCAGAATAATTTTAATTGTATTTCTTATCCATAATCTTGATTTTGCCAGAATAAGAATTGAAAGTCGATATAAGCAGACGGGATGGCAAAACAGGAATTACATTGAAATGATCCAGCCTTTTAAGGAAATTACTCCCTATCTGCGATCTGTTGGAATTCAAAAAACTGACAGGGTAATCAGCTTATCGGATAACAGCATAAATGTCAGCCTTTATTTAATGAATCAAAAGGGGTGGACAAACTATGGAATATCAGCAGACAGCATAAAAATCAAAGAGAAAATCAATCTCGGGGCAAAATATCTCTTTATCTATAATCAAAAAGACTACGAAGAACCAGGTATTCAGCCATTTATTAAGAAGAAAATAGGGGAATTTAAGAATATCGACATTTATGAATTATAATCGTGTCATGCTTTCGGTATATTAAACGAAAATGAAGATAGGAATTGAAAATAAAATAAAATATGCCGGCCTGATCGTATTTTTGGTGACGGCATATTTTAGCATCGGCCATCATCAATCTGATGAGCATTACCAGATACTTGAATTCGCACAATATAAGCTGGGCCATATCAATGGAAATGACTTACCATGGGAGTTTCACGAAAAAATGAGGCCATCCATGCAACCCTGGATAGCCTTTTTATCAATAAAATGCCTGAATTTTATTAAAATCACCAATCCCTTTACGATTACTATTTTGTTCAGAATGGTAAGTGCTCTTTTTCTCTGGCTTGCTATTACCAGTTTGAGTAAAGTAATTTGTGAGAAGTATTTTCCCGAAAAAAAATGGTCTGTCTTTTTTTATTGTTGTGCTTTATTGCTCTGGTTTGTCCCTTATACAAGTGTGAGGTTTTCATCTGAAAATTACTCGGCTGCTTTTCTATTATTTGGCTTATATTTCTTACTCAGGGAACATAAAAGCTACTGGTCCTTTTTTTGCATTGGGGCTCTTTTCGGTTTATCTGTACTATTCAGGTATCAGCTTGGAATAGCAATATTTGGTATATTTTTATGGCTTTTCTTTAAAGCCGGGATAACTATTCCAAAATTGATTCCTTTATTCGTTTCATTTCTGGTAATCATTGCTGTTGGCGTTTACCTTGATTATTTATTCTATAACGAACTTGTATTTACCTCATTTAATTATCTAAAATTAAACCTGATAGAAGGAAAATCTTCGAATTTTGGTACATCTCCCTGGTGGTATTACCTTTTCAATTTTTTACTCTTTGCGATTCCTCCAATCAGTTTGATTTTATTGGTTTCCTTTCCAATTGGTATCTGGAAATTAAAAATTGCGTTTTCACCTGGTGCATTATCCCATTTTTACTTATTCATTTCTTAATCCCCCATAAAGAAATGAGGTTTTTCTTCCCTGTCAGTTATCTTTTTGTTTTTATTTCAATTTATGGTTTGAGAGAATACTTTCAGGGTAGAAAAATAAAAGGATATCAGCTAAAATTGTTTAAGGTTTCAGCCGGAATAAATTTTATTTTATTACTGTTTATGATGTTTTGGCCTGCTAATGAAAAGGTGGTTTACTATAAATACCTGTTTAATAATATTGATCGGGGAAACAGAACAATTATCACGACAAAAAGAGAGATTTATGAATTAATGTCCGGACTAAAAACCACCTTTTATACTCCTGATTCGTGTCACTCATACTTTGTCAAATCAGAAGATGAACTTAGCGGTTTTCTTAAAAATAATAGTATTGATTCATGCTTTTATGTTAACCGGCATTTTGAATTTAATGGAACAATTGAAGGATATAATATTATCAAAGTTTATTCAGTCTATCCGGATTGGATTAAGAACATAAAAGGGATTGACTGGCAAAAAACATTAAGTACTACCAGCATTTATTTGTTGACCAAAAGATAAATATGCCGAGTCGGAACAGAGCCTGTACCGATTTTTCGGTATTTGCGAATTTTTAGCAACTGTTCCTCTTGGCATAACTGAAACTTAAAGAGGCTGTCTCAAAAGGTATTTCTGCCATAAAAATAATATTTTTTTATTCATGCTCCAACGGGTAAATCCGTTGGTTCCGAATAAGTTACAAAATATTAACCGACGGATTTACCCGTCGGAAGAGATAATGGGCCCACCCGTCGGAGTAAATAAAAAAGAAGCCTTTCCGACTTTTGAGACAGCCTCTTAAGTTTCAGTTTAGCTTAAGCTGCATCTTAAACGTAACCGGTAATTTCTGGGATTTCTGAAAATATTTTTCAAAATTTTGTCGAAGATAAAATAATCTTTATACTTTTGTCCGATCGTTTAAACCATTTGGTTAAATTATTTAATTAAACTCTTTGATTAAAATGACCGGATCACATCACGAAACCGAAACCACCATCCTCGATGCTGCAAGAAAAGTGTTCGTACAGCATGGTTTTGACGGGACCACCATGCAGATGATCGCCGATGAATCAGGGATCAATAAAGCACTGCTGCATTACTATTACCGCAGCAAAGACAGGCTCTTTGAAGCCGTTTTTATTGAAGCATTCAGCAAGATGATCCCCAACCTGATGAAGATATTCACTACCGATTCTGATTTTTTTGAAAAGGTCCGTGGGTTCGTTGACGTGTATATCAGCACCCTGCTTCAATACCCTCAAATACCGCTTTTCATCCTTCATGAACTCAGAAGAAACCCGGACAGGATCGTCGAATTGATCAAATCAACCGGTGTAAAACCTGAGCAATTCATGAATCTTATTAAACAGGAAATACAAAAAGGGACCATTGTACCCATCGATCCTTTACAGTTGATGGTAAATCTGCTGGCCTTATGCATCTTCCCCTTTGCTGCCCGCCCGATGATCCAGGGATTCATATTTAAAAACGATGCCGGGGCATACCAGGTATTTCTGGAAAACCGGAAAAAAGAAGTTGCTGATTTTATCATTAAAGCAATAAAACCATGTTAAAGAAAATACTGCTGATCACAGCCTGGGTAAGCTGCTTTGCCTTTGCTTCAGGACAAGAAAGGTCAGTCACACTCGATTACTGCCTCAGCCAGGCCCTGGCAAATCATCCCCTCTTCGATCAATATGACCTGCTGTCGTCTGCAAGTGAGCTGAGAACCAAAAACATCAACCGGAACTACCTTCCTGAAATGAATATCAATGGCGATGCGCATTATCAATCGGATGTCACGGAAATTCCTGTTTTTAATCCTCTGGTCACCATTGAGCCACTTGATAAAGACCAGTATAAGATTTCGCTCGATGTCAGCCAGATGATCTATGACGGCGGGATTACCAAAAGGAATAAAGACGTTGAATATATTGATAACCAGATTAATCAGCAAAATGTGGGGATTGATCTTTATCGCCTTAAAGAAAGGATCGTCGGTGTTTATTTCAGCATCATCTCCTTACAGGAAAACCGGGGGCTTCTGGATGTCAACAGGCAAAATCTGATCTCCCGTTTAAAAGAAGTTGAATCCGGTGTAAAAAATGGCGTCGTGCTATCCTCCAATGCTGAGATTCTTAAAGCCGAGCTTTTAAAGATCGATCAGAAAGAAATCGAGATAGATGCCGGTATTGCATCAGGTTACAAAGTGCTTTCTATCCTGATCGGTGAAGAAATTGCACAAGGAACAAAGCTGGAATGGGGAAATCCGGTTATAGAACAATACCTGCCCGGACATGACAGGCTGGAATACAATCTTTTCAGCCTTCAGCAGCAAAAAGCCGAGTCGATGAAAAAACTGGCTTCCTCCAAACTGATGCCCAGGCTTCTGGCCTACGGCCAGGCCGGATATGGCAAACCTGGCTTTAATATGCTCCTGAATAAATTTGACGATTACTATATTGTCGGCGCCAAACTCAACTGGAATTTCTGGAACTGGAATAAAACCCGCAACGAGAAAACCATTCTTGATCTGCATAAAGAAATTATTGATAAAAACCGGGAGTCTTTTGATCAAAGCCTGGCGACTGATCTTGAAAGAAGAATGGCCGAGATCGTAAAGATTGAAACGCTTCTTCCCAAAGATGAAGAAATCGCCGGCATCAGGGCGGGCATTGTCGTGACTTATGCTTCCCGGCTTCAGAACGGCGTAATCACGGCAACAGAATACATCGCCGAGCTCAATGCGGAAACAGAAGCAAAACTTAATCTGAAAATCCATGAAGTCCAAATGGTACGGGCAAAATATGAATATCTAGCAACGGCAGGAAAACTGTAAAATCATTACTTATGAAAAATACATTTTATCTATTTATCCTATTAATACTCCTGATGGCATGCAACCGCAACGAAAGGTCGGATGCTTATGGCAATTTTGAAGCCATCGAAGTTATTATTTCATCACAGGCCAACGGCCAAATTATCAACCTAACCATTGAAGAAGGTATGAAAGTGAATTCGGGCGACACGATCGGATTGATCGATACCATTGATCTCTCCCTTAAAAGAGAGTTATTGATCAGCCAGGAACAGGTTGTTTTTGCAAAGCTAAGGAATATCGATTCCCAGATCAGGGTGCAGGAACAGCAGAAAAAAAACATCCTTGTGGACAAGGAAAGAGTAGCTAATTTGCTTAAAGACGGCGCTGCAACTAAAAAACAGATGGATGACATCACAGGCAGCCTTGACCTGCTGGAACAGCAAATACTTGCTACTGAAGTGCAGAAAGATGCGATACGGGCAGAACTTGCCACTTTGGACACCCAGGTGGAACAGGTGGAAGAGACGCTCAGCAAATGTTTCATCATCAGTCCCTTGTCGGGTACGGTGCTGGTTAAGTTTGCCGAAGCGGGTGAAATAAGCGGAATGGGTAAACCGGTCTGCAAAATGGCCAACCTGGATGAGCTGGAACTGAAAGTCTACATCAGCGGCGACCAGCTTCCTTATCTCAAATTGGGCCAGTCTGTCGACGTGCTTATCGACCGGAGCCAGACGGAACTGGCAACTTTACAGGGAAGAGTATCCTGGATCAGTTCCAAAGCCGAATTCACCCCAAAAACCATCCAGACCAAAAAAGAAAGGGTGAACCTGGTCTATGCGGCCAAAGTAAGGGTCCCGAACGACGGCACCCTGAAAATCGGCATGCCGGGAGAGGTGAATTTTATGCCGGTGGAGAAATAAAGGTGGTGGTGTGGTGAAGTGGTGAGGTGGTGAAGTGGTGAGGTGGTGAGGTGGTGAAGTGGTGAGGTGGTGAGGTGGTGAGGTGGTGAGGGGGTGAGGTGGTGAGGTGGTGAGGTGGTGAGGTGGTGAGGTGGAACTTTGGAACTTT